>Ga0075429_100005579_pt1 | contig 10843 bp, 9 predicted proteins | sample RhiMetdeltSRZDD3_FD_75295 | JGI IMG/M metagenome (GOLD analysis project Ga0075429, IMG submission 75295) | Populus rhizosphere microbial communities from Tennessee, USA - Rhizosphere MetaG P. deltoides SRZDD3 | ecosystem: Host-associated > Plants > Roots > Rhizosphere > Soil | place: USA...
GTGGACGGGTTCTTCCTGGAGTACGACGACGAGCGCTCGGGCAGCTTCGAGCCGTTGCGGTTCGTGCCCCCGGGGAAGCAGGTGGTCCTGGGCCTGGTCACGACCAAGCGGCCGGAGCTGGAGGACAGGGACGCCCTCAAGCGCCGCATCGAGGAGGCCTCCCGGTACGTGCCGATCGACCAGCTGTGCCTGTCGGGGCAGTGCGGGTTCTCGTCCACCGTCGAGGGCAACGAGCTCACCTACCAGGACCAGCAGGCCAAGCTGCGGCTCATCGTCGACGTGGCCGCCGACGTCTGGGGCTGAGCTTCGGCTTCTTTGCAGCCGAATGGCCCGCCGATGAGCTTCAAAGACGAGGACGGAAGTCGTAGAGGCGGGCGGGGTTGGCGACGAGGATGCGGGTGCGGGTGGCCTCGTCGGGCGCGAAGGCGGCCACCAGGTCGACCAGGTCGCCGTCGTCGGGCATGTGGCGGACGTTGGGGTGGGGCCAGTCGGTGCCCCACAGCACCCGGTCCGGCGCCGCGTCGATCAGCGCCCGCGCGTACGGCACGACGTCGTCGTAGGGCGGCGGGCCGTCGGCGGTGAGCCGCTCGGCACCCGAGATCTTCACCCAGCACCGGTCGTCCCGCAGCAGGTCGAGCAGCGCGACGAACGGCTGCTGGTCGATCCCTGCCGTGGCGTCGACCCGCGCCATGTGGTCGATGACGTACGGGCAGGGCATCCGGTCCAGCAGCTCGGCGTAGGCCGGCAGGTCCTGGGCGTCGAAGTGCAGGACGACGTGCCAGCCCAGCGGGACGACCCGCCCGACGATCCGCCAGAAGCGGTCGAGGTTCGGCGCCCCGCCGAGGTGGGCGACGAAGTTGAACCGGGTGGCCCGGACGCCGGCCTCGTGGAGCTGGGCCAGGTCGTCGTCGCTGACGCCCTCGTCGACCATCGCCACCCCCGCGTAGCGGCCCCGGCCCCGCCGGAGCGCGTCGACCATGGCGGCGTTGTCGGTTCCGTGGCAGCTGGCCTGCACGAACACCGCCCGGGACAAGCCCAGCCGGGCCTGCAACCGCTCGAAGTCGTCAAGGCCGGCATCGGGGGGCGTGTAGCTCCGGGTGGGCGCGAAGGGGAAGCGATCCGCCGGGCCGAAGATGTGGCAGTGGGCGTCGGTGGCGCCGGGCGGCGGTGTGAAGGCCCGGGGCGGGTGGGGATCGGGATGGGGCGGCGGGATGGTCCGGATGCTCGCCATGATCACGACCGCGGGAAGACCCTGCCGTCCATGAGCTTGCGCGCGGTGCGGATGATCCCCGCCCGCTCCACCGTGGGGCGGCCCTCGGCGACGGTCATGTCGACCGCCGCCTCGAAGGTCCCGGTCGGGTGCTCGACCACCACGCGGCCCGATGCGGCGCCGTCGAGGACCGCGGCCTCGGCGGCGGGGCCCTCCGGCAACAGCGCCGCGGTAGCCACGCTCACCGCGCCGAGCACGCCGATGGCGTCGTGGCAGCGGTGAGGGATGAAGGTGCGGGTGGACACCGTCCCGCCCTGCCGTGGCGACGCGACCAGTGTGAGCTTCGGCACCGTCGCGCCGGCGACGTCGCCCAGGTTCATCAGCGGACCGGCGGCCAGGCGCACCCGCTCGAGAACCTCTCGTAGGGCCGCGTCGGTCTCCAGCTCGGCGCAGCTCTCGTAGCCGCTGACGCCGAGGTCACCGGCCCGCATGACCACCACCGGCATCCCGTTGTCGACCAGCGTGGCCTCGACCCCCGCCACCTCGTCGACCAGGTGCCCGGTAGGCAGGAGGGCGCCGCAGGACGAGCCGGCCACGTCCTCGAAGTCCAGCCGGACCGGTGCGGCGGTGCCCGGCACTCCCGAGATCGCGGTGTCGCCGTCGTAGCGCGGGGCGCCACCGTCGAGCGCGATGGTGGCCGTCGCCACGCCCCCGGTGTTGAGCATGCCGATCCGGACCGCCGCCGCGTCGCCGGATGGTGCCGGGATCAGCCCCCGTTCGAGGGCGAACGGCGCGACGCCGGCCAGCAGGTTCCCGCAGTTCTGCCGGTCGGTGACCACGGCGTCGTCCACGACGACCTGCAAGAAGCGGTAGTCGACGTCGATGCCCGGGGTCGGTGACCGGCTCACCACGGCGACCTTGCTGGTCAGCGGGTGGGCGCCACCCATCCCGTCGATCTGGCGGGCGTCCGGGGAGCCCATGATGCGCAGCAGCAGGTCGTCGCGCTCGGCCGGCTCGGGGGGCAGGTCCTCGGCCACGAAGTACAGGCCCTTGGAGGTGCCGCCGCGCATCACCATGCAGCGCACGCCGTCCCTGCCGACCGGGCTCCCGACCACCGGGTCAGTCTGCCGTATGTTGACAGGATTGTCGCCAATGAGGTGCCCGGTGCACCGCAGACCGCCCCGCCGCGTGTACAACGGCAGGGATGTCGGAGCGCACGATGCGGCCACGGGCAGGATCGAGCGCGAAGGCGCTGCTGCTGACCATGCTCGGCGAGTTCGCCCTGCCGCACGGTGAGGTCGTCTGGACCGCCACCGTCGTCCGCTCGCTGGGGCTCCTGGGCATCGAGGAGCGCAACGCCCGCCAGGCGCTGACCCGGCTCGCCGGCCAGGGCGTGGTGCGATCGCACCGGGAGGGCCGGCGAGCTCGCTGGCACCTCACCGAGCCGGGGCGGCATCTGCTGGTCTCGGGGACCGAGCGCATCTACGGGTTCGGGGCCGGCGACGACCGGTGGGACGGGCGCTGGCTCGTCGTGCTGTGCTCGGTGCCCGAGGACCAGCGGGCCAAGCGCCACCACCTGCGCAGCCAGCTCGGCTTCGCCGGCTTCGGCTTCCTGGCCCCGGGCGTCGCGCTGTCGCCCCACATCGACCGGGAGGGCATCGCGAACGGCGTGCTGAAGGACCTGGGGCTGATCCCGGGTGCGGTGGTGTTCCGGGCCGAGGCCGGCGATCTGGCGTCGACCGAGGACCTGCTCGAACGAGCCTGGGACCTCCCGGCTCTGGCCGTCCACTACGAGAACTTCCTGCGGACCTTCGAGCGCCGCTCGCCGCGCAGCGCGGAAGCGCACTTCGTCGCGCTGACCGAACTGGTGCACGCCTGGCGGCACTTCCCGTTCACCGACCCGGAGATCCCCGCTCGGCTGCTACCCCGACGCTGGCCGGGACGACGGGCCAAGGAGCTCTTCGACGGCCGCCACTCCGCCTGGGCACCGGAGGCCAACCGCTGGTACGAGGAGGTGGACCGGGCCGACAGGGCCGACCCTTGACCCCGTCGACGTACTACAACCCGTTGACGTCACAACACGAGTGTGTAGAGAATCAAACGCAGTGGAGCTCCAGACCGAGCCGTCCTCCTACAAGCACTGGCAGCTGGCCGTGGACGGGCCGCTCGCGACCCTCACCATGCGGGTCGCGCCGGACGCGGGCCTCCGGGACGACTACCAGCTCAAGCTCAACAGCTACGACCTCGGGGTCGACCTCGAGCTGTACGACGCGACCCAGCGGCTGCGCTTCGAGCACCCCGAGGTCAAGGCGGTCGTCGTCACCGGCGGCCTGGACAAGGTGTTCTGCGCCGGGGCCAACATCCAGATGCTCGCCACCGCGAGCCATGGGGACAAGGTCAACTTCTGCAAGTTCACCAACGAGACCCGCAATGCCATCGAGGACGCCACCGCCCGCTCCGGCCAGACCTGGATAGCGGCCGTCAATGGCACGGCTGCGGGCGGCGGCTACGAGCTGGCGCTGGCCTGCGACGAGATCGTGCTGGTCGACGACCGGGCCTCCGCCGTGTCGCTGCCCGAGGTCGCGCTGCTCGCCGTGCTCCCGGGCACCGGCGGGCTGACCCGGGTGGTCGACAAGCGCCACGTGCGGCGGGACCGCGCCGACGTCTTCGCCACCCGCGCCGAGGGCGTGAAGGGCCACCAGGCCGTCGCGTGGGGTCTGGTCGACGCCGTCGCCTCCCGCAGCCGGTTCGACCAGGTCGTGCGGGAACGGGCCCTGGCTCGCGCCGCGGGCTCCGACCGTCCGGACGAGGGCCCCGGCGTGCGGCTGGACCCGGTGGCCGTCGAGCGCGACCAGGACCGGCTGCGCTACGGCACGGTCTCGATCGGCCTCGACCGGCAGCTGGGGACGGCCGACGTCACCGTCCACGCCCCGACGGGAGCCGAGCCGGCCGATCCCGAGGAGCTGCTGGCCGCCGGCGCGTCGGCGTGGCTGCTGGCGGCGGCCCGGCAGCTGGAGGACGCCATCCTGCGGCTGCGCTTCGACGAGCCGGCCCTCGGCACCTGGGTCCTGCGCACCGCGGGGGATCTGGGCCCGGTCCTCGCGGCCCAGGAGGTGCTGGCCGCGTGGCCCGACCACTGGCTGGTGCGGGAGATCCGCCTGTACTGGGCCCGCACCCTCAAGCGCCTGGAGCTCTCGGCCCGCAGCCTGGTGGCGCTGGTCGAGCCGGGCAGCTGCTTCGGCGGCCTGCTGGCCGAGCTGGTCCTGGCCGCCGACCGGTCGCTGATGCTCGACGGCTCCGAGGCGCAGCTCTGTCTGACCGAGGCCAACGACGGCTGGTTCCCCATGTCGAACGGCCTCAGCCGGCTCGCCACCCGGTTCTGGGGCGACGACCCCGGGCTCGAAGCGGCCCGGGCCCGGATCGGCAAGGGCCTGCTCGCGGGGGAGGCCGCGGCGGCCGGCCTGGTGACCGCCACCCCCGACGACCTGGACTGGGAGGACGAGGTGCGGCTCACCCTGGAGGAGCGGGCCAGCTTCTCCCCGGACGCGCTCACCGGCATGGAGGCCAACCTGCGCTTCGCCGGCCCCGAGACCATGGAGACCAAGATCTTCGGCCGGCTCTCCGCCTGGCAGAACTGGATCTTCCAGCGACCGAACGCCGTGGGGCCGGAGGGCGCGCTGCGGCGCTACGGCACGGGCTCTCGACCGTCCTACGACCGGGCCCGCACCTGAGGGAGGACGAAGGAGCACGCCATGGCCACCGTCGACCTCGCCGCAACCATCCCCAACAACGTCGACCTGGCCGCCGACCGGCGGTTGCAGCGGGCCCTGGAGTCCTGGCAGCCGCGGTTCCGCGCCTGGTGGCAGGAGCTGGGGCCGGTCGCGTTCCAGGACCACGACGTCTATCTGCGGACCGCCACCGATGTCGGCCAGGAGGGCTGGGCCAACTTCGACCACGTCAAGATGCCCGACTACCGGTGGGGCATCTTCCTGGCCGATCCCGAGCCCGACCGCCGGATCGGCTTCGGCGACCACCTCGGCGAGCCGGCCTGGCAGGAGGTCCCCGGCGAGCACCGGGCCGAGCTGCGCCGGCTGGTGGTGGTGCAGGGCGACACCGAGCCGGCGTCGGTGGAGCAGCAGCGGGCGCTGTGCCTGACGGCGCCGAGCCTCTACGACCTGCGGAACCTGTTCCAGGTCAACGTGGAGGAGGGCCGCCACCTGTGGGCCATGGTGTACCTCCTGCACCGCTACTTCGGGCGCGACGGCCGCGAGGAGGCCGACGAGCTGCTGGAGCGGCACTCCGGCGACGAGGACCACCCCCGGATCCTCGGGGCCTTCAACGAGCCGACCCCCGATTGGCTGTCGTTCTTCCTGTTCACCTACTTCACCGACCGCGACGGGAAGTTCCAGCTGGCCTCGCTGCGGGAGAGCGGGTTCGACCCCCTCGCCCGGACCTGCGACTTCATGCTCAAGGAGGAGGCCCACCACATGTTCGTCGGCGCCGCCGGGATGGGCCGGGTGGTGCGGCGGACGGCCGACCTCATGAAGGAGCACGACACGGACGACATCCGGCCCTACGGCGGGATCGACGTGGCCACGCTGCAGCGCTTCGTCAACTTCCACTACAGCGTGTCGCTCGACCTGTTCGGTGCCGAGACCTCCACCAACGCCGCCAACTACTACGCGGCCGGTCTCAAGGGCCGGTTCCAGGAGGCGGCCCGGGCCGACGACCACCGCCTCCACGGGACGGCGCGGCCCGTCCCCTGCGTGGCCGACGGCCGGGTCGGCTCCCGGGAGGCGCCGTCGCTCACCGCGCTCAACGAGACGCTGCGCGACGACTACGTCGCCGACTGCCAGAAGGGCCTCGACCGCTGGAACCGGACGCTGGCCGAGGTGGACGCCCGGCTCGATCTGCCCCACCTCGGCTTCCACCGCGGCGTGGGCGAGTTCGCGGCCCACCGCGTGAGCCCCGACGGGCGGCTCCTCACCGAGGACCAGTGGGCGGCCGGAGCGGCGGCCTGGCTACCCACGGACGACGACCGGTCCTACGTCGAGTCGCTGATGGTCGGCGTGCCCGCAGCGGGGAAGATGGCGGGCTGGATCGCACCGCCCTCCTCGGGCATCGGCCGTCACCCGGTGGACTACGAGTACGTGCGCATGTGACGCAGGACGGAGGGGGACCCATGGAGCAGTACAACGCCGCCGTCTGGTTGCTCGACCGACAGCTCGACCAGGGCCACGGCGACCGGACCGCCTACCGCGTCGACGGGGCGACGATCAGCTACGCCGACCTGCAGAGCGAGGTGTGGCGGGCCCAGAACGCGCTGCGCGGGCTGGACGTCCGGCGGGGCGAGCGGGTCGCGCTCATCGTCGACGACGAGGCCGCCCTCCCGGCCTGGTTCCTCGGCTGCCTCCGGTCGGGGGTGGTCCCTGTCCCGCTGTCGACCATGTTGACGGCCGAGGAGCTGGCGTCGATCGTCGCGGACGCCGGTGCCGGCGTCGTCGTGGTGTCGGCCCGCTACGGCGGGCTCCTCCCGGCCCTGGCCACCGCGGCTGCGGACCTGCGCCACTCCGTGGTGCTGAGCGGCGACAGCCCGGGGCCGGGTGCGGATGACCAGCTCGATCTCCCGGTGCACCGGTGGCCCGACCTCGCGGATCCGTCCGAGGCTCCGGTGGCGTCCACCGGGTCCGACTCCCCCGCCTTCTGGCTCTACAGCTCGGGCACGACCGGCCAGCCCAAGGGCGTGATGCACCGCCACGCGAGCCTCCAGGCCACTGCGGAGAGCTATGCGCGTGCAGTCCTGGAGATCGGGCCCGACGACCGCTGCCTGTCGGTCGCCAAGCTGTTCTTCGCGTACGGGCTGGGGAACTCGCTGACCTTCCCGCTGTCGGTCGGGGCGAGCGCCGTGCTCAACCCCCGGCGGCCGACGCCGCCCGACGTCCTCGGCCTGGTGCGAGCCGAGCAGCCCACACTGTTCTTCGCCACGCCAGGCTTCATCGCCGCGCTGGTCGACACCGATCCGGCCGACGACGCCTTCGCCTCGGTCCGCTGCACGGTGAGCGCCGGCGAGGCCCTGCCCGCCGACCTCCAGCGGCGGTTCCAGGGTCGGTTCGGGCACCCGGTGCTCGACGGCATCGGCACCACCGAGGCCCTGCACATCTTCCTGTCCAACACCAAGGGCGACGAGCAGCCGGGCACCAGCGGCCGCCCGGTGCCCGGCTACGACGCCCGCCTGGTCGACGAGGCGGGCCACGAGGTCACCGAGCCGGACACGCCGGCCTACCTGGAGGTCCGCGGCCCCTCGCTCGCCACGGGGTACTGGTGCCGCGACGCGGCCACCCGAGCCGCCTTCCGGGGCGAGTGGCTGACCACCGGCGACGTCTACCGGCGCTCGGCCGACGGCTACTGGACCTTCCTCGGCCGCAACAACGACATGATCAAGGCCGGCGGCATCTGGGTGTCGCCCGCCGAGGTCGAGAGCGTGCTGGTCGAGCACCCCGACGTCCTGGAGGCTGCCGTGGTGGGTGGCCGCGACCGCCACGGGCTCGAGGCCACGGTCGCGTTCCTCGTCCCGCGGGCCGGGCACGAGATCGACGCCGAGGCCATCGACGCCCACTGCCGGGAGCGGATGGCGGCCTTCAAGCGGCCCCGGCGCATCGAGGTCACCGACGAGCTCCCCAAGACGCCGACGGGCAAGATCCGCCGCTTCGCGCTCCGCGAACGACTGGCCGCCGAGGCACCGCCCGCACCGCCGTGATGCCCGCCCAGATCAGCGCCAGGATTGTGGACAATTTTGATGACAAACTGTAGGGTGCCGGGGCCGACGTCCTGCAAGGGGGGACAGCCATGACCATGGGACGCTCGAGGCTCATCGCGGTGGCAGCCGTGCTCCTTCTCGCCACCGTCGCCTGCGGCGACGACGACGACAGCGCGGCCACCGAGGACAACGGCGGCGGTCAGCCGTCCGGTGAGCCCATCAACATCGGCACGCTCACCTCGCTGAGCGGCCCGTTCACACCGTGGGGCCTGCAGGTCCGCGACGGGATGCAGTTGGCGGTGGACGAGATCAACGCCGATGGCGGCGTCGACGGCCGTCCGCTGGAGCTGACCGTCGTCGACGACCAGTCGGATCCCGACGAAGGCACGAGTGGCATCGAACGCCTCATCGACGACGAGGTGGTCGCGATCGGGGGCACGATCTCCAGTGACGTGGGCCTCGCGACGGCCCGCATCGCGGAACAGGAGGAGACACCGCTGTTCCTGGTCAAGGCAGGATCCGGCGAGATCCTGACCCGCGACAGCCGTTACACCTTCCGCACCTGCCTGCCGTCCGCGCCGATGGTGGCCGGCCCCATCGCCCAGTACGTGGAGCAGGAGGGCCTGACCCGGGTCGGGGCGATCGTCGCCGACTACGCGTGGGGCCAGGCCATCCGGTCGGCCCTGGAGGACGAGATCGGCGCCCTGGACGGCGTCGAGCTGCAGGTGGAGGTGGCTCCGGTGCCGGAGACCGACTTCACGACCTATCTCCGCAACCTCGAGTCCTTCCAGCCCGACCTGCTCGTGGCCACCGGCCATCCGCCGGGCTCGGGCGCCATCACCGTGCAGTCGGCCGACCTCGGCCTCGACGTCCCGGTCACCGGCGCCTACTCGCCCCTGGCCGAGGTCGTCGCGGGCGCCTCGGACGCCGCCATCGGCCGCTTCTCGGACTTCGACTGCGCCGACTACGAGAGCGAGGACTACCAGGACCTGGCCCGCCGGTACCTGGAGCAGTCCGACAACACGTTCATGGAGGACGACGCGGTCGCCGGCTACGGCATCGTGCAGATGGTGGCCCAGGCCGTCGGCGAGGTCGGCGACGACCCGGTCGACGTCGCCGAGTACCTCCACGACCAGACCTTCGACCTGCCCGGCTACCCCTTCGAGATGGGGTGGACCGAGTGGGGCGAGCTGGCCAGCGCGCAGCCGCTGTTCTCGGTCATCGGCGAGGGACCGGCGCCGGACGGCGTCAACGAGGCCGGCGACTGGTATCCGGAGACGCTGATCCTGCCCGACCCGCTGGAACCCTTCGAACCCGAGTGACCCTCCTCGAGCTCGCCGGTCTGGAGAAGCGGTTCGGAGGGCTGCCGGCCGTCGACGGGGTGTCGCTGGCGGTCGACGAGGGCGAGATCGTCGCCCTCGTCGGCCCCAACGGAGCCGGCAAGACCACCCTGCTCCGGACCGTGATCGGGCTCGAGGCGCCGACCGCCGGGACCATCCGGTTCCAGGGCGCTGACATCACCCGCCTGCCGGCGCACCGGGCCCGGCGGACGGGCATCTCGATGGTCCTCCAGACCCCGCGGGTCTTCGAGGGGCTGACCGTGCGCGAGAACGTCGCGCTCGGCGCCCTGTTCGGCTCGGTCGGCGGGACGGTCACCGAGCGCCAGGCGCTCGACCGGGCCGACGAGGCCCTGCGCTTCGTCGGCCTCCACGCCCGCGGCGACCGCGGGGTCGGCACGCTCAACCTCCACCAGCAGCGGTTCCTGGAGCTGGCCCGCGCGCTGGCCGGACGACCCCGGCTGCTCCTGCTGGACGAGGTGATGGCGGGCCTCAACGACACCGAGCTGCACGCGTCGATGGACATCGTGCGCACGGCCCGGGACGAGCTGGGGGTCACGGTCATCTGGGTGGAGCACGTGATGAAGGCGGTGATGAAGCTGGCCGAGCGGGTGGTGGTCCTGAACTTCGGGCGGGTGCTGGTCGACGGCACGCCCCAGGACGCCATGCGCGACGCCGAGGTCGTCGCGGCCTACCTGGGAACGGCGGAGGCGGGGGTCGCCGGTGCTCGAGGTCGTTGAGCTCTCGGCGGGCTACCTGGGCGAGAACATCGTCCACGAGGTGTCGTTCTCGGTCGCCGAGCGCGAGGTCGTGGCCCTGATCGGCTCGAACGGGGCCGGGAAGTCCACGCTCTTCCGAGCCATCTGCGGGCTGTTGCCGCCGTCGCGCGGCACGGTCGCCTTCGACGGCCGCCGGATCACCGGGCGGCGGGCCCACGCCATCGCGCGCCGGGGACTGGCGTACGTACCCGCCGATCGCCACCTGTTCCCGGACATGGCGGTCAGCGAGAACCTCGACCTGGGCGCCTATCCCCACCGACCGGCCCGGGAGCGCCGGCAGCTGGTGTTCGACCTGTTCCCGCGCCTGGCCGAGCGGTCCCGCCAGGCGGCGGGGACCCTGAGCGGCGGCGAGCAGCAGATGCTCACCGTCGGGCGGGCCCTCATGGCGAACCCCCGCCTGCTGCTGCTCGACGAGCCGACGACCGGGCTGTCGCCCCGGCTGGCCGCCGAGGCCTATGCCGCGCTCGGGGCCCTGCGGGACCACGGGCTGACCATCCTGGTCGCCGAGCAGCAGGTACCGCTGGCGCTGCAGCTGGCCGACCGGGGCTACGTCCTGGAGGACGGCCGCATCCAGCTCGACGGCACCGCGGCCGAGCTGGGCCAGAACCCCGACGTCCAGCGCGCCTACCTCGGGATCGCGTAGTGGGGTGGCTCGCAACGCAACGCCGGGAATCGACGGCCACCGACGCCGCTGGCGGCGTCCCTCCTCCTCGAATTAGCCCAGCTAGTCCTTCGTCGTCGCTCCTTGCCAGCGACGCCG
>Ga0075429_100005580_pt1 | contig 10843 bp, 8 predicted proteins | sample RhiMetdeltSRZDD3_FD_75295 | JGI IMG/M metagenome (GOLD analysis project Ga0075429, IMG submission 75295) | Populus rhizosphere microbial communities from Tennessee, USA - Rhizosphere MetaG P. deltoides SRZDD3 | ecosystem: Host-associated > Plants > Roots > Rhizosphere > Soil | place: USA...
GAACATCTGCGTGGTCGGGGATTCCGACCAGTCGATCTACAAGTGGCGAGGCGCCGACATCCGCAACATCCTCGACTTCGAGGACGACTTCCCGGGGACCAAGGTCGTCCGCCTGGAGCAGAACTATCGCTCGACGCGCAGCATCCTGGCGCTGGCCGCCGGGGTCATCGCCCACAACGTCCAGCGCAAGGACAAGACGCTGTGGACCGAGAACCCGGTCGGCGAGCCGACGCGCGTGTACCGCGCGTGGGACGAGCAGGACGAGGCCTCGTTCGTCGCTCAAGCCATCCTGGGTCTGCGCGGCCAGGGGGCGTCGTGGGACGGGATCGCGGTGTTCTACCGCACCAACGCCCAGTCGCGCGTGCTGGAAGACGCGCTGCGCCGGGCCCGCATCCCGTATGTGATCGTCGGCGGCGTCCGGTTCTACGAGCGCAAGGAGATCAAGGACACGCTGGCGTACCTGCGCCTGGCGGTCAATCCGGCCGACGACGTGGCCTTCCGGCGGGCCATCGGCGCCCCGAGCCGGGGCATCGGTCCGGGGACGCTGGCACGCCTGGACGACGAGGTCGCGCGGCAGGGGCGCCCGCTGCTGGCCGTGGCGGCCGATCCGCCCGCCGACGTGCGCGGCAAGGCTGGACGCGCGCTCCAGGAGTTCGCGGCGCTGATCGCCCGGCTGGCCCGGCAGCGGCGCGACCTGCCGCCGCCGGCGTTCGTCGATCTGGTGCTCGAGCAGAGCGGGTATCGCGAGGCCCTGCGCCGGGAGCGCGCGCCGGAGGCGGAGGCCCGTCTGGAGAACCTGGAGGAGCTGGTGGCCGCCGCCGAGGAGTTCATTCGTCAGAGCGCGGAGCCGACGCTGGACGGGTTCCTCGACGGGGTCGCCCTGGTGAGCGACGTGGACGAGCTGCGGGATACCGAGGGCCGGGTGACCCTGATGACGCTGCACTCGGCCAAGGGGCTGGAGTACCCGGCCGTGTTCGTGACGGGCCTCGAGGAAGGTGTCTTCCCGCACGCACGGTCGCTGAACGATCCCGACGAGGTCGAGGAGGAGCGCCGCCTCTGCTACGTCGGCGTCACCCGGGCCAAGGAGTGCCTGACGCTGTCGTGGGCGCTGCACCGTCGCATCCACGGCTACGGGGTGGGCGAGCCGTCCCGCTTCCTGCGGGAGATGCCGGAGGACCAGCTGCTGCCGCTCAACGCCGGCCGCGTGCAGGAGCGGGCCGAGCCCGCGCGGGCGGTGCCGCGCTACGAGCCTGAAGAGGAGTCGTGGCCGATCAAGGTGGGGGCCCGCGTGCGCCATGCCCGGTTCGGGGAAGGGCTGGTGGTCGGGGTGGAGCGCGACGGCGCGGACACCGTGGTGACCGTGGGCTTCGCCAGCGTCGGCCGCAAGCGGCTGTCGCTGCAGTACGCGCAGCTCGAGGAGCTGTGAGGTCGCGCGGGCCCGGAGGCCGACGATGATCTCACGGCAGGACGTCGAGCACGTCGCACGCCTGTCGCGCCTGGCCCTGAGCGAGGCCGAGGCCGAGCGCATGCGCGACCAGCTGAGCGGGATCCTCGCGTACATCGACACACTGCGCGCGCTCGACACCACGGGCGTGGAGCCGACCTCCCATGCCGTGCCGCTCCTCAACGTGATGCGCGAGGACGAGCCGCGGCCGTGCCTGACGCAGGACCAGGCGCTGGCGAACGCCCCCGACCGCAGCAACGCGGCGTTCCGCGTCCCCCGCATCATCGAGGACTGATGGTCGCGCACGCCCGCCGCGACCCGGGAGTCTGCGCGTGAGCGAGCCAGCGCGAACGATCCGCCAGCTCCACGCGGCGTTCACCGCGAGCGCAATCTCTCCGGTCGCCGTGACCGAGGAGTACCTGGCACGGATCGCCGCGCTCGATCCGAAGGTCGGCGCCTACCTGACCGTCACGCCCGACGAGGCGCGGGCGGCGGCCACGGCGGCCGAGGCGCGCTACCGCGCCGGCCGGCCGCTGTCGGCCCTGGACGGGGTGCCGGTCGCCCTCAAGGACGTGTTCTGCACGCGGGGCGTGCGGACGACGTGCGGCTCGAAAATCCTCGAGACGTTCGTGCCGCCGTACGACGCGACGATCGTGGCGCGGCTGCGGGCGGCCGGGGCCGTCATCCTCGGCAAGACGAACATGGACGAGTTCGCGATGGGCTCGTCGACCGAGCACTCGGCGTTCCAGGTCACGCGCAACCCGTGGGATCTCGCCCGCGTGCCGGGCGGCTCGTCCGGAGGCTCGGCCGCCGCGGTCGCGGGCGGCCTGGCTGCCGGCGCGTTCGGGACCGACACCGGCGGCTCGGTGCGCCAGCCGGCGGCTTTCTGCGGCGTGGTCGGTCTCAAGCCGACGTACGGCCGGGTGTCGCGTTACGGCCTGATCGCGTTCGCCTCCTCGCTCGACCACGTGGCGCCCTTCGCACACGACGTCGCCGACGCCGCGCTCCTGCTCGGGGCCACCGCCGGCCACGACCCGCTCGACGCGACATCCGTCGACGCGCCCGTGCCCGACTACGTGGCGGCCCTGGCGGGGGGCGTCGCCGGTCTCCGGATCGGCGTCCCCGACGAGTACTTCGGCGCCGGCCTCGATCCCGAGATCGAGCGCGCGGTCCGGGCGGCGATCGAGGTGCTCCGCGATCTCGGCGCCGGCGTCGAGCGCGTCTCGCTGCCGACCACCGAGTACGGCGTGGCCACGTACTACGTCGTGGCGCCGGCCGAGGCCTCGTCCAACCTGGCCCGCTACGACGGGGTCAAGTACGGCCTGCGGGTGCCCGGCGGCAAGGACCTCGTCGAGATGGTGAGCCGCACGCGCGCGGCCGGGTTCGGCGCCGAGGTGAAGCGCCGCATCATGCTCGGCACCTACGCGCTGTCCACCGGCTACTACGACGCGTACTACGGCCAGGCCCAGAAGGTGCGGACGCTGGTGCGCCGGGAGTTCGAGGCCGCCTTCGCGCGCGTCGACTTGCTGGCGGCCCCGACCACGCCCGGCGTCGCCTTCAAGCACGGCGAGAAGGCGGACCCCCTGGCCATGTACATGAACGACGTGTACACGATCCCGGCCAGCATGACCGGCCTGCCGGCCATCTCGATCCCCTGCGGGTTCAACGGCTCCGGCTTGCCGATCGGCCTGCAGCTCATCGGACGCGCGCTGGACGAGGCCACGCTGCTGCGCGCGGCCCACGCCTACGAGCAGGCGACGACCTGGCGCGAGCGACGCCCGGAGGTGGCGTGAGCGCCTTCGAGACGGTCATCGGCCTCGAGGTGCACGCGCAGCTCGCCACGCGCTCGAAGATGTTCTGCGGATGCCCCACGGGCTTCGGCGCCGCGCCCAACAGCCAGACCTGTCCGATCTGCCTGGGCATGCCGGGCGTGTTGCCCGTGATCAACCGCCGCGCCGTCGAGTTCGCGGTGCGCACCGCGCTGGCGCTCGGCCTCCGGGTGAATCCTGCCTGCCGCTTCGCGCGCAAGCACTACTACTACCCGGACATGCCGAAGAACTTCCAGATCAGCCAGTACGAGGAGCCGCTCGCCGAGGACGGCGCCCTGGAGATCGAGGGCGCCGCGGGGCCGCGACGCATCGGCATCCAGCGGCTGCACCTGGAGGAGGACGTCGGCAAGCTCGTGCACGAGGGCGCCTTCGCCGCTGCCCAGGCCAGCCTCGTCGACTACAACCGCTCCGGCGTGCCGTTGATGGAGACGGTCAGCCGGCCCGACCTGCGCTCGCCGGAGGAGGCGGCGGCCTATCTCAGAGCGTTCCGGGCCGTGCTGCTGTACCTGGGCGTCTGCGACGGCAACATGGAGGAGGGCTCGCTCCGCTGCGACGCCAACATCTCGCTGCGGGCGCCGGGCTCGGCCGAGCTCGGCACCAAGGTCGAGATCAAGAACCTCAACTCGTTCCGCAACGTGCAGCGCGCGCTCGAGCACGAGGAGCGGCGCCAGGCCGAGGCGCTGGCCGCCGGCGGCCGGATCGTCCAGGAGACCCGCCTGTTCGACGCCGATCGTGGCGTCACCCGCTCGATGCGCTCCAAGGAGTACGCGCACGACTATCGCTACTTCCCGGAGCCGGACCTGGTGCCCCTGAAGCTCGACCCGGCGTGGATCGAGTCGATCCGCGCCGCGCTGCCGGAGCCGCCGCGGGCGCGCCGCCAGCGCTTCGTGAGCCAGTACGGGTTGCCCGTGTACGACGCCCAGATCCTGACCCAGTCGCGCGCGCTGGCCGAGTACTACGAGACGGCCGTGCGCGCGCACGACAACCCCAAGGCGATCTCGAACTGGATCATGTCCGAGCTGCTCCGGGAGCTCGGCGGCGACGACGACGCGGCCATCGCGAGGACGCCGATCCTCCCGGGCCACCTGGCCGCCCTGGTGCGGTTGATCGACGGGGGCACCATCAGCGGCAAGATCGCCAAGGACGTGTTCGCCCGGATGCTGGCATCGGGCGACGACCCGGACACCATCGTGCGCCGGGAGGGGCTCACGCAGGTGGCCGACGCGGGCGCCCTCGAGGTCCTCGTCGACCAGGCCATCGCCGCCAACCCCAAGGCCGTCGCGGACTTCAAGGCCGGGAAGACGGCCGCGTCCAAGGCCCTGGTCGGTCAGGTCATGAAGGCCAGTGCGGGGCGGGCCAATCCCGGCCTCGTGGACCGTCTGGTCCAGGAGAAACTGTCGAGGATGTGACCCCGGCAGCTATAATCGAAAGCGCCCGTCATGATTGAGCTTCACCGTGTCTGGAAGATCTACTCGGTCGGGCCGGTGAAGGTGCCAGCGCTGTCGGACGTCTCCTTCCGGATCGCCAAGGGCGAGTTCGTCACCCTCCGCGGCCCCAGCGGCAGCGGCAAGACCACCCTGCTGCGGCTGCTGTACCGCGACGACATCCCGAGCGAGGGCGAGGTCGAGGTGCTCGGCGAGGAGGTGAGCCGGCTCGGCCGCAAGGAGGTGGCCGCGCTGCGGCGCTCCATCGGCGTCGTCTTCCAGGACGCCAAGCTGCTTCCGGGACGCACCGTGTACGAGAACGTGGCCTTCGTGCTCCGGGTGCTCGGCACGCCCCGCCGCGAGGTCACCAGCCGCGTCTTCGATGCGCTGCGCACCGTCGGCCTCTCCGGCCGTGCCCAGGCCTATCCGGCCCAGCTCTCCCAGGGGGAGGCGCAGCGCGCGGCCCTGGCCCGGGCGATCGCGCGCAAGCCGCTGCTGCTCATCGCCGACGAGCCCACTGGCAGCCTCGACGAGGGCATGGCGGGCGAAGTGCTCGACATCATCAAGGACATCTGGGCGGGCGGCACCACGGTGCTGCTGGCGACCCACCAGGCGACCCTGGCCGCGACGCTGCAGCGCCGCACGCTCACCCTGCAGGCCGGACGCCTGATCAAAGACGAGGGCTGAGCGGCCGTGTTCGGGTTTCTCCTCGGCGAGGCGCTGCGCGACCTCCGACGAGCCGGTCGAGCGGCCGTCAGCGCCATCCTGCTCATCTCGCTGTCCCTCGCCGCGCTGGGGGCCTTCTGGCTGCTGTCCTCCAACCTCGGGCAGGCCGTGGACCAGTTCCGCGAGCGCGTCAAGATCATCGTCTACCTCAAGCGCGAGCCGTCGTCGGCGGAGTCGGGCGCGCTCGTGGAGCGCGTCCGCCGCATGCCCGGGGTGGGCACGGTGAAGTTCGTCGGCAAGTCGGAAGCGCTCGGAACGCTCAAGCAGGTGCTCGGCAAGGACGCCGCCGTCGCCGACTCGCTGCCGCAGAACCCGCTGCCGGCCTCGCTCGAGATCACGCCGACGGCCGAGGGCTCCACCGTCGAGGGCGCGCGCTCGCTCGTGACCCGCCTGTCCGCGCTGCCGGAGACCGAGGAGGTCGGCGGCGGCCGGGAGTGGATGGACCGCTTCGCGCAGGGGCAGCGCCTGCTGTGGATGTTCGGCCTCGGGGTCGGGGCCGTGCTGGCCGGCGCCGCGATCCTCACGGTGGCGACGGCCACGGCGCTGGTGCTGCACGCGCGCCGCGACGAGATGGAGATCATGCGCCTGGTCGGCGCCCCGGAGCACGTTGTCCGGCTGCCACTGCTCCTGCAGGGCATGATGCAGGGCCTGATCGGCGCCGCGCTGGCGGTCTGGGCGCTCGTCGTCTGCTACGCGGTCCTGGGGCCGCGCGCCGAGCCCCTGGTGACCGAGACGCTGGGCATCCCGCGCCTGGAGTTCCTGCGGCCGGTCAGCGTGGTCGGCCTCATGCTGGCCGGGACGATGCTCGGAGGCCTCGGCGGCTGGCTGGCGCGCGGACGGCCGGAGCCATGAGCCGGACGCTGGCGGCGCTGCTCGTCGTGCTGCTGCTGCTGTCGGCGCCGGTCCTCGCCCAGTCGCCGAGGAAGGACGATCCGATCCAGGCCGAGCAGCGCAAGCTGCGCCAGACCGAGCAGCAGATCCGCGACGAGAAGCGCAAGGCGGCCGAGGCCCGGGCCAAGGAGACCTCGGTGCTCGCCGAGCTGGAGCAGGTCGAGCGGCGACTGGGCGACAAGCGCAAGGAGATCGCGCGGCTCGACGTCAAGATGACCCGGACGCGGGCCGAGCTGACAGGGCTCCGGGGAGAGATCCAGCTGTTGCAGAGGCACCGGGCCGGCCAGGAGGAGACCCTCGGCCGGCGCCTTCGCGCGATGTACAAGGTGCACGTGCAGGGCGGGGCCCTGCCGATACTCCTGTCGGGCGACGATCCGGCCGCCCGCATGGTCGCCGTCCGACACCTGGCGAGCCTGGCGGCTCTGGACGCCCGCCTGATCTCGGAGTATCGTGGAACATCAGACCGGTTGGACGATCGCCGGCGCCGGGAAGAGACCCGGCAACGGGAGCTTGCCGATCTCAAGTCCGACGCCCAGCGTGAACAGATCGATGCCGATCGTGACGCCGCCAAGCGGCGGGTGCTCCTCGCCAAGGTGCGTGACGAGCGCGCCTACCACGAGCGGATGGTCGGCGAGCTCACCGAGGCGGCGCGCCGCCTCGAGGCCTTCATCACCGAGCTGCAGGCCAGACAGCGCCGCCTGGCCAGGGTGCCGCCGCCCAAGGGCGGCGTGGCGCCCCCTTCCGGCATCGGGTTCGGCAGTCTCCGGGGCCGGTTGCCATGGCCCACGGAGGGTCGTATCGTCACGGCATTCGGCGCCCAGGTGCACCCCCGCTTCGGCACCCGGACGTTTCGCAACGGGGTCGACATCGAGACGAACGAGGGCCGCGACGTGGCCGCCGTCTACCCGGGCCACGTCATCTATACAGGGTGGTTCAAGGGCTACGGCAACCTGGTCATCCTCGACCACGACAACGAGTACTACACCCTGTACGCGCACATGGCCGACATCGACGTGAAAGAGGGCGAGGACGTGCGGCAGGGACAGCGCATCGGAACGGTCGGAGACACGGGCTCGCTGGAGGGACCGCGGCTGTACTTCGAGGTGCGGTACCAGGGCAAGCCGCAGGACCCGGAGCAGTGGCTCCGGCAGCGTGGCTGAACGAGGTCGTCAGGGGGATCCTATGAAGAAGGGACTGGTCATCGGCGGCTTGCTCGTGGTGCTCACACTCTCGCTGGGCGGCTCGGCCGTCAGCAAGGTGACCGACAACGCGGCAACCTACGAGCAGCTCCGGCTGTTCACCGAAGTTCTGAACATCGTGCAGAACCAGTACGTGGACGAGGTCCCGCCCAAGGACCTCATCTACAGCGCGATCAAGGGCACCCTGCGCGGCCTCGATCCGCACAGCTCGTTCCTCGACCCCGACAGCTACCGCGAGATGCAGGTGGAGACGTCGGGCAGCTTCGGCGGCCTCGGCATCGAGATCACCCTCAAGGACGACATCCTCACCGTGGTGGCGCCGATCGACGGCACGCCCGCCTACCGGGCGGGGCTGCACACGGGCGATCGCATCCTCAAGATCGACGGCCTCTCCACCAAGGACATGCAGCTGGCCGACGCGGTCAAGCGGATGCGCGGGAAGCCGGGTAGCAAGGTCACGATCAGCGTGGTGCGCGAGGGATGGAGCGAGCCCAAGGATTTCGACATCGTCCGCGAGCAGATCCGCGTGCAGTCCGTCAAGACGGTGGAGCTCGGTGAGGGCGTCGAGTACCTCAAGCTGCGCCAGTTCCAGGAGCAGAGCCCGCACGATCTCGAGAGCGCGCTGGAGAAGTTCTCCAAGAACGGCATGAAGGCGCTGATCCTCGACCTCCGCAACAACCCGGGCGGCCTGCTGACCGCCGCGGTCGAGGTGAGCGAGAAGTTCATCGACGACGGCAAGCTGGTCGTCTACACCGAGGGCCGGGTACGCAACCAGAACATGCGCTTCTCGGCGCACGCCAAGCGCGGCTACTCCCAGATGCCGATGGTGGTGATGGTCAACCAGGGCAGCGCCTCGGCCTCGGAGATCGTGGCCGGCGCCCTGCAGGACTGGGGACGGGCGACGATCGTTGGCACCCAGACGTTCGGCAAGGGCTCGGTGCAGACCATCATCCCGCTGTCCGACGGCTCCGGCCTCCGGCTGACCACGGCGAAGTACTTCACGCCCAAGGGCCGCTCGATTCACGGCAAGGGGATCACCCCCGACGTGGTGGTCGAGGTGCCGAAGGAGCCGACGCCCAAGGATCGGCCGCTGCCCTCGGCCGACCCGCTCGAGGACATGAAGAAGGACGTCCAGCTGCAGAAGGCGATCGAGGTGATCAAGACCCTGCGGACGGCCAAGTCGCAGGGCTAGGCCACAACGCGCGGAGGCGATGGCTGCCGGGACGCCACGGCGCCCGGTCCCATCGCCTCTCGTGTTTCTGGCGCCGCGTGCCCGGAAAAGAGGCAGCCGGACGGGATGTCGAAGCTGGTGCTCGGGATCGAGAGCTCGTGCGACGAGACGGCCGCGGCCGTGCTGGCCGACGGTCGCCGCGTGCTCTCCAACGTCGTGGCCTCACAGGACGACGTCCACGCGCCGTACGGCGGCGTCGTGCCGGAGCTGGCGTCGCGCCGACACATCGAGGTGATCGTCCCCGTCGTCGGCAAGGCCCTGGCCGACGCCGGCGTGGCCCTGCCCGATCTCGACGGAATCGCCGTCACCTGCGGCCCCGGTCTGGTCGGCTCGCTGCTCGTCGGCTGCTCCATGGGCAAGGCCCTGGCGTGGGTGCACGGCCTGCCGCTGATCGGCGTCAACCACCTCGAGGGCCACATCTACGCGGCGTTCCTCACCGACGATCCACCGGAGCATCCGTTCGTCGCGCTCGTCGTCTCGGGCGGACACACCGCGCTGTACCACGCCGACGCTCCGCTGAGCTACCGGCTCGTCGGGCACACGCGTGACGACGCGGCCGGCGAAGCCTTCGACAAGGTGGCCAAGCTGCTGGGGCTGGGCTTCCCCGGGGGGCCGATCGTGCAGCGCATCGCCGAGCGCGGGGACCCGCGATCCATCGAGTTCCCGCTGGCGCACATCACTGACGGCGCCCGCGACTTCTCGTTCAGCGGGATCAAGACGGCAGTCTCGCTGTACGTCAAGCGTCATCGGCCGCTGAGCGAGGCCCAGGTGGCCGACGTGGCCGCGTCCTTCCAGGCCGCCGTGGTGAAGATGCTGGTGCGCCGCACGATCCGGGCGGCCCTGCACCTGGCCGTCAAGCGCGTCGTCCTCACGGGCGGGGTCGCCAGCAACGGCCCGCTGAGGACGGCGCTGTCCGCCGAGGCCGCCGAGCACGGGATCCGTCTGCACATCCCGCCGCCGCGCCTGTGCACGGACAACGCGGCCATGATCACCGCGGCCGGCGCCGCGCGCCTCGCGGCCGGCGAGCGGGCGTCGTTGACGCTCAACGCGCAGCCAGCCCTGGCCCTGGCCTGACGTGCGGCCGGTGCACGGCACCTCGGCTCGCCGGTGAACTTCCAGGCGGTCCTGGCCGGCCTTCCGGACGCCGTCATCGCGGTGGACGAGGCCCTTCGGGTGGTGTTCTGGAACGCCGCCGCCGAGGTCCTGGTCGAGCGCTCCGCGCGCCGAGCCGAGGGCCGGCTGCTCAAGGAGCTGTTCGCGGCGGACGCCTCGCTGGTGCGCCGACTGTCGGAGACGCTGGCCACCGGCGAGAGCCGCTCGGAGGCCGAGGGCGTGATCGAGCGGTTCGATCATCGCCAGATCCCGGTCAGCATCGTGACCGCGCCGCTGTTCGACCGCGACGGGCGGGTGGAGGCCGCGGTCGCCGTCGTGCGCGACCTGTCCCGGATCCGCCAGCTCGAGGCGGAAGTGCGCCGCGGGGAGACGCTGGCCGCCGCCGGCCGCATGGCGGTCGGCCTCGCCCACGAGATCCGCAACCCGCTCGGCGCGATCCGGGGCGCGGTCCAGCTGCTCGGGCGCGAGCTCGGGCCGGAGTCCTCGCTGCAGGAGTACACCGGGGTCCTGCTCAGCGAGGTGGATCGCGTGAACCGGATCATCGAGATGCTGCTCGATCTGGCCCGGCCGGCGGCCATCCGGCCGGCTCCCCTCAACCTCCACCAGCTGCTCGAGCGGGTCGCCCTGCTCAGCGAGGAGGGCGCCCGGGCCCGGAGCGTGACCATCCAGCGGCGGTACGATCCCAGCCTGCCGCCGATCCTGGGCGACGAGGACCGGCTGGTGCAGGTGTTTCACAACCTGATCGGCAACGCCCTCGAGGCGATGCCGGGTGGCGGCCAGCTCACGCTGGCCACGCGGGTAAGCCTGAACACGCTGTTCGGCAAGGTTGACCTCGGCGCCGGGCAGCGTTCGATGGTGGAGGCGCAGGTGATGGACGAGGGCGGGGGGATCCCGGCGGCGGTGCGCTCGCGAATCTTCGACCCCTTCTTCACGACCAAGGAGCGCGGTCTGGGGCTGGGCCTGTCCATCTGTCACCAGATCCTCGA
>Ga0075429_100005581_pt1 | contig 10843 bp, 6 predicted proteins | sample RhiMetdeltSRZDD3_FD_75295 | JGI IMG/M metagenome (GOLD analysis project Ga0075429, IMG submission 75295) | Populus rhizosphere microbial communities from Tennessee, USA - Rhizosphere MetaG P. deltoides SRZDD3 | ecosystem: Host-associated > Plants > Roots > Rhizosphere > Soil | place: USA...
CAACGGCATCATGCTGATCTCGACGATCATGAACTTCGCCACGACGAGGTTCGATTCCGGTAACGATCTGCCGTACGCGCTGTATCTTCCGTCTTACACGGCAACGGCGTGGTATCACAAGAAACTTCCCGCGGACCTGCAATCCAAACCCGTCAATCGCGTAGTTGCGGAGGCGGAAGCGTGGGCCGCGGGCGAGTACACGATCGCGCTCGCGAAAGGCGGAAGGCTGACACCGCAGGAACGGCAAGAAACGATCGCGAAACTCTCGCGTTACACCGGACTCGATCCGAAGTTCATCGACTACGCGGATCTCCGAGTCAACCTGAATCTGTTTCGCAAAGAACTGCTACGCACCGAAAGACGATCGATCGGGCGACTCGACAGCCGCTTCAAAGGCTACGACTCGAGCATCGCCACCGACAGCGCCGAGTACGACGCGAGCGAAGCCGCTATCCGTCCGCCGTACACGTCCACTTTCAACAACTACGTCCGCACACAGCTCGGTTACAAAACGGACCTCGAGTACTACATCCTCGGCGGCGGCATCGGCCCGTGGAACTGGGGCGCGAACAACAACTACGTCGACACGAGCACCGCACTGCGCACTGCGCTCGCCCGCAATCCGTACCTGAAAGTCTTCGTCGCCAGCGGCTACTACGACATGGCCACGCCCTATTACGCCGTCGAGTACACGCTGCACCACATAAGCCTCGATCCGTCGTTGCTCAAGAATTTTTCTACGAGCTACTACGAGGCCGGACACATGATGTACATCGACGAGAAGTCGCTCACGAAGCTGCACGCGGACGTTTCGCGATTCATCGACGACTCGATGCGCTGAAAACAGTTAACGAAGGAACGCGGATGACAACTGGATCCCGAGGCGTATCCCGAAGCGAATCCCCCACCCAACGCGATTTCGAAGAACTGCGTACTGACGTTTCACACAGTCCTCTTTGGAACCCCGATCTCGCGCCGACGACGATCAAGGAGCGAACCTGGTCCACCTGGAACATCGCGGCACTCTGGATCGGCATGAGCGTCGTGATCACCACCTACACGCTGGCGGGCGGATTCATCGAAGCGGGCATGAACTGGTGGCAGGCGATGATCACGATCCTGCTCGGTAACACGATCGTGCTCATCCCGATGATCCTCAACGCACATGCGGGAACAAAGTATGGCGTTTCATTTCCCGTGTTGAGCCGGGCGGCGTTCGGCACGAAGGGAGCGAACATTCCCGCAATGCTGCGCGCGATCGTGGCGTGCGGATGGTTTGGCATTCAGACCTGGATCGGCGGCACTGCGATCGACGCGCTGTTCGGCGTGATGTTTCCCGCGTGGAATGGTCTGAGTGCAATGATTTTAGACGTCGCGCTGCACACCTGGATCGCGTTCTTTCTGTTCTGGGGAATTCAGGTGTTCATAATTTTGAAAGGCGTCGAAGGCATCAAGTATCTGGAGACGTGGTCGGCGCCGCTGCTGTTACTCGGCGGCCTTGTGGTCCTGGTTTGGGCTGCGTGGCGAGCGGGAGGGCTTGGCCGCGTGTTGACCGAGTCGACGGCGCTGCAAAAGCAGCGGAACGATTTCTGGGACATCTTTCCGGGCGCGTTGACGGCTTCGGTCGGTTATTGGGCCACCCTGAGTCTCAATATTCCTGATTTCACTCGCTACGCACGGTCGCAGAAGTCGCAGATGTTGGGCCAGGCACTCGGACTGCCGCTGACAATGACGGCATTTGCGTTCATCGGCGTTGCGGTCACGAGTGCGACTGTCTTGATCTACGGCGTAGCGATTCCGAACCCGGTGGATCTGATGGCGCGTTTCGACAGTGTGCTGATCATACTGTTTGCGACGGCAGTGATCTTCGCCGCTCAGCTCACCACGAACATGGCCGCCAATGTCGTCTCGCCGTCAAACGACTTCTCGAACCTCAACCCGCGGCTGATCTCTTACGTGACCGGTGGCTTGATCACCGCGGTCATCGGCATACTGATGATGCCGTGGAAGCTGATGTCGTCGATGGGCGCGTACATTTTCACGTGGCTGATCGGTTACTCCGGACTGATGGGCGCCATTGCGGGAATCCTGATCTGCGACTACTGGGTAATTAGAAAGCGCCGTTTGGATCTCGAAGGACTGTTCGATCCTCACGGCCAGTATTCTTACGGAAACGGTTTCAACTGGCGGGCCATCGTCGCTCTATGTGTGGCGATCGCTCCCGTAGTGCCGGGCTTCCTTCGCGCGGCGTCAACACCGGGCGGGCAGGTCAGTACTCCGATCTTTGTCGATCACCTGTACACTTATGCATGGTTCGTGACTTTTGCGCTGGGATTCGTCATATACTACGTCTTAACACGCGTTTCGAAGGGAGACTCGCTTAATGCCACGCACCGTTAAATGCGGACTGATACAGTGCGCGAATGCGGCGCCGAGCGACCTGCCGATCGAGGAGATCAAGCGTCTCAACATCGAGAAACACCTGACCTTCATCGAGCAGGCCGCCGCGCAGGACGTGCAGATACTCTGCATGCAGGAAGTTTTCACCACGCCTTACTTCTGCGCCGAGCAGCAGACGCGATGGTATGAAGCTGTCGAACGCATTCCCGACGGCGAGACCGTGCGGCTCATGCAGGAAGTCGCGAAAGAGCACGGCATGGTGATTATCGTTCCGATCTACGAAGAAGAGATCGCCGGCGTCTACTACAACACCGCCGCAGTGATCGACGCGGGCGGCAAGTATCTCGGCAAGTACCGAAAGAACCACATTCCACACGTCAATCCCGGGTTCTGGGAGAAGTTTTATTTCCGTCCGGGTAACCTCGGCTACCCGTGTTTCGACACGGCGTTCGCGCGCATCGGCGTGTACATCTGTTACGACCGCCACTTCCCTGAAGGTGCGCGTGCGCTGGGTCTGAACGGCGCCGAGATCGTTTTCAATCCGTCGGCGACGGTCGCGGGACTTTCCGAATACCTGTGGCGATTGGAACAACCCGCGCACGCAGTTGCGAACGGCTACTTCGTCGGCGCGATCAATCGCGTCGGTCACGAGCAGCCGTGGGACATCGGCGAGTTTTACGGCCAGAGTTATTTCTGCGACCCGCGTGGACAATTCGTGGCGGAAGCGCCGCGTGATAAGGACGCGCTCGTAGTCGCCGATCTCGATCTCGACATGATTCGCGAAGTGCGCAACACGTGGCAGTTCTTCCGCGACCGCCGGCCTGACACGTATGGCTCGTTAGTAGCCGATTGATCAAGGAGCAGGACCCCATGGATTTATCGATCACCGTCAACGGCATGAAGTTCCCCAATCCGTTTCTGCTCGGCTCCGGGCCGCCGGGAACGAACGCCCGCGTGCTCGCGAAGTCGTATGAAGCGGGCTGGGGCGGCGCGGTCGCGAAGACCGTGAGCCTCGAATCGGCGAAGGTGGTGAACGTTGTTCCCCGCTACGGGAAACTTCGCTCGCGCTCTACCGGCGAGGTTATCGGCTTCGAAAACATCGAGTTGATCTCGGATCGTCCGATCGACGTGTGGCTCGAAGAGTTTCGCCAGGTCAAGAAAGAGTTTCCGAACAACATCCTGATCGCGTCGATCATGGAGGAGTACGAGAAGAGCCGCTGGCAGGAGCTGGTGCGCATGGTCCAGGACACCGGCGTGGACGGTTTCGAGCTCAACTTCTCGTGTCCGCACGGAATGACTGAACGGAAGATGGGCTCGGAGATGGGTGAGCATCCGGACCTGACGCAAGAGGTGACGAGTTGGGTCACGGAGGTGTCGAAGATTCCGGTGTGGGCCAAGATGACGCCGAACATCACGAACATTCGCGAGCCTGCGATGGCGGCGGTGGCCGGCGGGGCTGTCGGGATCTCGGCGATCAATACGATCCTTTCGGTTATTGGCGTCGATCTCGAGACGCTGCGGCCGATGCCGACCGTCGAAGGTTACTGCGTGCCGGGTGGTTACTCGGCGCAGGCAGTGCGGCCGATCGCGTTGCGGATGGTCAGCCAACTCGCTCTCGGTGTGCCCGAAGGTGTTTCGATTAGCGGCATCGGCGGCATCGAAACCTCGCACGACGCGCTCGAGTTCCTCCTGCTTGGATCGTCCACCGTGCAGATCTGCACGGGCGTGATGCTTCAGGGCGTGAAGATGATCGACGAGTTGAAGGCAGGCGTCGAGAAGTTCATGGTCGACAAAGGCTTCTCTTCGATTCAGGAGATCGTCGGCAAGAGCCTTCCCTACTTCTCAACGCACATGGATCTCGTGCAGAAGATGAAAGCCGCGAAGCGCTCGAAAGCCGGCGAAGCCAGCCGCGACAACGAGTGGGCGCAGAAAGATATTACCGAGAAGACGGCGGAGCTAACTTCCAACTAGAACTCTAACCACAAAAGGCACAAAAGACACAAAAGGCACAAAAGATAAAAGGAGAAAGAAAGTCAAAAGGAGGGAAGTCTTGCCCTCTCCCTTTTTCACCCTCTTTTTCTTCTTTGTGCCTTTTGTGTCTTTTGTGCCTTTTGTGGTTAATTGAACTCGACGAGTAGCGGCGCGTGGTCTGATGGTTTTTCCCAGGTGCGTGGGGCCAGGTCGATCCAGGCGCGAAGGCTGCGGGAGACGAGCGGCTGGGTAATCCAAACGTGATCGATGCGCAGTCCCATGTTGCGCCGGAACGCGCCCGCGCGATAGTCCCACCAGGTAAACTTCCCGCCGGCTTGTTCGTGTAAACGAAACGCGTCCGTGAATCCCCAATCCTTGATGTGCTGCAACGTCGCGCGCTCCTGTTCGCTGAACATGATCCGGCCCTGCCACAGCCTGACGTCATGAACGTCACGCTCCTCCGGCGCAACGTTGAAATCGCCGCAAAGCAGCACCGGCGTCGACGGATCGTAATGCTTGTCAAAGAACTCGCGTAGACGATTCATCCATTCCAGCTTGAACGCGTACTTCTCGGATCCAACCGCCTGCCCGTTAGGAATATAGACGTTGACGATGTTGATGCCGTCTACAGTCGTCGCGATCAGCCGTGACTGCGCGCCCGCTTCCGCGGCGTCGTCACCCGGAAACCCGCGATGACTGGTGTCGCACGCCATCCGCGTCAGAATCGCGACGCCGTTGTACGCCTGCTGCCCGAAGAGTTGGCACTGGTAACCGCGTTCCTGAAAAACCAGGGTCGGAAACTTGTCGTCCGTACACTTTGTTTCCTGCATGCAGACGACGTCGGGTTTCACGTCGTCGAGCCAGCGCGTGACGGCCGGCATGCGCATGATGATCGAGTTTACGTTCCAGGTTGCGATTAACATTTCACTCGCAGGCTAATTACTCAGAAGCTAACATTGGTCAGAAACCAGCATTACTCAGAAACCAGGAGCCCGCCGATCAACGCGCCGCGGCGCGCGATATCGTCAGCTTCAATGTGTTCGTGGACGGCATGCGCGCCGTCGCCGCTGATTCCCAAACCATCGAGCACCGGAATCCCGAGCGCCGCGAGAAAGTTTCCGTCAGACGCGCCGCCCACTTGCGCTTCGCCGAGTTCGAAATCCAACTGGGACGCGATCGCGCGCGCCTTTTGAAACAGTTCTATGACGGCGGACGTTCTTTCGAGCGGCGGACGGTTGATGCCGCCCGAAACGAACACTTTCGTCCGATCGTCGATCGGCGTCACTTTCGCAAACATGCGCTCGAGCGCCAGCGACTCTGCCTCAGTTGAAAAACGAACGTCTATTTCAGCTTCTGCTTCCGCGGCGACGACGTTTGACCGCGTCCCGCCGCGCACCACGCCCACGTTCACCGTAATGCCCGATCCGGATCCATTGAGCGCGTGCAGCCGTTCCGTTTGGCGGGCCAGCTCGAGGATCGCGCTCGCGCCTTTTTCCGGATCGAGCCCGGCGTGGGCCGCTTTGCCTTCGACTTTAAGCGCGAAGATCCCGGTTCCCTTTCGTCCTGTCTTCACTCGACCGCCGGGCGCAGGCGGCTCCATCACGAATGCGTAACGAGTGTTCGCGGATTTCGCGGTCTGTTCCAGCAACGGCCAGCCCGAGAAGCTCCCGACTTCTTCGTCGCACGTCAAGGCAACCGTGATTGCGCATTGCGGCGAGATCTTCAGGTCCGACAGCGCGCGCAGCACTTCGACGATCAAACAACAGTTCGCTTTCATGTCGAACACGCCTGGCCCAAAAATCTTTCCCGCTTCACGACGCCATGGACGCAAGTCGACTGAGCCGCGCGCGTGTACCGTGTCAGTGTGTCCAACGACGAGGATCTGTCCTCGAGACTGATGTTCCGCGAAAGCCTTGATCACGACGTGTTGGCCGAAGTCCGGCGCATGGATGTGCTTGATCTCGCTCACGCATTCGATACGTTCAGCCGCTTCCGAAAGCAGACCGACGACGGCACGGCTGCCGCTCTCGTCGCCCGAAGGCGATTCGGTTTCGACGACAGCGCGAATGAACGCCTCGATCTCGACTTGCCGTTCGTTGAGTAGTTCGTGGATTTGTCGAGCGGCTGTGAATGAAATGGGGTTGGCTGACATGAATGATTATTTGATCGCGGCCTTGCGTACCGTGAGCGCGTCGAGACGCGGAAGATTAACGTTGAAACCGATGCCCGGCGCGTTTGGAGGCGTGATCGTGCCGCGCAGACTGACGGTCACCGCCGGTTCGATGATGTCCTCTTCCCAATAACGCGCGCTGGCGGAGACGTCGCCCGGCAGCGTGAAACCGGCAAGCGTGGACATGGCGATATTGTGCGCCCGTCCGATTCCCGACTCGAGCATGCCGCCGCACCACACGGGAATCGCTCGTTCACGCGCGACTTGTTCGAGGCGTTTCGCTTCGCTGTGGCCGCCGACGCGCCCGAGTTTGACGTTGATTATCTTGCACGCGCCGAGCGCGATCGCGTTAACGGCGATCTCCGCCGAACGGATCGACTCGTCGAGACAGATCGGAGTTTGAATCTGTGGTTGCAGTTTCGCGTGATCGAAGATGTCGTCGTGTGGGAGCGGCTGCTCGAACATCATCAGGTTGAAGCGATCGAGTTCCTGGAAAAGCGTGACATCGGCGAGCGTGTACGCGGAGTTTGCGTCGCCCATCAAGGGAATGTCCGGAAACTCTTTGCGGACGCGTTCGACGATCTTCAAGTCCCAGCCCGGTTTGATCTTGATCTTGATGCGTTGATAACCGGCGTCGACCTCTCTGCGGATCTTCTCCAGCAGGATCTCGGGCGTGTTCTGAATACCGATCGAGACGCCGCAGGAGATCTCGCGATGAGTGCCGCCGAGATGTTTCCACAACGGCACGCCGAGCTTTTTGGTTTCAAGGTCCCAGCAGGCGTTTTCGATCGCCGCCTTCGCCATGCGGTGACCGCGAACGGGCCGCATCAGACCGAAAACCTGCGCGGCGCCGTCAACGCGTTTCCCAAGCACCATCGGCGCGAGGAAGTCGTGCATCGTCGACCACGCTGTGTCGGTCCACTCATTGCTGTAGAACGGGCCTTCGCCGGCGGTGCATTCGCCCCAGCCTTCGGCGCCGTCGGTGTCGCGGACTCGCGCCAACACTATGCGCCGTTCAGTTGTACGACCGAAGCTGGTTTCGAAGAAGTGGACGAGGGGCAGGCGGATCTCGCGCAGTTCAATCGACTGAATGATCAAGGTCAGAAAAGTTGCTCCTCCGTGAGACGCATTATGCCTTTCCGACAAGCACTTGTCAGCCTGATCATCCGTGTTTTCACGCGCCGCGGATTTAAAGGCACGTTAACTTGACCGGCCAATAGAGAACCTGATAAAAGGCTCACACAATTTTTTCCTGCCGGCCTCAATGTTCCTCCGGTATGCCTCATAAATAATGTGCGGATTGGTTTGCCACTTTTTGACTATATCGTGAGGACTATCTATGCGTCTTAGCAGCCCCTTTCACCTTACACGTTCGACCCGTGTGTTGATTACGTGTGGAGCCGTAATTCTGGCCTTATTCGCAGCCATGCAATGGCTGGCGCTTTCATCCCGAGTTCAGGCAATTTCTACCAACATCGTGATCAGTGAATTTCGCGTTCGTGGCCCGAACGGCGGAAACGATGAATTTGTGGAGATCTACAATCTGTCCGGCGCGCCGGTCAACATTGGCGGTTGGAAAATCAGAGGTTCCAATGCGTCCGCCAGCGTATCAGACCGGGCCATCGTTACGGCCGGAACGGTGCTGCAACCGGGCTGCCACTATCTCTTTACGAACTCGAACGCAACCGCAGGTCCTTACAGCGGCGCGGTGGCGGGCAATCAAACTTACAATGTCGGCATTGGAGACGACGGCGGTCTTGCCGTGACGCTACCTGATAACACTATAGTGGACCAGGTCGGCATGAGCGCCGGCTCCGCTTTCAAAGAAGGCACGCCGCTGGCGAATCTCGGGTCCACCAATTTGAACCGGGGCTATGAACGCAAGCCCGGCGGCGTGGCGGGAAGCGGCACTGACACCGACAACAATACCACCGACTTCCAACTGATTACGCCCAGCGATCCGCAAAACTCGTCCAGCGGCTGCGTTTCCGCAACTCCGACGCCGACACCGTCTCCGACACCGGCGGGCAACGTGATCATCAACGAAATCGATTCAGACACTCCGGGCGCGGACGTCGCGGAGTTTGTCGAGCTTTACGACGGCGGTGTCGGTAACACTTCGCTTGACGGTTTGGTGGTCGTGCTCTTCAACGGCAGCAACGACCTCTCGTACGCCTCATTTGACCTCGATGGCCGGACCACGGATGCAAACGGATACTTCGTCCTCGGCAACAATGGTGTGCCGGGAAGAGATCTGGTGTTTACGGATGGTCTCTTACAAAACGGCGCAGACGCCGTCGCGCTCTACGCTGCGAACGGAACCAACTTCCCGCTCAACACCGCGGTAACCACGACGAACCTCCGCGATGCCATCGTCTACGACACTGCCGATGCTGACGACCCGGGACTGCTCGTTCTCTTGAACGCCGGCCAGCAACAGGTCGACGAAGCGGGCGGAACCGCATCTGACGTCGACTCGGTCGGGCGCTGTCCGAACGGCGCCGGCGGCGCACGCAACACGGCGACGTACGTAGCTCGTACTCCGAGTGCCGACGCCACGAACAACTGTCCGCTTCCAGCCGTGCCGGCGAGGATTCACGAAGTTCAGGGCAACGGTCTTGTCTCTCCGTTTGTCGGACAGACAGTGATCACTCCCGGCGTCGTGACTGCCCGCAAGACAAACGGCTTCTTCATGCAGGAACCCGACGCATCGGTCGACCTCGACCCGACTACGTCGGAAGGAATCTTCGTCTTTACATCCAGCTCTCCGTCAGTTGCCGCCGGCGATGCTGTGACGGTGACCGGCTCGGTGAGTGAGTTCTTTAACCTGACTCAGATTTCCGCGACAGCGGCAAACATCGTCGTTTCGACAAGCGGCAATCCTTTACCCGCCGCCATCACGCTCACGACGACGATCCTCGATCCCGCTGGTCTACCGACGCAGCTCGAGCGGTTCGAAGGAATGCGCATGCATGCCGACACGCTCGTCTCCGTTTCTCCGACCAACGCGTTTGGTGAGATCTTTACCGTACTCGACGGAGTTGCGCGTCCGATGCGCGAGCCCGGCATCGAGATCTCGCTGCCGGTGCCGCCCGATCCCACTACGAATGCGATCGATTGCTGCATTCCTCGCTGGGACGAAAACCCCGAGCGGATCATGGTCGACACGGACGGCCTGGCCGGTTCCGTTTCCCTCCAGGTCACTTCAAACGTGACGCTCTCGAACATCACCGGTCCGCTCGACTTCACGTTCGGCGATTACAAGGTGCTGCCGCAAACTCCGCCAAGCGCGTCGGCGAACATGAGCGCGGTTCCGGTACCGACACCAGCGGCGGGCGAGTTTACCGTTGCCGGTTTCAACATCGAGAACTTCAACAACAACGCGACGCAGCGTGCAAAGGCGGCCCTCGCCATTCGCGACGTACTGCACCTTCCCGACATCATCGGCACGATCGAGATCTTCGACCTTGCCGATCTCCAGGCGCTGGCAAATCAGATCGAGGCGATCTCGGGTGTTCACTACGAGGCGCGTTTGTTTGAGTCTGACGGTGTCTCGGAGGACAACGATCAGGACGTCGGGTTCCTTATCAAGACGCCGCGCATCCAGATCGACAGCGTCACGCAAATCGAAAAACCGGGCTGCAATGGCCAGCCTGCAAACTGCAACACGTTTATCGACCCGGACGGCAACCCGGCGTTGCTCAACGATCGGCCGCCGGTTGTTCTGAACGCGACCGTCGACGCTGCGTCGGCAAATCCGCGGCAGGTAATAGTCGTCGTCAATCACCTGCGCTCGTTCATCGACATCGAGCTGGTGACCGGCGACGGGCCGCGTGTTCGCGCGAAGCGCAAAGCCCAGGCCGAGTTCCTGGCCAGCCTGCTCGACGGCTTGCAGGATTCGAACCCTGCAACGCCCGTGCTCTCGATCGGCGACTACAACGCCTATCAGTTCAACGACGGCTACACCGATCCGGTCGCAACCATCAAGGGCATGCCCACGGCTGACGATCAGATGGTGGTCGACGCGAGCCCGGATCTCGTCGATCCTGACTTCGTAAACCTGACCGATACGCTTCCGGCGGACCAGCGTTACAGCTTCATCTTCGAAGGCACGCCGCAGGCGATCGATCACTTCGTCATCAATACGGCTGCTCAATCAATCAACACGCGTTACCACATCGCCCGCAACAACGCCGACTTCCCGGAAGGCGCGCTGTTTGCCGGTAATGCAGCGCGGCCGGAAAGAAATTCCGATCATGATATGCCGGTCGGATATTTCAAATTCCCGAAAGCTGCAACTAC
>Ga0075429_100005583_pt1 | contig 10841 bp, 6 predicted proteins | sample RhiMetdeltSRZDD3_FD_75295 | JGI IMG/M metagenome (GOLD analysis project Ga0075429, IMG submission 75295) | Populus rhizosphere microbial communities from Tennessee, USA - Rhizosphere MetaG P. deltoides SRZDD3 | ecosystem: Host-associated > Plants > Roots > Rhizosphere > Soil | place: USA...
CCCCAGTGTAAGATGCCGCTTGGGGATTGGGATTTGTATCCCTTTTAATTGTACCACCAACCTCACGATAAGCTTGTGTGAAGTGGTTCTCATTTTTGAAGGTGGTAGTTATTAAATTTCTTTTAGGATATTGCTGGCTACCCGCGAACGCACGAATGTAATGTGTGGGTGAACCAATTTTGATATTACTACTCGTATCCAATACAATTTGAGAAGTGTTGGTAGTATGTAGTATTAGTTCACCTAATTTAAGATCGGGAATTAGATGTAGATTTGTTTGCTCTGGTTCAAATCCTACTAAATGATATTCTCCACCTGAACTCTGCGCCAATGTAATAGTAGTATTTTTAGCGGGCAGTGAGCCCATAAAAATACCATCACTTTGAAGGAGTGTAAAAGAGTGTGGTACTGGAATGGCAAATGGTCTGCCCCTAGTAGCTGGAGATTCAGTCAACTCAACTTGCAGAGTATTGGTGTTAGAGTCATATCCTACGACAGACCCCTTCCTTACCATACCTGGCGGTGGATCAAAAGAATTTACTCCAGTCTTATTATTAACCATTTGCTACCGAATCCGAAACTTGTGTGAAAGAAATCCAACAATCAATAATATAACTATATAGTGATTTTCTTAAGATATTGTTATTACCTATCATACGAGTTGCATCCGTTCCATCATCATTTCCTACTGGATTAGATGAAGAGGCTGAACCAAAATTAACACTAGTGTTAGCCATCTGATTTCTGGCAGCATCAATTGCCTGTTGTGAAGGCGACCTTGGGTCCTGCTCATCATCAATATTTACTAGTTCTATTTCTACCCATTTTTCAGGAATATGTGGGTTTGGAACGGGCTGATTTTGTTGAAAAGAATTGATTGGCCCTTGCTCTGTACCAATCAAGGCCCTCTTAACTCTTTCTGCCTCTAATACAAGATTACTATCGAGGGGCATAGAATCATCATGATAAATTCTTATCTCAATTTTTGCCTGTATGTTATTTCCCTTTGTACCATTGTTATTGATTTGATAAGCTGTTTTATACAAAATGTTATTGATAACTGCAGCGTTGGCAGCAGAGTAGCTGTTGATAGACTCACTTTCCTTGCCAGTAGAAATAACTGTAGCATTAGGTTTTTTACCATCTATCTGAATGATCCCGATGCACTGTTCTGGCAGTGAGCTTTCTTGTCTATGAATGGCGAAAGTAGAAATTTCAGCATTCTTATAGAGAAATTTTCCAATAGTATCTAGGTACGTAGGAATATATTCTCCGATGCTATGTCCGTAAGTTAATTCTAGTGTGGTTGTAAATCCAGATCCCAATTGTAGTGAATGTCTGACAGAATTTACATAGAATAACAAGTTTCTGTCTTCTAAATATATTACTTCACCGGGCTGCATGTATTCATTGCCAGAGATAGTAATGCTGCCACGAAGTATGTTAGAGCGATTGCGCGTTAAAATCATAGCAGCATATGGCCCGCATTGCGTTCTAGGATCTCCTAAGAATGGAACTTTTACTACACTCGGACTTTTGAAACCATAATTTCTCCACATGTCGTAATCAATAGCCACAGCCGTAACCATGGTGTTACCACCACCAGGAAATGACTGTAATGCCGTTGCTTGACCGCCCAAGTTTTCAGCAAAAAGTGACCCTGGAAATGTTCCCTGTACTTCTACTGATGTCCATGGCGGGGCGTTTTCAGAAATGCTTATATTCCTGATTTGAGATCTTTTGATAACATATCTCTTACCCGACCCTGGACCGTAATCGTCCTGCATTTCATCTTCTATCATATGCTGAAACACTTCCGGAATATACGAGTTGTTAAACACGCCCGATGTTTGCAAGGTGTTAGTTAATGTAGTATCATCTCCTAGTGCTTGGAACTCAGCTGCATTTTTGATAGTTTGATAGAATAGCTTTACTGATTTTTGCCATTCTTGCATATATTTAGTTAGCTCTGCAGTGACTTTAAAGAAATCAATGCTCTGTCCAACATCTATTTCTGATGGTTGGTTGGGGGCAGTCGGTGTAATATAATCTTTGCTAACAATGCGCTGTCCAGATTTAAGATAGATACGTGTCATTAGTTGCTGTATTACACTACTTTGGAAAATAGAGGTGCCTAATGAAAATTCGGTATTTTGTCCGTTAGCCTTTTGATTTTGAGCCTGCAATGCCTGTAGTAATATAGTGTATCTTGATGAGTTATTAAAAATATCCTTAGTAGAAGTTCCTGCCGCTTCTATTATTTCAAAACTAGCTAGATCCTGGTTAATACCGCCAGTAACTTGATCTTGGTTAGCAGCTCTTACTAAGTTTTGTATATCACTAATAGTGTCTGTAAAATCTGAAAGGAAACCAAAAGAAGTTGACATGCCTTTGGTAACTTCCGATGATGTTAAGAAATTTTGTGCCGTGTCATCACCATCATTATCCAGGCTTGGATACTGTCCTAATATGGCACAGTCCAGTCTAATTTGATCTTCAATAACTTCAATATGTTTACGCAACGATGTTAGCTGATCGGTAAATATGTCATTAAGAAACTGAGGGAAAACCTGCACCCCTTTTGTTTGCTTCAAATGAATCATACGATAGAAAATAGAACTTGGCATTCTATTATACTGTGGTGGCCTGATACGAATATGGCCTTGTGAGTCAGAAAATACTTCTAAATTAAGAAGATCAGATACGTTAACAATTTTATCACGAACGGATGTAAAATCATTACTATATAGCTTCAATCCTCCAGCTAGAGAATTATTAAATGCTGCTATATCATAATCACTATCATAGTAGTCATCAACAATTAGTAAATTCTTGTCTTGATTAGCTCGAACATCATAAGACATGCGTCGTGTCAAATGGTTATTCTGTGTACGCAGTAATCTACGTGATCTACTATCAGATGGATTGGTTTGTCCATTGGACATACTGTTTAAATTGTAGCTGGCACTTGTATCAGTCTGTGAATTAAATGCTTGAATGTTAGACTGTATATCTGTAATACTGTTATTAACATTGTTTTGTAAATTGGTTATCTGTGCCTGTATCTGAGCAATTTGTGCGCTCTGAGTTGGATCAGAGGCGCCGGGCAAATTAGTTGATATAGCATTTACTGCGCCTAGTGCTATCATTTTGCTATTAAGGTCTGCTAGTTCTTTTAGTTGGCGCTCTATGTTAGAGTTGCTATTATTAACAGACATTTGGGCTTGAGCCATTTGAGCCACAGTTGCCTCATCTATCGTCAGGCTTTTGAATGGAATAAAATCTCCCCAGAGAGTATTTGCTTGAGATAAGTTAAGCCTTAGAGAATCTAGATATGATCTGGATGCGCCTTGATTGGTTGGTGAGTTTGCTCCAAACCCTGATAAATTACCAGCGGCTTTAAAATAAGTAGCATAGTTGTATGGCGTCCCAGCTATAAGTAAAGACAACACATTCATAACATCCAAGCCGGCAAATGGCTCTGCTTTAATATTTGGAGGTCCAACTAAATTTGGATTACTAATCTGTGTTGTATTACCCGATCTAACAAATATTCCAATGCCCTGCTTCCATTTATAAACAAGACCATTAGGGAGATAAAGTGATTTGGTAATTAAGCCAGTAGTCGGATCGATGCCTTGGTCTTGAATGTAATTACCTTGGGTTGCCTTTTCACCAGTTAGTGCTCCTTGTTTATATTTTACCAGAGAGCCTTTGCCCGTTGGTGTTAGTAAAAACATATTCTCATCTAACAATTTGGGAGTGCCATTAGATGGTATGTTGTTAGTTGTAACAGTATCAAAATTTGACGCAAAGGGCGTCAGAGGATCAAAAATTAAACCATTGAAAGAATCGGCACCTGGCTTGAAATTAATCTTGCCTTGATCAAAATAGAATGTTTGGTCCTTACCCGCCACATCTACAGTAAATTTTCCACCAGACCAATTATCAACGGCAGTTTCTACTACGCCCGCAAAAACGTGCGTCCCTTCATGTTCATTAACGAACTGTGCTCTAACTAAAGCCCATAAGTAATTGGGGAAATCAGCTCCAACATAGATAGACTTCTCGGCAGCTACCGAGATATTACCGGACGGATTGAATAGCGTATCTGTTGCATTTTTAATCGAAGTTATGGTGCTGTTAATGTTTTGCAGAATACCAAATCCACTAAACATTTGCTGTAAACCAGATAGTATCTTATTATCAAACTGTGATTTGGAGTTCATGTAAACATGAACCACATCCATTGGTTGAATGATGAGTTTACCAGAAAAATTGAATCTTAGTTTTCTACGAGCGTAATTATAAGAAGTGTTATTAGCAACCAAAGCATTACCAGCATTAGCCATTAATGCAATCTGTTTATATATAGTAGAAATTATAGTACTAAATACTGATAGCTCAGAACTTCCAAATAAAGGTTTGATGTTAAGATCTGGACCAATAGGGGCTGTAGCTGTATCTAGCCCATCGAATCCTGCTATAGCACCGCCTCTTAGATAATCATCTGGTACTTCTATTCCGGCAGTACTTCCTAATCCTAAAGATGCAATCGGATCATAAGTAAATGGAATCTCTACTCCTAAACGATCAATAATAACAGTAACCCTTCTGCTCAACAAGGTATTAGGATCTATCTTGAATGTAAGCGGGCTAGCTCTTCTTCTATTACGCAAACTGTTTAAACGGGTTTGCTGATCCTGGATAACTTGATTTGAACTAGTAACGCCTAGCTGGAATGTCTTATTGTTGTAAAAAGCATTGGTTGCATCACTAAGCGCAACTTCAATATCATAATCGGTAATTAACATAGACTCGTAAGGATCTACGATACTTAAATTGAATGAACCCGGTTGTTTTAAATCTACACTGGTAGTAGTGGTAATATTAGTGAAATTGGTAATCTCGATTACACCACTACCAGTACCAAAAGTTGACTGAAACAAATTAGTAGAGTCTGTAATCCATGTAGTATATGGATTTGTTTGATTGTAAGCGTATAATGTTCTCAATCTATCAACACTTTTAATGAAGCTACTTCCATCCTGTGATGCAAATGGATTAGAGTTGCTGCCAAAAAGATTAAAACCACCGACTTGAAGCCCGCTACCAAATCCATTGTTAGCAATATCGGTAAGCGTAATGATCCATGGGACTAATTGATTGGAAATACTACCAACAGCTGCTGTTACCTTTGCAATTTTGCCAAGCTGTTCAAGGGCTGCTATTTGATTACATTTGTTCTTAAATAAAATACGCAAAGCCTTATAGTACAACTTTTCATCACCATCCATAAAATCTGGACGGTAGTTCTCTGCAATTGAAGAGAACATTCTTTTCTTCACAAGAACAGTAGCATTAGGCTCTTGCCATAAAACTTCAAACTGTTTAGGATCTGTATTAAAAGGATCTCTGCGCAGATATCCCTCTTCCACATAACTACGTTGTGCGGATTGATCAAATTGAGAGGCGAAGTCTCCCAGAGTTCCATACTTTACTTGCTGGCCATCAATAATAGCATCTAGTGAGTGTGTATCATTTTCACCTAAACTAAATTGACTGCTTATTGCATCTGCCAATTCTCCAAGAAAACCCATTCAATTCCTTTATAGTAAATCTGTAAGAAAACCCAATGGAGAACTTGAAGCTTTTATATTCTGAACGGATTGATTAGTGTTCAGAATTGTAGAACCACTAAAAGAAGGAGGCGTGGTATACTGGCTTGGTCCACTAGCAGGGCTGTGGCTCCATGGGAAGTAATTGGTTCTATAACCTCTTCTCTGGGTTACGGTGAATGTCATGGAGTAATCGATCAAAAAGCTATCAGCTCGTTCCGTAACAGTCATATTTTCAAAGAAACCTCTATAGACCCATCCGTTGTAATACATCTCAACTGCAAAGGCAAGAGATGCTAGCGATGGGATGTTTCTAGCTGACAAATTGTTATTTGGAGAGTTCATTCCTAAAATTCCCCCTAGAAGACCTGCGCCGCTAGCAGCATTTATTGAATCATTGCTACTTCCGAAAAGACCTCCAACTGCTTGCCCTAACGCACCACCAACTCCTTGAATTAGATTGTTAGCAAGGTCGGCCGATGCATTATTGGCTGCTAGATTTAATCCAACAGCATCGAAAGCATATTGCTCTGCACGATAGATTTCATAAAGCATATTAATGCCTTCAATACCAGCGCTACCAGTGGTTCCAGAAATGTTCAAAGTACTAAGCTCTTCTCCCCAATACTGCAATGTGAATCCACCCTTTGTTCTGTCTTTGTTAATTAACTTCTTGTGATTGTAAGTAATATTTTGTGGGTTGATAAACATTCGAACAGTTCCAAATTGAGGAACGAACCAGGTAATAATGTTTCTTCCAATTTTAGCATTAAGACCTGTTGCAATTTTAGTAAAGGGTAGTCCATTACCATCGGCAGATGGTGTAGCAGATACCAAAAATCCGTTGGATTCGAACGAGTCGCGCTGTTGTTTTGAAAGAGGATTAGCGCCATCTAAAGTTGCTGATAAGTTATTGATACCGCTAATTGCTGAGTCTAGTGAAAAAGTAGCCATTTAAGTTTCCTTATGGAACGCCCTTGTTAGACGCCCCTGAAGCGGCATTGTTAGTAAGGCCGTGTTCATTTTGATGCATTGGTCTTCCACAATGTAAGCATGTTCCGCTAAAATTAACCGTGATAGCAGTACCAGGTGCCAGTGAAACTGGTACTGGTCCACCAGGTCCTGCGGTAAGACCTGGCGCTCCCCCTGTAGTTGCTGTTGGCGCCCCAGTAGTAATAGCGGTAGTAGCAGGAGGTATAGCTTGCCCAACTTGTCTACTAGCAGTAGGAGAACCTCGATGCATGGCGGCAGTCAAAGCATCGGTACTTTGTTTATTAAGTCCTGGCGCTCCTCCTTGTTGTGTACTCATGGAGTTTGACGCAAGCATTTCGTCAGCCTCTTCTTTTGTGCCGGGCTTAACACCAAGAGCCCCTGACATTACCAGGTTTCGCTGGGCTGAGTATTGCTTAGCCGCATCGTCTGATTTCATAGCGTCTTTTTTTGAAACAGGAGCCCCCATTCCAGCTAACTTTAGCATCTCATCCATCGTTGGGGCAGAAGTTACTTGTCTTCGTGCACTGTCAGCGGTAAATCCCATATGTTTTGTGGCATCGAGCTTAACATTGACAATATCTTTTATAGCCATACCTGTGCCAGGTCCCTTGGCTTGTAAATCACCCTCTCCCATTCTTTGTTTCAAAAGAGGTTGTTGACCGCCTATTCCCACACCAGTTGCTTCAATTCCACCAGCTCTAGCTGTGGCGGCATTTTGCATTCCTTGTAAATTAATAGTTCCAGCTTGCAATCTTACTAGCTCGGTTTTGATATTAGCCTCTTTAACTGCAGTAAAAGCCAACTGTTCTTGTGCTTTGCCTTTTTCCATAGTATCAGCTAGCACTGCATTCTTTTGTTCTTCAGTAGTTTTCTTACCAAAAATATCTCCACCTTGTGCTAGAGCGGCCATCATTTGTTCACCCTCTTCTCTTGATCCTGGTTTAACACCCAAGAGGCCGCTCATCATCATCACTCTTTGTCTTTCAAATTGCTCCTTACCCGCATCACCCATTGTTCTAGCTTGTTCTCTGCTAATTATTTGTCCTGTGCCGCCTAGCGCTCTCAGTTGCTGTCTCATAGTTTCAGCAACTTTTGCAGTGGCTTCTTGAGTTTTTCCCGTTCTAATCAAATCCTCAAAATCAAAGGTTCCTGCTAGACCACCTGGCCCACCAGTTGATTGTGAAACGAAAGATGCTTGAGCCTCATCCATACCTTGAAGTTGAGCAGTATATTTAGCTGCCATCTCTAGTGCACTCTGAATTGGTACTCCTACGTTCTTTAGAGATTGAGCCCAATTCTTTACTGAATCAGTAAGGCCTTGGGTCATTTTAGTAGCATCAGTACCCAACATTGTATAATTTTTAAATGTACTGAGTGTTTTAAAGACAGCCTCATGAACATCTTCTTGTCTGGCTTGAAGATCGCCAGCCACATCAACTTGTCTCATTACTGCTTTGGTTGCATCTTCTGTATTTAGACCATATTGAGAAGTAACCTTGCCTACATCCTGAATTGTCTGCAACACATCAAGTTGTGCTCCGTGAGCAAGATGAATAATACCAGTTAAAGTATCAGTATGTACACCAGCTATGTCCATACCTTTTGTCATAGATTCTAATCCAGCAGTTGTTTTAATCAACTCCATGGTAAGATTGCCCATTACATCTACTGATTCAATTCCAGTTGCTTTCATGGCTTGACCCATGATATTATGAAAGTGGCTAGTTACTTTATTTAAGTTTTCTAGTCGGTTGCCAACCCCATTAAAAGTAGTTCCTACCCCTTCATATATGCCTTTAAGGTTTCCACCCGCTGCTGCGGCTTTCATAAGCCCACTCTGAAAACGTAAAGCATTATCAGCACTGGTTACGAAATTTTTACCGAATGCTATTAACCCATTTACTCCACCTCTAAGAGCTTCATCAAGTTCTTTACCACCAGCACCCATACTGGTCAACATGCCTCTCAATTTCATGGCGGCTGCGCCCGCAACTCCGAAAGCAGTTCCTTGCTGCTTTACAGTTGCCATCAAACCGTTTAATGACTCACCAATAGTACCAATGCCTCCAGCTTTGCCAACATCAACAAAACCTTTAAACTCTTCTTTAGCACCAGCGATGAAAGTTGTTAATAAACCAAATTTGGCCGCACTTGCACCAGTTAAATTACCTAATTGATCTAATGAAAGACCATACTCGGCGAATTTGTTATTAAGATCGTCTAAAACTCCAGATGACTCTTTTAGCTCAGTATTAAAGTCTGATGTCGCAATCGTGGCCTGTCTAGTTTTTTCTAGAAAGGTAGCGGCCTTATTGGGATCTAACCCAGCCTCTGCGGCAGCTGCTTTTTGTTCTGGGGTTAATTCAGCCATATTCTACTCTTTTAGTCCTTTAGGGTGGCACGATTTCTTCTTCTCTTAACAGGCTTACTTTCTAGTGGAATAGCTCTAATATCAACAGCCTCAACCACTCTCATAGATTCTTCTAGTTCATCATCTGTAGATTCATGAACATTTGCATTAGTCATTTCACGTACAGCCTCGGGGTTCCAGAAGGATCCTAATAGATATGCGTGATTTTTAGCTAGTTCGGCATCATCTCGTTGATCACCTAACCACTGATGGTAAAGCCACATTTTTTGAACCAGGTCCATCTCCGAGATGAAAGGATCAGATGGTAATTTCTGATATAATCTACATAAATACCAAATGAAACGATGTTCCGGTTCATTTATTATTTTTTTAGGTCTTCAGCAACCTCTTTCACTTCGGCTACTGTCTTTAGAGCATACTTTTCTTGTGCCTCATTGGCCAACAAAACATACTCATTATAAAGTCTTAGCAAAAGAGAGTGATCTACTTCTTCGATAAAATCAAGTTTAGCTTGAAGTTCATCAGAATTTAGAAACTGTGCAATTTCAACGCCAGCCACTAAAATTAAAGAGCGTGCCAGCAGTTGCTTCCTGGTTTCAAAAACAAGTTGTATGCTGCCATCGAATTCAGAAGTAGCAACTAATGCTTCACGTAATTCTTTAGATTTTAATGTCTGTAGTCTGTATAACTGACCATCTATTTCGACATCTTTACTTAGCCTAGTCATACCAACTAGTATTTCAATTCTGCGTCTAGCACCGTCTGACAATCTTTCTTTCCCTTCTCTTTTAGCCTTCTTAGCGGCTATCATATCCATTTCTACATTAGTCATCTCTCTCACTGGAGGAGATGGTGGCTGTAATTGCGCCTGAAATTCTCTCATAGAGGCTTCATCAAAAACAGGTGGTCCCTGCTCTCGTGTATGTCGACGTTGCGACATAGGCTGTTGGTCATAACCACCTTCATCAGGAACACTGATATCTCTCATAGGTTGACCTTGAAACTGTTTACTTCCAATTGGACTATCAAATTTTGGCATCTTTAACTCCACAAAATAAATACCCTGCAATGATTATATATCAAAGCAGGGTGCTTATTAAGTATTTGTGAGTTATTCAGATCAATTAGAAGATACCATTGGAGGCTGGGAAATCTGGTCTTCCAATATCGATAAGTCCAGCAATATCCAAAGATCCTCTTCTTCCAGCAGAACCACTGTCAGTCTGACGTTCAATCCAGTTACCATCACCGAATGGCTTGAGTAGATTGTCTTGACCACCAACTGCAGCAGATTGACCAGTGAGAGCGGAGCTGCCACCAAGGTTGCTGTAGATGTATTCTGCTTCCCAAGTCATGCTATCGGTAATTACCCAATCGCTTACTTGGTAAGTATAATCAATACCAGAGATCCAAACATTCTTGATAACTGTGGTAACTTGATTTGCTAGTGAGGCCTTTTGTCTATCGAAGATAATAATATCAAAAGGATAAACTTGAGCTGCAACGTGTAAGAAGCTTCTATCGAATGCCTCTGCAATTCTCAACTTCTGGAATCTTACTCTTTGGCAAGTACCAGTGATGTTTGTTGATTGATTAGGTACAGAGTCGATATGACCATCTGTTCCAACTTCGTCAATCATCTTAATGGCTCTCTTCTCAGAGATTGCCATTGATTGGACTGCGCCAATTGGTTGATAGCCTGCACCATTTGGAATTCTTACTGCCAGTAGTATATTGGTGGAAATAGCTGTATTGGTAGTGTTAGTACCAAAAGCATCACCTAGACTTAGTAATGAACCTGTTTGTGGATAGCCTGTTGTCATTTATTGTCACTCCCTGATTTTATATATATCAAGCTC
>Ga0075429_100005585_pt1 | contig 10840 bp, 9 predicted proteins | sample RhiMetdeltSRZDD3_FD_75295 | JGI IMG/M metagenome (GOLD analysis project Ga0075429, IMG submission 75295) | Populus rhizosphere microbial communities from Tennessee, USA - Rhizosphere MetaG P. deltoides SRZDD3 | ecosystem: Host-associated > Plants > Roots > Rhizosphere > Soil | place: USA...
TGGCGACGCTCGCCAGGCGGTCGAGCCGCTGCGCCGGCGACTTCAAGAAGAGATGCCGGGTGCGTCCTACGTCACGGTGACGCGGCTGGGAGAAGTCGTCGAGGACCAGGCTCGTCCCTGGACGATGGGCGCCACCTTGTTCACGGCATTCGGCCTGCTGGCACTCGTGCTCGCAGCTGGGGGACTCTACAGCGTCATCGCGTACAACGTCGCGCAGCGGCGGCAGGAGCTCGCGGTGCGCATCGCCCTCGGTGCTTCGGCCGGTGATGTGATCCGGCTCATGGTCGGCAATGGGCTGCGCTTCGCGGTGTCCGGTGCCGTCGCCGGCGGAGCCGTCGCGCTGGCCGCTGGGCGATGGATCGCGCCCCTGCTGTTCGATCAATCGGCGCGCGATCCCGTCGTGTTCGTCACGGTGACGGCCGTGCTGCTCGTCGTCTCGGTCGGAGCCAGCCTGATCCCGGCAATCCGAATCGCGCACGAGGATCCGATGGCGGCACTGCGCGAAGGGTAGCGCGGGTCACTTCGCGGCCGTGTAGCGGTAGAGCGTCTGCGGCAACTGCCGGGCCCGGAATCCCACCGCCCACGCGTGCCGGCGGTCGAGCACGAACAAGCGTTGCAGGAACTGGCCCGGCGCTCTCGCCTCGGTGGCCCACGTCGCGCCGCCATCGCGCGTGCCGAGGATCACGGACTCGCCGACGTCCCCGTAGCAGCCGAGCGCGAAGCCCCGCTGGCGATCCGCGAACCGCACCGACGTCAGCACGAGCTTGTAGGGCTCCTCCATCTCGAACCGTATTCTCGGTGGAAGCTTCTCGCCCCTCTGGCGCTCGCGCTCCACCGGCACGCCGTTCACCTGTCGCTCCCAGGTGAGGCCGCCATCGCCCGTACGGCAGATCACGCCGAATTCACCCACGAGCCAGCCGTGGGTCGCATCCACGAACGTGATGTCGTTGAGCGCGCCCCGTGTCTCCACTGGAAGCGGTACGGTCGTCCAGGTGAGCCCACCGTCGTCCGTGCGCATAAGGTGCCCCGTGTGAGTCAGGAGCCAGCCGCGCGAGCTATCGGTGAACGCGGCCGCGTGCCCGGAGAGGTAGTGGTTCGAATCCTGGTTGCGGACCAGCTCATGCCAGGTCTCGCCGCCGTCGCTGGTGCCGATCAGCGCCGCGGGTCCGAGCGCCCAGCCGATCGAGCCTTGGAGCTGGAGGCGGACCAGCGTCCCGGTGTTCGAGCGAGCGCGCCGCCAGGTGATACCGCCGTCGTCAGTGAGCAGGATGACACCGTAGTCCCCGACCACGCAGCCGCGGAGTGAATCCTGGAACTGCATCTCGTTCAGGTAGAAGTTCTCGCCGACGGTGTCGGGAACCACATCCGAGCGGATCGTCCACGTGCGACCGCCATCGCGCGTGCGGCCGAGGAGCCCCCCAGGCACGTCGCGCGCGCCGCCCGAGATCCAGCCGTTGAGCGAATCCGTGAACCACACGCCCCCGAAGCTCGCGTTGGTCGGCAGCTCGGTCGCCTGCCAACGGCTGGGCTCGGGCCACGAGCAGCCGAGCGCGAGCGCGGAGGACAGCAGCGCGATCAGAAGGGTTCGAGGTCGGAAGCTCATCGCAGCCTCACGGGGGCGGAGTCCATCCACGCGCAGTCTAGGGTGCGCGTTCCGGCATGGCGAGCCCCGCGGGGCTCGTCGTTGCCGAGTGTTCGGAGGACCTACGTGAGGCACACGGCCGTGGCCACTTCCGGCCCGTTCACGATCAGGAAGCCGTTGCATTGTCCGTCTGAATTGCGGTGCCACGGGTCGGCGACTGAAGTGCATCCCTTCGACGTGCGCGAGGCAGCTCTGGCACTTTCCCAGCGGCCTCTCGCGGGCTTGGCCTCCGACTTAGCTACGGTTTCAGATGACTCGGCGTGTGATTCGTCCCGCCGCGGAGGTGGTAGGGCGCGGGAAAGACCAGGGGCCTCGCGACGATCCTCCTCTCCCCCGACAGGGTGACCCACTCGCCTGGCTTCACGTGCAGCACAATGGAATCGGCACAGTTGCCGAACGCGATGTGCCATTGGCTCCATCCTTCGAAACGTTGGACCTGGACCGGCCGCCTCCACGGATCTCCTCCCACCGAGATCTCTGTTGGTCGGCCCGGTGGCGGCTGCCAGTCTGCAAGGGGTCTCTCCGCGTAGACGCCCCTCACGAGCGCGAGGTACCGGCCGGCCGAAACCCCGACGATCTCGGCGCGTCCAAGTGTCGTCGCCGCCTCGAACCCAGCCTCCGTCACCCACCGCACAGAGTCCGAGCTACTCTCTTCAACTCGATACAGTTGCACGCCTCCACTGAGTGGCGCTCCTCCATCCGCACGACGCACCACGACAGTAGGCCAACAGTAGGTCGTGTCGAGTCTTACTTGGGCACTCGACTCTGCCACGGCCAGAACTAGAATGAGGGCCACGACTACAGCAATCATGTTCATCGGTTGGCCCTCCTCATCAAGCCCTGAGTCGGTCGGGCGACAGTCTCGCCGCCCCCATCATCACCGCCTCATCCGACAGCTTCGAGTACCGCTGCATCGTCGTGCTGCACGCGTGGCCAAGGGACGATGCGCCCAACGGTGTCGTGTTCCACCAGACTCAGTACGCGAGCCCGAGCGTGAACACTAGGGCGTGCTGTACGCGTGAGAAGTCGTCTCCCGCAACCACAATTTGCTCCCGCATGGCCACGTGCGTCGCCACAGGTCCGAGGCTTCTCGGGAATCGCAGCCCCACACCGAGTGTCAGCGCGGGACCTAGCTTTGGCTGAAGGTCGTACTTCGGCTGTCCGGCGAAGTCGAGGCCCGCGCTCACTCGCACCGAGGCGCGGCCGACACCGGCTCCAACGGACAGGAAGCCGCCGATCCGATCAGGGCGAAACGGCCACTCCCGAACGAGCACGAGTGTTTCGACACGAGCGTCGTCACTTGAATTCGATGTCGCTGCGAAGTCCGACCCGGTAGACACCTCGACCGAGTGTCGGTACTCCAGTCCAAGTTGACCTGCTCTAGCCATTGCGAAGCGGGCCTCGATTGCTGCGGTGAACTGCGGGTACAGGAGGCCGAAACCCAGATCGACACCGCATCCCAACGTAGAGGCACCGCAGCACTTCGCGCCGCCAGTTGTGATGATCACGGCCAGCGCGAAAGTATGACCCACTGACAGCCACCGCATCTCGTCTCCAACTCCCCCGGTGGCCGCGATCATAGCACTCGCCGTCGGCCAACTCCTTGATTGTCATCGGCCGGCTCCAGTCCTACGCTCCGACGTGCTCGCGATCGGAGGGCGATTCACTGCCTTCTCGCACCTACGGATGCGCGGACTCCTCGCGAGCACAGGCATCGAAATATCGGACGTACCTCATGACATACGGGTTGGCTGGGTCGACTTGAGCCTTCGCAGTCCCCCACGCCTGTCCGAGCCCGATGCGCCTGAGCAACTTGGCGTACTGCTTGAACTCATGTGGCACGCGGCCGGCGACGAGCATGCTCAGGATCCTCGCGCGCAGCCGAACAGTCTGTTCAGGGGTTGGCGTGGCGCGCTTTCGGCGTGAGCTCCAAGGCCGCCTTCATTCCCAGGTTCTTGGCGTGTCGCAGGTACCGGCGTTGGACGCTCTCGAGGTCCCATTCACCGGGACCGTTGTAGTCTCGCGTCTCCAAGTGCCCTCCAGATCCGCCACTGGAGGTATCGGCCGACTTGGCCCACGACTTACGCCCCTCGGGCAGCGCGGCGCCTTCACCTCCGCGGCGAGTAGGGGTCGGGCGTGCCCGCCTTGATCGGTGGGTTGGTCTTCAGGCTGGCCTCGAAGTCGCCCACGATCTTCGTCAACGGCCCGGCGATCCACGAACTTGTCGCACCCGCGTCGTGTTCCTCTTTGAGATCGGTCAGGAGATTGATGACCTTTGGCAGCGGGAGCTTCTGGGGCGGGTCATACATGTTCTCCTGCCAGAAGAAGTGAACCTTCCAGTTCCGCCACTTGACCGCAGACAGCCTGGAGGCCACGTACGCCGGGAATCCCTCACGATTGGAGTGTTCCTGTTTGCCGAGCAAGAAATCCAACTGGTCCACGCCATCGAGGGGACGGTCTTTCGGGACGGACCCTCCCCCCACGCGAGCGAGCGTCGTGTACGAGTCCACGATGTGCACGATCTCGTTGCTGACACGGCCCGCCGGCACCTTCCCAGGCCAGCGAATGATGCACGGCGCGCGCAACGAAGCCTCCATCGCGGTGAAATAGGTCCCGCGCCACGGACCGCTGTCGCCTTCCCATGGATGTGTCGCCTCGGGGCCGTTGTCGCTGCAGAAGATGACCAGCGTGTTGTCTTCGATCCCGGCCGATGTGATCGCGTCGAGGATCTGGCCGGTGCGGTAGTCCATCTCGGCGAGACAGTCCGCCCAATCGCCGTTCCCGGTCTTGCCCGCGAACTCGGGGTTGGGCAACGTCGGCATGTGCACCATCGAGGACGACACGTACGCAAAGAAGGGTTTCCGCGCGCTCGCGTTGCGCTGGATGAAGTCCACCGCGCGGCGAGTGATCTCGGCCTCCATTGTCCGCCGTTTGTCGATGTCGAGCGTTCCCGCCACCCGAGCCCGTTCTCCCTTGCGAGCTTCGTAGATGGGTTCGGGAGGAGAGTCCTGCGCGCTCCACCCCTGCTTCGTCCCCAGCGATGGCCAGACGCCCTTCGTGTCATTGAACGACGGCCACATGGCCTCATCGTAGGTGCGCGGGATGCCGAACCACTCATCGAAGCCCTGATGCGTGGGAAACCGGCTCTCGGCGCTTCCCAGGTGCCACTTGCCCCACATGCCGGTGGCGTAGCCCTGGGCCGACAGGAGCTCCGCGATCGTGACTTCCCACAGCGTGAGACCGTCGGCGGCGCCACCCATCGGCACTTCGTAGGTGCCGGACCGAATCGAGAACCGGCCGGTCATGAGCGCCGAACGCGAGGGCGTGCACTGGGCTTCGACATTGAAGTTGAGCAGCCGCATGCCTTGCGCCGCGAGTGCGTCGATGCGAGGTGTCGGTGCGCCGCGCAGGATGCCGCCGCCATAGCAACCCAGCTCGCCGTAGCCCAGGTTGTCCGCGAGGATCAGGACGATGTTGGGCTTCGGCTCGGCGGCCTGAGCCCGGGGTGTGGCACCGACGAGCGCGCTCACCAAGAGCGCGAGCATCATGGGTCGTGTCATCGGTACCTCCCGGGTGTCACAGCTTCGGTGGAAGCACCAGCGTGAAGTTGGTGCGGAGCTGCCACTCGGGTCCGCCGTCGGGTTTGGCGACGTACACACCGAATCCCCCGGCCATGCTGAAGGGAAAAGGCCCGAACCGGGTCACCTTGCTGACTTGTAAGTTGATGGGAATCGTCCACGTGTCGGAGGACTCGACCGCGGCCCAGTTGGCGACTGCTTCGCTCTGCACCGTGTACGTGACTCCCTTGGGCGCCACACGCGCCAGGAACGGCTGAAACAGCGCCTGGCTGACCTCGGCGCGATCGAGATTGCTCGTGCTCGCGAACGACCACAGTTGATTCCACAGCATGCCGTAGGTCCACGGCCCCGCCTGCTTCACGATCACGGCCGTCGGTCCCGCCGACCAATGGCCCGATCCGAGCGCAGGATCGGACGTGGTCGGCAGCGTGAGCACGGGCCCGACGCCCCACAGCGGCGCCGTGGCCGCGCGCGGAGAAAAGAAGGCGGAAGCGGTGATGTCGCCGAGGCCGGCGGCCGAGCCGAGACTCGCGGGTTGCGAGATGTAGGGCATGATCCAGCGGCCGATCAGCCGCCACTTGTCGCTGATCGCGAAGGGAACGACCGGCTGGAAGTTGGTGACGAAGCGCAGGCCTTCGTCGGTCCCGTTCCCGTTCACCCAGTTGAACTGCAGGGGCACGCTCACCACATCGGATACCGGGTTCGCGAGCTTCTTGGCGAGATCTTGCGCGTCGCCGCCGCCCGAAACGGTCGGATCCGCCGCATGCGACGGCGTGACCATCGTGTATGAGCCGACCAAGAGAACCACGGCAACCGGCAGATACCCGCGCATCAAGCCACGCCTCCTCGTCGGGGGTCCGGTCCGCATGACCCGTTCACGCGATTCGAGTGCGCTTGCGAGACGATCTCCGGGCGGGAGGCTAGCACACCTGCGGAGGGGTTCCGCGCCGCAACCGGCTCCTGCATCGCCTCTCTAACGCGATCCTCGGCTCTGGGTGCCGCCTCAATAGAGTGCTAGGCTGCGCACTCCACGGGTCCTGAGTTCGAGGCCATCCCGAGAGGGGGCGCCGTGAGTGGATTTGGCGGAAAGGTCGCGATCGTCACCGGCGGCGGTTCCGGGCTTGGCGAGGCCATCGGCAAAGCGCTCGCAGCCAAAGGAGCCAAGGTCGTCCTCTCCGACATCCGGCGCGAAGCTGCGGAGCGCGTCGCGGCCGAGATCGCGAAGGCAGGCGGGACCGCCAGCGCCTTCCTCCAGGATACGGCCAAGCCGGCGGACTGCGAGGCGGTTGTGCGCCACGCGGTGCAGACCTATGGAGCGCTCCACTATGCCGTGAACAACGCCGGCATCGGCGGCGCACAGGCGCTGGCGGGCGAAACCGACCTGGCGGACTGGAATCGCGTGATCGCCATCAACCTCAGCGGTGTCCTCTACGGAATGCGCTACCAGATCCCCGCCATGCTCCAGGCGGGAGCGCGAGAGAGCGCCATCGTCAACATGGCTTCCATCCACGGAACCGTCGCCGCGATCGGCAATGGAGCCTATACCGCTGCGAAACACGGCGTCGTCGGGCTCACCAAGAACGCCGCCGCCGAATACGGGCCGCAAGGCCTGCGCATCAACTGCGTCGGACCGGCCTACATCGAGACTCCCCTGCTCGCCGGCCTTCCCGAGGAGTTCCGGCAGAAGCTCGTCGCGCGGCACCCACTGGGCAGGCTCGGTCAGCCGGAGGAGGTCGCACCCCTCGTCTGCTTCCTGCTTTCCGACGAGGCGTCGTTCATGACCGGCGGCTACTACCTCATCGACGGAGGCTACACGGCGGTCTAGAGACCGCTCACGCTGGGACCGGATCGACTCGATCCGCGTCGGAGTCGGGCGGCTCGCCCAAGAACTCCACCCAGGCGCGCTTGATGCACGGGTAGTTCTTCGCCGCCTCCGCAAGCGAGAGGAACGCCTGGATGTTCTTCTCGAAGCGAGCGCGGAGCGCATCGTCGGCGATGTCGTCGCCGACAAGCGCTCTGTGCGCCTGGGCGAGCGAGAACATGTCGGGATAGATCCGCGCACCGAGGTGCTCGAGCGGCATGCGCAGGGCCCAGAGCCCCCGATTCCCGCCCACCATGGACGGCGAAGCGCTCAGCAGCAGGCCGTGCTTGCCATCGAAGGGCTGGGGCCGGAACCGCGACGTCCAGGCGATCAGGTTCTTGAACGTTCCCGGCATCGAGCCGTTGTATTCAGGCGACGAAACGATGAAGGCGTCGCACTCGAGGAGGTGATTCCTGAACGCTTCCGCACCGGCCGGCATCCCCTTCGCACTCTCGACATCGCCATCGAAGGATGGAACATCGAAGTCCCGCATCGACGTGTGCACCACCGTCGCGCCGTCCTGCTCGGCGACCCGAGCCGCGAGCGCCGCCAGCTTCCGATTCATGGAGTCCGCGCGGAGCGACGCGGCGAACACGAGCACCTTGAGTGTGGCTCCTGACTCCGTGTCGACCATGTGCCGTCCCCTCCCGTCTAAGCAACCATTCAGGCCGTGTGGGATTGCCCCGAGTCAGTAGGCCGTTAGTTTGCGCTACCTCAGTCGCCCACGCCATCTCGAGTGCGGCCGGGCTGATCTGGCCGATTGTCGAGTGCCGACGCCGCTGGTTGCAGAACACCTCGATGTGACCGAACTGCTCCATCTTGGCTCCGCAGGTGTCGAACGGGTCGCCCAGATTGAGCTTCCCGCTCGAGAAGAAGCCCTCCATGACCGAGTTGTCGTGGCTTCCGTGAATGCGATGATCGGTTAGCCGATCGCCTTGGCCGGGGGCGTCAAGTTTGGACGGGTCCACGACTCCGATCCAGCTCGTCAGTTCGCGCGCGTACCGTGCGATCGAGCCGTTCCAATCGGAGGGGCGCTCAGCGGCCGTCCGTCGAGCGCACTGGCCGAGCGATGGGACGCGTTCACCCTTCGATCGACCCGGTGCTCGCGCCCCGAGCACCCGCGCCCGGGCACCATGTTGAGCTCACCCCCGGCCGGCCGATAACTTCCCAGATCATCCGGTCCGGGCATCGGACTCGCTGGCGCGTGGCCTGGGTGGCGTTCTGCGGCTCCGAGTGCGAGGGTTGACGGCATCGCCAGCGATGCGAATGGGAGATTCCTCATGAAGCCTCAGGGACGGATGGGCATGCGCGGCCGTGGGATCGCGGTGTGGATCTAGAGCAGGTCCCGGTGCCGTCCTCGCCGAGCGCTCCCCCGCCACGCGCCGGCGGTGTGGACTTCGTGCGCATCGGGATCTGGGCCGGCGTCGCCCTGCTCGTGGGGCTTTCCGTGTGGGCGGGACTCCGGCACCATCAGAAACAGGCGCGCGCAGATGCCGTGCGTGTCGCTTACCTGCGTACGTTGCTCGACGGGCCCGTCCCCAAGTGGGTGCCCGGGGACGATGTCTCCAGGCGGCGCCTGTGGAGCGAGGTGCGGTCGAGCTACGAGAGCCACGGCACGCACCTCCTGTGGAGCAACGATGGTGAGCCCAGCGTGTCCGCGCGGGCTTTCCTGAGCGCTCTCGCCGAGGCTCCACGCGAGGGGTTGGACCCGGCCGACTACGGTATGAGAGCGCTTCGCCAGCAGTTCGAGGCTCGCAAGCTCAAAGGCCCCGCACGCCCGGAGCTCGATGCGTCTCGTATCGCCGCCTTGGATGTGCGCTTCACCGCCTCGTTCCTGGGCTACGCCCGCGCTCTGCGCGAGGGCAGGCTCCCCGCTTCGGCTCTGGATCCGGACTGGGTCGCGCTGCGCGACACGCTTGATTTGAATCCCGCGCTCACCCACGTCATCCGATCGGCGCATGCCGCCCGGCGGGTGGCTGACCTCGGGCGAACCGATCGCGCGTACAAGGCACTTCGCGCCGCGCTGCGCCGCTACCGCGAGATCGAGGCGAGCGGGGGCTGGCCCGAGATCCCGGGCGGCTCGATGTTGCGCGCGGGCATGACGGACGAACGCTGTCGGGCGCTGCGCGTGCGATTGGCCGCGTCGGGCGAGCTGTCGCATGTGACCGACAGTATGCTGTTCGACCGCGCGCTCGAGGCCGAGCTGCGGCGATACCAGGCGCACATGGGGCTCGACGTCACCGGCCAGCTCGACGACTTGACGCGACGCAGCCTCAACGTGAGCGCGACCGAGCGATGCCAGACGCTCGCGATGAACCTCGAGCGCGCGCGCTGGATGCCGCAGACGCTGCCCGACCCGCTCATCCGCGTGAACATCCCCGAATCGGAGCTGCGCGTGATTCAGCAAGGAGGCGACTCGCTCACCATGCGCGTCGTCGTGGGGAGCCCGAACGACCCCACGCCCGTCTTCGCCGACGTCATCACCTACCTCGAGTTCCACCCCGCCTGGGGCGTGCCCAAGAAGATCCTCGTGAACGAGATGTTGCCGAAGTTCAAAAAGGACAAGGACTACTTCACCGCCAACCATATCCGCCTGTTGGACATCCATCCGGAGATTCCGCAGGAGGTGGATCCGCGCGATGTGCCGTGGCAGCGGGTCGACGAGGACACGTTCCCCTACATCGCACGGCAGGACGCGGGTCGGCAGAATCCGCTCGGCGAGATCAAGTTCATGTGCCCGAACGAATACGACGTTTACCTGCACGACTCGCCCGCGCGCCGCTCCTTCTCGCGCAACACGCGATTCCTGAGCCACGGTTGCGTGCGCGTGCAAGACCCGCTGGCGCTGGCTACCTATTTGCTGCAAGAAACGCCGCTCGCGGCTCCCGAGTCGCTGGCTGCCATCATGGCGGACAGCACGTGGCGGCGCGTCGGGCTCAAGCGGCGCGTGCCCGTGCTGGTGGAGTACCGCACCGCCTGGGTGGACGAGCGGGGCGTCCTGAACTTCCGTCCGGACGTCTACGGGCTCGACCGCAGGCTCGCCGAGGCGCTCGCGAGCGGCCGTGCCTTGGACTTCGAGATCAACCCGCTCGTGCTTCGCAACCCGCTCATGCCCGCGCAGACGAATTGGGCGGCGCTGAGGATCCGGCATTGAGGCAGCCCGAGCGGATGGCGGCGGGCGCGCGCGCGGCGGGGTGGATCGCGCTCGCGCTCCTGGCCGCGACTTGCGGCGCCTCGTCGCGCGAGCAAGGCGCTCGGATCGCCGGCGCCGGCGCGGCGGGATCCGCGCCGTTCGCGCCCGCGCTCGCCTCCCCCCCGCTCGCAGGACCCCTCGAGGTCGCCGGAGGTTTCTGCGAGTACCGCAAGGGACACTTCCACGCCGGCTTCGACCTCGGCACGGGCCGACTCGTGGGCCGGCCGGTGCTCGCCCCGCTCCCCGGATCAGTCGAGCGCGTGCGCGCCTCGGGCGTGGGCTACGGCCGATCCGTCTACCTGCGGGCGGACGATGGCCGGTTGCTCGTGTTCGGGCATTTGGACGCCTACGTCGAGCCGCTCGCGTCGTACGTGCGCGCGGCCCAGGACTCGGCCGGCGTCTACGAGCAGGACCTCTGGCCCGCGGCCGGGCGATTCCGCTTCCGCGCGGGTGAAACACTCGCGTGGTCGGGCGAGAGTGGCGCCGGCGGGCCGCACTTGCACTTCGAGATCCGGCGCGAGGACATGGCCTACCACCCGCAGCGCGCCGGGCTCGCGGTACGGGAC
>Ga0075429_100005586_pt1 | contig 10839 bp, 11 predicted proteins | sample RhiMetdeltSRZDD3_FD_75295 | JGI IMG/M metagenome (GOLD analysis project Ga0075429, IMG submission 75295) | Populus rhizosphere microbial communities from Tennessee, USA - Rhizosphere MetaG P. deltoides SRZDD3 | ecosystem: Host-associated > Plants > Roots > Rhizosphere > Soil | place: USA...
CCGAGCGGGACTATCGCGCCGCCATCCGAAGGGTTCGCTCGGCCGCCGAGATGGTGGATGGCCACCGATGCCTTGTGGCGGAGGGCGAAGTGGACCTGCCTGATGGCCCGGGGGACGGGCTGCGGCCGGGCATGACGGGCCGCGCCCGCATCGACGCCGGCCCGCGGCCGATCGTTTCGATCCTGCTGCGCCGGCCCTACCGCTTCATCCGGAGCCTCTTCTGGCTATGAGATTCAAGAGGACGCTCGCTCTCGCCTCCTTCCTGTTGACGATGATCACGGGTTGCGATCGGTCGCGCGAGGTCGAGGCGTCTCCTCCCTCAGCCGTGCCTCCGCCTGGTCCGGCGACCGCGCCGGCGGATCAGGCGGGGACCTCCACGGCTCCGGTCCCATCCGTGCCGCCGCCCCGCACGTTGTCCGTCACGACGGCAGAGATCATCGTCCGCAAGCTGTCGCTGGACAGCCACCTGATGGTCGAGCGCGACGTCGGTGTGACCACGCGCCGCGACGGGGTGATCGAGAGCGTGCTGGCCGAGCGCGGGCAGCGGGTCACGGAGGGGCTGCCCTTGGCGATGATGGATCGGGGCGATCTGCTCCTGAGCGAGAAGGCCTCCGAGCTGGATCTGGCCAAGGAGCAGTCCTCGTTCGAGAGGGCGCGCCGCCTTTCGGAGCAGAAGATCGTCTCCGACGAGGACTACGAGCTGGCGCGGCTCCGGCGCGACGCGGCCGAGAAGGGCCTGCAGCAAATCCGGTACGAGCTGGAGAAGTGCGTCATCCGCGCGCCGTTCGACGGCGTGGTCTCCGGGCGGTTCGTCGAGAAGGGGCAGGTGATCCAGCAGGACGATCGCCGGACGCTGTTTCAGGTCACGGCCCTCTCACCGCTGCTCGCGCGGGTCTACGTGCCGGAGTGGGCCCTGTTCGGACTGCGCGAAGGTCAGCGGGCGCGCGTGATGAGCCCGGCGGCGCACGGGGGAGGCTCCGACGTGGAAGCCAGGGTCCGCTGGATCAACGATGTGGTCGACGCGGCCTCCGGATCTGTCGAGGTGCTGGTGGAGATCCTCGAACGCGCGGACCCCGCTGTCTCGGCCGGGCTGCGCCCGGGCATGTCGGTCAAGGTCCAGCTGGAGCTGTCCCTGGTCCCTGCGCGAGGGCGCGCCCTCGTCAGCGTCCCGCGCGAGCTGTTCGGCCCCGTGGAGCCCTCCCCGGGCGAACGCGTCGAGCTGAGCGTCCTGGACGCGGCCGGCGAGGTTCGCAAGCGATCTGTCGTCATCGGGTTCGTGGGCGACACGCTGGTGGAGATCCGCGACGGATTGTCGCCCGGCGCGAAGGTCCTCGCGGTCCCCCCGATCCCCCAGTTCCAATGACAGCGGCGTCCCCCCGCCTGGCCCGCGGCGTCAGCATCACGCGCCGGCAGATCAGCGAAGACGAGGTCTACTACCTCGTGAGAGATGCCCGTCATGGGTCATTTCTCCGGATGGGCGAGGTCGAGGCGGCCGTCCTGCGTCTGCTCGACGGGACGCGGTCCCCGCCCGACGTGGCCGCCACCCTGGCGCGCACGCATGACGTGAGCGTCGATGCCGCGACCATCGAGACGTTCGTCGCGGGCCTCGTCCGGCGCGGGCTCGTCGAGTCCCGCGAGTTCGATCCGGAGGAGTTTCGCCGGGAGTGGGCGCAGCAGCAGCGCTACCGCCGCCGCACGCTGGGCCAGATCCTCGGAACGCTGGCCTATCTCAAGATCCATCTCTTCAATCCGCAGCGGCTGTTCTCCAGGCTTGTCGGGCCGCTGGGATTCTTCTGGACGCGGACCTTCGTCGTGGTCTCGCTGGCCGTCATGGTCGTGGCCTGTGTCATGAGCGCCTTCCACTACGTCGAGATCCTGAAATCGGCGCAGACCTTCTTCGCCGCCGCGACGTCGTCGGGCGGAGCGCTGGTTTCCAGCGCCGTCGTGTTCTACCTCACGCTGTTTCTGGTGGTGGCGGTGCACGAGATGGCCCACGGTCTGACCTGCGCGCACTTCGGCGGACGGGTGAACGACATGGGGTTCATCCTCTTCTACCTTCAGGTGCCGGGGATGTACTGCGACATCACCGACGCCTACGCCTTCGAGCGCAGGAGCCAGCGACTCTGGACGACCTTCGCCGGAAGCTACACCGGCCTGCTGCTGGCCTCGGTGGGTTTCTTCTGCTGGTGGGCGAGCGAGACGGGGGACCTGAGCAACAGCTTCGGCGTCATGCTCATGTTCATCGGCGGACCGCCCGCGCTCGCGTTCAACTGGAATCCGCTGCTGCGGCTCGACGGGTACTACATGCTCATGGATGCGCTCGAGGCGCCGAATCTCATGGGCAATTCATACCGCTACCTCGGCTTCCTGCTGAAGTCGCGGCTGCTGCGCGTGCCGGTCGAGCCGATGGCGGTGCCGCTGCGGCTCAGACGCGTCTACGTCGTCTACGGCATCTGCTCGTTTCTCTTCATGGCGCCGTGGGTCATCTCGATGCCGTTGGTCGCGTACTACATCTTCTCCAATCTGTTCGGCGCGGAGCTCGCGGTGCCCGTGGCGGCGTTTCTGGGCTGGCGGGCGCTGTCGAGGCCGGCCGGCAAGCTGTTCGGCACGCTGCGATACGCGTGGCTCTCGCACCGCCCGGCCCTCGCCTCCGGGCAGCGTGGCGGCGCGCGCGCGGCCGCGCTGCTGGCGAGCGCCGCGGCGGTCTCGGCCTTGCTGGTCTTCGGTCCCCGCGTCGCGGTGAGAGCGCGCGGCATCGGCATCCTCGCCCCGATCCAGCAGGTCGACGTGCGGGCCGACTGGCCCGGATTCGTTCCCCTGCACGCGGGAATGCCGTCGGACGTGCCCGCGATCCCGGGCATGCCGCTGGAGGGGAGCCGCGTGGCGCCCGGCGACGTTCTGGTGCGGCTCTCCAACCCCGAGCTGGAGGCCGAGCTCCGCGGCGTCACGCTGGAGGCCCGGGCGCTGCAGCTGGAGCGGGCCTCGCTCGAGGCGCGCGGCGACCCGGGGTCCGCCGCCGCGAAAGGGGCGCTGCTGCGCGCGGCCCTGGCGCGGGCCGCCATCCTGACGTCACGGGCCAAATCGCTCACCCTCGCGTCGCCGATCGAGGGCGTCGTGCTCACGCCGCGCTTGCAGGACCGGGCCGGCGCCTACGTGCGCACCGGGGAGTCCTGGTGCGCGATCGGAAGCCTCGATCGGCTGCGCGCGCGCGTCACGCTGACCGAGCGGGACCTGGGCTTGATCTCCATGGCGAGCCTGGCGGAGGTGAAGGGGATTCATCTGCCCGCGGAAACCTTCCCCGGCAAGGTCGCGCGCATGCCGGCAGGACGCCGGCCTCCCAGGCCGCAGGGGCCGGCGCCGCTGTCCGCGTCGACGGTGCCCGGCGACGGCTTGGCCACCGTGGATGGCTCGCTCGACGTGGAGGTCGAAGTGGAGGATCCTCGTGGCTTGTTGCGGCCGGGCATGACCGTGCGCGTGGTGATCTACGGTGAGCGGCTGACGCTCGCCGGCCATGCCGCAAGGTGGGCGCACCGCCTCTTCAAGGGAAGAGTCTGGTGGTGAGCGGTCGTTGAGCGCGACGCGTTGACCGGAAGGGGGGCCCTCCCTATAATGAGCGCTCCCTGGGGGTCTCCATCCAATGAAAATCCACGAGTACCAGGCCAAGGCCATCTTCCGGCAGCATGGCGTCGCCGTGCCCCGCGGGGATGTCGCATGGACCGCCGCCGAAGCGCGGGACATCGCCGGAAGGCTGGGCGGCAAGGTGGTGGTGAAGGCGCAGATTCATGCCGGCGGACGCGGCAAGGGGGGCGGGGTGAAGCTCGCAGAATCCCCCGAGCAGGCCGAGTCGATCGCCAAGGCGATGCTGGGCATGCGGTTGGTCACGCCGCAGACGGGTCCGGAGGGCAAGGTGGTGCAGCGGCTGCTCGTGGAAGAAGCGCTGGACCGCGAGCGCGAGCTCTACCTCGGGCTGGTGATCGACCGCGCCACGGAGCGGCCGGTCATGATCGCGTCGACCGAGGGCGGCATGGACATCGAAGAAGTGGCCGCGAAGACGCCACACCTGATCCTGCGCGAGGCGATCGACCCGGCGATCGGTTTCCAGCCTTTCCAGGCGCGCAAGCTGGCCTTCGCGCTCGGCCTGGGAGGCGCGCTCACCGGAAAGGCCGCCAAGGTCATGGCAGGCCTCTGCCGCGCCTTCGAGCAGACCGACGCGTCGTTGGTGGAGATCAACCCGCTGGTCACGACGCGGGCGGGAGACGTGCTGGCCCTGGACGCCAAGGTGAACCTCGACGACAACGCGCTCTACAGGCACCCCGACCTCAAGGAGCTGCGCGACCTCGCGGAGGAGGAGCCGCTGGAGGTCGAAGCCTCCAAGTTCTCCCTCAACTACATCAAGCTGAACGGCAACGTCGGGTGCATGGTGAACGGCGCCGGCCTGGCGATGGCCACCATGGACATCATCAAGCTCGCCGGCGGCGAGCCGGCCAACTTCCTGGACGTGGGCGGCGGCGCGACCGCGGAGCAGGTCACCAACGCGTTCCGCATCATCCTGTCCGACCGCAACGTGAAGGCGGTGCTGATCAACATCTTTGGCGGGATCATGCGCTGCGACATCGTGGCGCAGGGAGTGGTGCAGGCCTCCACGCAGGTCGGAGTGAAGGTCCCCGTGGTCGTGCGGCTGGAAGGCACCAACAAGGAGGAAGGGCAGAAAATCCTCACCGATTCGGGCCTGAACTTCACCGTGGCCGACGGCATGAAGGACGCGGCCGACAAGGTCGTGAGGCTGGCGGGGGGTGACCGATGAGCGTGCTGGTGGATCAGAACAGCCGCATCGTCGTACAGGGGCTCACCGGCAAGGAAGGCACTTTTCACGCTCGCGCCTGCAAGGCCTACTTCGGCACCGGGATCGTCGCGGGAGTGACGCCGGGCAAGGGCGGCCAGTCGGTCGACGACATTCCCGTGTACGACACGGTCGACGAGGCGGCGAAACAGCAGCGCGTCGACGTCTCGCTGATTTTCGTGCCGCCCGCGTTCGCCGCCGACGCGATCCTCGAGGCGTCCCAGGCAGGCGTCGCGCTGGTGATCTGCATCAGCGAGGGGATCCCGACGCAGGACATGATCCGCGTGAAGGCGCACCTGGCGAGGCGCGGCACGCGGCTGATAGGGCCCAACTGTCCCGGCATCATCTCGCCGGAGCGTGCCAAAATCGGCATCATGCCCGGCCGCATCCACAAGCTGGGGCCGGTCGGCGTCGTCTCGCGCAGCGGCACCCTCACCTACGAAGGCGTGGACCAGCTCACGCGGCGCGGCATCGGCCAGAGCACCTGCATCGGCATCGGCGGCGACCCGATCATCGGCACCACGTTCATCGATGCGTTGGAGCTGTTCCAGAAGGACCCCGAGACCAAGGCCGTCCTCATGATCGGCGAGATCGGCGGCACCGCGGAGGAGGAAGCGGCGGAGTTCGTGAAGCGCGAGGTGCGCAAGCCGGTGGTGGCGTTCGTCGCCGGGCGCACCGCCCCTCCGGGAAAGCGCATGGGGCACGCCGGGGCCATCATCGCGGGCGGCCACGGCACGGCGGCGGAGAAGGTGGAGGCGCTGCGGGCCGCGGGCATCAGCGTCGCGGCCAGCCCGGCGACCCTGGGCGAGACCGTGGAAGGCGTCCTGCGCGCGGCGCGTTGATTCATCCAAAGGAGATTCCAGAGAATGCTTCAGCGAACGCTCACCATCATCAAGCCCGACGCCGTGCAGCAGCGGGTAGCGGGCGAGGTCATCAGCTACTTCGAGAAGGCGGGCTTCCGCATCGCGGCGGCGCGTCTGGTCCACCTGACACGGGCGGAAGCCGAGGGGTTCTACGCTGAGCACCGCAGCCGGCCCTTCTTCGAGAGCCTCACCACGTTCATGTCATCCGGTCCCTGCATGCCGATGGTGCTCGAGGCAGAGGACGCCATCGCGCGCCTTCGCAAGCTCATGGGCGCCACCGACCCGGCCAAGGCCGAGGCCGGCACGATCCGCAAGACCCTCGCGTCATCGGTGGAGAAGAACATCGTGCATGGGTCGGACGCCCCCGAGACGGCGAGGATGGAGATTCGCTACTTCTTCAGCGATCTGGACCTGGTCTGAGCCCGTTCCGCCCCGGGTGGACGGGGGGCGCGGCAAGTGGTACTCTGCCGCAGATGAGAATCGTTCCTGAAAACAAGGCGCCGCTGGAGGCCTTCACTCGGGCTTGCCGGGCCAGGGGGCTCAGCGTCACGCATCAGCGTCTGGCCGTGTACGAGGTAGTGCTCTCCAGCAAGGACCATCCCGGGGCGGACGAAATCTATCGTGCAGTCCGGGACCGCTGTCCCGGCATCTCCAAGGGCACGGTCTACAGAACCCTCGACACGCTGTGCGAGATGGGCGTGGTCAACGACATCCACAAGTCCGCCGACACGGCACGGTTCGAGGCCGTGCTCGAGCCGCACCATCATCTGATCTGCCTGGAGTGCCGCCGTGTCGTCGATTTGTACGACGATTCCCTGAGAAAGCTGCGTCTCGCGCCGGGCAGGAGTGGCAACGGGACCGGCCGGAAGGGATTCCAGGTGACCGGGTACCAGATTCAGTTCGTCGGCTTCTGCGGCGACTGCCGCGGCGGGCGACGTCCACGGAGCGCGCAACCATCGCACGGAAGGACCAAAAAGGAGGCAGCGAATGGCAAAGGATCTCAAAGGCAGCAAGACACACGATAACCTCAAGGAAGCGTTCGCCGGCGAGTCGCAGGCGAACCGTCGTTACCTCTACTTCGCCAAGGTGGCCGACATCGAGGGTTATCCCGACGTGGCGGGGCTCTTCCGCGACACGGCCGACGGGGAGACGGGCCACGCGCACGGGCACCTGGACTTCCTCAAGCAGGTCGGCGACCCGGCCACAGGCGAGCCGATCGGCAGCACAGACAGGAACCTGAAGTCGGCGGTCGCAGGCGAGACCTACGAATACACCCAGATGTACCCCGGGATGGCCAAGACAGCCCGCGAGGAAGGGTTCGGCGACATCGCGGATTGGTTCGAGACACTGGCGCGCGCGGAGCGTTCTCACGCGGGGCGGTTCACCAAGGGACTCGACACGCTGGGCAAGTAGCGCCGGCGGCCTCAGACGGCCGGGAAGGGACAGGTGATGGCGGATCCTATCGTCTACGACATCCGGAGCCGTGACTATCTCGACGAAGCGTCGGTCGAGAAGGAGATGCGGCGGGTCTTCGACCTGTGCGCCGGCTGCCGCCGTTGCCTGCCCCTCTGCCCGTCCTTTCCCGACCTGTTCGACCGGATCGACAACAATCCCACCCAGGACGCCGAAGGGTTGACCGTTTTGGACATGCGCAACGTGGTCGACCTCTGTTACCAGTGCAAGCTCTGCTACAACCATTGCCCGTATCATCCGCCGCACCGTTGGATGATCGACTTTCCAAGGCTGATGCTGCGGTCGCGCGCGGCGCGCGCGAAGAGGGAAGGCGTCACGTTCCAGGACAAGATTCTGGGGATGGCCGACGCGCTGGGACGTCTCGGGTCGATGTTCGCGCCGCTGTCGAACTGGGTGAACAGGCTACGGCTGAACCGCGTGCTCATGGAGTCGGTGCTGGGCATCCACAGGGATCGCAATCTGCCCGCCTACCACCACAAGACGTTCTCGAAGTGGTTCCGGGCCCGGCGAAAGGCCGCTGTGCCGCGCGCTGCCGGCCGACGCGAGGAGACGCCGCCGAAGGTCGCCCTGTTCGCCACCTGTTCGGTGGAGTTCAACGAGCCTGCCATCGGGCAGGCGTCGGTGGAGGTGCTGGAGCGCAATGGGATCGAGGTCTCGCACCCGGAGCAGCGCTGCTGCGGCATGCCGTTTCTGGACGGTGGAGACCTAGGCAATGCCCTGACGGCGGCCCGCGCCAATGTCGCCTCGCTTCACCGGGCAGTGAGGCAGGGCTGCGACATCGTCGTGCCGGGGCCGACCTGCTCCTTCACGATCAAGAACGAGTACCCGCACATGCTCGGCACCGACGAGGCGCGCGAGGTGGCGTCCCATACCTACGACATCTGCGATTATCTGATGAGGCGGCACAAGGAGGGCAAGCTGGACACCGCATTCAAGGCGACGCTCGGTAAGGTGGCCTATCATCTGCCGTGCCACCTGAAAGCGCAGAACCTGGGTTACAGATCGCGCGACCTGCTGTCGCTGGTTCCTGGCGTCACGGTCACGATGGCGGACCGGTGCTCGGGCGTCGACGGCACCTGGGGCTTCAAGAAGCAGTACTTCGACCTGTCGATGAAGGTGGCGCTGCCCTTGCTGCGCGAGCTCGACGAGGCCAGGCCGGACGTCACCGCCTCGGACTGCGCGCTGGCGTGCATGCAGATCGAGAAAGGCCGCGGCGAGAAACCCCTTCACCCCATCCAGCTCGTGAGGCGGGCGTATGGCGACTGACATCCCCGAGGGCGGCGCGAGACTGACGCTCGCGGACGTGAAGGACCTAGTCGAGTACGAGCGCGTCCGCGAAGCGTTCCGCCGGCGCATCATCGAGCTGAAGGCCCGGCGGCGCGTGAACGTGGGAGATCGTGTGAGCCTGGTGTTCGAGAACCGCGAGACGGCGCTGTCGCAGGTCCAGGAGATGGTGCGTGCGGAACGCATCGTGGACCCGGAGAAGATCCAGTTCGAGATCGACACCTACAACGCCATGATCCCGGACCCCGGCGAGCTGTCGGCCACGCTGTTCATCGAAATCACAAACGCCGCGGACGTCAGGTCCGAGCTGGATCGTCTCCTGGGGTTGGACGCTCCGGGCGTGGTGCGCTTCGACCTTGGTGGCGGGGGAGCCGCCGACGGACGTTTCGAGGCGGGCCACAGCAACGCGTCGCGCATCAGCGCCGTACACTACGTCAGGTTCCCCTTCACGCCGGCGCAAGCCGCCGCGCTGGCGGACACCCGCAAGCCGGCGTGGCTTGCCATCGAGCACCCGGCGTACCGCCACCGCACGGAGTTGTCCGAGGTGGTGCGGCGCGAGCTGGCCGCCGACCTGCAGGCACCTCTGTCGGCCGCCTGACCTCAGCCCCGGTCTCCAACCACCTCCGATATCGCCTGGTCCAGCCGCCGCGCCAGCTCGTCCATGTGGCCGGCAAAGTTGTGCGCCGCGCCCGCCACCGGCAGAACGCGCGCGCCGCCCGGAATCGTGGCCGCCAGCGCCATGACCAGGGGCAGCGCGCCGAACTGATCCCGTTCTGCCTGGATGATGACCAGCGGCTTGCGGCAGTCCGAGAGAAACGACAGGTCGTACAGCGTCACAGGCACGCCGATCGCGATGAGCCCATCGACTCGTGGATCCACGCAGCCGACCCGGAGCCCCACGGCGGAGCCGAAGGAATACCCGACGACGAGCGGGGACGCTCCGGGGAAGCGAGACACCAGGTGATCGACCACGGCGGCCAGGTCTCGCTGCTCTCCACGCCCGCCATCGTGCTTGCCGCCGCTCAGCCCCACGCCACGGAAATTGAACCTCAGCGCGGGGATGCCCGCACGCACGAGGGCGCCTGCCGCGGCGTGCACGACCTTGTTGTGGAGCGAGCCGCCGAAGAGCGGATGCGGATGGCACACCACCGCGGCGGCCCTGGGCGGGCCTTGTCCCGGCTCCGGCAGCTTCAGCAGGCACTCGATCCGGCCGGCGGGCCCGTCGAGCAGGAAATTCTCAATCGTCACACGTGGTTCTCCCGAGTCTCCTTCATGACCGGCGCTCAGGCTATCACACCGGATGATGGGCCCCTGGCTCGAAACCCGGACCGCGGTCTTGCGTAGGAGATTGCATAGTGATATCATATTGCGATCGACAAGGTTTCAACCTGGGAGGGAACCGATGATCAGGGAAAACGTCCGTTCGGCGCCGTCGGGGTTGGCGGTGTTCGGTGTGCTGGTGGTCCTGGTCGGGGCGCTGGCTTTCGCCTTCGTGAACGCGCTGATTACGGGACGGCCAGGCTGGGCCATCGCGATTGGTATTGCCTGGCTCTGCTGCTTTGTCTGCCTGTTCGGTCTGTTCGTCGTGAATCCCAACGAGGGCCGCGTGCTCCAGCTCTTCGGCGCCTATGTCGGCACCGTAAAGGAGCCGGGTCTGCGCTGGACGGTGCCGTTCTACACGCGCAAGCGCGTCTCGCTCCGCGTGCGCAACTTCGAGAGCGGCCACCTGAAGGTGAACGACCTGGACGGCAATCCCATCGAGCTGGCCGCGGTGGTGGTGTGGAAGGTCGTGGATACGGCCGAAGCGGTGTTCGTGGTGGACAGCTACGAGAACTACGTGCACGTGCAGAGCGAGTCTGCCCTGCGCAACATGGCCACCAGCTACCCCTACGACGCCCACGAAGAGGGCAAGGTCTCCCTGCGCGGTAACACGGCCGAGATCGCCGAGCACCTGAAGGCCGAGATCCAGGAACGTTTGTCGAAGGCGGGGGTGGAAGTGATCGAGGCGCGCATCAGCCATCTCGCCTACGCCCCGGAGATTGCCTCGGCCATGCTGCAGCGCCAGCAGGCCGGCGCCATCATCGCGGCCCGCACCCGCATCGTGGAAGGAGCCGTCACCATGGTCCAGATGGCGCTGGATCGGCTGGCCGCGGACCACATCGTCGACCTCGACGAGGAGAAGAAGGCCGCCATGGTCAGCAATCTGCTCGTGGTGCTGTGCGGGCACGGTTCCGCCCAGCCGATCATCAACACCGGCACGCTGTACACCTAGAACGTGGCGGACAAGAAGCCGTTCCTGCTGAGGATCGACGCCAAGGCGCTGGACGCCCTGCAGCGCTGGGCGGCCGACGAGCTGCGAAGCCTGAACGGCCAGATCGA
>Ga0075429_100005596_pt1 | contig 10831 bp, 11 predicted proteins | sample RhiMetdeltSRZDD3_FD_75295 | JGI IMG/M metagenome (GOLD analysis project Ga0075429, IMG submission 75295) | Populus rhizosphere microbial communities from Tennessee, USA - Rhizosphere MetaG P. deltoides SRZDD3 | ecosystem: Host-associated > Plants > Roots > Rhizosphere > Soil | place: USA...
TCCGGGTGCTCGTGGATGTCGCGGCGGACCTCGACCACTTGCTTCTCGACCTGGGTCACCGCCCGCGCGATGTCGGCGTCCGGCACACCGGCGGCCAGCAGGAGGGCGAGGACGATCACCGTGCCGCCCTCACGAAAGCGCCACGAAGACCGGCTTGCCGCCGACGTCCTCGAACCAGCAGACGTGCTCGTCGACCATGTCGAGCTTGAGGACGTACGGCGTGTCGGCATTCGGCAACCGAAGATCGACGGTGAGATCGATGGTCGAGCCGGGCGCCACGTCCCGCAGGAGCTCGGCCCGGGCGAAGTCCATGTCGAGGAGTTGGCGCTCGGGCGTCATGAGCTGGAAGCCGAGTCGGACCGAGCCGGCGGAATCGACACCGCGAAGCCACAGCGTATCGCCGGTATTGCGCAGTCCGACACGCCCGTGCACCGACGCCCCCGCGCGGTGCAGGTGTGGCTCGATGCCGGCGCGCAGCTCCCGCGGCATGCGCGAGTCCAGCGGCCTCACTCCCTTCTGGAAGGCCAGGATGGGATGGCTCAAGATCGACTGCAGCACGACCTCGTCGAAGGCGACCGCGCGGCCGTTGCGCTGCACGCGCCAACGATCGGAAGGGGTCGCCACCGCCTGCCCGAAATCCTCGGGCGACATCTCGATCTCGGGGACGAAGTGCGGGATGACGCGGATGCGATCGAAGCCGGCACGGCGGCCGTAGTCGACGGCCTCGCGCAGGTGGATCTCGCGCTCGCAGACGCCGTGGGTTCCCATCTCCTCGCGGGACTTGTCGGTCTCGGCGTGGCCCTCGCCGGGCTCGGCCAGCAAGAACTGCCCGCCGGGAACGAGAACGCGGTGTGCCTCGCGGAAGACGGCGGAGACATCGGGTACGTGATGGAGGGCGTCGATGACGACGACGGCATCGACGGAGGCGGTGCGAATGGGCAAGACGGTCATGTCGGCGGCGGTGAATCGCGCCGTCAGGTTCTCGCGGGTGAATCGATCCCGGCCGACGCGGATGAGCGCCGTCGACAGATCCAGCGTCACCGGCCGATAGCCGAACTTCGCGAGCAGCTCGCTGACCCAACCCGCCCCCCCGCCCAGGTCGAGGATGAGCGCATCCTGCGGCACGCGCAGGTTCTCGGCGACAGCCAGGAAGGCGAGGAGGTAACGGATGTTCTGCGCGCGGTCGACGCGTGTGAACGGCTTGGTGAAGTTGTAGTGCGTCTCCTTCTCCTGGGCGTACCGCCGGATCTCCGCTTGCCGGCTATCGGTGGTCTCGGCGCGGGGCTCGCCGGCCAGATAGGACCCCAGCCCGCCCGGGGCGCCGAGCGGCGAGGACGAAGGCCACCCGGCGAGGCCGCTGAGCAGCGCCCGATGCGCATCCGCGAGGCGGCCCAGCCATTCGAGGCTCGACTCGGTATCGCCGATGCGGCGCGGTGCGGGCTCGGCTCCGGCCAGGACGGCGTGCTCGTCGCCGATGTCGGCCCCGGCCGCGATCAGCGCCGCGGCCGACGCCATGCGAACGGGACGGTGGCTGTCGCGCAGCAGAGGCTTCAGGGCCGGCACCGGGGCGAGGGCGGCACACTCGCCTAGGGCGAGAGCGGCGGCCGTGCGGACGATCCACGCGCGGTCGCTCAAGCCATTCGCGACCAGCTCCCGGACCGGCATGCCGTACGCGGCCACCGCCGGAAATCTCCGCCGGAGACCCGGCAGGCGCGACACGACCTTGTCCTTGAAGGTGTCGCGGCGGCGGAGGTCGGGGTTTCCGCGCAGGTGGCGGCCCAGGGCGGAAAAGGCCAGGGCGCGCGTCCGCCAGTCCCCGCGGCGGGCCAACTCCAGGAGGCCGCGGACATCGCCCGATCGATGGAGGCCGAGCAGCGCTCCTAGCGGGAGTCCGATCTCGACGGGCGCGGGCTCAGCGGTGTCGGGCATGAGGTCTCGAGTCGGCGATCGTAGCACCGTCGGCGAGGGCGGCGATCTCCGCCGGGCGCAGGCGCCGCCATTCGCCCAGACCCAGGTCGCCGAGCGTCAGGGCGCCTATGGAGACGCGCGTCAGGGTGACCACGTCGTGTCCGAGCTGCGCACACATGCGTCGCACCTGGCGGTTCTTGCCCTCGGTCAGCCCGATGGCCAGCCACGCGCGATGGCCGCGGCCGGCGCCGATGAGGCTCACCTTCGCCGGTCTCGTCAACGTGCCGTCGGCGAGAGCCACCCCCTCGCCGAGCGCGTCCAGCGTCTCGCGGGAGGGCACACCTTCCACGAGGACGTGGTAGATCTTCTCGACGTGGTGGTCGGGGTCGGTCAAGCGCTGGCCGAGGCGGTGATCGTTGGTGAGGATCAGCAGGCCGGTGCTATCGAGATCGAGCCGGCCGACCGGGAACACCCATCGGCCGAGGTCGCCGATGAGGTCGTAGACGGTGGGCCGGCCCCGGGGGTCGTCGCGCGTCGTGATGTAGCCCGCGGGCTTGTTGAGGACGAGGACGATCCGCTCGGTATCGTCACCCACGCGCCGGCCGTCGACGGTGACGCGGTGCTGTTTGGGGTCGATCCGGCGCGCCGGAAAGCGCACCACCTTGCCGTCGACGCGCACGCGTCCCGCCTCGATCCAGCGCTCCGCCTCCTTGCGGGAGCAGACGCCGAACTTCGAGAGGGCCCGGGCCAGGGAAACGACCCCGTGGAGCGCACCCGTCGCTTGTGACGGAGGACGGCCCCCGGGCGTGCCGCGCCGGGGCCGCATGGGTGGCTAGGGCCGTTCGCCGAGGGCGAAGGTCATCTGGCCCTCGCACACGACACGGCCGTCCACGCGCGCGACACCCCGCAGCGAGCCGATCTTGCTCTTGAGGCGCATCACACTGCCTTCGAGGTACACCGAGTCGCCGGACGTCACGGGACGGCGATACCGGACGCGGTCGATCCCCATGAAGTAGATGAGACGCGCCCGATTCTCCGGCTTGGCCAGGATGAGCACGGCGCCCGCCTGGGCCATGGCCTCGGTGAGGATCGAAGCGGGCAGGATGGGCACGCCGCGCGGACCGGCGATGAAGTAGCGCTCGTTCGACGACACGTTCTTGATCCCCACGATGTGCCGATCCTCTTCGAATTCGACGACGCGATCGACCAGCAGGAACGGATAGCGGTGCGGCAAGATCGCGCGGATGTCCTGTATCTCGAGGGGAAGCTTGATGGGCGCCGGTGTCGTCATGCACATTAGTCTATAACGCGCTCGTGTTACGATTCCTTTCGATGGGTGTTGAAGAGCGGCGCCGTCATCCTCGCGTCGTCGTCGACATCCCGGTGAAACTCCGGGCCGACGGCGCGGAACATGCCGCGCGGCTGCGGGACATCTGCCGTGATGCCGCCCTGATCGAAGCCGAGCAGAGCTGGCCCCTCGAGACCGAGGTCGGCTTGCGCATGGAGCTGCCGGGCACGGGCGGCGCCATCGACGTGTCCGGCCGCATCATCCGGCTGGCCTCGGCGGAATCGCCGCGGCACGGGATGGCGATCCTTTTCACCGACGTGACGGCGACCGCCGGCATGCGCATCGACTTCTTCGTGTCGCTCCAGACGGACCTCAGCGGCACGAGCTGATCGCCCACCGGCGTGCGCCGGTGATCGATCGCACTTCCGCCGCCAAAGCGGCCCGTATACTGGTTTCAAGCGTGCTGATTCTTGCCGTGCCGTTTCTGCTCGCCGCTGGAGACGCCAGCGCGAGAAGCCCGCAGACCGCACCGCGCTTCGGAAACGAGGCGCGCATGGTGGTCGTGTCCGCCACCGCCGTGGACGCGAAGGGCCGGCCGGTACGCGATCTCAAGCCCGACGAGGTGCAGGTGTTCGAGCGCGGGCACGCGCAACGAATCGTCCACTTCACCCACGGCCGCGCCACCTCGGCCCGCCTTCTCATCCTCGTCGACGCCAGCGGGAGCATGGAGGGTACCAAGAAGGAGTCGAACGTCCGCGACGCCGTGAACCAGATCCTCGCCGCCCTCGACCCCGCGGACCAGGTGGCGCTCGCCGGCTTCGATCACAAGTACTGGGGCGTCGTCGCCTTCACGGAGGACCGAGACGCGATCCGGCGGGGACTCGTGGACCTGACGCCGTTCGGATCGACGGCGCTCCACGATGCTCTCGACCACGCGGCCCATGACATCGCCAGCCACGGCGAAGGCCGGCGCGCGGTGATCGTCCTGACGGACGGCGTCGACACCGCGAGCACTATCGCGCCCGACGAGGTCATCTCGCGCTCGCAAGCCCTGGACGTACCCATCTACGCGATGTCGATCGTGTCGCCGCTCGACGACCCCCGCTCCAAGTCGTTCCTGGGACAAGGCAGCCGGGCGCCCTCCATCCTGGGAGCGAGCATGCTCGCGCGGTATGCGGCGTTCTCTGGCGGCAGGTCCTTCATCGTGAGCACACCGGAGCGGCTGAAAGAGGCTGTCGCCGAGATGGTGGACGAACTGAAACACCAATATCGGTTGGGGTATGATCCGCCTGAGGGTCCCCCCGGTTTTCGACCGATCGAGGTACGCGCCAAGCGCAAAGGGGTGCGTGTGCGGGCCCGGAGCGGTTACGTTCCGCCGTCCTGAAGACTGTCGCATTTGTTCCGAAAACTTATCGAAGGGAGCGCTACATGAGGGTATTCCTGTTGCTGGCGGCAGCGGCTTCGATGTCCGCCTGCGCGTCCAAGGGCTTCGTGAATCGCGAGGTCGGCGATCTGAACACCAAGATCGAAGGCGTGTCCGCCGAGGTCGAGAAGACGCAGGAGCGCGTGAAACGCAATGAGGTCCGTATCGACGAGGTGGACAAGTCGGCCAAAACGGGCGTGAGCGAGGCGAAGAGCTCCGCTCAGCAGGCCCTCGTCAAGGCGACCGAGGCGGAGAAGGCGGCCAAGGGCAAGCTCATCTATACCGTCACGCTGTCGGACGACAAGGTGAAGTTTCCGGTGAACCGCGCGAAGGTGGGTGACGATGCCAAGGCGCTCATCGACGAGGCGATCGCGCAGCTCAAGGCCGAGAACAAGGGCGTCTTCTTCGAGATCGAGGGCCATACCGACTCGTCCGGCCCGGAAGAGCTGAACCAGAAGCTCGGTGAGGAGCGCGCCGTGGCGGTGCGCAACTATCTCCACGACGAGCACGACATCGCGCTCAACCGGATGGCGGTGATCTCGTACGGCGAAGGCAAGCCCGTCGTCGACAACCGCACGAAGGAGAACCGCTCCCAGAACCGACGCGTCGTCATCAAGGTTCTCGAGTAACGGACAGCCGGGCGGAATGTCCGACGCACGTCACTCGTATACCTCGTCAGGGGATTGATACGTCCGGGCCGGAGGAGGTCGAGACGGACCTCGTCGCCAGGACCCAGGCGGGCAATCTATTTGCGTACGAGGATCTGGTGCGTCGCTACCAGCGGCGGGTCTACGCCGTCGCCTATCGAATCGTGCGCCGGCACGATGTCGCCGAAGACGTCGCGCAGGACACGTTCATCCGCGCTTATCACGCGATCCAGCGTTTCGAGCTCGGGCGGCCGTTTGGACCCTGGGTCGTCCGCATTGCCGCCAACCTCGCCATCAACCACCGCCGGTCCCCCCGGGCCCGGGAGGATGCGCTCCCCGACGGACACGGGGAGACACCCGCGCGAGAGGCCGGACCCCTCGGGCAGCTGCTCGATCGCGAGGCCTCCGCGGTGCTCGAGGATGCGGTGGCGCGGCTTCCCCAGGAGCAGCGCGCGGTGTTCATGCTCCGCGTGTCCGAGAACCTCTCGTACCAGGAGATCGCCGAGACGCTGGGCCTGGCGATAGGCACCGTGATGAGCCGCCTGGCGCGCGCGAGAGAGAAGCTGCGGGCGGCCCTCCAGCCGTACCTGCAGCATCAGGCCGCGAAGCGAGCCGAGGGCGGGGAGCCATGAGTCTCCATCCTGACCTCGAAGCGCTGTCGGCGTATCTCGACGCGGAGCTCGACCGCGAGGACGAAGCGGCGGTACGCGAGCATGTCCAGACGTGCGATGAATGCGGACAAGCGCTCGAGGAGCTGCGTGGACTCGATGTCCTGGCCCGGGCCGCCGCGGACCCGGTGCCGCGCGACGGCGCCCCCGACATCGCGGCGCAGGTGCGCGCGCGCCTGCTGACGGAGCGGTCTGCTCCGCGGGTATGGCAGGGCTCGTGGCTCGCGGCGGCCGCCGCGTTGGGGGCTGTTCTCGTCTTTCCATGGCTGCTGCTCGACCGCATGCGTCACGAGCACGGGTCCCGGCAGGAGCCGGCTCCGGCGGAGGTGGCCGGGGCGCCGCCCGTAGTCGCCGACCGAGCCGCCACGAGCCTGCCGCCGCCGGCGCAGGCGCCGCGGGCGACCGAGGGGCCGGCACGTGAGGCCAAGAAGTCGGCCCCCAGCCGCGGCGGGCAGGGGTTCAGCCAGCCGCCGCCGAAGCCGGCCGAACCCGAACGTGGGGATGAGCGGTTGAGTGGACGCGACGCTTCCGCCGACGCCGCGGAGCAGGTGGCCGAGGCCCTGTCCACGGTGCCGGCCGCACCCGCACCGCCGCCTCAGCCACCGGCGCCCGCGTCAGCGGCCGCCGGCCCCGCTGGTACCCTGGCCCGACAGGAGGGCGGTGGCGCCGGTTTCGAGGCCAGGGAGGGATCGCAAGGAGGGGGGCCCGGCGCCGATGGCGCCAAGGCGCGTCGGAAGCGAGAGCCGGACAGTGAGGCGCCGTTCCGCGCTCTTTCCGGACAGCAGCCGTCGACCGGCGACGCGGCACGACGGTGGCGGGAGGAGTGGCGGGCGTTCATCGAGCGGTACCCGCAGAGCCCGCATCTGCCGCGCGCGCGGCAGGCCTTGCTCACGGCCGGCGCCCTGGCGTACCGGCTCGAACGCCGGGAGGACGACCTCGTTCGCCTGCGTCGCGATGTCGAAGACGTGCGGCGCGTCGGCGGCGAGGAGGAGGTGACGGCGGCGGAGCGGATCCTCGATGAGGCGGAGCGGAGGCGTTCGCCTTAGAATCGTCCTCGTGCTGATCGTCATGCGCCAGGACGCGACGCCCGAGCAGGTGAAGGGCGTCATCGCCGCCATCGAAGCCCGCGACCTGTCCGCGCATGCCATCCCCGGCGCGCAGCGGACGGCCATTGGCGTCACCGGGAACAAGGGGGCGCTGGAACCGGGCGTCTTCGAGGCCCTTCCCGGCGTGCTCGAGGCCATTCGGGTTTCCCACCCCTACAAGCTCGTCTCCCGCGAGGTGAAACCCGACGACAGCATCGTCCGCATCGGCGACGTCCCCGTCGGCGGCCCGCGGCTCGTGCTCATCGGCGGCCCCTGCGCGGTCGAGTCGCGCGAGCAGATGCTCACCGTCGCCCGCGGCATCAGGGACGCCGGCGGCCACATCCTGCGCGGTGGTGCGTTCAAGCCGCGGACCAGCCCCTACTCGTTCCAGGGGCTCGGGGAAGAAGGGCTGCGGATCCTGGCCGACGCGCGGACGGAAACGGGTCTGCCGGTCGTCACCGAGGCCGTGGACATGGAGTCCCTGGATCTGGTCGAGCGCTATGCCGACGCCATACAGATCGGCGCGCGAAACATGCAGAACTTCTCGCTCCTGAAGCGGGCGGGCCGCGCGAAGAAGCCGGTGCTGCTCAAGCGCGGCCTGTCGGCGACGCTCGAAGAGTTCCTGATGTCCGCGGAGTACGTGGTCTCGCAAGGCAACTACGACGTCATCCTGTGCGAACGGGGCGTGCGCACCTTCTCGGACTACTCCCGCAACACGCTCGATCTGACCGTCGTTCCCGCCGTGAAACAGATCAGTCACCTGCCGATCCTGGTGGATCCGTCCCATGGGACGGGCCGGCGCGACAAGGTGGCCCCGCTGTCGCGGGCGGCGGTAGCCGTCGGAGCCGACGGCGTGATCATCGAGGTCCATCACGACCCCGATCGCGCCCTGTCGGACGGACCGCAGTCCATCAAGCCGGAGACGTTCGCGGCGATGGTGGCAGACTTGCGCAAGTTCGCGGAGGCGGCGGGCCGTCGGCTGTAGGTACTAGCGCAGCTCGATGACGCTGCGATCGAGCAGGCGGGCGAAGATCAGCAGCGCTTCGTCCTCCGCCATCGGGCAGATCTTCAGGATCGACTGGATGTCCCAGGCCCCGTTGATGCGGGACAGCACGAACGCCTCCTGCGGCTCGAACGTCTCCCGGGTAAGCGAGGACATGTCGAGCTTCAGGATCGGCACCTTGTCGAGAGGGACGCTCTTGCGCGCTCGATCGCGCTCGCGCGCCTCGGAGACGGTCAAGAGGCCCTTCTTGGCGTGCTGGTTCAGGCGGTCGAGGGCCAGCACCTTCTCGTAGGCCTTCAGCGCGCTTTCGTAGCGCCGCTCCTGGAGGCGCTGGTACGCGATGGCGAGGAGCTCCTTGATGGCGCCGATCGGGTCAGAGGTCGTCGTCTCGTCCTGTACCTTGTCGACGGCGATGACGTCGCGCGCGCAGAGCTCGAAGAGCAGCGCGGAGCCGTCGAACTCGGATCGGCGCAGCTCGAGGGCGATCTCGCCCAGCGTCTTGCCGGCGTGAGCCATCGCGAGGATCTGGCGGTCGGAGGCGTTTTCCGCGCCGCCCGCGTCCAGCACCTTGAAGGTGGTGGCCGAGCTCGGGAAGATCTTGCGGATGCGGCCCCACTCGTCGACGCGCCGGATGCCCTCGAGGACGACCTCCGTGACACCGATATTGATGTTGACCAGGGTATCCCGCGGGAGCTCGCCTTCCTTGAAGTCGAACTGGCCCTCCGCCCAGCCGAAGATGTCGTAGATGGTCTCTTCCGCCTTGAGACGCAGCACCTGGCGGAGGACGTCGGCGTCCAGGATGTCCTCGTTGATGAGGATCATGCCCAGGAGGGTGCCCTCCTCCTCTTGCCGCGACAAGGCGCGGAAGAGCTGCTCCTCGGTGATCTTGCCCTCGCGGATCAGGAATTGGCCGAGCGACTCGCGCGGATCGTTCGACCAGGAGGTGGCGATGTTTCCGTCGCGGAAGACGATGCGCTTGTGGATGGAGCGGCGATCGAGATGCAGCGTGCCGGTCTTCCGGCCGGTGGCGATCCACTGCAGGATGTCGGGCAGGGACATCGTGCGGAGATTGCCTGTGAGACTCATGGGTTGAAGGTGGGGTGGCGGACCGGCCGCCCTCAGCTACCAGCGCCGTCCCAGGACAAGTCCCAGAACAGGTAGTCTCTCCAGCTGTCGGGAGCGCGGCTGACTCCCAGGCGCAAGGTCAATGCCGGCAGCGCTTCCGGGCGGCGGGGCTTGCGGATGAGCTGGAAGCCGGCGTCCTCCGGAGTGCGATCGCCCTTCCTGCGGTTGCAGGGGATGCAGCAGGTCACGATGTTGTCCCACCCCTTGTGGCCGCCGCGGGCCACGGGAATGACGTGATCGAACGTGAGCTGGGCCGGGGGGAATCGATGACCGCAATACTGGCATCGGTTGTCGTCGCGCGCATAGACGTTGGCACGGGAGAACGGAACATCGGAGAAGGGTCGTTTCATCCGGACGTGACGGAGCAGGCGAAGCACCGAGGGTAGCTTCACCCGAACCGTGACGCCGCGAATCTCCCGTTCGTAGACAGCGATGACCTCGACCTTGCCTTGAAAGAGGAGGGTGACGGCCTTCTGCCATGAAACGATCCTCAGTGGCTCGTAGGTCGCGTTGAGGACGAGCGTCTGTTCCATGGCTGGACAGCCCTGCGGAATTGTGGGGCGCAGGTGTTCGGGCTGTCAAGGGCGCCCGCACGGGCCGTGGATGAACATCGCGTCGCCGTAGCTGTAGAAACGGTACCCGGCCGACACCGCTTCGCGGTAAGCGGCCAGCGTCGGCTCGCGACCGGCGAAGGCGGACACGAGCAGGAGCAGCGAGGACCGCGGGAGGTGGAAGTTCGTGATGAGCGCGTCCACCACGCGGAAGGTGAAGCCGGGCACGATGACGAGGTCGGTTTGGCCCTGGTCGCCGCGAACCATGCCGTCCGCCCGGGCCGCGGTTTCCAGCGTGCGAACGACGGTGGTCCCGACCGCGATGACTCGGCCCGCGCGCGCCCGTGCGCGCTCGATGGCCGCCGCCGTTCCGTCTGGTATCTCGAACGGCTCAGGGGCGACGCGATGATCGCGAACGTCGTCCGCCTTGACCGGCCGGAACGTGCCGGGGCCGACGTGCAGGACGACCTCCGCGATGTCGATTCCGCGGCCGCGGATTTCGTCGATGAGGGCCGGGGTGAAATGCAGGCCGGCGGTGGGCGCGGCGACGCTCCCGGACTCCCGCGCATAGACGGTCTGGTACCGCTCGCGATCGGCGACGTCGGGCGGGCGCGCGATATAGGGCGGCAACGGTATGGCGCCGGCCGTCTCCACGAGCTCGTCCGCGTCGCCGGGGGCGTCGAGGCGGACCTCGCGCCGCCCGTCGTCCGCGATCGGTCTGCCGAGCACGGTCACGACGAGGCCCGAGTCGCAGCGGATCACCGCACCGTCACGTAGCCGGCGTCCGGGCCGCAGGAGCGCCTCCCAGTGGCGAGGAGCGGTGCGACGCAGGAGCAACACCTCCGCCTCGCCGCCCTTGTGTCGGCGGCCCACGAGTCGGGCGGGAAAGACGCGGCTACGGTTCACGACGAGCAGGTCGCCGGCGCGCAGCAAGGTCGGCAGGTTCCGGAAGACGTGATGGGCAGTGGCGCCCGTGGCTCGATCCATCACCAACAGGCGGGAGGCGTCGCGCTCGGCGGTCGGTTGCTGCGCAATTCGTTCCGGCGGCAGGTCGTAGTCGAAGTCGGAGGTCTTCAGAACAGCTTCTTTTGCGGCGTGGTCGGCGGCGGCACACGGCCGAAGTGCTGGTAGGC
>Ga0075429_100005601_pt1 | contig 10825 bp, 6 predicted proteins | sample RhiMetdeltSRZDD3_FD_75295 | JGI IMG/M metagenome (GOLD analysis project Ga0075429, IMG submission 75295) | Populus rhizosphere microbial communities from Tennessee, USA - Rhizosphere MetaG P. deltoides SRZDD3 | ecosystem: Host-associated > Plants > Roots > Rhizosphere > Soil | place: USA...
AGCCAGACCTCGAACACGGTCCGGCCCGGCGCCGAGTCGCAGGCCACGCGGCCGCTGTGCTTCTCGATGATCTTGCGCACGATCCCAAGGCCCAGCCCGGTGCCCTGGCCCTTGGGCTTGGTCGTGAAGAACGGCTCGAAGATGCGCGGCATGATCTCGGAAGGGATTCCCGGCCCGTCGTCGATGATCCTTACGGCCACTCCCTGTCCTTGCACGCTGGTCTCGATCGCGATGCTGCCGCGCCCCCCGAGGGCCTGCACGGCGTTCTGGATCAGGTTGGTCCACACCTGGTTGAGCTCGTCAACGTAGATGGGGACCGCGGGCAACGCGCCGTACCGTCGAGTGACCGTTATATCACGCAAGGCGTAGTCGAACAGCGCCAGGGTCGTCTCGATCCCCTCGTGGAGATCCGCGCGCACCATCGACGCCTGCTGGTCCAGGTGAGAGTATGTCTTGAGCGCACCCACGATGCGCTGGATGCGGTGGATCGCGTGCTGGATGGTCGCGGCGTTCCGGTGTAAGTTGACATATTCGGTGAAGTAGCCGAGCGCGACCGCCGCCACCGCGGCGCGCTGCTCGCCGTCGCCGAGGGTGGCAACGAAGGCGTCGACCTCGCCCGGCTCGACGCCGAGCTCGGCGAGGTCGCGCGCGATGGCGTCGGGATCGGCGAGCCCGGCCGGCTCGAGCCGCGCCCGCAGGTCGCGCGCGGCGCGGCGCACGCCGGGGCCGGTCGGCAGCCGCCGCTCGGCGAGGACCGGGCCCATGCCGTCGACGAAGTCGATCACCGCCGCCCGCCGCTCGGCCGGTACGTCGAGGCCGGCCAGCGCGATGACGTTGCCGGTCAGGCGCGCGACCACGTCGGCCATGGCGTCGACCGAGCCGCGGATGGCGGCGAGCGGCGAGTTGACCTCGTGGGCGACGCCGGCGACGAGGAGGCCGATGCCGGCCAGCCGCTCGGACAGGATCAGCTGGGCCTGGGTCTCGCGCAGGTCGTGGATGGCGCGGCCGAGCTCCTGGTTCATCGCGGTCAGCTCGGCGGTGCGCAGGTGGACCTTGCGCTCGAGCTCCTCGCTGGCGCCGCGGACCTGCTCGTAGAGGCGCGCGTTCTCGACCGCGGCGGCGGCCTGGTCGGCGAAGGTGGCCAGCAGGTTGGTGTCGGCGTCGGAGAACGGCCGCGCGCTCGAGCTGCGGCCGACCACCAGCACGCCGACGACCACCCCCTTGCGCTCGAGCGGCGCCGCCAGCAGCGAGCCGTCGATGCCGGCGGCGCCGGCGGCGGCGCCGCGGCGGCTGTCGTCGATGACGCGATCGACGCGCAGGGTGGTGCGGCCGGCGGCGACCTCGCGGGCGATCGGCTCGAGCGACACCGCGCCGGCCCTGCCCTCCTCGCCGACCGGAGTGGTGCGCGCGCCGGTGCGGCGGCCGCGGGCGGCGCCCAGGGTCAAGACCGGCGCGCCCGGCCCGGGCGGACCGACCAGCCAGAGCGCGCACAGCCGGACGTCGAAGGTGCGCGCCACCGAGTCGACGAGCTTGCGCAGCACCTGGTCGAGATCGATGACCGATGACACCGCGCGGCCGGCGTCGTGGAGGGCGACGATCTCGCGCATGCGGGCGGCCAGCCGCTGCTGGTTCTCCTTGAGCGCGGTGGTCATGTGGGCGAAGGCGGTGGCGAGATCGCCGATCTCGTCGCCGGTGTGGATGTCGATCTGGTAGTCGAGGTCGCCGCGGGCGACCGCGATGGCGCCGCGGTGGAGGCGCGCGATCGGCCCGCCGACCCGGCGCGACAGGAGGCTGGCCAGGCCGAGCGCGAACGCCAGCGCCAGCGCCCCGCCGAGGGCGAGGGCGCGGAAGGCGACCCGCTGCGCGCGCAGCAGCGGCCGGCGATCGACGGCGACCCCGAAAAGGCCAACCGGCCGGCCCTCGTGATCGACCAGCGCGGTCCAGGCCAGGGCGTAGTCGCCGCCGGCGATGCGGACGCCGTCGAAGACCGTGCGGCCGGCGGCGGCCGGGCCGGCGACCGCGGCGCCGACCGGGACCGTCGGGGCGCGCGAGCCGAGCGGATCGCGGAAGGTCGACGCCGCCGCCGTGGCGCCGCGGCCGGCGATGAGGACGTCGGTGCCGAGGGCGCCCTTGATGACGTCGGCGAAGTCGGCGTCGAGCGGCACGCTCAGCACGACCACGCCGCGCAGCGCGAACGACGCGTCGACCACCGGGGCGACCGCGCGCACGACCAGGCGTTGCCCAAGGACATCCAGCGTGACCCGCCGCGCCCAGCTCTGGCCGGCGCGGATCACCGGCGACGACGGCGCCACCTCGAGGCCGGCGAAGCGCTCGAGGTCGCCGCCGACCACGGTCTGGGCCACGGTGACGCCGGCGGCGTCGGTGACCTGGACCCGCGCCGACGGCAGGTGCGGCGCCTGCCGGGCCAGGAAATCGGCCACGGCGTCGTCCCCCTGCGCCATCGCCCGCGCCAGGTCGCCCGAGGTCGACAGCTGCACGGTGTCGTCGCCGAAGCGCTCGACCGCGCGCAGCACCAGATTCAGGCCGACCTCGAGCTGGCGACGGGTGTCGTCGCGCAGGCCGCGCTCGAGGGTGCCGAGCACGACGCTGATGGCGACCGCCGCCACCGTCGCCACCGGGACCAGCGCCGCCAGCGACAGCGACAGCGCGAGCTTGTGGCGCAGCCGCATGCGGCCGAACGGCCCGAGCAGGCGCCGCCACAGATGTCCGGGACGCCTCATCGCTGGATGCGGCGGACGCGCGCGAAGGCGACGTGCGCGGTCGGATAGAGGCTGACGCTGCCGACGTCCTCGCGGGCGACGATGACGACCTGCGAGTGGGCGATCGGGACCCAGGGCGCGTCCTCGGCGATCTTCTCCTGGACCCGGGCGTACAGGCGCTCGCGGTCGTCGCGGTCGTCGGAGCCCTGCGCCACCATGAGCAGGCCGTGGACCTCGGGATCGTCGTAGAAGGCGATGTTGCGGGCCGAGCCGGGCACCGCGTTGTCGCGGTCGAGGAGCAGGTAGAGGAAGTTGTCCGGGTCGCCGTTGTCGCCGACCCAGCCGAACAGGGCGAAGTCGTGCTCGCCGTGCTGGGTGGCGCGGTCGTGCTCGGCGTAGGGCCGCAGCACCAGCTGGGTCTGGATGCCGACGTCGGCGAGGTTCGACTGCAAGACGCGCGCGACCCGCTCGGGATCGAACAGGTACGGCCGCGGCGTCGACGGCGCATACAGCGTGTAGACCTTGCGCGGATCGAAGTGGCCGTCGGTGGCGGCCGCCGCCAGGAGGCGCCGGGCCTCGGCCGGGTCGTAGCGGTAGGTCGCGCGCACCTTGTGGTAGCCCCACTGGGTCGGCGGCAAGGGGCCGTCGGCGGCGATCGCCAGGCCCTGGTAGGCGAGCTTGACGATCGCCTCCTTGTTGACGGCGAAGTTGGCGGCGCGGCGGACCCGGAGGTCGTCGAAGGGCGGCCGGCGCGTGTTCATCGCCAGGTAGGTCACGCTGTTGGTCGGCGTCTCGTGCGGGACCAGGCCGGGGTGGAGCTCGACGAACTGCAGCTCCTCGGGGAGGATCGTCATCGCCATGTCGACCGCCCCGGACTCGAGGGCGACCAGGCGCTGGCGCGGATCGCCGATGACGGCGAAGGCGAGCCGCTCGAGCGCCGCCTTCTCGCCCCAGTAGTCGTCGTTGCGGCGCAGCACGATCTGGCGGCCCTTGTCCCAGCGCTCGAAGACGAACGGCCCGGTGCCGACCGGGTGCTCGGCGAAGGTGTCGCCCCAGGCCGCGACCGCGGTCGGCGACACGATCGACACCGGGTACATCGCCATGTTGGCCTCGAACGGCGCGTACGGGCGGTCGATGTGGACCCGGACGGTGTCGTCGTCGACCTTCTCGACCTTGACGATGTTGCGGTACTGGCTGTTCCAGTACTGGAAGTCGGGGCGGTGGAACGGGTGGCGGGGATCGCGCTGGCGCTCGAGGGAGAAGACCACGGCGTCGGCGTTCATCGGGGTGCCGTCGTGGAAGTGGACGCCGCGGCGCAGATGGAACGTCCAGGCCTTGCCGTCGGGGGTCACCTCCCACGACGTCGCCAGCCCGGGCTCGGCGATGGTCGATCCCGGCCGCACGTGGACCAGGCGATCGTAGACCTGCTCGATCACCTCGATCGATTCGTTGTCGATCGGCCGCGCCGGATCGAGGGAGATCGCGTCGGCGGGGCGGGCCACCACCAGCGTCGAGGGATCGCGGCTCGAGCGGCCGACGGCGACTGGCTGATCGCCGCCGAGCCAGCCGGTGAGGTCGCACGCGGCGAGCAGCAGCGGGGCCAGGGCCGCCGAGCGGAGCACGCTTCATTTTATATGCGCGGTCCGGTCAAGAAGGGTGCGGCCCGGCAGATTGACTTCTCGCCTTTCGCTCACTTAGCCTCGGTGGGCGCTTGGAGGGGCCGGCGCGCGGAAGAATGGGCCCCGTCTCCGCTCGTCGAGGAAGGACACGAGATCCATGCGAAATGCCATCCCCGCCGGCTTGCGCGCGGTCGCGCCACTGCTCTCAGGCCTGGCGCTGAGCCTCCTGATCCTGGCTGCCGGCTGTGACCTGGGCAAGATCACGGTCAGCACCACCTCGAAGGTGCTCGTCCGCGCCCAGCCGTCGCTGAAGCAGGAGTCGAGCTTCGACATGGCGTCGCGCGCCATCCCCGGCGCCCTCAAGACCATCGAGGGCTTCTGGGTCGTCGATCCGGACAACGAGCGGCTCACGTACATCCTGATGGAGGGCTACTGCCAGTACGGCTCCGGCTTCGTCGAGGACGAGTGGGAGCAGGCGGTCATCGCCAAGAACTTCGAGCGCAAGGACGAGCTGTCGACGTTCGCGACCAAGATGTTCCTGCGCTGCATGAACTACGCGCTCAAGGCGCTGGGCAGCCGCTGGCAGGAGGGCCTGTTCGGCGAGATCGAGAGCGCGAAGAAGCTGATCGAGACCGCCGGCGAGGACGAGCGGACCGCGCTCATGTGGGCGGCGGTCGGCCTCGGCTCGGCGATCAACCAGAACAAGGACAAGCCGGAGATCTTCTCGATGCTGCCGGTGGCCAAGATGATGCTCGAGCGGGTGGTCGCCCTCGACGCCAGCAACAAGCCGGGCGATCCGATGATGGCCGCCCTGCCCCACGTGGCCCTGGGCATGGTCTTCAGCGCGGTGTCGCCCCAGCTGGGCGGGGATCCGAAGAAAGCCGAGGCGCAATTTCTCGAGGCCCTGAAGCTGACCGGCGATAAGTTCCTGCTCGCCCGTGTCTTTTACGCCCGCCGGGTCGGCGTCATGACGCAGAATCGCGACCTGTTCCGCAAGAACCTGATGAAGGTTCTGCAGACTCCGCCGTCCATCTGGCCGGAGCAACGCCTGGCCAACGAGATTGCCCACCGCCGGGCGCTTCGCTACCTCAAGCAGGAAAAGGAGCTCTTCTAATGTCTCTTCGACTCTTCGTCGCCGCAGCCCTGGCCGGCGCCGGTGTCGCCGCTGCGCCCGCCGTCGCCGCCGCCCAGAACACCGAGCTGCGCATGGCCACCCTGGCCCCGCCCGACAGCTCCTGGATGAAGCTCCTCGACAAGTCGTCGGCGGAGATCGCCGAGAAGACGCAGAACCGCGTCACCATCAAGTACTACGCCGGCGGCGTCCAGGGCGACGAGCGCGACGTGATCCGCAAGATCCGCCTCGGCCAGCTCGACGGCGCCGCGGTCACCGCGATCGGCCTGGCGATGGTCGACGAGAGCATCCGCGTGCTCGAGCTGCCGATGCTGTTCGATACCATCGACGAGATGGAGTACGTGTCGGGCAAGATGTGGCCGTACTTCCAGAAGAAGTTCGAGAAGAAGGGCTTCAAGCTGGCCGACCGCGGCGAGGTCGGCTGGATCTATTTCATGTCGAAGACCAAGGTCGAGTCGCTGGCCGACCTGAAGAACACGAAGGTGTGGATGTGGGGCGACGACCAGGTGGTCGGCGCCATGTTCCGCAAGCTCAACGTCAACGGCGTGCCGCTCGGCGTCCCCGAGGTCGACGCCGCGCTGACCTCGGGCCGCATCAACGCCTGTTACTCGTCGCCGCTGGCGGCGGTCGCGCTGCAGTGGAACACCAAGGTCAAGTACATGACGTCGATGCCGATGAGCTACGCCCTCGGCGCGACCGTGGTGTCGATGGACGCCTACAACAAGCTGACCGAGGCCGACCGCAAGACGATCGAGAAGATCCAGGAGAAGACCGGCGGCAAGGTGCGCAAGACGGTGCGCAAGGACAACGAGACCGCGCAGAAGCAGATGACCCGCAAGGGCGTGACGGTGGTGCAGACGCCGGTCGCCATGATCGACGACTTCCGCAAGAACGCCCAGGAAGTCTGGAAGGAGCTGGCGGGCAAGGTCTACTCGAAGGAGGAGCTCGACATGGTGCTGAAGTACCGCGACGAGTTCCGCGCCAAGAACAAGAAGTAGCCTCCGTCTGGTACGGAATGGCGATGCGGGGAGCGGCGACGCTCCCCGCGGTCGTTTTCGGTGGCCGGACGATTCGGCCCGGGCGTCGTTGAACGACTGCGCGCAGTTCCCTACGATTCGGCCGTGACCACCTCTTCCGCAGAGGGCGGACCGGCGGGCGCCGCCTACCCCGACGACGGGCCGATCGCGCAGAAACTCCGGAAGCTCGACGCCAAGCTCGGCATGGCCGAGCAGGTCGTGCTGTTCGGCTTGCTGTCGATCGTCGTCCTGGTCGCGACCGTGCAGGCGGTCGCCAACAAGCTCTTCGGCAAGAGCTTCCTGTGGTCGTTCGAGATCATCCGCGACGGCGTCTTCGCCATCGCGCTGCTCGGCGCCGCCTTCGCCACCCACCAGCAGCGCAACCTGTCGATGGACCTGGTGTCGCGCCGGCTGCCGCCGCGCGGCCGCATGGTGCTGCGCCTCCTCCTGTCGCTGTTCACCATCTTCGTCGCCGGCCTGTTCCTGTGGGCGGGCGAGCACCTGCGCCGGCAGGTCACCCTCGAGACCCACGCCCACACCATCCCGATGTGGGCAGTGGCCGCGATGATCCCGCTCGGCTCGGCGCTGATCATCGTCCACTCGGTGATCCAGCTCGTCATCGACATCGAATACCTCGCGCGGGGCAAGCTGCCGCCCGAGCGGGAACGGACGGGGCACTGAGATGATGACCCTCCTCGTCATCCTGGTCGTGATCGCCTTCATCAGCGGCGCGCCGCTGTTCGCGGTCATGCTCGCCGGCGCCGCCGTCGGCGCCCTCACCTCGCCGCGCGGCTTCGCGATCGAGTTCAACGGCATGGTCGAGACCGCGTTCGGCGTCGGCACCGGCGACCAGGCGCAGGTCCTGTCGACGATCCCGCTGTTCATCTACGCTGGCTACCTCCTGGCCGAGGCGCGCACCGCCGACCGCCTGGTCCGCTTCGCCAACGCGATGCTGGGCTGGGTGCCGGGCGGCCTCGCCATCGTCACCATCTGCACCTGCGCGCTGTTCACGGTCTTCACCGGCGCCTCGGGCGTCACCATCGTCGCCCTCGGCGGCCTGCTCCTGCCGGCGCTGATCAAGAACGGCTATCCGGAGCGGTTCTCGCTCGGCCTCATCGCGGGCACCGGCTCGGTCGGCCTCCTGTTCCCGCCGGCCTTGCCGCTGTTCGTGTACGGCACCGTCTACGGCCTCACCAACCTCGATCCCGAGAACTGGGACACCCGGCGCTTCCTCTTCGCCGGCATCGTCCCCGGCATCGTCCTGATCGGCATGCTGTGCGCGGTCGCGGTTACCGTCGCCCTGGTCAAGCGGCTGCCGCGGCAGCGCTTCGACGCCGGCGAGCTCGGCCGCAGCTTCCTGGCCGCGCTGCCGGAGATCCTGATCCCGTTCGCCGTCATCGGCGGCCTGGCGGTCGGCTTCGCGCTGCCCGAGGTGGCGGCGCTGACCGTCGTCTACGTGGTCGTCCTCGAGGCGCTGGTGATGCGCCAGATCAAGTGGCGCGTCATGTGGCAGACCAGCCGCGAGTCGCTCGCGCTGGTCGGCGCCATCTTCATCATCATCTTCGCGTCGACCGCCTTCACCAACTACCTGGTCACCGCCGAGGTGCCCAAGGCGCTGGTCGAGTGGACCCGCGCCAACGTCGGCTCGAAGGTCGTCTTCCTGCTCGCCATCAACGGCATCCTCTTGTTGGTCGGCACGGTGATGGACATCTTCTCGGCCATCGTCATCGTGCTGCCGCTGATCGCGCCGATCGCCAAGGCGTACGGCATCGATCCGTACCACCTCGGCGTCATCTTCCTGCTCAACCTCGAGGTCGGCTACCTGCACCCGCCGGTCGGCCTGAACCTGTTCATCACCAGCGTGAAGTTCGGCAAGCCGGTGACCGACGTGATGTGGGCGACGATCCCGTTCCTCATCACGATGATCATCGCCCTCCTGACCGTCACCTACGTGCCGCAGCTGACCGTGGTGCCCGAGGCGGAGCGCACCGGCACCGCCGAGGGCCTGGTCCAGACCGTGCGCGAGGCGGTGGCCGAGGTCCGCAGCGTGAAGGAGGTCCCGCTGGTCATCGCCGACGGCGCGCCAGTGTTGGACCCGAATGGCGTGCAGATCGTCAAGAAGTCGGCCGACTGCGACGCCATCACCGACTCGTTCGAGAAGGACAAGTGCAAGGGCATCTTCCTCGACGTCAGCGAGTGCCGGCGCGCGCCGCCCGAGGGCCAGAGCACCGCCGACTGCGAGCGCGGCAAGATCGCGTCCTGGGTCGCCGACAACATGGAGTACATCAGCGTCACCGAGGTGGCGCTGGTCGACGGCGAGGGCAACCCGGTCAAGGGCAAGGACGGCCAGCCGCAGGTGTGGAAGCTCGACGACTGCGCGAAGGAGCGCGACGGCATCGACGCCGACACCTGCAAGGAGCTGTTCGTCGAGGTCAGCGCCTGCCGCAACAAGCCGCCCGAGGACAGCACGGTCGCCGACTGCCAGAAGGAGGCGATCGCGGACTGGGTGTCGACCAACTTGAAGAGCGAGGAGTGAGCGACCCACCGGAACCGGCGATCGCGCGCCGCAAGGCCGACCACCTCGAGGTCGCCGCGTCGGGGCGCGCCGACTTCGTCGAGCGCACGACGCTGCTCGAGGAGGTCTACCTGGTCCACCAGTCGTTGCCGGAGACCGCGGTCGCCGACGTCGACCTGGCGACCAGCCTGGCCGGGCGGCCGCTGCGGGCGCCGCTGGTGATCACCGGCATGACCGGCGGCACCGCCGACGCCGGCGCGATCAACCGCGACCTGGCCCGGGCGGCGGCGCGGGTCGGCGTCGCCTTCGGCGTCGGCTCGCAGCGGGCGATGGCGGAGCATCCGGAGCTCGAGGCGACCTTCCAGGTCCGCGACGCCGCCCCCGACGTGGTGCTGATCGGCAACATCGGGGTCGTCCAGGCCCTCGAGCTGGGGCCGGCGCGGGTCGCCGAGCTCGCGCGTCGGATCGGCGCCGACGCGATGGCGGTGCACCTCAACCCGGCGCAGGAGATGATCCAGGAGCGCGGCGACCGCGACTTCCGCGGCGCCATCGACACCGTGGCGGCGCTGGTCGACAACCTGCCGGTGCCGGTGATCGTCAAGGAGACCGGCTGCGGGCTGTCGCCGCAGGCGGCGGCGCGGCTGTTCGCGGTCGGCGTCCGCACCGTCGACGTCGCCGGCGCCGGCGGCACCAGCTGGACCGCGGTCGAGGCGCAGCGCGCGCAGCCCGGCTCCGACGCCCACGCCCTCGGCGAGGAGCTGTGGGACTGGGGCATCCCGACCGCGGTGTCGGCGGCCGTGTGCGCGGCGGCCGGCCTCGAGGTGGTGGCGTCGGGCGGCCTGCGCAGCGGCCTCGACGTGGCGCGCGCGCTCGCCCTCGGCGCCCGCTGCGGCGGCATGGCGGCGCCGGTCCTGCGCGCGCAGCGCGCCGGCGGCACCGAGGCCGCGGCCCAGCTGCTCGAGCGGCTGGCGACGACGATCCGGACCGTGCTGCTGCTGACCGGCTGCCGGCGGCCGAGCGAGCTCACCGCGGCGCCGCGCCACCTCGGCGCCGAGCTGCGGTCGTGGCTGGCCGACCTGCGCGTGCCCGGATATCCGCCGTGATCGGTGGCGTGGCGCCGGCGGTCGGCTGGGGCAAGATCATCCTCGTCGGCGAGCACGCGGTCGTGTACGGCCAGCCGGCGCTCGCCGCCGCCCTCGACCGCGGCGTCCGCGTCGACGCGCAGCCGGCGGACCGCCTGACCCTCTGCATCCCGGCCTGGGGCATCGACGTCGCCGCCGGCGGCGAGCACCCGGTGTCGATCGCGCTCGGCGCGGTCGCCGGCGCCCTCGGCGTCGGCGGCGCGGCGCTGACCGCCGAGGCGGCGATCCCACCGGCGGCCGGGCTCGGCTCGTCGGCGGCGATGGCGGTCGCCATCACCCGCGCCCTCGGCGCCCTGCACGGCCTCGGCCTCGACGACGACGCGGTGGCGGCCGCCGCCGACGCCGCCGAGCGCTGCTTCCACCGCCGGCCGAGCGGCGTCGACGTCGCCCTCGCCACCCGCGGCGGCATCGGCCTCTACCGGCGCGGCGCCGGCCTGGCGCCGGTGGATGCGCCGCGCTTCACCTGCGTCGTCGGCCTGAGCGGCGAGCCGCGCTCGACGGCGACGATGATCGATCGGGTCGCCGCCGCCGTCGGCGGCGACGCCGGCGATCCGCGCCTGGCCGCCCTCGGCGATGCCGCGCTGCGCGCCGGTGCGCACCTCGCCGCCGGCGAGGTCGCCGCGCTCGGCCCGATCCTGACGTCCGCGCACCGGACGCTCGCCACCTTCGGCATCTCGACGC
>Ga0075429_100005604_pt1 | contig 10821 bp, 10 predicted proteins | sample RhiMetdeltSRZDD3_FD_75295 | JGI IMG/M metagenome (GOLD analysis project Ga0075429, IMG submission 75295) | Populus rhizosphere microbial communities from Tennessee, USA - Rhizosphere MetaG P. deltoides SRZDD3 | ecosystem: Host-associated > Plants > Roots > Rhizosphere > Soil | place: USA...
ACGCTCGGTGACGACCACCTCATCCAGCGCCTTTCGGCGCATATCGGCGGCGACTTTCTCTTCGCGACGCAGCTCCGTGACCGTCGGGATGGTAGCCTCCGCCGCAACCTCGGCACCCACCTCGCGCTCGACGAAGGCCTTCACCGCGCCATGCTGTCCAACGCGCCGAGCTTCCTCGGCGGCCAGTTTGTCGTCGTCCATAGTTCCTCCATGCAAAATCCGTTGAGGGAACGGACGCAACTTCCCGGTCCCGCTGGGGGAGACAGCCCGACGGCGGCCCTGATGCACATCGCGACTGCGCCGCCGGGGCCGGAAGTGTCAACCTCCCTGACATGAGGGCTAACTCCTTGGCAGGGCGCACAGAGAGACTACCCAGAATCATGACAGTCCGGAGGCACATGGTTTGCCCGTCGTTACTGCATGCACTGCAAGCATTTCGGTCTCCTGGTCTTGACGCTGCTGACCACAGGGGGATGCGCACGGCCCCGGGTTGGCGCCGGGCCCGAACCGGCATTCGCGTACCCGCGCCCTCCCGAGATCTCGGTGGAAGCGTGGACCCACGCCACCGCTGCCTATCAACAGGCGGCGGTCCGCGGGCTCGCCAGCGGCCCACTGCTCACCGTGATCGACTACACCCTGCCGTCGACCGCTCGACGCCTCTGGGTGGTTCAGCTGGGCACCTCACAGGTGCTCATGCACGAGTATGTGGCGCACGGATCGGGGTCAGGAGGGACCTGGGCGACGGACTTCTCCAACCGGACCGGCAGCAAGCGCTCCAGCGTCGGCACCTTCGTCACGGCGGGGCGCTACGGCGGCGTCAGAGGCATCGCACGCAGGCTGGTCGGCCTCGAGCCGGGCATCAACGACCACGCGCAGCAGCGGGGCATCGTGATCCATGGCACGCCGGGTGTGAGCCAGGCGCGGGCGCAGACCGGAAGGATGGGGCGGACCGAAGGGTGCCCGGCGGTTCCCAAGGCATCGGCCCGGCGCCTGATTGACCTGGTGGGCGAAGGATCGGTGGTGTTCATCTGGTATCCCGACCGGACCCTGCTGTCGAGATCGGCGTTCGTCGATCGGGGTGCGGCGGCGATGCGGGTGGCGGGGCTGGAGTAGGCAATGGGCCTAGTGCCCAGCGCCCAGTGCCTAGTGCCCAGTGCCCAGTGCCTAGTGCCCAGTCCCCAGTGCCTACGTTATCGGGCGCGTAGTGCTCGCATGTATTCCTGCATCGCCAGAAACTTCTCGTACACGACCACACCTTTCCGTTTGCTTCCGAACTCCGAAAACAGCTCCCGAAGCCTTCCCCGGCGAGTCAGGTAGAACCGGAAGGTCTCGGCGAAATCCTCCTGGGGATGCCGGGTCGCGTATCCGCTGACGTGATTGACGGGGGCGATCGCGACGCGGCGGCGCTGGAAGTCCACCCAGGCATCGTCCATCACCCGATAGGCTTTGGCGACCTCTCCGAAGGTGCGGCGGAACGAAGGGGATCGGGTCCAGTGCCAGTTGTGATAGAGCACGCTGTGGCCCAGCTCGTGGCTCAGGAGCCCCACCAGCATCGACCAGGGGATCTCATCCCGGCGGCGGGCCCCCACGACATACTTCTGCTCGATTTCGACGATCTTGGGGTATTTGGGATCGACCCCCGACACCCCGGGGCGGAGCAGGACACGAAACCCCCAGTCCGGGATCCGGGCCACCTTGAGCAGCGCCCGAACCTTGCGGAGCGCCCTGGGAATCAAATCCTGCCCGGTCGCGTCCTCGCCGCACCAGGGACAGGTATCCATCCAGTCGTCCACGCCCCGGGCGCAATGGGTGCAATTCCCCTCGAACCGGTCGTCCTCGTTCCAGGTCTGATCCTTCCCGCACCAGGGACAGAACCTCATCGGATACTGGACCCATCCGCCGCAGCGCCAGTCACAGCGGGTATCGAGCCGGAACCCCTTGGGGGCCTTGAGGGGGACTTCGCTGAAGGTGCCTTCGTCCTCGAGATCGGTGTCGCACCAGGGGCAGAAGGAGAACTTGGGCGAGATCACCCAGCGGCAGCCGGGGCATTCGGCGCCGGTGATCCCCGAGGAATCGCGCCACCGCTGGGGCCGGCTGCAATCGGGGCAAAAGCTCCAATAGCGCTTGAGCGGATAGCCGCACAGGCAGCGGGGGTCGTCGCTGGGCGCGGCGATCCGCCGGGGTCTACGCGGACTCATACCGGGCCAGGCTCTCGTCGACGATCCGCTGTATGAAATCGGCGTAGGGCATGCCGGCCTTGTCCGCGGCGTTTGCAATCTCGTGGCCGTGGCTGATGAACGGGTTGGCATTCGCCTCGAGGACCCAGACCTCGTCCTCGTCGGTCAGGCGGATGTCGATGCGGGCATAGTCGCGGAGCCAGAGGGCGTGAAAGGCGGTCCGGCAGACCCGCTCGATCTGCTCCTTGGCCAGGGCACTCACCGGACGGGCAAAGACGTTCCGGATTCCCTTTCGCTGCCGGTAGAGCTCGTCCCATTTCGCGGACTGGGTGGCGAAGCGCTCCTCCGGCGGATTCTTTTCCTTGTCGAACACCAGCTCGGTGAGCGGCAGCAGCTCGAGCCGGGCATCGTTGCCGATGAGGCTCACGTAGAGCTCCCGTCCGGTGATGAATTCCTCGGCGATCGCCGGCTGCTCGAAGCGGCTGTGGACGAAGGCCACCCGCTCGGTGAGCGCCTCGAGATCCTCGACCACCGATGCCTGGGCGATTCCCTCGGACGCATCGGCGGAGAGCGGCTTCACGATCAGGGGGTACTTGAGGCTGGGGGGCTCGGTCACTTCCTCGTTGGTCTTCCAGGTTGCGAACCCCGGCACCTTGATGCCGTGGAAGGCGAGGATTTTCTTGCTCATCGCCTTGTCGCGCGACACCTGCAGCCCCAGCGGAGGCGACCCGGTGTACCGGTAGCCGCCGGCTTCCAGCAGCGCGGGGAAGAGGTGATCGAGCCGGCTCTCTCCGCGGAACGACTCGGCGCAGTTCATCACCAGCTCGGGCTTGAACTCGGCGCAGCGATCGAGCACTTCCCGCGGGTCCTTGCTGACGCCGATCAGGAGCACCTCGTGACCCCGCGACTCGAGAGCGTGGGCCACCTGGTATTCCATGTCGGGCTCGCGCTCGGCGTTCGAGCCGAGCTCCTCGTTCATCTGGCGGTGGTGGTCTTCTGGGGTGTAGCGGGGATACGGTGAGTCGAAGACGACGGCGATCCGCATCAGGTAGGCCAGCCTACCGGCCGTTCGGCCGCCAGCAGCGTGAGGCGCGGACCCGCGGTGGTGGGGCGGAGCGTGATTCCGGTGCGATTCCGCAGCTCCTTTGCGCTGGTGCCTGCCGCCACGCCGTGCCACAGCATGATCCGGTCGACCGGAAGCGCTTCCGGCCCATCGGGTCCCATGGCCAGGGTCTCCTCGTCATCCGCGGCAGCCAGCACGACCGGGTCGGTGCCCTCCAGCAGAGTCGGCATCCGGCGGAGGCTCTCCAACAGGGTGACGGTTAGCGCCAGGCTCTCCCCTGCGAGGGTGATGACCCCGAAGCCCCGCTCCCCCTGCCGGCAGCGCGGGTGGATCAGGCAGGCGTAGTGGCAGGGGAACGGCGTCACCGTCCGCGCCAGGACGGTTCGGAGGTGGTCGCGCACCAGCGTCACGACGCCTTCCGACGTCGGGGTGCGGCGATTGCGTGGGGACGGCCCGGTCATACCGGAAAACATATAGCTTTCCGGCGGCAGGCGCACCGATCCCTCCCTTGGAGGAACCGTGGCAGAGACCTCACGCGTCCCGGCGGTCCCCTCCGGCGCCCGCTTCGCGATCATCGTCCTCACGGCGATGAATCTCCTGAATTACATCGATCGCTACGTTCCCAGCGCGGTCAAACCACTCTTCCAGAAGGAGCTGGGTTTCAGCGACGCCCAGACTGCGTACCCGCTCACCGCCTTCGTCGTCGTCTACATGCTCACCAGCCCGATCTTCGGCTCGCTGGCGGACCGGATGTCCCGGAAGGTGCTGATTGCGCTGGGCGTCGCGCTCTGGTCGCTGGCAACCGCGGGCGGTGCCCTAGCCACCGGCATCGTGAGCTTCATTCTCGCCCGCGCCCTGGTGGGGGTCGGTGAGGCCGCGTATGCGACGATCGCGCCATCGCTGATCAGCGACTACTACCCACCGGGCCGGCGGAACCGGATGCTCACGATATTTTATGTGGCGATTCCGGTGGGTGCCGCGCTTGGCTTCACGCTCGGCGGTCTGGTCGGGAATGCCTACGGATGGCGGGTCGCGCTCCTGGTGGTCGGACTGCCGGGCCTGGTGGCCGCCGGCCTCGCGCTGCTCATCAAGGAGCCGGTACGGGGCGCCTACGACCCCATCCCGGCGGTCTCCGTCCCGTCGTGGCCCGACGCGCTCAAGGTGCTGCGGACGACCGCGCCCTACCTGTTCGCGGTGGCGGGGTATGTCGCGGTGACCTGGGCCGGCGGGGGGATGGCCGACTGGTTCGCGACCTTCCTGGTTCGTCACCGGGGCATGGATCTCAGCGCGGCGGCGGGGCTGACGGGGGCCGCGACCGTGGTGGGAGGGCTTGCCGGTACCCTGAGCGGAGGTCTCCTGGCCGATTGGCTCAAGGGGAAGACGAAATCACCGTATTTCGCGCTCAGCTGCCTCACGATGATCCCCGCCGCGGGCTTCGCGCTGCTGGCGCTGACTGCCGGGAGCGGGCTGGTGATCGGTGTGGCGATTCTGCTGGCGCAGTTTTTCATGTGGTGCTACAACGGGCCGATCAACGCCATCATCGTCAATTCCGTGCCCGCCGCGATGCGCGCCCGCGCCGTCAGCATGTCGATCCTGTCCATTCATCTCCTGGGCGATGCGATCAGCCCGACGATCATCGGCGAGATCTCCGATCGCACCGGGAATCTGATGAACGGCATGATCCTGATACCGTTGATGATGCTGCTCGGAGCGGCGATTTGGGGTACTGGATGGCGGATGCTGAAGCCCAGCGAATAGCGAAGAGCGAGGAGCGAAGAGGAACCACCGCTTCGCTCTTCGCTCTTCGCCATTCGCTTACGTCGTGGTAGCCCTGGCAGGCGGAATCGTTGCTCTTCCGATCGTGTTGTTGTCGGTTCCGAACCAGATGACCCGGGCCTTGGGGTCGAAGATCATGTGCCGTACAGTGCCGCCGCCACCCGGAATGGGGCTCGAGCTGAAAAACTGCTCGGTCTTTGGATCGAAGCCGACCAGGCGGTTGGGCTGCGCGCCGGTCTCGACGAACCAGAGCCGGTTGGCATCGTCGACGGTCATCGCGTAGGGCAGGGAAGCTGCCCCTCCGGGATTCTTCCATTCCTTGGTCGTGCCGGTCGCGGGATCGAGCCTGCCGAGATATCCGCGCGAATAGTCGACGTACCAGACCCCGCCGTCCGTGGTCAGGGCAATCCGCCGGGGCCGGCTCGTCGCTTCGGGCAAGGGATATTCCTTGAGCGCCATCGTCTTCGGGTCCACCGTTCCCATCTTGTTGGTGCCGAACAGGTCGAACCAGGGCCGTCCCGCCGCATCCACCACGATGCCATAGGGTCGGGCGTTCGGCGTCACCATCTTGATCAGCTCGATTTTTCCGGTGGACACCGTGAGGCGCCCGACGTAGTTGCTTTGCTGTGCCGTGAACCAGAGATCGCCCTTCTGATCGAAGATGAGCGTATGCGGATCCCGGACCGCCGGATCGGGCATGGGATACCGGGTGATCTTCCCGGTGGCGGGGTCGATTCTGCCGATCATGCCGTTGCGATTGCCGGAGTACCAGGGATGGCCGTTCTTGTCGATGATGATGTTGTGGGGATGAGTTCCGGAATCCACTTCGAATCGCTTGAACTCTCCCGAGGCCGGGTCGAGACGGGCGACGTAGTTTCCGGCTTGCCCGACAAACCAGACTTTACCGTCCGGTGCGACGATCGGATCGCGGGGGCGGCTCTTTTCCCAGGGGACCGTCCACTCCTTGATCGGCACCGGGGCGGGATCCTGCCTGGGAAGCGGCGCGGGCCCGGCGGGGAGAGCAAGGAGGGCGAGGGAGAACAGGGGCAGTGATTTCATGAAATCCTCGACTTGAAGGTCTCCGGGTGTAAAATTAGCCCGAATCCAAGGAGGCGGGAAGAAGGACATGCTCACGAAATCGACCCTGCCCGCCGCCGTCGCCCTGATCCTTTGTCTGCTCCCGGGCAACGGGTGGGGTCAGAGCTCTTCGTCGAGCTCTCCGATTGCTCGAGCCGAATCGGCCTGGCTCGAGTTGCGGAACATCCACGACGAGCTTCGGATGACGCGCAACATGGGGCTGACAGTTTCTCCCCGTGGCAACTCCGTCGTCACCCTCGAATCCCGGTTGGCCCGGGCCCGCAAGACGCTTACCGATCTCGCGGCGGCAGTCCGCCAGGAAACCCTCGATTCCGCCGATCTTCACGCGTTCGGGGTCCTGGGCGAGTCGTTCGCCGCCCTGCGGGATCCTGCGCCCCCACCCCCGGCGTCGCTTCCCGCGCTCGACTGCCGTCCCGCCTGGGATGTTTCCACCGGCACCCGGGACACCCTCGCTGTGCTCACCGAGCACGTCTTTGGCTGCTATGGCCGTGCGGTGCAGGGACTGGTCGTGGACGGCGACTCGCTGGATCGGCTCACCGTCCTCGGGCTGCTGGGGCAAACCGACGACGCGGCGAAACGACAGCGACTTTTCATGGGGCTCCAGCCAGTCTGGCAGAGCGTCAACGGCGACGACGCGCCGACCAGCCCGTACCGGAGAATGGTCGCCCATCGGGTCAAGGAATGGCAGGGAGCGACGCCAATGGTGGCGCGTGCCCGGGAGCTGGGTGTTGGTCCGGATACACTGGAGCAGGGGCTGGAACGGATTCTCGATGCCTGGCGTGCGACCCTTCCCGACACGCTCTTCGAGCCTTGGGACTTCTACTATTTCACCGGCGAAGCCAGCCGGCTGCTGAGTCCCCAGGTGCCCAAGGCCTCGTTCCTGGCGATCAATCGCCGGTATTATCGCTCCCTCGGCGCCGATCCTGATGACCTGGAAGTTCGCTACGACATCGAGCCGCGTCCCGGCAAGTACCCCATCGCGTTTACCGATATCGCGCGCCGGAATCCGATGCGGGCCTGGGTCTCAGCCTCCTACCGGATCGGGGGCATCGACAACCTGTCGGAGCTGCTGCATGAGACCGGACACGCCATTCACATCTCGGCGATCAACACCCGGCCGGCCTATGCCGACTGGCCCGACAGCGACACCTTCACCGAAGCCATCGCCGATCTGGCCGCGCTCGAGATGTATGAGCCGGCCTGGCAGCGGCGGTATCTCGGGGTGTCGGCCCCCCTGGGGGCATCGCTGCGCGCCAAGTATTCCGGGATCGTGATGGACATCGCCTGGTCCTTGTTCGAGATCCGGGTCCATCGCTTCCCCGAGCGAAGCCCCAACGAAATCTGGGCCGAGATCACCCGCGACTATCTCAAAATCCGTCCGCATCCGGAGTGGTCCTGGTGGGCCATGCGGGGGCAGCTGGTCCAATCGCCCGGATACATGCTCAACTATGCGTTCGGCGCGATCCTGATCGCCGATCTGCGGGCACGCATGGCGACGATTCGGGGACCGTTCACGACCGGGGACTCCGGCTGGTATCGGTACGTCGCACCCCGCCTCTATCGTTTCGGTCTTGCGGTGCCGGCGCGGGATGTCGTCAACCAGTTTCTGGGTCGGCCGGTGACGGTGGATGCGTTGTTGGCCGACATGGCGCGCAAGTAAACCGCTAACTGCTAACCGCTAACCGCTACCTGCTTGAAGCGGTTAGCCGTCAGCAGTTAGCCGCCTCAAGCTGTTCCTCTCCGCCACCATCATCCCCGGAAAATTGGTGATGATTCCCGCCGCCCCGCGCTTCCAGAGCTGGCGGGCCCGGCCGGGATCGTCGACCGTCCAGACGTGCACCGGGCAGCCACGGCGCCGGGCTTCCCGAATGAACCGGGCGGTCGGCACGTGGATGCGGTCGCGGAAACGATCGGGCACCGCGTAGACTCGGTACCGGGCCGGAGGGGCCGGCAATCCGGTGGTGGCGCGGAGCCAGAGCCGGAGTATGCCGTTGCGGGACGCCCCGGTCGGAATCTCGGGCGGGTCATAAAACGGCCGCAGCGCTTCTTCCAGGAACGAGGCGACGACGACTCTTCCGGTCGCGCCCCGCTCGCGGATCAGACCTGCCAGTGGAGCGGCAGCCTGAACTTCTTTCACCTCGATCAAGAGCGGCGTCTCCGGGAAGCGCTCCAGGACATCTGCCACCGTCGGGATTCGGAGAGACTGGCCCCGCCAGGGCCAGGTGACTCCTCCATCCGCCGTGAAGTGAAAGCCCGCGTCGACCTCCGTCATCGCCTGGGCGGAAAGCGTCGCCAGTGGCTCTCTGCGATCGCAGGTCCGGGCGAGTGTCGGATCGTGCAGTACGACCGGCACGCCGTCGGAGGTCACCCGGACGTCGAACTCGAGAGCGTCCGCCCCCTGCTCGAGTGCGAGAGCAAACGACTGCATCGTGTTCTCCGGGCAGAGACCCGAGGCTCCGCGATGACCTATCACCGGTCTTGCGTTGGGGTCGAGAAGGGGGTTCATGCTTGATAGTAGCGGGGATTGGGAGTTGGGAGATGGGGGTTGCGGGGCCGCGTTCCCACATTGCGCCCTGGCGTCTTTGCGCCTTTGCGTCTCCGCGCCTTTGCGCCCGTCCATCCGACACACGCCACGTGTCCTTCTGTTGCGGATCTCCAATCATGTGGAGGTCCCTCCACAGGGTTTTCCGGCCGAATCCAGACAGTGACAGACCGGCTCGCACCCACTCGTAACCGCTTGGATTGACAGGAGATTAGGCTGTGTGGAGCGGGGCCGACATGTTCGTCTCCAAGACATTACGAAAAGATGGAACCGTTCTTGCCTGATAGTTGTGCAGATGTGACGAAGGACCCCGAGCTTGGGGAAACGAAAGGCGGTCGACGAGATGCTCGATCCAGTGATGCACCACCTGCACCAGGCCCGCGAGACGGCCACGTGGATCGCGCAACTCATGCGCATCGATCCCGAGCTGATGCTGCCGGCTGCACTACCCCTTCTCGCGGCCAGGCTGATGGACGCAGGTGGGATTGAGGATGATTCTGAGCTCGACGAACCCGAGGCGAATTCCGGTCTCGCCGTCGGCTGACATCGACGCGCGATCGTTTGCACTCCATGGGCCCCCGGCTTAGCGCCGGGGGTCCTTTTTTTGCCGTGCTAACGGGATACCATTAGACCGCGCTCATCCAGAGCCGGTTCCACATCCTGTTCCAGTCCGGAGGCCCGCATGGGGTCGCGACCGACGTATGCTCTCGCGCTCGTTTTACCAGCCCTGATTCTGGTGGCGCCCGTTGCGGCGCAGCCCCGCAATGGGCCGGCCGATCCCACGGCCCGTCCCGGTGCCGCCTCCATTCCCGGCGTGCTGATCAGCCCCGACCACAGCAAGCTCCTGGTCATGGAACGAACCGCGCCATCGGCTGATGGTGCCCCGAGCCGCACCTTCTCCGCGCTGGTGGTGCAACCGATCGGGCGTGGTGAGACCCGTCGTCTCATCCTGCCCTGGCGAGCCAAAGTGAAAAGTGTGTTCTGGGCCCCGGACGGCGACCGCGTCGCCTTCACCATCATCGAGGACCATGGGGTCTCGCTCTGGGTGGGTGACCCCTATTCCGGAGTGATCCGCATGCTGGCGGGTCCAGTGCTCAGCACGGCGAAGGGGGAGCCTTGCAGCTGGTTTCACTCGGGTGAGCACCTCCTCTGCGCCCGGGTTCCCGGGGATCCGCCTCAGGGCGTAGCCGCCGCCGGGTCGCTGAGACCCGCCGGCGCCAGCCAGCTGGCGGTTTACTCCTTGTCGGGATCGGAGCGCCTGCTGGGCCATCCTGCCATCCACGGCGAGGTTTCCATCTCACCCGACGGCAATTACCTGCTGGTCGAAACCGGGGAGGGAGCTGCCTCCGGACGGATCGAGGTGTGGGACGCGTCGAGCGGCGCGGTGGTTCGAGTGATCGACAGCAAAGCCCAGCTCGGCCCCCGGACCGAAGAGGCCGATGCCGTCGCGGCCGGACCCCGATCGATCGAGTGGCGAGGGGACAAGCCGGCGACACTGGTCTGGGCAGAAGCCCAGGACGGCGGCAACCCCGGAATCGCCGCCAAGGTCCGGGACCGGCTCTTCCAGCTGGCGAGTCCGTTTACCGGCGGTCCGGTACAGTTTGCCGAGCTGGAATTCAGAAGCCGTGAGATTGTCTGGGGCGGGGACAACCTGGCCGTCGTAAGCGAGAGCTGGAACGCGCCCCGAAGGGCGCGAAGCTGGATCGTCAAGCCGGAAGGCGGGGGCGCTCCGCGCCTGCTGCAGGGCCCCAGTGCCCGGACCGCCCCGACGGGAAGCTTCATCACCCGCCGGAAGCAGGGCGGCGGACAAGTTTTGCTGACCGCTCGCGAGGGCCGGATGGCGTACCTGGTGGGCCCTGCATATCTCGATCAGATCGATCTGTCCACCGGTCAAACCCAGCGACTGTGGCGAGCTCAGGCGCCGTTTCGCGAGGAGCTCGTCGGCGTGATCGATGCCGACGAACAGCGGATCATCATTCGCCGGGGGGCAGACCCTCAAACGGCAAATTACTTTCTGCGGGACCTGAAGAAGAGAAAGGTCGTGGCGCTGACGAGCTTTTAGTGATGGGTACTGGGTACTGGGTACTAGGTACTGGGTACTGGGAGCTTTGCCAGCACCCAGTACCCAGCAACCAGTACCTATTTTCCGTACATCGCGTTGAAGA
>Ga0075429_100005606_pt1 | contig 10819 bp, 8 predicted proteins | sample RhiMetdeltSRZDD3_FD_75295 | JGI IMG/M metagenome (GOLD analysis project Ga0075429, IMG submission 75295) | Populus rhizosphere microbial communities from Tennessee, USA - Rhizosphere MetaG P. deltoides SRZDD3 | ecosystem: Host-associated > Plants > Roots > Rhizosphere > Soil | place: USA...
GAAGCCGCTCACGTAGTTGGCGGCGATCTTCTGCAGGCCGAAGCCGAGCCCCACGCCGAGGGCGCCGCCCAGCACGCTGAAGGCGGTGAGGTCGACGCCGGCCGCGGTCGCGGCGAACAGCACGCCCACGAAGAGCAGCAGCGCGCGCACGGCGTTGGCGGCGATCTTGCGCAGCGACAGGTTCGCGGCACTGGCGTTCCTCATCAGCTGCGCCTCGACGGCCGCCGAGACCCACAGCGCGAGCACCAGCACGACCACGGCGGACAAGGTGCCTTCGAGCGCGTTGCGCAGCGAGATCTTCGTGGTGCCGAAGCTCCAGCGGATCTGCTCCGCCTCCTCCAGCAGCAGGGGCAGCACGCCGGTCACCCACAGCACGACGCCGATCCACGCGATCCACGACACCGTGCGCTCGATGGCGCGGATCGCGCCCGACTGGGGGAACGCCGCGCCGAGCACGCGCACCGTGAGACGGATCGCGACCAGCGAGATGAGCACCGGCACCGCGAGCCGGAACACCGCCGGCGGCACGCCGAGCGCCGGCAGCAGCGCGCGCGCCGCGAGCACCAGCGCGAGCGCCAGCACGGGGAACAGCACGCCGTCGACGACCTGCCGGCCGAACAGCACCGAGGCGGCGCGCACGCGCGTGCCCTTCATCAGGCGCACCGCGAGCCACGCGGCGCCGACGCAGCCCGCCACGAGCGCGAGCTCGGTGGCGGCGCTGGGACGCAGCAGCGAGTCGGCGAGTCCGCGCAGCTCGAGGTCCCCGAGCGTGCCCCCCATCAAGCGGGCGCCCTCAATGCATCTCGGCCAGCACCCGCAGGTGCGCCGCGACGCTGCGGGCGAGTGCGCTCAGCGAGTAGCCGCCCTCGAGGCAGGAGACGATGCGCCCCTGGGCATGGCGGTCCGCGACGTCCTTCACGCGCCCGGTGATCCACTCGTAGTCGGACTCGACGAGCCCGAGCTGGCCCAGGTCGTCCTCGCGGTGCGCGTCGAAGCCGGCCGAGATGAACACCATCTCGGGCCGGAAGGCCTCGAGCCGCGGCATCCACATCGCGTCGATCATCTCGCGCACCTCCATGCCCTTGGTGTAGGGCGGCACCGGCACGTTGACCATGTTGGTGCCCTTGGGCACGGCGCCGCTGTACGGGTAGAGCGGGTGCTGGAAGATGCTCACCATCAGCACGCGCTCGTCGCCCGCGATGATGTCTTCCGTGCCGTTGCCGTGGTGCACGTCGAAGTCGACGATGGCCACGCGCGACAGGCCGCGCACGTCGAGCGCGTGCCGCGCCGCGATGGCCACGTTGTTGAAGAAGCAGAAGCCCATCGCCTGGTCGCGCGTGGCGTGGTGCCCGGGCGGGCGCACCGCGCAGAAGGCGGCGCGCACTTCGCGGTCGAGCACGGCGTCGGTGGCGGCCACGGCGGCGCCGGCGGCGCGCAGCACGGCGTCCCAGGTGGCGGGGCCGGCCACGGTGTCCGGGTCGATCGCGCGCGGCTCGCCGCTCGCCTTCACGCCTTCCAGCAGGTCCTTCAGCTCGGCGATGTAGCCGCTGCTGTGCGCGAGCCCCACGTCCTGCAGGCTCACCGGCGGGGCTTCGCGCATGTCGAGCGCCACGTCCAGGCCGGTGGCGCGAAGGTGGTCGGTGATGGCGTCGAGTCGCTGAGGGCACTCCGGATGCCCGCGTCCCATCTCGTGGCGTCGACAATCGGAGTGGGTGTAGAAAGCCGTGGACATCCGCGTTTCGCTTTGCAGGTTTTCGGGTAACGTGCGCCGCATGCCAACTCCGCTAGCCGCCCGGCTCACCCGTCTGACCGACCAGATTAGCACGATCATCGTCGGCAAACGATCCCGGATCGAGGACTGCGTGGCCTGCCTGCTCGCGGGCGGCCACCTGCTGATCGAGGACGTGCCCGGCGTGGGAAAGACCACGCTCGCCCACGCCCTCGCGGTTTCCCTGGGCCTGCGCTTCTCGCGCGTGCAGTTCACCGCGGACCTGATGCCGTCGGACCTGATCGGCGTGAGCGTCTACGAGCGCAGCCGCGAATCGTTCGTCTTCCACCCCGGGCCCGTGTTCGCGCAGGTGCTGCTCGCCGACGAGATCAACCGCGCGGGGCCGAAGACACAGAGCGCGCTGCTCGAGGCGATGGAGGAGCAGCAGGTCTCGGTCGAGGGGGAGACGCGTGCGCTGCCCCGACCCTTCTTCGTCATCGCGACGCAGAATCCGACCGACCAGCTCGGCACCTATCCGCTGCCCGAGTCGCAGCTCGACCGGTTCCTCATGTGCATCACCCTCGGCTACCCCGACCGCGCGAGCGAACGCGCGCTGCTCGCCGGCCGCGACCGCCGTGAAGTGATCCACGACCTGCAGCCGGTGATGACGCCCGACGAGCTCCTCCAGGCGCAGAAGGCGGTGCTCGCGGTGCATGCGTCCGACGCGCTGCTCGACTACCTGCAGGCGCTCATCGCGGCCACGCGCTCGGGTGCGTGGTTCGTCGAGGGGCTGAGTCCGCGCGCCGGCATCGCGGTGCTGCGCGCGGCCAAGGCGCGCGCGCTGCTGGGGCAGCGCGACTACGTCGCGCCCGACGACATCCAGGCCATCGTCTCGCAGGTCGCGGCGCACCGGCTGGTGCCGGTGGCCGGTGCGGGCCGCGGGCGCGTCGAGCAGGTGCGCGCCATGGTCGAGGCGATCCCGCTGCCGTGAACGTTTCCCCGGAACGCGCCCGCGCGGCACGGGCGGGCCCCGCTGCCGACGCGCCGCTCACCGCAGCCGCCGTGCTGCGGCATCCGATCCAGGCGTGGCTGCACGGCCGCCTGCGGCGCACCGAGTCGCTGAAGCTCACGCAGCGCAACATCTACATCCTGCCCACGCGCGCGGGGCTGATGTTCGCCGCGACGCTCGTGACGCTGCTCGTCGCGTCCATCAACTACCAGCTCAACCTCGGCTACGTCCTCACCTTCCTGCTCGCGGGCAGCGGCGCGGTGTCGATGCAGCTCACGCACAACACGCTGCGCGGTCTCACGCTGCACCTGAAGCCCGTGGCGCCGGTGTTCGCGGGCGACGCCGCGGTGGTCGAGGTGGTGCTCTCGAGCCCGTGGCGCGCGCGGCACGGCATCGGCATCAAGCTGGACGGCGCGCCCGCCTCCACGCTCACGTGGGTGGACGTGCCGAGCGGCGGCCAGGCGAGCGCGCGCGTGAGCTTCGTGCCGCGCGCGCGCGGCCGGCACGACGTGCCGACGCTCTCGGCCGAGACGCGCTTTCCGCTCGGGCTCTTTCGCGCGTGGACGGTGTGGCGGCCGGTGGGCGGCGTGCTGGTGTATCCGAAGGCCGAGCGCCCGCCGGCGCCGCTGCCGGTCGCGCGGCCCATGCCGGGCGGCACCACGGCAGCGCGCCATGTGCAGGGCGGCGAGATCGAGGGCATCCGCGCGTACCGCCGCGGCGACCCGCTCAAGCTGGTGTCGTGGCGCAAGTCGGCCAAGTCGATGGAGACGGGCGGCGAGCTGGTGAGCCGCGACACCAGCGCCTCGGCGCACCAGGAGCTCTGGCTCGACTGGGCCGCGTGCGGCACGCTGCCCGCCGAGGACCGGCTGTCGCGCCTGGCCGCCTGGGTACTGGCGGCGGAGCGCTCGGGCGTGCACTACGGGCTGCGGCTGCCCGGCATGCAGGTGCCGCGCAGCCAGGGCGCGGGTCAGAAGCGTCAGTGCCTGGAAGCGCTGGCGCTGTGGCAATGAGCTGGGCCGAACGCTGGCGCACGCTGCCGCGCGACGCGCGCGACACGCTCTTCCTGCTGGGCGTCATCGCGTGGACCGTCCTGCCGCACGTGTCGCACCTGCCGCTGTGGTGCACGCTGCTCACCGCGGTCATGCTGCTGTGGCGCACCCAGCTCGCGATGGTGAACGGCCCGCTGCCCACGCGCCGGTGGCTCGCGATCCTGCTGCTGATCGCCGCGGGGCTCACGCTGTGGACCTATCGCACGCTGCTCGGCAAGGAGCCGGGCGTGACGATGGCCGTCGCGCTGATGGCGCTCAAGACGCTCGAGCTGCGCGCGCGCCGCGACGCCTTCGTGGTGTTCTTCCTCGGCTTCTTCATCATCCTCACGCACTTCCTCTACTCGCAGTCGCTGCTCGTGGCCGCGATGATGCTGGTGTCGGTGTGGGGCCTGCTCACCGCTCTCGTGCTCGCGCACATGCCCGTCGGGCAGCCGGGGCTGCGCCAGGCCGGCAGCCTGGCGGCGCGCACCGCGCTGCTGGGCGCGCCGATCATGGCGCTGCTGTTCGTGCTGTTCCCGCGCGTGGGCCCGCTGTGGGGCCTGCCCGCCGACGGCGGGCCGCTCACGGGGCTGTCGAACACGCTGCGCATGGGCTCGGTGGCCGAGATCGCGCAGGACGACAGCGTCGCGATGCGCATCCGCTTTGCCGGTCGCATTCCGCCGCAGTCGGCGATGTACTTCCGCGGTCCGGTGCTCACGCAGTTCGACGGCCGCGAGTGGCGGCCCGAGCCCGCGGCCCTCGTGCGCTCGGCTGCCGAGATCGGCCTGCGCACGCGCGGCGAGCCGGTGCGCTACGAGGTCACGCTGGAGCCGCAGCGGCTCGCCGTGCTCCCGCTGCTGGAGGCGGCGGTGCGGGCACCCGCCATCGAGGGCCGGCACATCGCGCTGCGCCCCGACCTGCAGTGGGTGACCGACCGGCCGCTGCGGGAACGGCTGCGCTTCGACGCCCTCGCCTACACCGACTTCGGCCACGGCGCCGCCGCATCGCCCGGCACGCTGCGCGAGGCGCTGTGGCTGCCGCCCGGCTACAACCCGCGCACCCTCGCGTGGGCGCGCGCCCTGCGCCGCGACGCCCGGCAGGCCGGCGCGGGCGCGCGGCAGCTCGCGCAGGCGGTGCTCTCGCACATCGCGCGGGGCGGCTACACCTACACCCTCGCGCCCGGCGTGTACGGCGAGACGGAGCCGCTCGGCGCGATCGATGAGTTCTGGCTCGACCGCAAGCTGGGCTTCTGCGAGCACTTCGCGGCCGCGTTCGTGGTCGCGATGCGCGCGATGGACGTGCCCGCGCGCATCGTCACCGGCTACCAGGGCACCGACCGCCTGCCGGTGGACGGCTACTACATCGTGCGCCAGAGCGCGGCGCACGCCTGGGCCGAATACTGGGAGCCCGGCGCTGGCTGGGTGCGCGCCGACCCGACGGCCGCCGTCGCGCCCGACCGCATCCTGCGCAGCGAGCAGCTCGCGCCGCTCCCCGGGCTCGTGGCGGGCACGCTGCGCAGCGTCGATCCGCAACTGCTCGCGCGCATGCGCGGCGCGTGGGAGGCGCTCGACAACCGCTGGAACCAGTGGGTGCTCAACTACTCGCGCGGGCAGCAGCTCGACCTGCTGCGCAGCGTGGGCTTTCGCGCACCGAGCTGGCATGACCTGTCGCTGCTGCTCGTCGGCGCGCTCTCCGCGATGGCGCTGGCGGGCGCCGGGTGGGCCTGGTGGGACCGGCGGCGCGTGGATCCGTGGGTGCGCCAGATGGACGCCGTGCGCGCGGCGCTGCGCCGGCTCGAGCTCGAGGCCGCCCCGCACGAGCCGCCCCGAACGCTCGCGCTGCGCGTGCGCGAGCGACTGGGCCCGGCCGGCGACTCGCTCGCCGGACTGCTCGAGACGATCGACCGGCAGCGCTACGGGCGCACGCCGGCGGCCCGGCCGGACGGCGCGCTCACGCGCCGCTTCCGTGCCGCCGTGCGGCAGCTGCGCACGCACCGTGCGGCGCGCGCGCCCGCGACGCCATGACGGGCGCGCGCAGCACCCGCGTCGCGGTGTCGCCCGGCGGGCGAGACGCGCGGCGTGCCGAGCGGCGGGACGACGATCCACGCGCTGCGCCAGGGCCTGCGACTCTGCGCTACAGTCGCCCCCCACCCCACGGATGACTCGATTGCGGATGCGTTTGCGGCAACCCGCGATCGCCGTCGTGGCAGCGACGCTGGCCATCGGCATGGCGCTCGTTTCCATGCCGGCGCTCGCCAAGAAGAAGGCGCGGCGCATCGCCGCGTCGGCGGCGCGCCCCGACAGCGCGCCGGACAGCGTCACCTATGGGCGCCGCGACGACGTGATGCGCTTCGCCGAGGAGGTGGCCGAGCGGCGGCAGATCGACGCCGAGTGGCTGCGCTCCGCGCTGGCGGAGGCGAAGTTCGTGCCGAGCATCGCGCGCTACATCATGCCGCCGCCAGCCGGCACGGCGAAGAACTGGGCGGCCTACCGCGACCGCTTCGTCGAGCCGCGGCGCATCGGCGCGGGAGTCGCGTTCTGGAACGCGCACGAGGCGTGGCTGCGCCGCGCCGAGGAGCGCTTCGGGGTGCCGCCCGAGATCGTCGTGGGCATCGTGGGCGTGGAGACGCTCTACGGAGAGCGCATGGGCCAGTTCCGCATCGTCGACGCGCTCGCCACCCTGTCCTTCGACTTCCCCGCGGGCCGCCGCGACCGCAGCGGCTTCTTCCGAAGCGAGCTGGAAGCCTTCCTCGCGATGTGCCGCGAACGCGGCATCGACCCGCTCGACTGGCGCGGCAGCTACGCGGGCGCCGTCGGCATGCCGCAGTTCATGCCGTCGAGCATCGTGGCGCACGGGGTGGACTTCGACGGCGACGGCGTGGTGGACCTGCACGGCAGCGCCGCCGACGTGATCGGCAGCGTGGCGAACTTCCTCGCCAACGCGGGCTGGCAGCACGGCCTGCCCACGCACTTCGAGGTCGCGGTGCCGGTGGACGCGCGCGAGCGCGCGACGCTGCTGGGACCCGACATCCTGCCGCTGTTCGGCCCCGACGAGTTCATGGAGCTCGGCGCGCGACTGCCCGAGGCGGCGATGCTGCTCGAGACCAGCAAGCTCGCGCTCGTCGAGCTGCAGAACGGCGACGCCGCGCCGAGCTACGTGGCCGGCACGACGAACTTCTACGCGATCACGCGCTACAACTGGTCCAGCTACTACGCGATGGCCGTGATCGCGCTGGGCGAGGCGGTGAAGCGCGCGCGCTGAGCGCGGCGCGCATCGCGCGTGCGTGCGCCGCGCGCGCGCCGCTGCGTCACGGCATGGGCGCCAGCAGGAAGGCGACGACGGCCACCAGTGCCGCCATCACGATCCAGCCCAGCGCCGGCCAGTCGTTGTCCGCCGCGTCGTCGTCGAAGACCCGATCCGTCGTGTTCATCCGCATGACTCCCGATCGCAGCGCCGGGGAACGATTCCCCGGCTTCGAAAGGACATACGGATCGACGCGCCGGAAACGGACAGCAGCCGCGTCGCTGGCGTGGTCTCTCGCGAGGAAACGCCGGGCCGCCCCGAGTTTCCTCGACCCCCCGCGGGGGGCGGGCCGCGCGCAGCCCGGCCCTGGGGGCCCTCAGCGCGCGCTCGGCGCCGGGGCGCTGAGCGGGGCAGCCGCGCCCCGGCTCTTGCCGATCAGGTAGCCGATGATCAGCGCGAGCGCCACGCCGATGACGAACCAGGTGATCGGAATGCCCGGCGTGGCCTGGTGCTCCGGCGCGCTCGCCGCGCTCGCCACGCCGGAAGCGCCGACGGCGCGTTGCGCGTAGGCCGGCAGCATCAGGAGCCACAGGAGGGCGGACAGGGCACGGTGGATCGCAAGTCGCATGGCGTTTCCCCTCGGTCAGCTGAAGAAGTCGAGATTCTGCGCGCGCGGCGGCTCGTTGCGAGCCCCGGCGACGCGCCCGCCCGCCGCGGCCGCCGATTGCAGGCGCGCACGCAGCGCCGCGACGCGCGCGAACACCGGCGCGTCGGCGCCGAGCGCGCGCTTGAGCGCGGCCTCGGCGCGCGAGACGACGCCCAGCGCCTCCTCGGTGCGGCCGCGGGCTTCCAGCGCCAGCGCCACGTTGAGCGAGAACATGCGCGCGAGCGCATGCTCGGCGCCGAACAACGCCTCGAAGTCGCGCTGCGCCTCGCGCATCCGCACGACGGCGTCGTCGGCGCGCCGCTCCTGCAGCAGGGCCACCCCTTCCAGCGACCGCGACACCGCCTCGAGCACGTCGGCGCGCGGCGCGTCGCCGCCGCGCGCGCGGTGCGCGCGCGCCTGCTCGATCCAGCGCCGGGCGGCCACCGGGTCGCCGGCGAGCAGGCGCGCCTCGGCCAGCGCGAGCAGCGCCTTGGCCTTCAGCGCGGAAGGCACCGGCACCTCGGGGCCCGACTCGCCGAACGCACGCACGCGCTCGAACAGCGCAGTCGCGCCCTGCCCCGGCTCGGCGAGCGACTCGATGCGGAACCACTGCAGCAGCGCCTCGATCTGCAGCAGCGGCGACGTGGGGTCGTCCGCCAGCGCGCGCAGCCGCGGCGTCTCGGCGCGCGCCTGGACCGTCCAGCCGAGGCGCGCCAGCAGGCGCATGCGGTTGAAGAACAGGCGGCGGCACGCGTCGTCGTTCGGACCCAGCGCGGCGTCGCAGCGCGGCAGCGCCGTCTGGATGTGCGCCAGTCCCTCGGCATAGCGCCCCGCGCCGTAGAGCAGGTCGGCGCGTTCCCATTGCATGGCCGCGCCTTCCTTCGGGTGGATGCCGGCGGTGCGCGCGGCGGCAGCCTCCAGCCGGTCCTGCAGGGCGAGTGCGGCATCGTCATTGCGGACCTGCCGCTCGACGCGGATCAGCGCGCGCAGCGCGTCGAGCGTGCGCGGGTGGTTCGGCCCCCACGCGCGCATCGCGAGCTGTTCGTGCTCGGTGAACAGCCGCCGCGCCCGCTCCGCGTCGCCGCGCCCCTCGGCGATCCATCCCTCGATCTCGGCCAGGCGCACCGCCAGCTCCACGTCCCGCCCCGGCGCGCCGGCGTGGGACTGGGCGTGGCGCAACTCGACCGCGGCGAGGTCGTGGTCGCCCAGCCGCACCGCGTTGTCGGCGCGCGCGGCGTGGGCGAGCGCCGTGTCGCGCCGGCGCCCCAGTTCGCCGTAGAGCCGCGCCGCCTCCGCGAAGCTGCTGTCCGCGTGGGCGTGCTCGCCCATGTCGCGCTGGATGTTGCCGATGCCCTGCAGCAGCTCCGCCTGCAGCGTGGGCTGGCCGGCGAGCCGGGTCAGCAGCTGCTTGCGCCCGGTCTCGAGGAGCTCGCGCGCGGTGATGTCCGCGCCGCGCGACTTCTCCTGGTCGGCGCGCCTGAACAGGTCCAGCATGAAGTCGCGCGCGGCCACGGCACGCGCCGATTCCTCGCGCGCCTGCAGGCCCAGGATCACCGCGACGGTGGCCACCGCCGCCAGCGAAGCCACCGCGGCCGCGCCGAGACCCACGCCGAGCCGGTGCCGCAGGGCGAACTTGCGGAACCGATACCAGGGGCCGGGAGCGCGCGCGAGCACCGCCTCGCCCGTCAGCCAGCGGTCGACGTCGGCGACCAGCGCATCGACGGACGAATAGCGCGCCGCCGGCTTCTTCGCCAGGCAGCGCAGCGCGATGGCGTCGAGCTCGGGCGCGAGCTGGCGGCGCAGGCCCTTCGGGGTGGTGCCGCGCGCCCGCGCGGCCGGCACCAGCAGCGTGCGGCGGCTGGGCGCGCGCGGGTCGGTCTCGAGGATCGCGCGCTCGAGCTGCGGCGCCGTTTCCGCGCGCTCGTACGGCCGCTCGCCGCACATCAGCTCGTAGAACACGACGCCCAGCGAGTACACGTCGCACGCGGTGGTGAGCGGCAGGCCGGTGAGCTGCTCCGGGCTCGCGTAGCGCAGCGTCAGCGCGCGGCCCGCCTGCCGGGTGAGCTCGGTCTCGGCGATGGCGTCGCCGCCCGACTCGAACAGCTTCGCGATGCCGAAGTCGAGCAGCCGCACCTCGCCCTCCGGCGTGACGAGGATGTTGGCGGGCTTCAGGTCCCGGTGGATGACCAGGTTCGCGTGCGCGTGCTGGACCGCGAGCAGCACCTGCCGGAACAGCTGCATGCGCTCGCGCAGCGGCAGCTCGCGCTCGTCGCAGAACTCCGAGATCGACTGGCCTTCCACGTACTCCAGCGCGAGCCAGGCCTGGCCTGCGCTCGTCACGCCGGCGTCGATGAGGCCCGCGATGTGGGGATGGCGCAGCGACGCGAGGATGTTGCGCTCGCGCTCGAAGCGCACCGCGAGCGACTCGCGTCCCGCGCGCGGATACGGCAGCTTGATCGCCACCTGGCGCTTGAGCAGGCCGTCGTCGCGGTCGGCGAGCCAGACCTCGGCCATGCCGCCGGCGCCGAGCGGGCGCACGAGGCGGTAGGGGCCGAGGCGCCCGCCGGCCGCCCATTCGCTCGCGGGCTCGGGCTCGCGCGCGGCCAGCTTGGGCAGCGTGCCGAGGAAGTCTTCCTTCTCGAGGTGCGTGCGCGCGTCGAGCATGCGCCGCAATTGCGGCAGCAGCGGGTGGCCTTCGCCCTCCAGTCGGGCGAGCCAGGCCGGCAGCGCGTGCGCCGGCAGCGCATCGGCCTCTTCGTAGAGGGCCGAGAGCGCGAACCATTGCTGCTCGGGCGTCTGCTTCACCGGCGGCTCTCGCGTGAGGTGGGGCCGCCATATTAGGCGGGCGCGGCGGCGGACGGAATCCCGAACCTGTCGCCCCCGCCGGCCTGCGTTGCCGACGCCCGGCGCACCCGCGGACGCGGCGAAAGGCGACAATGCGCCGTCATGGTCGCTGCCTCCCCCGAACTGCCGCCCATCATCATGGTCGCCGCCTCCCCCGAACTGCCGCCCATCACCATGCTGCTGCGACGCGCCACGGAAGGCGACCGCGCCGCGCTGGACGAGGTGTTCGCGTCGCTGTATCCGGACCTGCGCCGCGTGGCCCGCTCGCGCCTGCACAGCCAGGGCCGCGCCGACGCGATGAACACCACCATGCTCGTGCACGAGAGCTTCATGCGGCTGGT
>Ga0075429_100005608_pt1 | contig 10816 bp, 5 predicted proteins | sample RhiMetdeltSRZDD3_FD_75295 | JGI IMG/M metagenome (GOLD analysis project Ga0075429, IMG submission 75295) | Populus rhizosphere microbial communities from Tennessee, USA - Rhizosphere MetaG P. deltoides SRZDD3 | ecosystem: Host-associated > Plants > Roots > Rhizosphere > Soil | place: USA...
TGCGCAGCCGGCCCGGCGGCAGGCGCAGGTCGGGCGGCGTCGACACCGCGAAGCGGGCGCGGCCGCCGACGCCGGCGAAGTTGCGCTCGCGGGCGGCGTTGGGCAGGCGGAAGCCGTGCGGCGCCCGCACCCGCTCGTTGAAGCGCTCGAAGCCGGGGAGGGTCCGCTCGATCAGGTCGCGGATCTTGTCGTAGTCGCCGGCGAGGGCGTCCCAGTCGACGACGCCGCCGAGGAGCGCCTTGCCGAGGCCGGCGACGATGGCCGGCTCGCTGCGCAGCGCGCCGCTCGCCGGCGCCAGGACGCCCTGCGACCGGTGGACGATGCTCATCGAGTCCTCGACGGTGACGAACTGCGGGCCGCCGGCCTGGACGTCGGTCTCGGTGCGGCCGAGGCAGGGCAGGATGAGCGCGCGCTGGCCGGGGTGGAGGTGGCTGCGGTTGAGCTTGGTGGTGACGCTGGCGGTGAAGCGCAGCCGCTCGAGCGCCTCGGCGACCTTGTCGGTGTCCGGGTTGGCCGACAGGAAGTTGCCGCCCAGGCAGACCAGGACGTCGACGCCGCCGGCGCCCATGGCGTGGATGGTGTCGACCACGTCGCGGCCGGCGGCGCGCGGCGGCTCGAAGCCGAAGACGTCGCGCAGCTTGTCGAGGAACGCCGGCTTGGGCTTGGCGGTGATGCCGACGGTGCGGTCGCCCTGCACGTTCGAGTGTCCGCGCACCGGACAGAGGCCGGCGCCCGGGCGGCCCAGGTTGCCGCGCAGGAGCATCAGGTTCGAGATCTCCTGGATGGTCGGCACCGCGTGCTTGTGCTGGGTCAGGCCCATCGCCCAGCACGCGATGACGCGCTCGGCGCCGGCGTAGAGGGCGGCGACGCGCCGGATCTGCTCCTCGGCCACGCCGGCGCCGAGGGCGAGCGACGACCACGACAGGGCCTCGACGTGGCGCTTCCAGTCATCGAAGCCGGTGGTGTGCTCGGCGAGGAAGCCGCGATCGAGGACGTCGCCGCGGGCGACATCGAGCTCGAGCACCGCCTTGCCGACGCCGAGCAGGAACGCCAGGTCGCCACCGATCTGGACCTGGACGAACTCGGCGGCGAGCGGGACCCCGCCGCGGACGAAGTCGAGCGGCTTCTGCGGGTGGGCGAAGCGGCTGAGGCCGACCTCGCGCAGCGGGTTGATGCTGACGATGGTCGCGCCGCGCCGGGCCGCCTCGCGCAGCGTCGACAGCATGCGCGGGTGGTTGGTGCCCGGGTTCTGGCCGATGACCAGGATCAGGTCGGCCTGGTCGAAGTCGTCGAGGCCGACGGTGCCCTTGCTGACGCCGATCACCTCGCCGAGGGCGACGCCGCTCGACTCGTGGCACAGGTTGGCGCAGTCGGGGAAGTGGTTGGTGCCGAACCAGCGGCCGACCAGCTGGTAGAGGAAGGCGGCCTCGTTGCTGGTGCGGCCGGAGGTGTAGAAGGCCGATCGCTCGGGGCCGGCGGCGCGCAGCTCGTCGGCGAGGAGCCGGAAGGCGTCGTCCCAGGCGATCGGGAGGTAGCGGCGGGTGGCCGGATCGAGGACCAGCGGATCGGTGATGCGGCCGAGCTGGCCGAGCTCGAAGTCGCTCAGCTTGCGCAGATCGTCGACGGAGATCGAGGCGAACAGCCCCGGATCGGCGCGCCGGGTGGTCGCCTCCTCGGCGACCGCCTTGGCGCCGTTCTCGCAGAACTCGAGGCGGTGGCGGACCGACGGGTCGGCCTCCGGCCAGGCGCAGCCGGGGCAGTCGAAGCCGTCGGCCTGGTTGATGGCGAGCAGCGCGCGGGCGCCGCGGCGCAGGCCGGTCTCGCGCCACAGGAACCGGGTCGTGACCACGACGGCGCCGAGGCCGCCGGCGGCGCGGGGGACGTCGGACAGATCGACATCGGCCAGCTCGGTGCCTGCGTCGTCGTCGTGCGGGGGCTCGCCTGCCACCGCGGCACCTTACCACCGGTCACTCGTTCCGACAGTTCGCGCTGCAGCCGTCGCCGGCGTCGATATTGCCGTCGTCGCACTGCTCGGTGGCCGGTCCCTGGCGGTCGACCCAGCCGTCGCCGCACACCGCGCGGATGCAGAGCGGGCAGTCGTCGTCGACGCTGTCGTTGCCGTCGTCGCAGATCTCGAACAGCGACTGCACGACGCCGTCGCCGCAGGCGCCGATCCGGGTGCAGGTCGCCGAGCAACCGTTGCCCTGATCGCCGGCCATGCCGTCGTCGCACGCCTCGCCGGCCAGGTTCAGGACGCCGTCGTTGCAGGCGACCGGCGTGCAGTCGGGGTCGCAGTGGAGGCTGCCGGTGACGGTGTCGCACGCCTCGCCGGCGGCGGCGTTGACGGTGCCGTCGCCGCAGGCGGCCATCGTGCAGTCGTCGTCGCAGGTCGGCGACGGGCTGGCGTCGTCGCACTCCTCCTCGTCGTCGACCCGGCCGTCGCCGCAGCGATCGCTGAAGCGGAACAGGCCGCTGGCGATGCGGCCGTGGGCGCGCGGCAGCCCGGACCGGCGCAGCGCGCCGGCGGCGAAGCCGGAGCCGTCGGCGACCGCGACGATCTCGAGCACGTAGAAGGCGCCGCGCTCGAGGAGCATCGCCGGGATCTGGATCGACGTGCCGGCCGTCGACAGCGACGCCACCGGCGTGAGCCGGGTCTGGCCGTCGTCGACGCCGAGCTTCTGGACGATGACCGTGTAGTAGTCGGCGCCGTCGGCGGCGGTCCACGCCACCGCGACCGGATGGACGCCGTCGAACGGCGCGACGCCGCCGGTCAGCGCCGGGCGGCCCGCGACGCGCGGCTCGGTCACCGACGCGACCAGCGGACGCATGGCGTGGTCGCGCTCGGCCGGGCGCACGCTGATCACGTGCGAGCCGACCAGCATCGGCGTGGTCGCGCCCGGCGCCTTCAGGTAGCGATAGCGGCTGTAGTAGTCGAGCATGACGTGGGTGACCCCCCGGTGGAGCGGGTCGCCGTAGCGGAGGCCGCGCACGTCGAAGCGGTTCATCGCCGGCGACAGCAGCTGGACGAGGCGCAGGAGGCGGACGCCGAACAGCGCGCCCTGGCCGCCGGCCTGGTTGCCGAGCCGGTAGACGTCGATGTAGCGGTGTGCAGCGGCGTCGCCGTCGTGGAGGGCGCGATCGTAGGCCTCGAGGTCGGCGGAGACGTTCTGGACCTGATCGGCGACGACCGGCGCGAAGGCGCCCTCGAGCGGCGCGGCCGCCTCGCCGTCGACCATGGTCACCGCGCGGGTCGAGAAGGCGTCGGCGATCCGCGAGACGCCGGCGATGTAGCCGCCGGCGCCGTGCTGGTAGCGGGTGGCGACGTGGTAGATGTTGAGGTCGTCCTCGCGCGCGGCGTCGACGAGGCGCGGGATCGACACGTGCTGGTAGGTGTAGGCCTTGCGCCAGTCGACGGTGGTCGCGAGCGCCCGGTCGCCGACCGCCGGATACGGGTCCGCGCCGAAGACGGTGTGCTCGGTGCCGGTCGTGAACGAGTCGAGGACGACCGTGTCGTCGCCGCGCCACGCCTCCATGCCGGTCAGGCGCAGCTCGATCGGCGTCGCCGCGGTCGCGGCGGCGGCGTCGGGACGGCCGCAAGCGACGTAGCCGAGATCGAGCGTGCGCGCCTCGGTCGCGTAGAAGCGCGGGATGACCGGCCCCGCCGGGCCCGGCGTCGGCCCGGCAGGCGGGTAGATCAGTTGCAGGTAGTAGGGCCGGTCCGGGACGTCCGGGATCTCGAAGCGGCCGCCGTCGATCGTCGCGGGGACGACGCGGAAGCCGCTGGCGTCGCCATCGTCGGGAATGTACGCCGCGATGGTGTAACCGGTGAGGTTCTCGTCGACGGTGACCGTGTCGCCGCCGAGGAACGCGTAGGTGATCGGCGACGAGCCGGTGACCGGCGTCGTCGGAGTGTCGTCGCCGGACGACGCCGGGCACGCGGCGAGACCCAGCGCGGCGGCGGCGCCGCGCAGCGCAGCGGGAGCGTTCATGGCCAGCCTCCGGAAGGCGAGGAGTACGCCTGCTGGAGGCGCCCTGACCGAAAAGTCGCACCGCGCCCGGTTGAAAAAATCGTGGCCGGTCGGGAGCGTCAGCTGCGAGCGCGGCGGGGGGCGCGCGGCTTGCGCGTCCGACCGCCCACCGTCGGCATCTGGATGCCGAACGATGCGGCGTCGATCTTGCCGACGGCGAGCTGGTCGCCGCGGCGGGTCGTGTTGATCGTCGGGTACTCGCCGCGCGACGCCTCGACCAGGCCGGCGCCCTCGAGCGCGCGCAGCAGATCGAGGACGTTCTTCTGCGCCCAGCCGCGCAGACAGCCGCGCTCCGGGAGGTCGGCGAAGCGCTCGTCGTCGTCGGTGCCGTTGGCGATGGTGGCGAGCCGGGTCCGGCCGAAGCGACCCGACAGCGAGCCGACCAGCAGGAGCAGGCCGCGGATGGAGTCCTCCTCCTCCTTCGACAGGCCGACCTGGACGCCGCGGGCGACCGCGTCGCAGGTATCGCAGGCGCCGCAGCGGCGCTCGCGGTCGCGCCACTCCTCGTCGCCGAAGTAGTCGAGCACGAACTGGCGCCGGCAGCGCGGCCAGTACGCGTACTCGAGCATCGTCTTCAGCTTGGTGCGCTCGACCTCGGCGCGGCGCGCCAGCTGCTCGACGTCGAGGGGGGTGAAGACGCCGGGGTCGGGGCGGACCGCGATCCAGGTGTCGCCGTCGCTGCGCAGGTAGCCGTGGCGCTCGAGCAGGCGCAGCGCCGACGACACCGTGCTGGCGTGCGGATCGCCGGGCAGCCGCGCGCCGAGGCGATCGTCGATGCCGTCGATGCGGCCGAGCGCCGGCTCGTCGCGCATGAGCTTCCACGCCGTGCGCAGCACCTCCGCCGACGGGTACGACGCGTCGATCAGGAACTCCTGCAGCCGCGCGTCGCTGTGGTTGAAGAGGAGGACGCAGCGGGTGGCGCGGCCGTCGCGGCCGCCGCGACCGGCCTCCTGGTAGTAGGCCTCGGGGCTGCGCGGCAGGTCGGCGTGGACGACCAGGCGGATGTCGCTCTTGTCGACGCCCATGCCGAAGGCGTTGGTGGCGACGATGGCGTCGAGCTTGCCGGCCATGAAGACGTCCTGCGCCTTCTCGCGGACCCGGTCGTCGAGGCCGGCGTGGTAGACGCGGACCCGCATGCCGGCGCCGTTCAACGCCGCGGCGTAGGCCTCGGCGTTCTTGCGGGTGGCGGCGTAGACCAGCGCGACGCCGCCCTCGCGCATCCGCACCAGCTCGACGACGCGCTCGCTCTTGCTGGCGGCGCCGCCCACCTTCTCGACGACGTAGTAGAGGTTGGGCCGGTCGAAGCCGCGAACGTGCAGGCGCGGCTGCGCCATGCCGAGCTGCTCGCCGACGTCGCGGCGGACCTCCGGGGTGGCGGTCGCGGTGAACGCCGCCAGCCGCGGGGGGCGCAGGTCGGCGACGATCTGGCCCAGGCGCCGGTATTCGGGGCGGAAGTCGTGGCCCCACTCGGAGATGCAGTGCGCCTCGTCGACGGCGATCAGCTGCAGGCGATCGCCGACCGCGCGCAGGGCGTCGACGAAGCGCGGGCTGCGAAAGCGCTCCGGCGCGACGTAGACCAGCGTGTACAGGCCGGCGCGCAGCCCGTCGAGGATCTCGCGCTGCTCGTCGGGCGACGCCGCCGAGGTCAGCGCCGCCGCCGGGATGCCGCGGGCGGCCAGGCCGTCGACCTGATCCTTCATGAGCGCGATCAGCGGCGAGACGACGAGGGTCACGCCGCCGCCCTCGCCGAGGATCACCGCCGGCAGCTGGTAGCACAGCGACTTGCCGGCGCCGGTCGGCATCAGCGCCACCACCGGCCGCCCGGCGAGGATGTCGGCGATGACGTCGGCCTGCCCGGGCCGCAGCTGGTCGTGCCCGAAGCGAGCCAGCGCTCGCGACAGCACGCCCTCGTCGGGCCCCGGGGAGGACACCTCGCCGATCATCGAGCGCGGACCCTAACAAACGGCTCCGACAGCCGCTACTGGAGATTGACCCGGGCCAGGCGCAGACTGTTCACGATCACCGACAGCGACGACACGCTCATCGCCGCCGCCGCCAGCATCGGGCTCAGCTGCCAGCCGAGCAGCGGGTACAGCGCGCCGGCGGCGACCGGGATCGCGACGAGGTTGTAGCCGAACGCCCACGCCAGGTTCTGGCGGACGTTGCGGACGACGGCGCGGCCGAGGAGGACGGCGCGCACGACGCCGCGGACGTCGCCGTGGACCAGCGTCACCGCCGCCGCCTCGCGGGCGACGTCGGTGCCGGTCGCCAGCGCGATGCCGACGTCGGCCCGGGCGAGCGCGGCGGCGTCGTTGATGCCGTCGCCGACCATGGCGGCGCCGCGGCCGAGCGACGCGACCACCTCGACCTTGCCGCCCGGGGTCACGCTGGCGCGGACGTCGGCGATGCCGACCTCGTCGGCGACCGCGCGCGCGGTCGCCTCGTGGTCGCCGGTCACCATGACGACGCCGACGCCGAGCGCCGCCAGCGCGCGCACCGCCGGCTCGGCGCTCGGCCGCACCGGATCCGCGATCGCGACCGCGCCGGTGACCTGGCCGTCGACGGCGACGGCGATGACGACGTCGCCGCGGCCGCGGCGCGCCTCGATCCACGCCGCCAGCGCGTCGCCGATCGCCGCCCCGCGCGCGGCCAGGAAGCGCTCGTTGCCGACGGCGACGTCGCGGCCGCCGACGACGGCGCGGGCGCCGGCGCCGCTCTCGGCGGCGAAGCGCTCGGCGGCCGGGATCGACAGGCCGCGTGCGCGCGCCGCGGCGACCACCGCGCGCGCCAGCGGGTGCTCGCTGGCCTGCTCGACGGCGGCGGCCAGGGCCAGCGCCTCATCCTCACCCCGCTCGCCCTGAGCCGCGCTCGTCGACGAGCGCAGCGAGTCGACGGGCGCGAGTCGAAGGGTGGCGGCCTCGAGCGCCACCACCGTCGGCTTGCCCTCGGTCAGGGTGCCGGTCTTGTCGAGGGCGACGGTGCGGACCGCGCCGAGCCGCTCGAGGACGGCGGCGTCGCGCACGAGCACGCCGGCGCGCGCGCCGCGGCCGGTGCCGACGACGATCGACATCGGCGTGGCCAGGCCGAGCGCGCACGGGCAGGCGATGATCAGGACCGACACCGCGGCCAGGACCGCGTGGGCGAGGCGCGGCTCGGGGCCGAGCGCGAGCCAGACCGCGAACGTGAGCGCCGCGACGGCGATCACCGCCGGCACCAGCCGCCCGGCGACGCGATCGGCGAGCCGCTGCATCGGCGCCCGTGTCCGCTGCGCCTCGGCGACCAGCTCGGTGATGCGGGCGAGCACGCTGTCGCGGCCGACGCGGGTCGCACGCACGACCAGCTGGCCGGTCTGGTTGAGCGTGCCGCCGGTGACCTCGGCGCCGGGGCGGGCGTCGACCGGCAGCGGCTCGCCGGTCAGCATCGACTCGTCGATCGCCGACTCGCCGGCGTCGACGACGCCGTCGACCGGCACGCGCTCGCCCGGGCGGACCCGGACCCGATCGCCCGGCCGGACGTCGGCGAGCGGGACGTCGACGTCGCCGCCGTCGCGCACGAGGTGGGCGATCGCCGGCGCCAGCGCGGCCAGCGCGCGCAGGGCATCGCCGGTGCGATCGCGAGCGCGCAGCTCGAGGACCTGGCCGAGCAGGGTCAGAACGACGATCACCGCGGCCGACTCGAAGTAGAGCGGCGGGCCGTGCGGACCGGCGGGGACCGCGCCGGGGGCGAGCACCGCGATCGCGCTGTAGGCGAAGGCGACGACCACGCCGAGCGCGATCAGCGTGAACATGTTGAGCGAGCGGCGCAGCGAGCGGGCGCCGCGGGCGAGGATCGGCCAGCCGGCGCCGACGATGACCGGGACGGCGAGCGCGAGCTGGAGCCAGCGCGCGCCGGCGTGGCCGAGCCGCGACGCCACCGGCATCGACGGCAGCATGTCGAGCATCGCGACCGCGACCAGCGGGACGGCGAGCAGCGCGCCCGCGACGAGCCGCCGCGTCATGTCGCGCAGCTCCGGGTTCTCGCCGCGCGCGATCGCGACCCGCGGCTCGAGGGCCATGCCGCAGATCGGGCACGGCACCGGCGACGTCTCGAGCACCGACGGGCACATCGGGCAGATCCATTCCGTCACAACCTGCTCACCCTTGCCCTTGCCCTTGCCCTTGCCCAAATCTGCGGGCTCGGGCTCGGGCCCAGAGATCGCCGGGGCAGCCTTGCGCGCCCCGAGACGTATCGCCACCGGCCCGCCGCCCATCCCCCGCGCCACGCCATCGCGCAGCCCTCCATCCTCCATCACCCACCGCAGCGGCTCCGCCTCGAACTTGCGCAGGCACGCCTCGCAGCAGAACCACTGATCGCGCCCGCCGAACGCGCCGCGCCAGCGGGCGGTCGCGACCGGCACGTTCATCCCGCACACCGGATCGGTGGCGGTCGTCATAGCTCGCTGCCGTACGCCGGCAACTCGACCCGCCAGCGGCCGTCGACGCGGACCAGCCCGATCCGGTCGCGCCCCGCGCCGCTGACGACCTCGACGACCGCGTGATCGCCGCGCTCCTCGACGGTGTGCAGCTCGATCCGCGCCGGCTCGTCGTCGGAGGCGGCGATGCTGATGAGGTCCAGCGGCGTGTAGCGGACGCTCGAGCCGACCAGGTCGGTCGCCGAGCGCGCGCGCTCCTCGAGGCGCTGCTGGGTCTGCGGCCCGAGCAGGTCGAACACCGCCTGGCGATCGCCGGCGCGCGAGGCGTCGACGAAGGCGCGCACCGCGGCGTCCGGCCCGGGCGCGCCGACGCAGCCGCGGCCGGCGGCGGCCACCGCGAAGGCGACCGCGGCCAGGAGGCTGGCCCCCGCCGCGAGCGCGCGGCGGTGCGAGGTCAACGCTAGCGCCACAGCCCCAGCTTCCCACGGACCTCCGCCATCGTCCGCTGCGCCAGCGCGCGCGCCTTCTCGGCGCCGGCGTGGAGGATCGCCTTGACCCGCTCCGGCTCGGCCAGGAGCTGGGCGCGGCGCTCGCGGTACGGCCCGAGGTGCTCGCCGACCCGGTCGGCGAGGCGGCCCTTGCAGTCGACGCAGCCGATCGCCGCGGTGGTGCAGCCCTCGCGCACCCACGCGCGATCCTCGTCGGTCGAGAAGGTCTGGTGCATGGTGAAGACGTTGCAGACATCCGGGTCGCCCGGGTCCTCGCGGTTGACCCGCTTCTCGTCGGTGACGGCGCGGCCGAGCAGCTTGCGCAGCTTCTTGTCGTCGACGCCGAGCGCGATCTGGTTGCCGAGCGACTTCGACATCTTCGCCTTGCCGTCGAGGCCGAGCAGCTTCGGCGTCGAGGTCAAGAGCGGCTGGCACTCGGGGAAGACCTTGCCCCAGCGATGGTTGAAGCTGCGGGCGATGCGGCGGGCCAGCTCGATGTGCTGGACCTGGTCCTGGCCGACCGGCACCAGCTCGCCCTTGTAGAGCAGGATGTCGGCCGCCTGCAGCACCGGGTAGTCGAACAGGCCGACGTTGATGTTCTCGGGCTGGCTCTCCGACTTGTCCTTGAACTGCGTCATGCGCTCGAGGTCGCCGAAGCCGGTCACGTTGTTGAACACCCAGCACAGCTCGGTGTGCTCGGGGACCATCGACTGCACGAACAGCGTCGACCGCTCGGGATCGATGCCGAGCGCCAGGAGGTCGATCACCATGTCGTGGACCCGCTTGCCCATCTCCTTCGGCTCGTAGGTCTGGGTGATCGCGTGGTAGTCGACCACGCAGAAGACGCAACGGTATTGGTCTTGCAGAAGTACCCAGTTGCGGATGGCCCCGATGTAGTTACCGAGATGGAGCTCGCCCGACGGCTGGATGCCGGAGAAGACCGTTTTCATGGGCCTTTCTGTGTACTTGTAGGCTTCTCCACCGTCAACTAGACTCTGAATCCTTCGAGGGCCCTCCCGTCGAAGGCCTGCAAGTGGAGGAAACGCAATGCGTATGCGTCGCCTAACGCGCCTCATCGGCCTGGTCGCCCTGGCCGCGGGAGCGCAGGCCTGTTACGTCCGCGACACGACCCCCGTGAATACAGGTTACGGGTACAGCGCCGGCTACGGCTACTCGAGCGCAGGTTCGGGGTACGCCGGAGGGTCGGTGTCGGTCGGCGAGCCCTCGCCGTACTACGTGCCGAGCATGCCGCCCGAGCCGCTGTACGAAGACATGACGTCGTCGCCGGGCTACGGCTACTCCTGGATCGACGGCTACTGGCACTGGAACGGCTACGAGTGGCTCTGGATCAGCGGCCGCTGGGTCAGCGGCTACCAGGACTACGTCTACGTCGAGCCGTACTACGGCTACGCCAACGACAACGTCACGATCATCTACTACCCCGGCTACTGGTCGCGCCCCGACCGCGTGCCGTCGGGCTGGCGCGTGCGCGATCACCGCGACGGGCGCCCGACGACGTACGTGCCGCCGCCGCGCGTGTACCCGCCGCCGGTGAACCGCCCGGCCGTGCCGCGACCGACGCCGCCGGTGTACACGCCGCCGCCGGTGAACCGGCCGCGCCCGTATCCGCCGCCGTCGACGACGCCGCCGCCGACCACCGTGCCGCCGACGACGCGCCCGCCGACGACGCGCCCGCCGACGTGGTGCTCGCGCCCGCCGACGAGGAGGCCGACGAGGAGCCCGAGGAGGGCGTCACCGACGAGGACGCCCGCGAGCGGCGCCCGCGCCGCAGCCGGCGCGGCGGCCGCGGCCGCAGCCGCCCGCGCGGCGAGACCGACATGGACGCCGAGGGCGAGCCCGCCGCGCCGGCCGCCGAGGCCGAGGACCGC
>Ga0075429_100005611_pt1 | contig 10810 bp, 10 predicted proteins | sample RhiMetdeltSRZDD3_FD_75295 | JGI IMG/M metagenome (GOLD analysis project Ga0075429, IMG submission 75295) | Populus rhizosphere microbial communities from Tennessee, USA - Rhizosphere MetaG P. deltoides SRZDD3 | ecosystem: Host-associated > Plants > Roots > Rhizosphere > Soil | place: USA...
CTGATCGGATGCGATGCCGCCAAGCCATCGACCGTGATTGGCATCGTCAGCAACTCCGCCGTCCGATCGCTGGGCGAACCGCCACGAGCACATGTCTACTCTCCGTTCGCCCAGAATTACAGTGGCGGGTTGACCGCGATCCTCGTGGAGACGACCACGCCACCTGCAGCGCTGATAGAACCGATCCGTCGCACACTGCTGGCCGTCGGTCAGGGCATGCGCGTCTACACCGTGCGGCCGCTCAGCGAACACGTCGAGCAGTCCTACAGCGCGATTCGGTGGCAGACGTCGATCCTGACCTCATTCGGGCTGCTGGCACTAGTGCTTGCCGCGGTCGGCCTTTATGGCGTGATTGCGTATCGAGTTGCGCTGCGCACGCGCGAGATCGGCGTGCGAATGGCGCTTGGAGCGGCTCGCCGGAATGTGTTCCGCGAGGTCGTCGGCCAGGGTCTGTCAATCGCACTGATCGGCGTGGTCATCGGAGGCGCATTGATGGTCATGGTGGGGCGACTTCTCGGTGCACTGGATGCGGCCATCCAGCCTCCCGGGCTGGTCGTGCTCGGTGTCACCGGACTGATCTGGATCGTCGTGGCCATCTTGGCGACATACGTGCCTGCCGCACGGGCGTCAGGCGTAAACCCGCTGATCGCGTTGCGATATGAATGACGCGCACGCTGAAGCGTGCGCTCTACGATGGACTTTCCTTGACGTGTAGAGCGGCGGCTTCAGCCGCGTTGTGGTGACACTCATGCTCGAAGCGCGTGGCTTGAGCAAGCGGTACGGCGGATTCCTTGCCCTCGATCGCGTCGATTTCCAAGTACGCCGTGGCGAGATCCTCGGCTATCTCGGGCCGAACGGATCGGGCAAGAGCACAACGGTCAATACCGTTGTCGGCCTGATCGATCCCAGCGCGGGGTCGTTGTGGCTCGACGGCGCACCCATCGCTGACGACCCGGTCGCCTACAAGCGCCGGATCGGATACGTGCCGGAAGAGCCACACCTCTATACCCACCTCACGGCGATCGAATATCTGACGCTCGTCGGGCGGCTCCGCGGCCAGAGCGAGCAGACGCTGGCCACGAAGATTCCGGAAATGCTGCAACTGCTGCTCCTGTGGGAGAGCCGCTACGCGACGATGGCCGCGTATTCGAAGGGCATGCGACAGCGGGTGTTGTTCGCGGCGGCGTTGATGCACAACCCGGATCTCCTCGTCCTCGATGAACCGTTCTCCGGCCTGGACGTGACTGCGAGCCTGCTGTTTCGAACCCTGCTTCGCATGTTCGCTGCCGGCGGTCGCATGGTGTTGTTCAGCACGCATCGCTTCGACATGGTCGAGAAGCTGTGCTCGCGGGTGGTGATCCTGTCGAAGGGCCGCATCGCGGCGGAGCGCGATATGGCCGAGTTCCGCGAGGGCCGCGCTGAATCACTCGAAGACGTCTTCGTCCAGATCACCGGGCAGGACGACTTCACCCCTGTCGCCCGGCAAATCCTCGACCTCATGCAGCCATGACGAACGAGCCAGAGGTCCGGCTAAAGCCGGACACTACGTTCGCCGATTGGCGAAAACGCTTTACCGAACGCGCGGAATGGCGCCTCACCGAGCACTTCTTCCGGGCAATGTTCGACTTCGGCTTCCTGAACGATCTCGCCGCCGATTCGTTCAAGCGCGTGCTGATCGGATCGATCGGCGGCTTCGTCGCGTTCGGATTCCTGCTGACGCGCGCGTACATGATCAAGTACGCCATCCTGTGGAACACCGGCAACCCGGAACGATACCGGCGAGCGCTCCTCGGCGACGACATGACCATCATCGGCTTGCCGATGCTGCTCGTCGCGTTCGTCACGCTTCTGGTGAGCCAATCGCTATTCCCGGACGAACGCGACTTTCGCATTCTCGGGCCGATGCCGGTGCGCCGGATTGTCGTATTCCGCGCGAAGCTGAGCGCGCTCCTGATGTTCACAGGGTTGTTCACCACCGCAGCACACGTGTCGCTCGTGCCGTTGATGATCCTGACGTCACTGAATCCCTGGGGGGACTCCAACGTCATCTTGCGGCTCGTGGCCTGGGCCATCGCCAGCGTCACGGCCTCTGTGTTTGCCATCCTCACGATCACTGCGGTGGTCGGGATACTCGTTCTCGCGCTCTCCCGCAGCCGGCTCCAGGCGTTGTCGACCATCATGCGAAGCACCGTCCTCGGGGTGCTCGTCGTCTGTCTTCCGCTCGTGTCGCATCTTCCGACGCTCGGCGGGCCGTTGTCGCGCGGTGCGCCCTGGATGGTGCTCGTACCTCCGGCGTGGTTTCTCGGATTCCAACGCGTGATGCAGGGCAGCGCCGATCGAGGTCTCGCTCACCTCGCATTCGTCGGGATCGTCGTCGTCCTCGTCGTCGGCGCGGTCGTCGCAGCCACGTATATCATCCTGTTCAATCAGTTTGAACGGCTGATGCTTCGTCCGGCACCGATGTCGCCACCGTGGTGGCGCATCAATCGCCTGCCGCTGCGTTCACGAGTGCCGCCGGCATTCAGAGGCGTCTTCGGATTCACCGTCGCCACGCTCACCCGGAGCGAGTTGCATCAGGGCGTACTCGTAGGCCTTTCGGCATGCGGGATTGGCCTGGCGACGATCTTCCTGACCTCGTCGATACGACTTCCGATCTCAGCCTCGATCGTGCCCTTCCTGCTGATGTTCGCGTGCGGCGTCGCTGCGCGAGCGGCACTCGCGCTGCCGATTGAACACCGTGCGAACTGGATCTTCCAGGTAACGGAAGACCACGCCATGCGGCGGGAACAAATGCGCGCCGTGGATCGCGTGGTCACTGTCTACGTCGTCGGGGTACCTGTTCTCGCAGCGGCGCCGCTGTTGTGGATCGCGCTGGGTTCTGATGCACTGATGGCGGGGCTCGTCATGGCCTCGATCGGCCTCGTCTTCGTTCACGGGGTTCTGCTCGACTGGCGACGCATCCCATTCACGTGCTCCTACCTGCCCGGCAAGCGCTTCATCGGGCATAGCGCTCTCATTGGTTTCGCCGCATGCCTGCTCTTCACGCTGATTTCATCAGGGCTTGTCCGTACAGCACTGGTCAGCGTGAATCAGACCCTCGTCATCACCGCAGCGTTGCTCATCGTCGGCTATTGGCTGCGAGAGCGGCGTCTCTCCGCGTGGAGAAAGACACCGCTGATGTTCGAGGACGAGTTCCCCGATCAGATGCTCCAGTTGCAGTTGTAAGAATCCGGGAACGGAAACCCGCCCGCGCACGTCTGTAGCCACTAGAATCGGTTCCGGCAGCAATGCCACTCTCGAGGTGCCGTCGTGGAAAAGCGGTTGCGCTGCAGTGCCCTGTTCACCGCGCTCGTGATCTGGGCGGTTCCCTGCCTGGCGCAGACGGCCGATGAAATCATCGAGAAGCACCTCGCTGCGGCGGGTGGTCGCGCCGCGCTGAACAAGCTCACATCGCGAGTCTCGACAGGAGCAATCTCCATCACCACGCCGGTCGGCGAGCTGAAGGGTACCGTCGAGGTCTACAACAAAGCGCCCAACAGGATTCGTACGCTGGTGAAGATTGATGCCGTGGCGCTTGGCGGTGGACAGATCATCAACGACCAGCGTTTCGACGGCGCTACCGGATATGTCATCGATTCGTTCAACGGCAATCGCGAGATCGCTGGTGACCAATTGGCGGCGATGAAGAACGGCGGATTTCCAACGCCGCTCCTCACATACAAGGACACCGGCGTCACCGCTGCCCTGAGCGGCCGCGAAACAGTCGGGACGAGCGATGCGTACGTTATTCAGTTCACGCCCAAGACAGGACCTGGCATACGAGTGTTCATCGATACCAAAAGCTTCATGGTGGTGAAGACCATCATCACCGTGAACGTCCCGCAATTGAACCGCCCGATCGACCAGGTCGTCGAATTCTCAGACTACCGCGACGTCGATGGAATCAAGATCCCTTACACGACGAAGTCCACCAACCCCTTGCAGACGATCACCGCGACCCTGAACGACGTGAAGCACAACACGGAGATCGACGATAGCGTGTTCTCCAAGCCCACTCAATAACGAGACATGTCGATGATCAAGCTTGCCTGGTTGCCCATCGCGCTCCTCGCCGCTGCGTGCAGTATCGACTCTGCTGGCGAAACGAAACGCGAGCAGCAGTCGATTGATCTTGACGGCTCCGGGTCGGCGAGGGTCAACCTGGAGATGTCTGCCGGCGAACTGAAGGTCTCCGGCGGCGCAGCCAAGCTGATGGAGGCGGAGTTCACCTACAACGTCGATCGCCTGAAGCCAATGGTCGAACATCATTCGAGCGCGACCGAGACCGACATTCGAATCTCACAGTCGCAGGCGCCCGGCCTGTCCTTTAATGCCATGTCACGCTGGGATCTGCGCCTGAACGATGGCGTCTCGATGGACGTTGTCGCCAAGCTCGGCGCCGGGCAAGCCGAGATGGATCTTGGCAATCTCAATCTGCGAAACCTGGAAGTGGGCATCGGCGCCGGTCAGGTGCACGTCGACCTGCGCGGTACACCGAAGCGCGGTTACGCGGTGCGCATCAACGGCGGTGTCGGCGAGACAGTGGTTTACCTCCCGCGCTCCGTCGGCATTTCGGCCAACGCCGTCGGCGGTCTGGGTTCTATCTCTGTCAACGGTCTCGAGAAACGCGGGGATCGCTGGATCAACTCCGGTCGTGAGAACGACCCGGTCCAAATCACCGTCGACGTCAAGGGCGGCATTGGCGAGATTCAAGTGAACGCCCAGTAAGAAGGCGGGTCTCGAGTCTGAAGACTCAGGCGGGTCTAAAGTGTAGGACGGCTAGACACTAAAGACCCGCCTCTACTCAACTCTACTTGACATATATATCTGCAGCGGATATAACCGTCACCGTTCGATTGGAGGTGGCGGTGAGAACGGCGCGGTGGCTGCTGGTGTGCATCGCGTGTGTGCCAACGCTGGCATCAGGCCAGCAGCGACCCGATTTCTCCGGGGAGTGGGCGCTCGACAGATCGGCGAGCTCGCTGCAAGGTGAGCTGTCGGCAGTGGAAGGTGGCACGGTGCGCATTGAGCACCGCGAACCGTCATTTGCTTTCACGCGGACGTTTCTCATCAAGGCGCAAGCGATCGAAACCTCGTTCCAGATACAAACTGACGGGCGCGAGCTGGCGAACGCCGGCCGCGGGCTGTCGTCGAAGTCGCGCATGGAATGGCAGGGCAGCTCCCTGCTGCTCACCGTCCTCATCGACGGACCGCGCGGCACCATCAGCAACGTCGTCCGCTACGAATTACTCGACGGAGGACACCTGCTGCGGGCCGTCGAGGATGTCGGTGGCGCGGCGCCCTCTCACCACAACGTCTGGATGTTCGCGCGTCGATGACTCCGCTGACACCCGCCGTCTTTCACATCCTGCTTGCGCTGACGGCGGGTGACCGGCATGGCTACGCGATCATGCAGGACATCGCGGAGCATACTGATGGCGAATTCAAGATGGGAGCGGGGACGCTGTACGGCACGATTCAACGTCTGATGGACGCTGGGCTGGTCCGCGAAGTGGAATCGCCTCCTCCCGAGACCGCCCGTGATGAACGGCGACGGCATTACCGACTGACGCCTGCCGGACGGCGCGCGCTCGACGCCGAAGTGAGTCGCCTCGAAGGGTTGATCCGCGTGGCGCGTGGTCTGCGCGGGCCGTCCAGGGTCAAGGGATGAAGACGGCTTGCTGGCTTTATGACAGGGTGCTGCGGCTATACCCGCGAGCCTTCTATCTCCGGTTCGCTCGAGACATGTCCACTGACTTCCACGATGGATACGCAGCGGCGCGCCGTAACAGTCGGGCGGCCAGCCTGTCTTTCACGGCCCGTGGCTATGCGGACCTGGCAGTTAGCCTCTTGTTTCAATGGCTCGCTACCGAGTTGTTCGTGATCTGGAGAGCCTCAGTACTTGTGGCCGTTTCCCTCTGGACCGTCGCCTTCACGGTGGCAGCGCTCGAATGGAGTGGTGGTCCCGCCGATCCATGGTTCGCCATTCAACTCGGCATCGCCCTTGTCGCCGGATCCACGCTGACCGTTGGCCTCGCGCTGCGTAATCACGAATCGTCCTGAACCAGAGAAGTCCGGCCGGAGCGATCTCAGTCGTGGCGCAACGCTTCTTGCGGATCGATTGACGACGCACGCCGCGCGGGGACCAGAGCCGCCAACACCGTCGTCGTGAACAGAGCGATTGGGACGACGCTGAAGAGCAGTGGATCGAAAGAAGGCATCCCCATGGCGAGCGTCAAGCCGCGGCCACCGGCGAAGCTGAGCACCGTGCCGATCGCGACGCCGGCGATTCCCATCACGGCGGCCTGCTTCAGGATCATGCGCAGCACTTCGGCCCGTAGGGCGCCGACGGCCATCCGAATGCCGATCTCGCGAGTACGACGGCTCACTTGGTACGAAACGATGGCGTAAAGACCAATCAGCGCAAGGCACAGACCCACCAAGCCAACCGTCGTCGCGATACCAACAAGAAGGTTGGCCACAGCCACCGACCGCTGCTCGAAGAGCTCCTCCATCGTCTCGACGCGATAGACCGGAACGTTGATGTCGATTCCGCGAACGACATCGCGCAACGCTGCGATGGCGTTTGCCGGGTCGGCCTCGGTCTGGGCGATGAGCGTCATCTTGGGAATGGGACGCTGCGCGAATGGAACGTATAGGAACGGTTGTGGAGGCATGAAGACCGAGTTGTGCCGGCTCGGCACTGAAACACCAACGACTTCTGCTGTCCTGTTTCCCTCCTGAACGAGTCGAAGACGTTTGCCTATTGGGTCGGAGGCGAGGTAGCGGTCCGCGAACGTCTGATCGACGACGACGACCGATGGGGAGTCCAACGTGTCGGTCGGGAGAAACCCTCGTCCACGGACGATTCCGACGCCCAGCGCGCCGAAGTAACCGGGATCGACTGAAGAGGAAACCACCGTCACGCTATTCTGCCCGGGCGCAAACTCGAAACCTTCGGGCGCAACCGCAACACCGACATAACCGGGAATCATCGGGAGGCTGCTGGTGAGACCAACCGCTCGTATACCAGGCACCTGCGCTGCGCGTTCCGTCAGAGTGCGGTAGAAACTCTCCTTTTGCGCCGGCGAATACCCGACGAGTGAGGGGTCGAGCCTCATCGTCAAGCGCCGATCGGTGCTGAACCCGGGACTGTCATGCAAGGCATATGAGAAACCGCGCGCCAGTTGTGTCGCGGCGACGAGCAGCACCAGGGAGCCGGCGATCTGCACGACGACGAGAGCCGAGCGTCCGAATGTGCGTTCACGATTGCCTTCAGCCGCTCCTGGTCGCAAGACCGACAGAACATCAGTACGTCCAGCACGCAAGGCTGGAGCAAGGCCAAAGAGCACAGCGCTGCCCGCCGCGATCAGGAATGTCAACGCAAGGCTTCGACCATCCATCCGAATCGCCAGCGGGGTGGGTACGTCGAGTCCGGACGAGGGCGCAAATGTCTTGAGGAGAACGACGCCGCCACCGGCGATCAGCGCACCGGCAAGGCCGCCTGCCAGGGCAAGCACGAGACTCTCGGTCATGAGTTGGCGAATCAGTCGCTTCCGATCGGCCCCCATTGCCAGTCGCACACCGATTTCCCGTGTGCGCGCGCTGGCGCGGCCGAGCACGAGGTTGGCGACGTTGCCACACGCGATCGCGAGCAGCACGAGCGTCAGGACACCCAACAGGCCAACCAGCAATGGTTGATAGGGATTGCCATCGACGCGGCTTTGCAATTCGGTGAGGACGGACGCCGTGAGGGAACGATACGTCTGCGGATAACTCGTCGCGAATCCGGCAAAGATTGCTGCCGCCTCGGCACTGGCCGCTTCCCTCGTCACGCCCGGTTTCAAGCGTCCCTTGACCGTCAGCGTGCGCCGCCCGCGATCGGCGAGTTGCGTGTCGTCGCTCGCGCCTTCCAGAACGGGTGTCATCATCAGTGGCACGAAGAACGTCGGGCGGGCGAGATCGAAGAGGCCGTCAAAGGAGTCCGGAACAACGCCGACGACTTCGAAGTCCGCGCCGTTGAGCCGCACCCGCCTGCCAATGATCGACCGGTCCGCGGAGAAGTCGCGCTTCCACAGCGCTTCGCCAAGGATGACGACGGCGTCGCGACGTGGGACGCGGTTTTCGTCCGGCAGAAACGAGCGGCCAAGAGTGGGGACGACCTGAAACGTGTCGAAGAGGTTCGCGCTCGCAGCAAGCCCGATCTTCAGCTCAGGTTGCGTGCGGGAGTCCCGCGCCAGCCCGGCTCGCAGTACCTGGATTGCGGCGAGGCTCGCAAACGATCGATTTCCGTCACGAACGTCGAGATACTCCGGATACGAGAGGCGGCCGTCATCGGTCGACGGCCGCGTCGCGAACGTGACCACCCCAAACGGATCCGGCACTTCGAGCGGGCGCAGGAAAAAGGCGTCGGCCAGGCTAAAAACCGCGGCGTTCGCGCCAATGGCCAGCCCAATCGAGACAATCGCCGCAAATGTGAATCCCGGACGGCTCCGGAGCGTACGTATCGCGTATCGAAGATCGTTCACAACCGCCTTTACGGATTCGAGCTACCAAAGTTCGCTCACGAGCCGGCTCGATTCGTGGCGGGCCGACGCGGACGCGAGTCGAGGCTTCGTGGAGCGCCGTGTCGAGCGCTTCCGGGTCATGTTTCAAGGTCAAGTCGACAAGCCGCTCGCCTCCCGCGCCACTGACCTTCTCGAATCCGCGTTCTGGCGGATCGGCAAGGTGCTGGGGGCGTACCCGTCGGATCCGTCGTCGTGATGCTCTACACGGAAAAGCAGTTCCGCGATATCACGCAGGCGCCGGAATGGTCGGGGCATCTACGACGGACGCATTCGGATTCCTGCGGCCGGCGCCGCCCAAAGCCCCAGCTCTTCAACGCGTGCTCGTCCACGAGTTGACACACGCCATGATTGCCGGCATCGCGCCACGCGGAATCCCTGTGTGGTTACATGAACACCCTCGATAACTTCGGGCTTCGCTACTCGGAGTTAGAAGAGGAAATCGCTGACGCGATCGGCACTCGCGAGGCGGCGCCTTCTAGAGCGGAAGCACGGCCACGGTGAACCCATCCTGATTCGGCGCGGCGTACTGACGATGGCGCCGGATGCTGGAGTAGGGGACCGTGACGAGCACTTGGTGATCGCCTTCGGGCTGCGGGTGGATCTGAAGGGTCATCTCCTCGGTCGCCGTGGACAACGCTCTCGCGGAATCCGCCGTGGCAAAGCCGATGATGTAGATCTCCCCGCTCGGCAATTTGTGGGTCTCGTAGCTGCGATAGCGACGCACGGCAAACAGCGGGGAGCTGGGCAGCCCCGGTGAATACGTGAACCCGTAGACTCCGCCCGGCAGCGCGTTGACCCCGGATCCTTCCTCGTTTGCGGCTACGAGGCGCACCTGATGCGTCAGCCGTAGCGCTTCCTGGTCGCTGGTCGCACGGAGCTCCGTATAGACAACTCGACTCATACGTCCTGAATTCTATACCGTTCGCGCTTCTCGGTTCTCACTTCTCGGTTCGCGAACTACGAGTTCACACCGATCGGACAGCTCACACCCGTTCCTCCGAGCCCACAGTACCCATCGGGATTCTTGTGCAGATACTGCTGGTGATAGTCCTCGGCGTAGTAGAACGGAGGCGCATCGGCGATCTCTGTCGTGATGCGACCGTAGCCGGCCTGCGTCAGTTCGTCCTGGAATGCCGCCCGTGACGCTTCGGCTGCCTTTCGCTGGGCAGGCGAGAAAGCGTGGATCGTCGACCGATACTGTGTGCCCACGTCGTTGCCTTGGCGCATGCCCTGGGTCGGATCGTGGTTCTCCCAGAACACCTTCAACATCGCGTCGTAGCTGGTGACCTTGGGATCGAAAACGACCAGAACCACTTCAGCATGCCCGGTCATCCCGGAGCAGGCCTCTTTGTACGTCGGATTCGGCGTATAGCCTCCGGCATATCCGACGGCTGTCGTGTAGACGCCGGGCGCCTGCCAGAACTTGCGTTCGGCGCCCCAGAAACACCCCATCCCGAATACTGCCTGCTCGAGTCCTTCCGGGAACGGCGGGGTCATACGGGCGCCGTTGACGGCATGCCTGTCGGCGACCGGCATAGCAGTGTCGCGCCCCGGCAGGGCCTGATCGGGTCGAGGCAACCGAAGGTTCATCGGACTGCTGAACAGCGCCATGTGCTCCTCGTTCTGTATTGCTTACTGCCTTAAGATGCCCGAAGTGACCGAGGAGATTCAAACGATAGAGTCGCGACGGAGACCTCAGCCGGAGGAAGGTCCCCTGAGCATCATCTATGAAGATGAGTGGATGCTGGTCGCGAACAAACCTCCCGGGGTCGTCGTCCATCCCACCTACAAGAACACCTCGGGCACGCTTCTCAACGCCGTGCTGTGGCGGGTGCGCGGCCGTGCCGGCGCACAACCCGGCATCCTGAATCGTCTCGACAAGGACACATCAGGCCTGGTGGTGTTCGCGCTCGCACCCGAGGTGCATTCCCTGATGCAGAAGGATGCGGCCGGCGGTCGAACCGGCAAGCAGTATCTGGCGTTCGTGTGCGGAACGCCCGATCCGCCGCAAGGTCGCATCGCGTTGGCGCTTGCCCGAGACCCCCGCGATCGCCGTCGGGTCATCGTCACCGCCGACGGAGCACGGTGCGAAACGCGGTACGAAGTGGTATCGACACATGGGGTGCATTCGATGGTTCGCTGTGAGTTGATCACGGGACGCACGCATCAGATTCGTGTCCATCTCGCGGCGCTCGGTTGCCCGA
>Ga0075429_100005615_pt1 | contig 10808 bp, 9 predicted proteins | sample RhiMetdeltSRZDD3_FD_75295 | JGI IMG/M metagenome (GOLD analysis project Ga0075429, IMG submission 75295) | Populus rhizosphere microbial communities from Tennessee, USA - Rhizosphere MetaG P. deltoides SRZDD3 | ecosystem: Host-associated > Plants > Roots > Rhizosphere > Soil | place: USA...
CCTCGCTCGGCCAGGTCGTCAAGACGACGGTCTATCTGGCCGACATGGCCGATTTCAGCGCGATGAACGACGTGTACGCCCGGCACTTCGGTGGCCACCGGCCGGCACGCTCGACGGTACAGGCGGCGGGGCTTCCCAAGGGAGCGCGGGTGGAGATCGACGCGGTCGCCGTGCGGTGAGCGCGAACCCAGGTTCCTAAAAACACGACGGAGTGGGGAAGCGCTTCCCCCACTCCCGTGGTGCGATCAGGTGAAGCTCGTGCCGGCTCAGGGGCCAGCCTTGATCTCCACGCCGATCCCGCCGCCGCTCTTGCTGCTCCACACCGCGTTGATGACGTTCTTGTTTGCCGCCCATTCGGCAAAGACGTCTCCCACGCTGCCTTCGCCCGAGGGCTCCTGGGCGATCGTGGTGAACCCGGTGCCCGGCGTCGCGTCGGCCGTATTCGCCGTCACTCCAAACACTCCGTAGCCCACGTTGTTGGTGCTGCCGAACGCGGCGAGCGTCACGGTCACTCCATTCACCGTGATGCCGCTGGCCGTGCCGGACTGCACGATTGCGCCTGATCCGTTGGTCCCGCTCTGATCGACGCCACTCCACTGCGACACGATCCATTGGCAGTTCGAGACCGTGACACTCGACGTAATCGTGATGGGACCGCTGCCAGGGTTGGCGCTCATCGCCCGGTAGACGCTCACCCGATCGAGCGGCGTCGACGCGCTGTACGCCACGTTGGCGACCAGCGTCCAGGAGGACATTCCTCCCCCGGTGAGCGTGGGACTCGGCGCGGCCGCGGAGGACTGGTGCGTCGTGACGGCCACCGTGATCAGCGTGTTGGGGGCCGGGGCGATGGAGGCAGTGGTGAACACCGACTGGTTGTTGATGTCGTGCCCTTGGGTCAACAGCGCATGGGCGATCCCGGAGCCCGGCGGGTTCACGGTGACCGAGGCCGTCTGGGTGATGCCGACCCCGTCGGCCGTAGCCGAGACGGTCTTGGACTCCGCTACGCTGGAGCTCAGAGTCCCGGTCGCAACGCCGCTCGAGTTGGTCGTGCCGCCACCATTGAGCGTGTTGCCGGTGCCCGTGGCCGCCAGCACGACGTTCGAGCCGGCGATCGGATTCCCGAAGGCATCCTTCACGGTGACCGTGATGGTCGAGGTCCCGGTGCCGACCGTGATGGTGCTCGGCTGCGCCGTAACCGTGGATTGCCCGGCGCTGATCGCTCCGGCCGTCACCGTGACCACCGGCTGCTGGGTGAGCGTAACGCCCCCGGCTACGGCCGTCACCGTGTGGGAGCCGGCCCCGGTCGAGCTGAACGTACCGGTGGTCACTCCGCTTCCATTGGTCGCCGCTGGCTGAGTGAACGTATTGCCGCTGCCCGTCGCCGAGAGGGTCACCGAGATACCGCTCAACGGGTTGCCGCTGCCGTCCTTCACCGTGATGGTGACGGTGGAGCTGCCGCCGGCAGTGAACGAGGTCGGAGAAGCGCCGACCGTCGACAGAGATGGCGAGACCGCCGGACCCGAGGGATTCACGGTGACGGAAGCGTGCTGGTTGATGGCGACCCCGTTGATGGACGCGGAGACGTCCTTCACTTCGGCCACGGTGGACGTGAGCGTGCTCGTAAACACGCCGCTGCCGTTGGTCGTGCCCGAGGACGGGGTCAGGGTATTGCCGGTTCCGGACGAGGACAGTGAAACCGACGCGCCGGCCATGGTCGCATTGTTGCCATCGCGCGCGGTCACGGTAATCGTGGACGACCCGCTGCCCGCGGTGAACGAGGTCGGCGCGGCGCCCACGGTCGAGTTTGTCGGGGACACCACCGGACCGCCACCGCCGCCGGAGGAATGACACGCCGTCGATCCGGAGTCGGTGAACGTCTTGCCGGCCACCGGGATGAACTTCCAGGCGTAACTGTCGTCGTAGAGGTACAGCTTCAGCACGCCGAAGGTGTCGCCATTACGTACCTGGCTCGTCGGGAAGGCCCCAGACACACTGCCCCCGCCGATGCCGCCGGATCCAGCGACGATGGACCGGATACCGTTGACCGGATCTGCTGATCCATCCGGTTTCATCTGGGCCATGCGGTCGTAGAAATGGCGGTGGCCGTTCAGGACGAGGTCGGCGTGCGCGGCGTACAGTCGGTCCCAGAATGGCCGCATGGAGGAAAGGGTCACCCCGCCGGACGAGCCGCTGGACGAATACAGCGGGTGATGCCAGTACGCGAGCTTGCACTGATTCGGGTGGGCCGCCAGGTCCGCCGCGAGCCAGGTGTCCTGCGCGGAGCCGACGCTGCGCGAGATGTTGCTGTTGAGCGAAATGATGTGCCAGGAGCCGTAGTCGAAGCTGTAGTAGCCCTTGGTGGGGTCGCCGGCGAGGTCGCCGAAATAGGCGTAGTAGCCCTTCGCACCGGACGTATTGTATTCGTGGTTGCCGGGCGAGGGCTTGGTGCGGGCCTTATGGCGCCCCCACGTCGAGTTGTAACAGGCGAATTCGGACGTCGTTTCGTTATTGTAAGGGTCGCCACCGAGATTGTAGACGAGGCCCTCGGGAATCGCATCGAGCAGCTTGGCGGTCGCCTCGTCACCGCTGTTGCTGCAGCTCGAGATGTCGCCGGCGCCCGTGAAAATCAGAGGTGGATTCGGACTGACCATGCCGGTCGGTGTGACGTACGCCCTCGCCGAAGGCTGTGTGGGATCGTAGTTATCGGTGCACGAGGCGATGGCAAGAACCAACGTCAACACACAGGACCGACGCAGGATGGCGACTACGTCACGGCTCATGTGCAAGGCTCCCGGAGGTATCGGCAGATTGAATCTCGAGCGCCTAACTGCAATAATTGGGCCATCTTGAGACCGGTTACCATGCGCACGAGTGAGGCTCCATCTCGACACACAAAGTGTTGCCGTTGCGCACGAGCCACACTGGAGCGATGAATCTTCGCATCACATGAAGGCCGGAGATCCGAGGTCGGACATCTCGTGGTGAGAGCCGAATGCCGATCCTGGCTCGATTCGACCTCGAGGTCATTGCGCGCGCCAAACATGATGAACGGTGGACGACACGAGATAGTGCGGGCCGCGCACGAACAGGGGCCACTTTTTTGGAGACGGCGAAGCGTGGACATGACGCGGACGCACATCAGGGGTACAATTCGCCCCCGCTACGGCGAGAAAACCCCACGGGGGCGGATCGGGTCTGGTGGTCCGACTGGTCTTCAAAACCAGCTGGGGCTCGCAAGGGCCCTGGTAGGTTCGATTCCTACCCGCTCCCGCCAGTTTCCCTTGCATGAGGGGAGCGCCCTGTCACAGTTTGCACGGATAGCCGTGCACGACCTTTCACTATCGGGGAGGGTGGCCTGATCGGGACCGAGGAGCGCCTCTACGCTCGGCTGCGCGAAGACGTGAACATTCGGCTGCGTCGGGGGGCCTGGTACAAGGTGCTCAAACTGGAAGAATTGAAAGCGATTCTCGAGGTCGGGGGCCGGCCCGTGAAGGTCGCAACGGCCTTGCTCGAAATCGTGAAACGGCCGCCACCCCGCTGGACAGTGGTCACGCCCACCGGGGCGGGGGCGAAAAAGGCTCCGTTGTCGATGGCCCAGCGCTACGCGGTGTGCCCCAGCTGCGGTGAGCGGGCCGCGTTGCCGCGCAAAGTGCCGCGCATGCGCTGTAACGGCTGCAAATGGGAATTCGAAATCGCGTGGGATGAGGCCTACTTGACTGGGAGGCCTATTTGACATGAGTGAACCTCTCTATGCCCGGCTGTGCGAAAACGTGAACCTCCACATCCGTCGCGGCGCGTGGTACCGGGTGCTGAAGCTCGGTGATCTCCACGCGACGCTCGAGGTCAACCGGCACCCGATGCCCGTCGCCAAGGCGTTGCTCGAGTTCGTGAAGCGGCCTCCCGCCAAGTGGACGGTGGTGCAGCAGCGGGCCAGCTGGAGCATGAACCCGCCCGCGGGGTTCACCGGCGAATACGCCGTCTGTCCCAGCTGCACCGAGCGGGCTCCGTTGTCCGCCGGAGCCAAACGGATGCCGTGTCCGTCCTGTAAATGGGAATTCGAGGTCGCCTGGGGCGAGCACTACCTGCAGTGAGCGGTCCCCCCGACTGACGTCGGCGCGTGCCGCACGCCCACGTCATCCTCAACCCGGCCGCGGGCCGCGGGGCGGCACGCCGGGCCAAGGATCCCGTCGCCCGGGCGTTTCGGGCTCAAGGCTGGACCGTCGACGTATTCGAGACCGAGGGCCCCGGACACGGCAGCGTGCTGGCCGCCGGCGCCGCCCGGAACGGGGCGCGTTGCGTGATCGCGGTGGGCGGGGATGGGGCAGTGCACGAGGTGGCCAACGGGCTGCTCGAGTCGCGCGCGACCGCCGCGCTGGGTGTGGTGCCGATCGGCTCTGGAAACGATTTCGCGAAGCTCGTCGGGGTATACGGCCATGATGTGCCGCGCGCGGTGGCGCGGATGGTGACGGCCCGGGAACGACGCTTCGATGCCGGACGGGTGATGAATGAGTTCTTCGTCAATTCCCTGGGCTTCGGTTTCGGGCCCGCCGTGGTCCGGACCCGCAACGGCATGCCCGGGTTGAAGGGGTTTCTGTCCTACCTCGTGCCGGTGGTCAAGACGTTCGCGACTTTCCGACCGCCGCTGCTCGAGGTCAAGGCCGACGGCTTCAGTGAGCGGGGCCGGATGATGATGGTCGAAGTGTGCAACGGAACGACAGCGGGAGGATCGTACCGCTTCGCGCCCGATGCCGATCCGTCGGATGGGCGGATCGATGCCTGTCTGATCCGGCGCGTCGGGTTATTTCGGTTCCTCGTGGCGCTGCCGCGGGTGATGCGCGGGACGCATGTCGGGATGCGGGAGGTGGCCATGGTGCGTACGACGCGGCTCGAGATTCGCTCGCCGGAAGAGCCTCTGGTGCTCCACCTGGATGGGGAGCTACGCGAACCCGGGGTCCACGAATGCACCGTGACGCTCGAATGCGGCTGCCTGAACGTGCTGGTGGCGCAGTGAGGCTGCGGATCGTCCTCGGCGTCGTGTCCCTCTGTGCCGCTCCGGCAATCCAGCTATCCGCCCAGGTCCCGGCGGAATCCTTGCCACGCGCCGCCGCTCCCCCCGTTGCCACCGCCACCCCCGACACGCTGCACCAGGTGGGTCCCGTTGGCGCGTTGTGGCGCTCCCTGTTGCTGCCGGGGTGGGGACAAGCGGCAACGGGCCGGAACGTCACGGGCGCGTTGTTCGTGATCTGGGAAGGGACCACGATGTACATGACGATCAAGGCGAAACAAGAAGTGAACTACTACGAAGAGGCGGGGTTGCCGAATCAGCACGCCAAGCGGCAGGAAGTCCAGGACTGGATGGTGCTCTGGGGGTTTAATCATCTCTTCGCCGGTGCGGAGGCGTACGTCGCCGGACACCTGCGGGATTTCCCTCCCGACCTCAAAGTGCGCGCGTTTCCCGGCGGCGTGGGTGTGAGTTTCCCGCTGCCTCATCGGTGAACGCCGCCCCGCTCGGCGTATTCGATTCGGGGATCGGCGGCCTCACGGTCGCCCATGCGTTGTTCGAGCGTATGCCCCGGGAGTCGGTGATCTATTTCGGCGACACGGCGCGTGTGCCGTACGGTCCCAAATCGCCCGATACGGTTCGCCGTTACAGCGCCGAAATCCTGAGCTACCTGCTCCACCGGGGTGTGAAGGCCGTCGTCGTAGCGTGTAATACCAGCACGGCCCACGCGTTGGGATCGCTGCGCGAGCGATCGCCCGTTCCCGTGTTGGGGGTCATCGAGCCCGGGGCACGAGCGGCCGTCGCCGCTTCGAGGGCCGGGTCCATCGGGGTCATCGGGACGGCCGGCACGATCGCCAGCGGGGCGTACGAGAGGGCGATTCGGGCCTTACGACCCGACGCGCGCGTCGTGTCGCGCGCCTGTCCGTTGTTTGTTCCGTTGATCGAAGAAGGGTGGTTCGATCATCCAGCGACCGAGCTGGTGGCTCAGGAATACCTCGCGCCGCTGCGATCCGCGGGCGTCGATACGTTGGTCCTCGGGTGCACCCACTACCCCCTGCTCAAGCCGCTGCTGACCCGCGTCATGGGTGAGGCGGTGCGGTTGATCGACAGCGCGCAGGAGACGGCGGCGGCCGCCGAGCGCGAGCTCGACGCCGGCGGCCTCCTCGCGGACGGGTCTCGGACACCGACCCACACGTTCGTCATTTCGGACGACGAGCCCCACTTCCGCAGCGTGGGCGCGCGCTTCCTCGGCGAACGGCTGCAGCAGGTTGAGGTCGTGCCGCTAGGGTGAGAAGGTCTTCAGCTCCACCGATTCACCGGTAATGAGCGCGTAGCGGCCCCCGTCCAGAAATGCCCCAGGGTTGAGATAGGCCCGCCCGTCGGCCAACCGGTCGATGCGTGGACGGTGCGTGTGCGCCATGACGACGAGTGAGAGATCGGGACGGCGTTGCAGCAGACCCTTGGCGTACGCCGCCTGAGCGGCCTCGGCGCGATCCAGGACCGCCTTGTCCTTGGTGCTGTCCGCCAGGGTCCCCGAGAGCTTGTGCGCGATCCAGTTGCCTACCGTAGGGTGAAACGTGCGGAACACCGCTACGGTGGCCGGCTTGCTCAACAGCCAATGCGTGAACGCGCCGCCCCAATGCTGCTCCGTCAGGCCGTCGCCATGAACGACGAGCGCGCGCCGGCCCGCCAGCTCGAGCTCCGCCTGGCCGGTGAAATAGCGAATCCCCAGGTCCTTGCGCAGAAAGTCGCCGCCCCAGCGATCGTGATTGCCGCCGAAAAACGTCACGACGGTACCGCGGGCCACCAACGCGCCCAGTTTCACCGCGGTGGCGACGTGGCGGCGGGGAATGACCGTAGCGTATTCGAACCAGAAATCGAACAAGTCGCCGTTGATCAGCAGCTCATCGCCGGGCTGCGGCACACGGTCGAGAAAGGCATGGAACGCGGTCTCGACGGCCGGTGCCACCTGGCCGAGGTGGGCGTCGGCAACGACGAAACAACGTCCGGTTGCAGCGGTCACGGCCCCAAGCTAGAAACCGGCCCGAGGGGTCGCAAGCCGCTGTCCTATTTGACTTTTCATAACGTCCGTCGCATTCTCCCGAATCATGACTGTAACGCGCGACGAGCCGCGTTTTCGACGGCCCCCCCCACGAGGCCCCGGAACGATCGGGGGCGGCGAACGAGCCGAGGAGAGTCCGCCGGCCGAACCGGAGCGGAATCCCGGGACGCCGCTGGATCTCGATCTCGTGCGCGCCATCCGGGTCAATCGCAGCGCCGTCGAGCGTCGAGCGGTAACCCTACCCAAGCGCCGTACAGTAAAGAAGGAATGGCAAGCGGCCTGGCTGCTGCGCGCCATCACCTGCATCGATCTCACCACTCTCCAGGGGGACGACACACCGGGCAACGTGCTGCGGCTGTGCGCCAAGGCTCGTGCGCCGCTGCGGCGCGATCTGGTGGACGCGCTGGGCGTGGACCATCTCGGCATCACGGTCGGCGCCGTGTGCGTGTATCACCAGCTCGTGGCGACGGCGGTGCAGGCGCTGGAAGGGTCGGGGATTCCGGTCGCCGCGGTGTCGACGGGATTTCCGGCCGGGCTCAATCCATTTCCCCAGCGGCTCGAGGAAGTGCGGGCATCGGTCGAAGCGGGAGCCGACGAGATCGATGTGGTGATCACCCGGGCCCACGTCCTGACCGGCGACTGGCCGGCGTTGTATGACGAGGTGCGCGCGTTTCGCGCGGCGTGCGGCGCGGCTCACATCAAGGTGATTCTGGGCACCGGCGAGCTCGCCACGCTGACGAACGTCGCGCGCGCCAGCCTGGTGGCCATGATGGCCGGCGCCGATTTCATCAAGACATCGACGGGGAAGGAGTCGGTGAACGCGACCCTGCCGGTGGGTCTCGTCATGACCCGGATGATTCGTGAATACTGGGACCGGACCACGGCCCGGGTGGGCTTCAAGCCGGCGGGCGGCATTCGCACCGCCAAGGGAGCGCTCGACTGGCTGATCCTCATGAAGGAAGAGCTCGGCGACGCCTGGCTGCACGCCGACCGGTTCCGACTCGGCGCGAGCACGCTGCTCACCGACATCGAGCGCCAGCTCGAGCATTTCGTGAGTGGGCACTACAGCGCCGCCCACCGCCACCCGATGGTGTGACGTGACCACCACGGTCGCCCGCATTTTCGAAACGATGGAGTGGGGGCCGGCGCCCGAGGCGAGCGGCCCCGCGTTGGAGTGGATCAAGTCGCACGGCGGCCGTTTTGGGTTGTTCATCGGCGGACGCTGGGTGCAACCCAGGGCCGGGGAGAGTTTCGAAACCATCAATCCGGCGACGCGGGCGGTGCTGGCCCAGGTCGCGCAGGGTGGTATCGAAGACGTCGATGCCGCCGTGCAGGCGGCGCGCGCGGCTCTGCCGGCCTGGTCGGCGCTCCCGGGGCACGCGCGGGCTCGGCATCTCTACGCCCTGGCGCGGGCCGTCCAGAAACATGCGCGTCTGCTCGCGGTGCTCGAGAGTCTCGACAACGGAAAGTCGATACGCGAGACGCGCGACCTCGACATTCCGCTCGTGGCGCGCCACTTCTATCACCACGCCGGCTGGGCGCAGCTGCTCGAATCGGAGTTTCCGGGCTACGGACCAGTGGGCGTGGTCGGTCAGATCATCCCCTGGAACTTCCCGTTGCTGATGCTGGCGTGGAAAATCGCGCCCGCGCTGGCGGCGGGGAACACGGTCGTGTTGAAGCCCGCGGAATTCACTCCGCTCACCGCGCTGTGTTTCGCGGAGCTGGCCAACACCGCCGGCTTGCCGCCCGGCGTGCTCAACGTGGTCACGGGCGACGGCCGACCCGGCGCCGCGCTAGTGGAGCACCCGCAGGTCGACAAGATCGCCTTCACCGGCTCGACCGAGGTGGGGCGCATCATTCGACGCAAGACGGCCGGCACGGGGAAAAAGCTGACTCTGGAGCTCGGGGGAAAGAGTCCGTTCATCGTATTCGAGGACGCCGACCAGGACAGCGTAGTGGAGGGCGTGGTCGACGCCATCTGGTTCAACCAGGGGCAGGTGTGCTGCGCCGGGTCGCGGCTCCTCGTGCAGGAGGGGATCGCGGAGCGGTTGGTGCAGAAGCTGCGAGCCCGGATGGAGAAGCTCCGGGTCGGCCCGTCGCTCGACAAGGCGATCGACATGGGCGCGATCGTGGCGCCGGTGCAGCTGGAGCGGATCCGCGGCCTCGTCGACAAGGGCGTCGCCGAGGGGGCCACGATGTGGCAGCCGTCGTGGGCGTGTCCCACGGACGGGTATTTCTATCCTCCGACGCTGTTCACCGGTGTGTCACCGGCGGCGACGATCGCCCAGGTCGAAATCTTCGGCCCGGTGCTCGTGTCGATGACGTTCCGGACGCCGGCCGAGGCGGTGGCGCTGGCGAACAACACCCCGTACGGATTGGCCGCGAGCGTCTGGACCGAGAACATCAACCTCGCCCTCGACGTCGCGCCGAAGATCAAAGCGGGCGTGGTGTGGATCAACTCGACCAACCTGTTCGATGCCGCGTCGGGATTCGGCGGCTATCGCGAATCCGGGTTTGGCCGCGAAGGCGGGCGGGAGGGGATGTGGGCGTATCTAAAACTGCAGAATGATGAAGTCAGAATGCAGAACGAGGAGGCGCCCGCGGCTTCAACAGGAGAAACGGGGATTCTGCATTCTGCATTCAGCATTCCGCATTCGTCTCTTCCCCCGATTGATCGCACTCCCAAGCTCTTCATCGGTGGAAAGCAGGTCCGTCCCGATCAGGGATACAGCCGCCCGGTGATGGGACCCGGCGGTCGCCTGGTGGGTGAGGTGGGGGAGGGCAATCGGAAGGATTTGCGCGACGCGGTCGAAGCGGCCCATGCGGCGGCCGAGTGGGGACGGGGGGGAGGCGCCGGGCACATGCGCGCCCAGATCCTCTACTATATCGCCGAGAATCTCTCGGCTCGGGCGCCCGAGTTCGCGGCCCGGATCCTGGCGATGACCGGCGGTGACGAGCGGCAGGCGGGCCGGGAGGTCGATGCAACTATCGCCCGGCTGTTCACCTATGCCGCGTGGGCCGACAAGTACGATGGTGCGGTGCACCAGGTGCCGATCCGTGGCGTGACCCTGGCCATGAACGAGCCGATCGGCGTGATCGGGATTGCGGCACCGGAGCGACGGCCACTGCTCGGCCTCATCTCGCTCGTGGCACCGGCCCTAGCCACCGGCAACACCGTTGTTGCGCTGCCATCCAGCGCGCACCCGCTGTCGGCCACCGATTTCTACAGCGTTCTCGAGACATCCGATCTGCCGTCCGGTGTCGTCAACATCGTGACCGGTGACAAGGAAGCGCTGGCCAAGCTGCTGGCCGAGCATCTCGATGTGGACGCGCTGTGGTTCTGCGGCAGCGCTGCCGGTGGGAAGGCCGTCGAGGACGCTTCGGGCGGCAACATGAAACAGACGTGGTTGCCGGGCGCGCGCGATTGGGACGACGCCAGGCAGGCGGAAGGTCGCGAATTCCTGCGCCACGCCACCCAAGTAAAGAACATCTGGATCCCCTACGGCGAGTGACGGGGTCGACCGTTCCTCGGCTGTCGCTGCTGCTCGACCACTGATCGCGCTCATGGAAAGCGCCGTCGAGCATCGCGTCAACTACTCAGAAACCGACCAGCAGGGGGTCGTCTACCACGCGAACTATCTCGTATGGCTGGACATGGCCCGTACGGAACACCTCCGCCATACCGGGGTGACCTACAAGGACATGGAAGCGCAGGGCGTCTTCCTGGCGGTGACCGATGTCCGG
>Ga0075429_100005616_pt1 | contig 10808 bp, 11 predicted proteins | sample RhiMetdeltSRZDD3_FD_75295 | JGI IMG/M metagenome (GOLD analysis project Ga0075429, IMG submission 75295) | Populus rhizosphere microbial communities from Tennessee, USA - Rhizosphere MetaG P. deltoides SRZDD3 | ecosystem: Host-associated > Plants > Roots > Rhizosphere > Soil | place: USA...
TACCCACTCTTCCCGGCCGCCCTGGCCGAGCTGGCGCTGCTGCCGCCCTCGCGGGTACTCCGGCAGCTGGAGGGCCGGGTGGACGCGCTGGCCGCCCGGCTCACGCAGGCCGGCCACGACGAGGGATCGCCCCGGTCGCTGGCGGACGAGTACGCGCGGGAGCTGCTGCGCGCCGAGCTGGCGTGGGTGACGACGGTCATCCGTGAGCTGCGGTCCGGGACGCTGTCCTGGCCCACCGCCTAGAGGTGCTGCTGCCAGCTGATCGCGCGACCGACCACGTAGTAGCCCAACGCGTCGTTGACCCGGACCATGTGGGTGTTGGACGCGGCGTTCGCGGTGTACAGCGTCCGCAGCTGCGGCTCCTCGTCGGCGAGCCACCGGAGCATGCCGATCTTGAGGTACAGGCCGAGCCGGTGACCCCGGTGGGCCCTGAGCACACTCGTGTCGTACTGCCAGGCGTGCCACGGCCGCTCGATGTCCACGCCCACGACCGTGTGCCCCGCGACCGCACCCGTGCCGCGGACCCGCGCGATCAGCCGGTAGTACCGGCGCCGGTGCGCGGCCTGCGAGACCTCGAAGCCCCGGATGCGCTCCGGCGGGAACGCCTCGTCCTGGACGTCCTTCGCGTCGACGGGGGCGTCGTTGATGGCGCCCGTCAGGTACGTCACGTCGGCCATCAGCGCGTCCGGGGTCGGGCCGGGCACCCGGGTCAGCTCGTAACCGGCGGCGTGCCGCTCGACATCGGCGTACTCGTGGTCGAGCCGGTCCCAGTCGACGGTCCGTACGTCCTGGCGGCGGTACACGTCCTCGGCGACCTGGTCGAGCCCGAGCGCCTTGGCGAAGCCCATTGCGGGCGGCCGGTCGAAGCACACCCCGAAGACGAGCGTGCGCCCGTCCGCACGGATGCGATCGACGCCGGCGCCGTACAGCGCCCGGCCGACACCCTGCCGCCGGACCGCGGGGTCGACGGTCACGTTCATCGAGCCCACATGCGTGTTCGCCCAGTGCGGCAGGGCGACCTCCAGCACGCCGGTGACGCGCCCCCGCCGGTCGTGGGACACGGCGACCAGCGGCGGATCGCCGTGCCAGCCGTGCCGCAGCCCCGCGGTGAACGTCGTGGTGGTCGGGCCGAGCCGGTGCGCATAGTCGAGGGCGCGGGCGGCCTCGACGACACCGACGGCACCGGCGATGTCACGTGCGGATGCGTGTACCGGATCGAGCCACGTCAGGTCCATGACTGCGATGGTCATTGATTCACGAAGATCAATGCAAGAACTTGTCGGGTACGGTCTGCTCATGACCGACGTGAAGATCAGCGATGAGCAACGGCGGGCCCGGCTCGGCCGGCGCCACCTGCTCGCCGCGGACGGTCCGGGCGCGGCCACCGGATCGAGCGTCGCCGACGTCGCGGAGCACCTGGTCGCGCTGCATTCCACGGACCCGGCGTCCGTGTTCCTCTCGGTCTTCGCCCGGCTGCCCGGGTCGGGGCCGGCCGACGTCGAACGGGCGCTCTACGACGACCGCAGCGTGGTGCGCATGCTCGGGATGCGGCGGACCGTGTTCGTGGTGCCGCGGGATGTGGCACCGATCGTGCAGGCGGCGGCCGCCCGGGCGATCGGCGCGCGGGAACGGATCATGACGATCAGGATCCTCACCGAGGCCGGTACGGTCGAGGACCCGGCCCAGTGGCTCACCGACGTCGAGAAGTCCACTGTGGACGCGGTCGCCGTACGGGGTGAGGCGACCGGGAGCCAGCTGTCGACCGACGAGCCGCGCCTGCGTACGCGGATCCACCTGGCGCAGGGCAAGGCGTACGCCGCCTCCGTGAACGTGACCACGCGCGTGCTGCTCGGGCTCGCCGCGGCCGGACACATCGTCCGGGGCCGGCCGCGGGGCTCGTGGATCTCGAGCCAGTACCACTGGTCCCCGATGGAGCGCTGGTTTCCGGGTGGACTCCCCGAACTGTCCACAGAGGACGCGTCCGAGGCGCTCGTCCGGCGGTGGCTCGGCGCGTTCGGCCCCGGTACCCAGAAGGACATCCGCTGGTGGACCGGCTGGACCGCCGGCCAGGTGAACAAGGCGCTGGCCCGGATCCAGCCGGTCGAGGTGTCGCTGGAGTCGGGCGGTACGGGCCTCGTGCTGCCCGACGACGTGGCGCCCGTACGCGCGCCGAAGCCCTGGGCCGCGCTGCTGCCCGCCCTGGACCCCACGCCGATGGGCTGGGTCGAGCGGGACTGGTTCCTGGGCCCGCACGCGGGTGCCCTGTTCGACCGGTCCGGCAACATCGGCCCGACGATCTGGTGGCGCGGCCGGATCGTGGGCGGATGGGCGCAGCGGCCGGACGGCGAGATCCTGCTGCGCTTCCTGGAGGACGTGGGCCACGACGCGGTGACGGCCGTGGACCGCGTCGCGGAGCGCCTCGCGTCGGCGATCGGCCCGACCCGGTTCCGGTCGCGCTTCCCGACACCGCTGGAGAAGCAGCTCCTCGCCACTTGATCACGGGCAACGGACCGGCCCGCGCCAGGGGCTCGATGGTCAGCTGAGGTTGCGGAGCCAGCTGAGCCCGCTGGAGATCCACTCGACCTGGCGCAGGTACTGCACGCCGGCCGCGGCCAGGAACGCGCCCGTGACCAGGTGGGCCGCCCACGCGCTGCGCCGGATGCGGCCGAGCCAGCGCTCCAGGATCAGCTTGCCGAGCAGGCGGCTCAGCGCGAACACGCCCACCGCGACGATCAACACGAGCACGAACGCGACAATCGGCCCCACGAGGCTGCTGCGCTGGCTCAACGCCCAGATCCCCCAGCTGACGAACGCGAACAGCGCACCGACGCCCGTCCACTCACCACCGCGCTTGAGCTGGCGCATCTGGTACCGCAGTGGGGCGCGGGGGACGGGCGTGGGCACGCCGGCCGTCCCGTACGCCGGAATACGGCCGGCGTGGGTCGAGTCGGCGAGCGTGGTGGCGGGCTCGGGAACCCGGATCGGCGCCTTGCCCGGCCGGAAGTCGGGGCCCGGCCGGCGATCGGCGCCCGGGCTCGCCCCGAAGTCGGGCGGCGGTGAGACCTGGGTCGGTGGCGTCCCCGGCGCCGTGTGGGCCCAGGGATCCACCGGCTGCCTGCGGTCTGCCATCGGTCCTCCCCCTCGTGCACTCCCTTCCGAGGGTAGCGACCCCACAAAGCGCTCGCCGAACCCTGCGTCGGGGGGTAGACAGAACGGGTGGACAATCCAGCGCGTCGGAGTCGAGCCGAAGGCGAGCGACGCCGTGAGCTTGACGAACTGCCGATCCGGGTCGGCACCCCGGAAGACTGGGACGCGGTCTCGCGCCTGCTCTTCACCGCGTTCAACGACACGTTCGACGACGAGCAGAGCCGCGTCGAACGGGGCATCTACGAGCCGGACCGCACGCTGCTCACGGTCGACGGCGACGACATCGTCGGGATCGGCGCGGCGTTCACCCGTGATCTGACGGTTCCGGGCGCGGTCGTGCCGACGGCGCACGTGACGATGGTCAGCGTCTCCCCCACCCACCGCCGCCGCGGCCTGCTCCGCAATACGATGACCCGGCAGCTCACCGAGGTGCGCGCCGCCGCTCAGGAGCCCATCGCCGCGCTCTGGGCCAGTGAAGGACGGATCTACCAGCGGTACGGGTACGGCCTCGCCACCGCGCGCGTGGGCTTCGACATCGACGCGCGGGAGGTCCGGCTCACCGATCCGCCGGCAGGCGAGCAGGCGGGCGGCCGGATCCGCAGCGTCGAGGCGACGGCCGTGCTCACCGAGCTGGCGAAGGTGTACGAGCAGCTGCGCGTCGACCGGCCCGGCTGGTCCAGCCGGGACGACCGGTGGTGGGCGTACCACCTCGCCGACCTGCCCGCCCGCCGGCACGGCAGCACGGAGGCGCGCACGATCGTCCACGAGGGACCGTCCGGTGTGGATGGATATGCGCTCTGGCGGGTCAAGAACTCGTGGGACGCGGGCGGCCCCAACGGCGAGGTGATCGTCAACGAGCTGCTGGCCACCAACCCGACCGCGTACGTGCAGCTGTGGCGGTTCCTGCTCTCGGTCGACCTGACCCGGTCGGCGCGGTACTGGTCGGGATCGGTCGACGAGCCGCTCCTGTACCTGGCCAACGAGCCCCGACGGCTCGGCGCCCGGCTGGCCGACGGGCTCTGGGTACGCGTCGTGGACGTGGGCGCCGCGCTCTCGGCCCGGCGGTACGCGGCCCCCGTCGACGTGGTGCTGGACGTGACCGACGACCTGCTCACGGAGAACTCCGGCCGCTGGCGGCTGGTCGCCGACGCGAGCGGCGCGGGGCGGTGCACGCGTACGGACGCCGAGCCCGATCTCGCCTTCGACGTCTCCGTGCTCGGCGCCGCGTACCTCGGTGGGGCGTCGCTCGGCTCGCTCGCGGCCGCGGGGCGCGTGACGGAGCTGCGCGCGGGTGCGCTCGGCCCGGCCACTGCCGCCCTCGGCTGGTACCGGCCCCCGTCCGCCATCGAGGTGTTCTAGGTGTCCGAGGCCGAGCGCCGGCGGCGTCGGGTCCGGCATACCGTCGAGCCCGGCGAGGCCGTCGATGCCGTCGAGGGCGAGGTCGTCGCGCACTCCAGCGCGGTACACGATCCGGAGCCGGTCGACGAGCGTGAGGTCGAGCGCGGGCTGCGCGGCCTGGTGGGCTCGGGCTCGTCCCAGGTCAGTACGGGCGCCGCGATGCGCGCCCGGGACGCGGCCCGCGCCACGGACGACGACGTGGCGGCCGCCCACGAGCAACTGGTGATCATCCGGCGGGGCTGGGTGCCGCGCGACGACCTGCCGCGCAGCGGCCCCCGCTGACGGTCGGCGCCTACCGGTTCTCGTACGAGGCGATCTCGCCGATCCGGCGCGCGTGCCGGGCACTGTGCGAGAACTCCGTACGCAGGAACGACTCCACGAGTGCGGTCGCCTCGTCGAGCGTGTGCTGCCGCGCGCCGATGGCGACCATGTTCGCGTCGTTGTGCTCGCGGGCCAGCCGCGCGGTCTCGTCGTTCCACACGAGGGCGGCGCGGACGCCCGGCACCTTGTTCGCCGCGATCTGCTCGCCGTTGCCCGAGCCGCCGACCACGACCCCGAGGCTGCCCGGGTCGGCGACGACGCGCTGACCCGTCGCGATGCAGTACGGCGGGTAGTCGTCCCCGGGGTCGAGCTCGTACGCGCCGAGGTCGACCACGTCGTACCCCCGCGTGGGCAGGTACGCGACGAGGTGCGCCTTCAGCTCGAAGCCCGCATGGTCGGCGCCCAGGTACACCCGCATGGCCGTAACCTAGCCCAGCTCGGCGAGGACGAGCCCGGCCCGGACCTTCGGCGTGAACCAGGTGCTCTTCCGGGGCATCTTGTGCCGCCCGAGGTTGACCGCGAGGAAGTTGTCGACGGTGACCGGGGCGATCAGCACCGCCAGCTCGGCGCGGCCGGCGTCCACCTCGCCGGCCAGCCAGCGGGCCGGGTAGTCGCCGCCCACGTACGTGACCCGCTTGTCGCCCGGGTCGAGCCCGAGCGCCTCCCGGAGCAGCACGCGCTCGACCAGCGCGTGGTCGAGGTTGTCCACCCCGGCGGCCGCCGGGTCGGTCGGCAGGCGCACGGCCCACGACTTCCCGGGGCCGCCGTAGAGGTGCACCACGCCCGAGGAGTCCGGCACCTGCGGGGGTACCCGAGCCGGCTGGACCGAAGCGCCCACGGCGCCCAGGCGCGAGAGGAGCTCGTCCACGGTCATGGTCAGCTCGGCCACGAGGCGGTTGTACGGCTGGATCGCCACCGACGAGGACGGGGCGACGACGGCCAGGAAGCGCGGCAGTTCGGCGAGCTGCGCGGCGAGCGACCGGTGGTTGCCGTCGGCCACGACCAGCTCGTCGCTGCCGGCCAGTACGCACAGCGAGTCCTGCACCGGACCGGGGCCGATCGGCCACACCGCGTGCGTACGCCCCGCCTGGTCGAGGTCGGTGATGGCGGGCGGGCCGGCGTTCTCGGTCGCGGCGGCGAGGGCGGCGTGCAGCGCGTCCCCGTCGGTCTGGACGAGCAGCACCGCCGACAGCAGGTGCCGGGTGGCCGACAGGAGGGCGACGCGTTCGCGCACCTTGTCGATGAACACGTCCTCGTTGCGGATGACCAGCCCGGGCTCGTCGACGGCCGTCGAGATCTGCGCGGTGTCGACCATGCCGAAGAGGCCGTACGACGGCTCCTCGCCGGGCGCGGTGATCCGATACAGCGCGACGACCCGCTCGGCCGGCGTGTAGCTGCCGTCCTGCTTGGCTTCGGCCAGCCGGGCGACCGCCGCCGGCAGCGCGTCGGTGAAGGTCTGCCCCACCGACTCGGGCGCGCGGTGCGGCATCTCGACCCCGAGGGCGCTGGTCGGGTTCGCCGCGATGATGGCGGTGATCTCCGCGTCGTCGGCGAACTCGTCGTAGTTCTGGGCGCCGGTAGCGCCCGTGCTGATCCAGGCGCGTTCGATCGGGTGCACGGCCGTCATGGTTGCTGAGGTTATACGGGCGCGATCGGCGCTCAGTCGAAGACCTGCGGCTGCGCTCAGTCGAAAACCGGGCCTACCGTCCGCGTGCGCTTGATCTCGAAGAAGCCGGGCGTGGCCGCCACGAGCAGCGTGCCGTCCCACAGCTTGCCGGCCGCCTCGCCCTTCGGGGCGGGAGTCACCACAGGTCCGAAGAACGCGAGCCGCTCGCCGTCCGGGCCGGGTACGTGGATCACCGGGGTACCCACGTCGGTGCCTACCGGGGCCATGCCCTCGTCGTGGCTGGCCCGCAGCGCGGTGTCGTAGTCGGTCGAGTCCGCGGCCTCGGCCAGCGCGGGGTCGAGGCCGGCGTCGGAGAGCGCCCCGCGGAACAGCTCGGGGCCGCGCTCCTCCTTGCGCACGTGGATGCGGGTGCCCAGCGCGGTGTACAGCTCGCGGAGGACCGCCTGGCCGTACTTCTGCTGGGCCGCGACCGCCACCCGTACCGAGCCCCAGTTGCGCTTCATCGACTCCTTGTAGCGCTCGGGCAGGTCCTCGCGACCCTCGTTGAGCACCGACAGGCTCATCACATGGAACTGGATCCGGACCGGGCGGACCCGCTCGACCTCCAGCAGCCACCGGGAGGTGATCCACGCCCACGGGCAGGCGGGGTCGAACCACATGTCCGCGCTCACGCGCCCGGTCGACATAAGTACCCTCCTCGGCGACGGTCCTTACCCGATCCTGTCGCGCGCGTGGCCCTCCTACGAGTCACCCTCGACGTGAGGTGAGCCACTTCGGCCCTTGTGAACCGGCATGGAAGACTCGCCGAAGGCCGCTGTTCGACAATAGTGCGGTAGGGCCCGGTGCGTCGACGGCGAGCATCGGGGTCGGGGCAAAAGGGAGAAATACCGTGGCCGGAGTGCGCAACCTTCGTCAGGTCGAGGCCGCCGAGCGGGCGCGCCTGCTCGACGTCCGCTCGTACGACATCGCCGTCGACCTCACCGACGGCACAGGCGGCCCGGGTGAACGCACCTTCCGGACCACAACCACGATCAATTTCTCGTGTACCGAGCCGGGGGCGACGACCTTCGTCGAGCTGGCCGCGGAGCGGGTCCGCGCCGCGACGCTCAACGGTGCCCCGGTCGACACGTCCGGCTGGTCGGCCGAGCGGGGGCTCACGCTGCCCGGGCTCGCCGCCGACAACACGCTCGTCGTCGACGCCGACTTCCTCTACTCCTCCACCGGCCAGGGCCTGCACCGCAGCGTGGACCCGGTCGACAAGGAGGTGTACCTGTACAGCCAGTTCGAGACGGCGGACGCGCAGCGGGTGTACGCCTGCTTCGACCAGCCCGACCTGAAGAGCGTCTACACGTGGCACGCGACCGTTCCCGCGCACTGGAAGGTCGTCTCGAACGCGACCGTCGCCGCCACCGAGCCCGGCCCCGTGGCCGCGACCACGATCGTCCACTTCGGAGAGTCGGTGCGGATGAGCACGTACATCACCGCGCTGTGCGCCGGCCCGTACCACGAGGTGCGTACGCCGCACGACGGCATCGACCTCGGGGTGTTCTGCCGGGCCTCGATGGCGCAGTACCTCGACGCCGACGACATCTTCGGCATCACCCGGGAAGGGTTCGACTTCTTCCACGCCCAGTTCGCGATGCGGTACCCGCTGCCCAAGTACGACCAGGTGTTCGTACCCGACTTCAACTCGGGCGCGATGGAGAACTTCGGCTGCGTCGTCCACGCGGAGCAGCACTACCTCTTCCGGTCGCAGGTCACCGACTACGAGTACGAGCAGCGCGCCAACACGATCCTGCACGAGATGGCGCACATGTGGTTCGGCGACCTCGTCACGATGCGCTGGTGGGACGACCTGTGGCTCAACGAGTCGTTCGCCGAGTGGGCGTCGCACTGGTGCAACGCGCACGCCACCCGGTTCACCGACGCCTGGTCGACCTTCCTCTCGGTGCGCAAGACTTGGGGGTACCGGCAGGACCAGCTCTCCTCCACGCACCCGGTGTTCTGCGAGATCCCGGACGTGGCCGCGGTCGAGGTCAACTTCGACGGCATCACGTACGCCAAGGGCGCCAGCGTGATCAAGCAACTCGTGGCCTACGTCGGCCTGGACGCGTTCCTGACCGGCCTGCGGGCCTACTTCGCCGCCCACACCTGGGGCAACGCTACCTTCGACGACCTGCTCACCTCGCTGGAGGCGGCGTCCGGCCGGGAGCTGCGCAAGTTCGCCGCGCAGTGGCTGGAGACGGCTCAGGTCAACACCCTCCGGCCCGACGTGTCGATCGCGGCCGACGGCACGTACGAGTCAGTCACGGTGATCCAGGAGGCGCCGGCCGACTACCCGACCCTGCGCACGCACCGCATCGCCATCGGCCTCTACGACCTGAACGCCAGCGGCACGCTGGTCCGCCGGGACCGGATCGAGCTGGACGTCTCGGGCGAGCGCACCGACGTGCCGGCGCTGACGGGGGTCCGGGTACCCGACGTCCTGCTGCTCAACGACGACGACCTGACCTACGCCAAGCTGCGCCTGGACGAGCGCTCGATGTCCACTGTGGTCGATCACATCGCCGGCTTCGAGTCGGCCCTGCCGCGGGCGCTGTGCTGGGCCGCCGCCTGGGACATGGTGCGCGACGCCGAACTGGCCGGCCGGGACTACGTGGCGCTGGGCATCGCCGGCCTGCCGGCCGAGCAGGACATCGGCCTGGTCACCCAGACCCAGCGCCAGGTGCAGTCGGTGCTGGCCTTCTACGTCGATCCCGACTGGGCGCCGATCGGCTGGGCCCAGTTCGCCGAGGCGTCGCTGGTCGCGCTGCGCGAGGCCGAGCCGGGCAGCGGGTACCAACTCGCCTGGGCCCGGTCGTTCCTCGGCGCCGCGCAGAGCCCGGCCGACATGGCGATCCTGCGCGGCTGGCTGGACGGCGTGGACGTGCCGCCGGGGCTGGCCATCGACACCGAGCTGCGCTGGGCACTGGTGCAGACGCTGGTCTCCTGCGGTGCCGCCGGCGACGACGACATAGAGGCCGAACTCGACCGGGACCGCACGGCCAGTGGCGAACGGCAGGCCGCGGTGGCCCGGGCCCTGTTGCCCACCCCGGAGTCGAAGACCGAGACGTGGCGCCGGCTGGTCGACGACCACAGCCTGCCCAACTGGCTGCAGCGGGCCATGCTGCAGGGCTTCCAGCACCCGTTCCAGGTGGAGCTGACCATGCCGTACGCGTCGAAGTTCTTCGAGTCGGTGGACGACGTGTGGGACACCCGGGACGGCGACCCGGCCCAGGAGTTCGCGCTGCTGGCCTACCCGGCGTACCAGGTGAGCGAGAAGATCGTGACTCTCTCCGACGCGTGGCTGGCCACCTCCGACCACCCCGCCCCTCTGCGCCGCCTGGTCGCCGAGGGCCGTGACGGCGTCATCCGCGCCCTGCGCGCCCGCGTCCGAGACGCGAGTTGATCTTCGACGGGGGAGAAAGAAGGGCTACGGTCGGCCGGCGTGGTCGGCTAGTTGGGCTAGGCCGCTGACTATGCCGCCGGTTAGGTCGCCGCCGCTGAAGGACGCGGCCATCGACAGTGCCGCTAGTTTGCAGTCGCGGTCGGGGAGGCGTTTGCGGGCCTCGGCGCCGGTGACGATCTCGAGGACGCGCTGGTTGGGTGAGACGGCGACGAGCACTGAGCGATCCGGGTCGGCGAGCTGGCTGTGCAGCTTCTCGGCGTCGCCACGGGCCGGGTTGTCGAGATCGCCGACGTAGACGCTGAACACCAGCCCGGTGCTCTGGTCGGCCAGGCGCAAAGCGTCGTCGAGGCGCAGGAGCTGCCGGGTCGTGAAGGGGCCGTCGAGCACGGCCGGTGCGCCGGCCGAGTCACCAGCGGTCACTTGCGCCTCCTGTATCTCCGTGCGCGGCGACCGCACTGTCCGCCGCGGTCTCGCCGGCCGTCAGCTCGGCGCGCCTAGCGCCGGGCAGAGCGGCCCGACCATCCACACCGGACATTGGCTCCGGCGCGGACAGGAACCAAACGGGCGTGAAGTCGAACGGTCGGCCGGGCCGGTACCGCTTGCCCGGGCGCGAGCTGCGGGCATAGACCAAACCGGTGATCACAACGACCACCGCGGCCGGGATCCCCACGAAGACGAGCACCGTCTGGAGAATGGACACGGCGTTCACGGTAGCGGAGGATCTCAGCCAGTCCACATCGCGGGGTGGCGGTCTGGTCGTGGCACCATCCGCTCGACCTGCGCCGCGGTGGCGAGCACCAGCGCGTCGGCGCCGACGGCTCCGGCGAGCATGGCGCCGACCGGCAACCCGTCGGCGGTCCAACCGAC
>Ga0075429_100005629_pt1 | contig 10799 bp, 7 predicted proteins | sample RhiMetdeltSRZDD3_FD_75295 | JGI IMG/M metagenome (GOLD analysis project Ga0075429, IMG submission 75295) | Populus rhizosphere microbial communities from Tennessee, USA - Rhizosphere MetaG P. deltoides SRZDD3 | ecosystem: Host-associated > Plants > Roots > Rhizosphere > Soil | place: USA...
TCGTCGGTGCCGAGATCTTCGGAGGCGGCGGGCCGCTGCTCCAGGAGAGCGGCTGGAACGCCCAGGCCGGTGCCGGCGTGCATGTCCTGCCTATCACCGTGTTCGCGCAGGTCCACTACACGCGAGTGTCCGTCGGAGGCGCGCTGGCTCGAACGGACGAGACAACCGCACTCCTGGCAGGGGCCCGGCTCGGGCTGCTGCCCGGGCCGCTGTCGCCGTACCTGCTGGCGGCCTACGGGCGCGGCTGGCTCCGCAGCTCGCGCGGCGACGAAGACGCCGGGCCCGCGCTGCATCTGGGCGGCGGAATCCAGCTCGCCATCGGCACCAAGGCCCGCCTCTTCGGCGAGGCGCGCTTCAGCCTCGTCGACAACGAACACGCCGACGACGTGGATCTCGGAGTGCCGCTCGCGGTCGGTCTCGTTTTCCGGCCCTAGGACCTCACGGCGCCTTCGGCGCGCCCGGCGGCGGCGGGATCGTGACGTCGATGGGCGTCACCGGCCCGAACGACGTGAGTGGCCGATCGAAGTCCGCGGACTTGCCCACCACCACGACCGCCAGCTTGTTCTTGTGGACGTAGGTCTCCAGCACGCGTGCGACGTCCGCGAGCGTGACCTTCTCGATGCCGGCCGGATAGCGCTCCAGCGTGTCGAGCGGGTATCCGTGGAACTCGTATGTCATGCGCCGGCTGAGGATCTTGTAGCGCTGGTTGACGTTGAAGACGAAGGAGTTGAGGAGGGCGTCCTTCGCCTTCTGCAGCTCTTCCGAGGTGGGTGGCACCTTCTTGAAGTTGTCGATCTCCTCGAAGAGGGCGTCGATGGCGGCGGCGGTCGTCTCGCTCTTGGTGGACGTGACCATGGAGACGAGGCCGGGGTCGCTGTAGTCGGTCCCGATCCCGCCCCCCACGACGTAGGCGAGCCCCTTGCGCGTGCGGATACTGGAGAACAGGCGGCTCGAGAACCCGCCGCCGATGATCTCGTTGGCCACCTCGATAGCGTAGTAGTCGGGGTTGTCGACAGTGGTACCGAGATGGACCATCCGGATGGTCGTCTGGTTCACGTCGCCCTTCTCGACCAGGTAGTAGCCCGGCTTGCCGCCGGGCAGCCGGGCGCCGCGGGCGTGTTTCGCGGGCGTGCCCGCGGGCAGGGAGGCGAAGGCCTTGCGGAGCCGCGCCTCCATCACCGCCGTGTCGAAGTCCCCGATGACACCGAGGATCATGTTGCTCGGGTGCATGAACTTCTTGTGCCACGCGAGGAGGTCGTCGCGCGTGACCGCGGCCAGGGTCGCGAACTCGACCTGCCGGGTATAGGGCCAGGCACCGTAGCCGAGCTTCTGCGCTTCGCGCTGTGCGATGGCACCGGGATCGTCGTTTCGGCGAACGATGCTGGTGCCGACCAGCCGCCGCGCGAGATCGATCTTGTCCTGCCGGAACTCGGGCTCCCGCAGGACCTCCAGGAACACGGGGAACACTTCGTCGAGGTTTTCCTTGAGGCAGTTGAACGAGATGGAGCTCGAGTCCAGATCCATGCTCGTCTCCAGCTCGGCGGCACGGGTGGCGAGGAGCTCGTCGAGCTCGTCGCCGGTCCTCGTCTTCGTCCCTCCCGTGCGCCAGACACGCCAGTAGAGGGAGGCGAGCCCGACTTTCGCCGGGTCCTCCTCGCGCGCGCCGCCGCGTATGGTCAGGGTCGTCTGGATCAGCGGCAGCTCGTGGTCTTCCTGAATGAACACCACCATCCCGTTGCCGAACACGACTCGCTTGGGCTGCGCGGGAGTGAACGCGCGGAGAGGAGACCGCCGGATATCGCGCCATTCGGCGGCGGGGGTGACGGCGGCGGCGGCGGCGGTGCAGGCCGTCCCCATCACGAGCACTGCCAGGATCGACCATGGTGAGCGCATCACCGACCTCCCGCCGCGGCACCCGCCATGCGGGTGGATTGGAGGATGGCCGCGGTGCGATTCTCGGACACGAACGTCTGTTGCGCGATCTTCCGGACGTCCGCCGCGGTGACCTTCTGCATCCGTTCGACCATCCTGAAGAGCTCCCTCCAATCGCCGAAGCGGGCCTGGGCGTACCCGAACTGCTCCGCGAGGCCGGAATTGCTGCCCAGCTGCCGCATCAGATCGGCCCGGGCGCGTGTCTTCACCGCCTTCAACTCCTCCTCGGGCACGTCCTCGTTCTTGAGCCTCTCCAGCTCGGCGTGTATGGCGTCGCGCAGCTCTTCCGGCGTGTGGCCCGGCGTGGACACCGCCTGGAACAGGAACAGGTGGGGGTACTTCGCGCCCGGGAAGCCGTTCTGTCCCGAGGCGCCGGCGGCGATCTTCTTGTCGCGGACGAGCGCGCGATAGAGGCGCGAGGTGCGGCCTTTGGAGAGCAGGTCGCCGATCACGTCGTAGACGGCATCGCTGGGATCGTCCCAGCTCGGACGATGGTAGCCCTCCATGTAGTAGGGCTGCGCGGCGTCGCGCATGACGACGGTGCGCTCGACACGCTGGGGCGGCTCGAGCGTCCGCAGCGGCTCCGGCCGGGGCCGCGCGGGGAGACGCCCGAAGTAGGCTTCCACCAGCGGCATCGCCTCCGCCGCCTTCACGTCGCCGACCAGGGCGATCACCATGTTGGCGGGCACGTAGTAGCGCCGATAGAATTCCAGCGCGTCCGTGGCCGAGAAGGACCGCAGGTCCGAGGGCCAGCCGATGTTCGGCTGGCCGTAGGGATGGGCGGTGAACGCGGCGCACACCAGCTGCTCCAGCAGGCGGCCGATCGGATCGCTCTCGTAGCTCTTGCGGCGTTCTTCGAGAACGACGTCGCGCTCCTTGTAGAACTCGCGCATCACCGGGTTCAGGAAACGCTCCGATTCCAGATAGGCCCAGTGCTCCAGTCGATTGGAGGGCATCGAATAGAGGTACATCGTCTCGTCCTTGCTGGTGTACGCGTTCAGGCCCACGCCGCCCTCGCGCTCGACCATCTCGCCGAAGGCGTTGGTCACGACGTGCTGATCGGCGTCGGCCATCGCGTCCTTCCACGCCTTCTCGAGCTCGGCGACCTTCTTCGCGTCGCTCCCCCCGCTCCGGCGCCGCTCGGCGTCGTAGGCGAGGTACGCCTTCTCCACCTTCTCGAGAGCCACCTTCTCGGCGGCGTAGTCCTTGGTGCCGATCTTGTCCGTGCCCTTGAAGGCCATGTGCTCGAACATGTGCGCGAGGCCGGTGATGCCCGGGGCCTCGCGGTCCGAGCCGACGTCCACGTGTGTGAAGAAGGAGAAGGTCGGCGCCTCCGGCCTCTCGTAGACGAGGACGGTGAGGCCGTTCGCGAGCGTCTTCAGCGTCATGCGCTTCTCGAACGACGCGATGTCCTGGGCGGAGACGGCGGCGGCCGTTCCCAGGACCACGATCGCGGCCCACAGCACGAGTTTTCTCATCAGCGATCCTCCGTCAGGCAGGGATTTCGACTATAGCTCAGAAGCGAACGTCGGCCGAGAGCAGAACCCGGCGCCCTTCGATGGGCACCGTGGCCGGCGTATAGACCGGGCTCGCGGCGAGCGTGCCGTCCGCGCCGAGCACGTTGCGCACGTCGAGGTCGAGGCGCACGGGGTACACGAGGCGCGTCCTCCAACTCAGCCGCAGGTTGGCCTCCACGAAGTCTCCGGCGCGCGCCGCCATCTCCCTCGAGGCATCGAGATCGTGCGGGCCGACGTAGCGCGCGGTGGCCGCCGCCGTCCATCGGCCCCTCTCGTACGCGACACCGCCGGAGGCGAGCCAGCTCGAGCTGGCCGGCAACGGGCTCAGGGAGCCGCCCTCGACGAGACGCGGCCGCGCGTAGGCGACGTTCAGGTACCCGTGCAGGCTCGTGGTGCGCGCGCGCAACGCGACGCCGGCACCGGAAGCCTCGACGTCTCCCCCCGATTGATACTGGAGCACGCCGACGAGGTCGGCGGGATCACCGGAGGGCGCGACGACGCCGCCCTGCACCTGCGACGGCGCGGTGATCTCCACACCCCGGATGAGACCGGTCAGCCGGCTCGTGAACGCGTAGGCCTGCGCCGACACCTTCGCCGACGGGCTCCACATCATCGACAGCTCGCCCGAGCGGATGCGCTCGGAGCGCAGATCGGGGTTGTCGATCTGCTGGCTGAAGTCGGCGTAGGCCGCCTCGAAGATCGACGGGGGGCGGAACCCTTCGTTGTAGAGCGCCTTCACCGACAAGCGCGGCGCCGGCTTCACGATGACGGCGGCGCGGGGCTGAGCGCGCCGTCCGCCGGGTTTCGTATCCGCGATGTTGGCGCCGGCGATCAAGGCGAGCCGCTCCGACGGCCGCCATTCCTCCTGCGCATACGCCACCGCCAGGTGGCCGGTGACGGCGGCTTCGCGGGCGCCGTCACGGACGGCGCCGCCGGCGAAACGATCGAAGGAACGCTGCGTCATTCCCCGGGCGCGGTATTCGCCCCCCAGGGTCACGGTGTGCCCGCCCGTCTGGTAGTGCAGCCGGGCCTCGCCGCCGGTGTCGCGGTCGTCGGTGTGGAGGACGAACGTGTACAGGTCCTCGCCGAGGTCGGCGGCGGGATCCGAGAACGGATCGTTCTCCTCGTACGTGTAGTCGTCGTGGAACACCCGCGCGGAAAGCCGCAGGCGCGCGTTCATCCTCCGATCCCAGCGCAGCTCGGCGAGGTGTTTGCTGTCCTGCACGTGCTCGTCCGTCGATCCGTACAACGACTCGTACGGCGCGAGCGGCGCCCCGTGCCGGCGATATCCGGCCCGCAGGAGCATGGAGAAGTCGCCGCGCTGCGCGTGCACGAAGGCAAACGGCGCGCGCTCGAAGTCGGTGCCCGACTGCGGTCCGCCCCAGCTGGCGCCGATCGGCTCGAGATCGAGATCCTCGCCGGACGAACGGTAGTAACCGGCGGCCACGAGCAGGCTCCACGGCGTTCCCTGCGCGCTGCCCGCGCGGCCGAACGACGCCAGCGCCTCGCCGGTCTTCCAACTCCCGCCCGTCAGCCTCAGGCGGCGGCCCGGCTCCGTCTCGCCGTTGCGGGTGACGACGTTCACGATGCCGTAGAGGCTGTAGCCGCCGTACAGGAGCGACGACGGGCCGTAGATGATCTCGATGCGCTCGGCGAGCTCGAGGGGGACGACCATCTCGCGGCCGACGCCGCCGAAGTTGTTCCACGGCTCGTTCAGGGGGTGGCCGTTCAGCATGACGAGGACGCGGGTGTTGAAGTCTTCGTAGAAGAAGAGGCCGCGTCCGCCTGCGAAGTCGTAACGCCGATCGTTGTGCGTGAAGTTGCCGACGGAGGCGAAGTTGAGCACGTCGGCCAGCGTGCGGAAGCCGTAGCGCTCGATGTCGTCGCGGCCGATCACGGTGACTGTCGCCGGCGTCTCCGTGAGCGCCTCCGCACGCTTGGAGACGCCTTCGATCGTCTGCGTCTGGAAGTAGCTGTCCTTCTGCTCGAAGAAGTCGGAGTCCTGCGCGCCCGCCGCCATCGCCGCGGCCAGCAGCGCGAGCACGACCGCCGGCCTACTTGCGGCGCCGCTCACCAGGCTTCTCCGCCAGATCGACTGTCGTCGTCTGATCCTTCGTGACATAGAGAATCGGGCCGTCCACGTCCTGCGCCTTCGCTCCCGGCGCCGATGACGCGCGGCTCGCCTGCCAGGCCGTACGCGCCACCGCTTCCGGCGCGCTCACCAGCGCCGCCGTGAACCCGAGCTGCGGCATGTCGGGCAGGAAGCCGAGGAGCGGCTTCTTCGCCGAGCGCGCCTCGTCGGTCACGATGCGCAGGCTCTCGCGATCGAACAGCAGCGGGTCGACGGGACACAGGAGGACGTCGACCTCGCCGAGCGCTTTCAGGCCGCGGACCAGCTCGCCGGAGGAGGCCGCCGGGATCGCGCGCAGCGACACGCCGGCGGCTTTCGCCGCCTCGTCGAAGGCGGCGGCCACGGCGGCATTCTGACTGGGTGTGTACAGGAAGCCGAACGTGCGCGCATTGAAACGCGCGGCCATCCAGCGGAACAGCGGTTCCAGGCGCGGGTAGAAGGCGATGTAGGTGGCGCGGACCTTGAGGCGGTCGGGGTTGGGAACACCGAGGGCGATGACCGGAACCCTCCCCGCCTCGACCGCGCTCGCCGCGACGGTCACGGCCTGCGGCCCCACCGCGAAGACGACGGTCTCGGAGGCGGCCAACCGGCCGAGGCGCGAGTGGTCGGTGGCGCCGACGCCGGTGAGATCGGCGACCTCGGGCTTGACGCCGTGGGTGCCGGCCTCCTTGCGCAAGGCCTCCACGATCTCCTGGGTGTACCTGGCGCTGCCGCCGCGGACGATCAGCTCCGCGCGGACAGTCGCCGGCAATGCGAGCACGATGCCGAAGGCCGCCCACCGCACGCGCACGCCTGAGCGTAGCACCATAGACGTTTGGATAGAAGAAGACCAGGGCGTGTTGTCAGCCGCCGCGGCAGCCGATACTCTTGCCGCAGCTCCGTGCGATCCCCCAAGGCCGTACGCCGCCTCAGCATCTCGGAGGAGTATCCCGTCGCGCAGGCAAGCCGCCTCGCCTCGCGCTTCGTGCTCTCCGGCCCGCTGGAGGCCCACGACTTCGCGGAGAAGGGCAACATCAACCTCCACACCTTCGTGGTCGAGGCGTTCGGGGGCACGAACGGCCCGCGCGAGTTCATCCTCCAGCAGATCAACCAGCAGGTGTTCACCCGGCCGCAGGCGGTGATGAGCGCGATGATCGCCTGCATCGAGGCCCAGCAGAAGAACCTCGCCGCCGGCGCCCTCCGCGAGGGCGAGCAATGGGAGACGATCAGCCTCATCCCCACTCGTGAGGGCGAGCGTTATCTCGAGGTGAACGATCGGCGGGGCTACGCGTGCTGGCGGCTCATGGTGTGCATCGCCCGGACGCGAACCTTCAAGAGCCTGGGCGAGCTGCCGGGCAACGAGCGGCGGCTCTTCATCGCCGAGCAGGCGGGGGCGGGCCTCGCCCTCTTCGGCACCTTGACCGCGGGCATGGACACGACCGGCCTCAGCAACCCCCTGCCCGGCTATCGCGACACGCGCGTCTACTACGACCAGCTCCACTCCGTACTGGCCGGCAACCGCACGCGGGAGGACGCCGCGTCCCGCTTGCCCGACGATCCCGAGGTACGACAGGCGACCGAGCGCCACTTCCTCGTCCATCTGCCCGCGGAGGAGTCGCGCCGGCGCATCGAGCATCCCGAGGTGCGGCCGTTCGTGGACCTCCTCCGCGAGAACGAGGACTTCGCGATGCTGCTCCTCCGCGAGATGGCCTCGGGCGGCATCCGCCGCGCCGCCATCCACGGCGACACCAAGCTCGACAACTTCCTGTTCGACGACAAAACGGGGCAGGTGAAGGCCCTGGTCGATCTCGACACGATCATGCCGCACACGTGGCTGGCGGACTGGGGCGACATGGTCCGCTCGCTCTGCAACGTGGCCGGCGAGAAGGAACGGCAAGCCGACCGCATCCAGGTCGACATGGACATCTATCGCGCGGTGGCCCGCGGCTTCCTGCGCTCCGCCCGCAACGTCACCGCGCGCGAGCTCGAGCTCATGGTGGAAGCGGTTCAGGTCATCGCCCTCGAGCTGGGGATGCGCTTCCTCACCGACTACCTGCGCGGCGACAGCTACTTCAAGCTCGGCCCCGCCGATCCGCCCGACCTCAACAAGGTGCGGGGGCTGGCCCAGCTCACGCTGTTCCAGCGCCTGCGCGAGCGGGCCGGCGACACTCGGGACGCCATCGAATCGTTGCGGCGGGAGTACGGCGTCGGCGGCCTCGGCCCGGAGGCGGCGTGCAAAGACTGAAGATCGGCACCTCCTGGGTGCGCGGTGTCGTCGGCGAGGCGCTCACGCCGGACCTGGTCGTCGACTTCGCCTGCGCCTTCGGTACGTGGTGCGACGGCGGCGCCGTCGTCATCGGCCGCGACACCCGCGGCTCGTCTCGCATGATGCGGGCGGCCGTCACCTCGGGCCTGCTCGCGTCGGGCTGCGAGGTGATCGACCTCGGGCTCTGCTCGACGCCGTTCGTATCCTTCGCCGTGCGCGAGCTGGGCGCGGACGGCGGCATCTCGATCACGGGCAGCCACAACGACGCCGAGTGGAACGCCTTGAAGTTCGTCGGCCCCGACGGTGCGCTGCTCAACGCCGTCAAGAGCGAGGAGCTGCTCGACATCTATCACGCCTCTCACTTCCGCCTGGCCGCCTGGAACGAGCTCAAGCCGGTCGCTCGCGACGGTGGCCTGGCCGCGCGGTATCGCGCGCACCTGCTCGCCGCCCTCGACGTCGAGACCATAAGCGCCCGCGGCTTCAAGGTCGCCGTCGACTTCTGCAACGGCGCGGGAGCGGAAACGGCTCGGCCGTTCCTGGAGGCGTTGGGGGCGACCCTCGTTCCCGTCAACGAGGAGCCGAGCGGGATCTTCGCGCACCCGCCCGCCCCCACCGCCGCCAACATGCGCGTGCTGGCCGAGCAGGTGACGGCCACGCGTGCCGACATCGGCGCCGGCCTCAACGTCGACGGCGACCGTGTCGGCTTCGTCACCCGCGACGGCGTCGCCCTCTCGGAGGAATACACGCTGCCCATCGCCGCCGGGGCCCGCCTGCGCCGGCATCCCGGGTCGATCGTGATCAACCTGTCGACGTCGAGCATGGTGGAGGCCGTGGCCGCGAAACACAAGCAAGGCGTCCGCCGGGCCGCCGTCGGCGAGAGCCACGTGGTCGATCAAGGCATGGCCGAAGGCGCCGTCCTCGCCGGCGAGGGCAGCGGCGGGGTGGCCGCCCTCCCCGCGAGCCTGACCTTCGACGCCCTGCTGACCCTCGGCCTCGTCCTCGAAGAGATGGCGTCGGCGGCGCTGTCGTTGCAGGAGCTCGTCGATCGGCTGCCGCGCTTCACCATGCGCAAGCACGAGCTGCCCTGTCCGCCGAACGTCGTCTACAAGGTGGTCGAGGCCTTCCGCACGCGGTACGCCGACCACGATCCCGACTGCACCGACGGCGTGCGCGTGCAGTTCCCCGACGCCGGCTGGATGCACGCCCGCGCCTCGAACACGGAGCCGCTGCTGCGCGTCATCGTCGAGGCGGCGACAGCGATACGCGCCGACGCCCTTTTGACGGAGGCCCTCGCCTTCGCCCGCCGCACCATGAAGGCGGCGGGGGAGCCCTGAGATGTCACGGCTGTCGCTGAAGATCGGCGCTTCCGGCGTGCGCGGGGTGGTGGGCGAGTCGCTGACCCCGCAGCTCGTCACCTCCTTCGCCGCCGCCTTCGGCAGCTACTCGGGGACAGGCGAGATCCTGATCGGCAGCGACACCCGGCCGTCGGCGGAGATGGTGAAGCAGGCGGCGATCGCGGGGCTCCTGAGCGTGGGCAACACGCCGGTGGACGTGGGGGTGGTGCCGGTGCCCGCGCTCATGCGCCACGTGCGCGACGCCCAGGCGCGCGGCGGCATCTGCATCAGCGCCAGCCACAACACCGTCGAGTGGAACGCCCTCAAGTTCATCGGCCCCGACGGCATGGTGCTGCGCGGCAACCAGTCGGCGGAGCTGACCGACCTCTACCACCAGGGCGTCTATCCCCGCGTCTCGGCCGCGGAGATCCCGGCCGCCCGCACGGACGTATCCACGATCGCCCGGCACCGCGACGCCGTCCTGGGCGCGGTGAACGTCTCGGCCATCCGTGCCCGGCGGTTCCGCGTGGCGATCGATTGCTGCAACGGAGCGGCGTCGCAGGCGACGCCGGAGTTCCTGGACGCGCTGGGCTGCGAGATCGTCGCCGTCCACGCCGACGCGAGCCGGCCCTTCCCCCACGATCCCGAGCCGCTGCCGGAGAACCTCGGCGACCTGTGCGCCGCGGTTGCGGAGAAGAAGGCCGACCTCGGCTTCGCGCAGGATGCGGACGCCGATCGCCTCGCCCTCGTCGACGAGCGCGGCCTTCCCCTGGGCGAGGACTGCACGGTGGCGATCGCCGTCGAGTACTGGCTCCGCCGGCGGCCGGGCACGGTGGTGGTCAACCTCGCCACCAGCCGCATGATCGACGACGTCGCCGCGCGTTATGGCTGCCGCGTGGTGCGCACGCGCGTCGGCGAGACCCACGTCGTCGAGAAGATGATCGACGTCGGCGCGGAGATCGGCGGCGAAGGCAACGGGGGCGTGATCCTGCGTCCGGTGAACGCCTGCCGCGACAGCTTCGTGGGCATGGCCCTGGTGCTGGAGGCGCTGGCCCGGGACGCGTCGTCGCTCAGCACGCTGCGCGCGCGGCTCCCCGCCTACGCGCTGCTGCAGGAGACGCTGCTCTGCCCCGCCCGCGAGGTCGCACCGTCGCTACGGCTGCTGCAGCAGTACTACCGCGAGCACACCCTCGACCTGACCGACGGCATCAAGGTCGCGTGGAAGGACCGCTGGATCCAGATCCGGCCTTCGAATACCGAGCCCATCATCCGATTGACGGCGGAGGCGCCGAGCGCGGCGGACGCGCAGGCCCTGCTGAACGAAGCGATCGAGCGGCTCAGTCCGGGGAGCTGAGCGCGGCGGCGCTCGATTGGAGGTCACATGACACCGCTGCCGCCCGAAGTCGTCCTGAAGCGCTTCGACGCCCCGGATGAGGTGCGCGTCTTCGAGAAGGGGCGCCTCGAGATCGTCCGCATCGGCGGCGTGACGATCGGCCGCGCGCTCTACGAGCCGGGCTGGAAGTGGTCGGCCCACGTGGGCCCGACCGTGGGCGCTTCGCGCTGCAGCGTCGAGCACGTCGGCCTCGTGATCTCGGGCACCTGCACGGTGGCGTTCGACGACGGGCGCGTCATCGAGCTGC
>Ga0075429_100005642_pt1 | contig 10788 bp, 9 predicted proteins | sample RhiMetdeltSRZDD3_FD_75295 | JGI IMG/M metagenome (GOLD analysis project Ga0075429, IMG submission 75295) | Populus rhizosphere microbial communities from Tennessee, USA - Rhizosphere MetaG P. deltoides SRZDD3 | ecosystem: Host-associated > Plants > Roots > Rhizosphere > Soil | place: USA...
TGATTATTCACCAAGTCAATCTAAAGGGTTCCCAGCAGCTATTGGACTTTCAGGATTTAGTGGTAATGGTAGAACATTCTTCAATTTAGATCCTCTTAGTGAAAACTTAGAACAAAGAATGAATAGATTAATTTCCGAAAAAAAATGTGGTTCTATGATTTTAGTTATTCCAAATTGTTTTACAAAATTTGGAGGAAATCAATATATAAATTCTACAGCTACAGGAAGGTATGAAGACTATATCGTTAATGAAATAATCCCATTCATACGAAATAACTACAATATTTCTTCATTTGGAGTATGGGGTAAATCTTCCGGTGGATATGGTTCACTTGTTTTAGGAATGCATTACCCCGAATTATTCAAGGCCATTGCTTGCCATTCAGGAGACGCCGCGTTTGAATATTGTTATTTACCAGATTTTCCAGATGCTTATCAAAGTTTTAAGCAAACAGAAGGAATTGAAAACTGGTTTATTCAATTCTGGAATAAACCCAATAAAAAACAAAAAAATGATTTTATTGCCTTAAATATGTTATGTATGGCAGCACATTACTCTCCAGACCCAGCATCACCATTAGGTGTTAGAATGCCTTTTGATCTTGAAACGGGGGAACTAAATGAAGATACATGGCAAATGTGGAAGAAATGGGATCCTATTAAAATGATAAGCCACTATCAAAATAACCTCAAAAAATTGAGTTTATTGTACATAGATTGTGGGATCAAGGACGAATTCAACCTCTATATTGGTGCAAGAATACTTCATCAAAAACTTGAAAATATGAATCTTAAACATCATTATGAAGAATTTGATGGGGGTCACTCCAATACAAGCTTCAGATATGACACATCTTTTCCATTGCTATGTTCATCGCTTTCTTAGAATTTTAGTTATAAATCCTATGAATATTTTAGAAAGAATTGTATATAAAAATCTATATGAATTCTATATTACTTGAAGAGTAAAAATATGTCTTAATAATAATATGTATGAAAATTACCTAGACTAATTATATAATGTCTTTGAATTTACTTAATAAAGAATGTTTTCATCTAATTGAATGCAAAAAATGAATAGAAAAAATTCACTAATAATATTAACATCGATAACTTTGGGAGCATTATTGCTGTTTAACACCTATCCTTCGATGAAGGTGTTAGCCTTTGGAGAAAAGTCAGAACAAGATTATCCACAAGAACAAGATTATCCACAAGAACAAGATTATCCACAAGAACAAGATTATCCACAAGCAGAAAACGGCTACAATTCAGATATGCCATATAATCAAGATAGATATGGAGCATTATCAGACCAATACGAAACTGGATATTATGAAGATCACTATGGAAAACCTTATAATATAAAATAATAAAATAAAATAAAATAAAATAAATAATCTCTATTTTATTTTATATAGAAATATTAATTAATGCGGGGTTTTTAATAATTTTTTCTAATCTTAATTGTTATTATTCTAAGACAATTAAATTATTCTACCCAGATCCGATCGGGAATCAAGAAAAGAGATATTATCCATTACAATATCTCTTTGTTTAATATCTTTGGTGGTATTATTAGGTTGTAGTGAAAATCGCAGTGTCATTTCTGTTTCTTCAGTTGAATGTTCCTGTCGTTCTTTTGTCAATTTAAAAAGACTATTACTATCTAAAACAAAATGTACAATTACAATCGAAGAATTAGAATATCTATCTACTGATACAGAACTTGAGCTTATTTTATCATGTTCAACATTATTAATTGTAGACAAGTAATCTTTTGCATTAAATACCTCATGAAAAGTGTCTGGAATTTTTATTTCCATATGGATATAAATAAATCCCTCTTCGATTCTTGTCATGTTGTATTTAAATGGGATTTCAAAAGAAATTTTTTTAGATTGTTGATCATAATCATAATTTACTATTTTATCATTAAATGACAAAATGGTTAGTTTTTTATTTTGATTGCCATCTATTATAAACTCTATGACATTTCCTAAACTAAGATAGGAATCAAATTTAAGGATTACAGTCTTATTCAAATCGGGATGATTAGACAAAGCAACATTTACTATTAATCTATACATCCCACTATCCAATTTCGGTCTATCAACAAGTATTGTTCCATTTTCATCAGCCACCGTTAGCGGCTGCTCTGCTAGGTTATCAATTACATAATGATTAGCCGTTTTTATATTCTTCCTTTCATTTGAATCAAATTTAAGGATTAAGGTTCCATTTTTCGAAATAAAAGATCCATTTAGAAATATAGTGTCCTTAACTTTTTTATCATAAAATTCGCTTTTTAATATGGTAATGTTATAAAAATCAGGGATATATGTTATATTTTTATCAATATCTATTAAATTGAATACCAAAGATCTTGTTTCATTTATATTTGATTTAGTCATAGAGGGCTTGAATTCAACATGTAAACTCAATGGGGTATCATCTAAATTAAGAGGCGGTAAATAATCAATCCCAAAATTGTTTCGTATACCATTCCCATAAACATATGATAATGTAGTATAATATATTGATAGTAATACTATTGTTATCATTAACGATATTACTAAAATTTGTGTCATAATTTTGAATTCTGAAAATAATAATAATACTATATGAATTTACATCTATTTATAAAAAAGAAGAGATTTTTCTGTCTCTCTCTATCTAAACAGAAAATTACAGATACTTTCGTTAAAATTCATCATACACTCCTTCTTTAATTGTTCAGTAAATTTCCCTTGATCGTCATCAAAATCTTTAGGATTGACTGGAGGAACTTCATCCTGTTGATCTAATGGACTTTGAATAATTTCCAATTTAATTGGAACATTTAGTATTTTGTTGTCTCTCGATATCTTTAGTTTTACAATATCGCCCTCTTTTTTATCCATCAAATAATCAGTTATATCTGAAACTGACTTTATAGTCTGATTGTCTATTCCAACTATTACATCTCCTCCTAATCTATATTGAGTATTATTTATTATTTCAACTTTGTATCCACCTCGTATTCCTGCTTTATCTGCTGGACCATTGGAATTTACGTCAATTACAAGAAAGCCTTGCGGTTCTGTTAGGTTCATTTTCTTTGCAATATCAGGTGTTATATCTATTCCAGTAATACCAAGGGAAGGATGTTGTGATGAACTAATAAGAGTTTGAGAATCGGGTCTTGCTTGTAATACAGTACTTTTTTCTTGAACAATTCCATCTCTAATTATGGTTAATGTAATGTTATCTCCCACTGATTTTTCCCTTTCTAGATAAGAAAGGATGTCGTCTATTTTTCTAACAGGGTTTCCATCTATTGCTAAAATAATGTCACCACCAAGTTCAACTTCTCTTCCATCTATAGTATCAATTTTATCTCCGCCTCGTATTCCTGCTTTATCTGCTGGACCATTGGAATTTACGTCAATTACAAGAAAGCCTCGTGCTTCTGTTAGGTTCATTTTCTTTGCAATATCAGGTGTTACATCTACTCCTGTTATCCCAAGCCAAGGATGAGGATAAGAACCATTTTTCATTAATTCTGGTATGACCTTTTTTAATGTATTTGACGGAATGGCAAATCCTACGCCTGCATATACACCTGTATTGGAGAAAATAGCAGAATTAATGCCAATTACTTCTCCATTAAGATTTAATAAAGGACCTCCAGAATTACCTGGATTGATAGCTGCATCTGTTTGAATAATATCTGGTATAGAAAATGTTGCAACTCTATTATCACTTCCGAAAATATTTTCTGGTGTTGATGGAAGTAGCCTTCCTAGCCCACTAATAATACCCTCTGTAAGTGAACCAGATAAGCCAAAAGGATTACCAACCGCAGCAACAGTTTCTCCAACAATGAGATTGGATGAATTACCCAATTTTAATGGGAATAGTTTTTCCTTCGGAACATCATCTATTAAAATAATAGCAAGATCACTATGCGGATCTGAACCTATAACTTTGCCTGTATAAATCGTCCCGTCAGAAAAAGTAATGTGAAGATCTTTACCTCCTGATGTTACATGATTGTTGGTAATAATGTGTCCATTTTTATCATATACAAATCCTGAACCTAATCTACTACCTAACAATTCTGTTGTTTCATCTTCACTGGAAACTTGTACTACTGATTTTTCAACGTGTTTGAATAACTCTGAAAGAGTCTGAGTTTTATTAGTAATATTTTCGCTTGCAAAAGAGTCTTTTATGCTATAATTAACTGTAATTAAAGTCACCAAAGAAATGGCTAGAAGTAATAATGTCATCCGATTATAGAGATTTCCTCTAGATTTTTTTAAAACTACGTTATTATGGTTCAATATTATTTAATAAATTTTAGTTATGTATATTTCTTGATGATCAGTTGCAACAAGTATCTATATAGACTTGTATTAGACTATAGATAATTTCCCTTTACTATATAATATTAATCGTTCCATCATTAAATTATCAATCTATATACTCTATCAGATAACAGCACGACATTTAACTTCCTGGAGTTTCTGAGAAGAGTAAATAATATCTATTTAGCATTGGCAGCCAGATAATGAATTTATTAATATAGATGAATTAACTGTGAATGAGAATAGTATATTTAACAATGAATGGCATCTTAAACTATTTAATAACTATTGACACAAAGGAGATTCTGCAAAATTTTTAACTGGGCATTGCAATTGCTTGATCTCTTCTAGTAGTATGTTTGATTCATCATTTGAAATTTGAAATGTCTTTAAGATTATAGTTATTATTATTTTATTTTATTGGATGAGATCTTTAAATATTATTATAGTTCTAACTGACTTGTTTCAGCCGTTTGGAATTGTAAAGTAAATTCTATGAAAAGGATCTATCTGAGACCATTAACAAGTAATAACAGATGAAATAGTTTTTTAATGAATTATTTTAGTCTATTCAAAATATATAAGGCTGAATATTTTCTTTTGTAAAATACGTTGTTAACATTCTTAAATTAGGAGAATATTCTCATCGTTAACAAATAATATCCCCTAGGATTGTTGATAGATATTAATCAATAAGAAAAAATATTTGAAAAACATAGGGTAAATATGAAAAATAATGATGATGACTTCTTTTTAATTGAAGATATGAATGCACATCAAATCCGAAACAAAGTAAATGATAAAACTGTTGCTGTATTAATTTTTGGGTCTTGTGAAAACCATGGAGATCATCTACCATTTGGATCTGATTTTATATTCCCCTTAGAATTGGCAAAAAGAGTAGCTATAAAAAATAAAAATTTGATAATATTCCCTCCTATTCCTTATGGTGTAAGTAGCCATCATAAAAAATTTTATATGACTATCAGTTTAGATACAAATACTCTTATAGCCATAATTGAAAATTTATTTGAGAGCATATATAGCCATGGAGTACAAAAAATTTTAATCATTAATGGCCATGATGGAAATATAGCACCCATAGAGATTGCCTCTAGAAATACAAAAGAGAAACATCCAAGTATAACTATAGCGTGTTTGGAGTCTTGGTGGGAATTGATTGGAAAAATTTCCTCAGATACTTTTAATATATGGGATGGATTGGGTCATGGAGGCGAAGCTGAGACCTCAGCTATGATGACCATTAGACCAGATTTGGTAAATAAAGAAAATATACCTGAAGATACCATTCCTAATCTCCCAAAACACATAAGAATATTTTGGACAATGGATGAACTTACTAAAACCGGGGCCACTGGATCTCCCTCCAACGCTTCTGTAAAAAAAGGGGATGTTATTTGTAGCGTTTTAGAAGATATATTAGCATCATTTCTATTGGATATGGAAAAGAATAGATGGAAATATGGACTCTATCTTTGAAGAATATTCTGACTTATTTCAATTATTTTTAAATATATTCAAATTTAATCAAAGGTAGTACCTTTTGAATGAATTAATATTATTGTAATTGATCGTAAGTTATTATTTAAAATTTATGTTACATAAATAAAAAATAATATTACACCCCTGATTACTCTGAGGATTCGAAGAATGTACTATAAAGTATAATAACAAAAAATCTCTAGGAAAAGAGATGCTAATTAAAAAAAAACCCAGTACTATCTTTATTTTAACTCTAACAATTTTAATAGGAACTTTTATTAATCTTCCATCTTATGCTCAAGAAGGTAATCTAACTCATGACGACGAATACTCAAACAAAGTCGGACATTCCTTGGAGGAAGGAAACGAATACAATAACACTGCTACTGTAAGAGACTCAGTCACAATACTGTTACAAGACGTAATTATTCCTGGAACTGATTTTTTACACCTTTATGACTCTACACCATCTCATATAATGAATGGACATATTGCTTTAAAAGTTCCCTGTGCAGCTGATAGTAGTTCTCCAATCAATGTTTTAATAGGCTCTGCACCGAATATGACAGAAGCAACTCTTGAAAATATTGCTACCTTATCAATTCCTGGCGAACAATGTCTATATCATGTTGATTTGATACCTGGAGGAAATGTAACTACAATTACAGATATCGCCTTGTCTAATCCTACAGAAGATGAGATAGAATTTCCACCAACCGCATCAGTGGTAATTGGTATAAATGAAGTAATGGAAGGAGAACATGCTCATACAGAAAATGCAGAGAACGCTACTGAAGCTAAACACACATAAAATAATATCAAATCCTCAAACTAGATTTTATTTATCTTTCTTTTATTCACTATCTTTTTATTTATAATAAAGGCTATTTAAAATTCAGCAAGGTATATTCATATTACTCGTATTGCCATTCCAAAAACCTGAGTTTAGTAATAGAACTTGTTATTAAAGCAGCAATGGATTTCCCCCTCACTTAGGATTTGTAATATTTCTAAACAGTTACAAATTTACATTTTTAGTTACAATATAAATAATTGCATTAAATCAATTAAATTTGATAATGAATTAAGAATCTCATACAAAAACGGAATTGAAAAATACCTACATGATACACTCTAATTACACATCACAACTAATAGATAAAAGCAAAATAGAACAAATTATTTGAAAAATACTAATGAATTTAGCATTTTTTGAATTATTGGAAAATACTGTTCGTATTTATCAACATACGCTTTGTATGTGATTAAATATACTTTATCATTATTTTTAGTAATAAGTTGAAGAGCTTGTTTTTTTTCTTCATCATCCATTGCGGTAAACATTATTTTTTTTGCTGGTCTATTATCTGCAAGTACAGTATCAGAGGACTCTATCAACTGAAAATCTTTCAAGTTATTTGTCATATTTTTAAGATGGATATTTACGATTGTGTTTAGTGATACATTACTCACGCTCAGCGAAGAGATTCCCAAGCCTGCTGGAGATTTATATTGGCTTGAATCTACGATCGGTGCAAGAAAGGTAACGAAATTATTAAGACGTTCTTCTTTTTGCCAAGTTGAAGGATATTGTATACTAAACCTTAATTTTGTATTTTCATAAAGTTTAAAATCATCGGGTGAGTTTCCAAAAGGAAAAAATCCGGAGGCATTGCTAATAGTATTTACAGAATCATTTATCAATATAATTAACAAAGAGAGAGTAAAAATTATAATAATAGTAGTAGTAGAAACCATTAGACCAACCATATATTCGAATCAAGTTTTAATGCATTATTTTATTTTTTCCAATTTTAATATTATAATATTCGATAGATTTATTATTCAAAATAGAAGTAAAAATAAATTCTTATTACATGAAATCTACTAAAGATATTGTATTTTTTTTATTCTTTAATGAAAAAACAGAAGAAGGAGTTACTTTCTTTAGGTTTAATCTAGGATATCCAAATTTCATGTTTCTTTTTTCAAGTTCATTTTCTATAAATATCATTATTGGTTCTGAGTATTCTCTTTCAGCATTTAGATTTTTTTTAAATTGAATAGGATCTTTGAATTTATAGATTTTTTCATAAAACTTTATTGAATTATCGATATTTAATATTTGTAATATATATTTCATCCTTTGCCATATATCATATCTTAATCTCAAAATTGCCCCGCTAACATATTTAACTCCCACATCATTTGCAGAATCTATTATATTAGATATATCTTCTTTCGAATCTGTTATAAGAGGTAGAATCGGATCAATATTAATAACACATTTTATACCTGATTTGGAGAATTTTTCTATTACCTTAAAAATTGATTTTGAAGGTGGAGTACCTGGTTCAACAATCCTTTTTATATTCTCATTGTTTGTAGTAATTGACCATACGACAAAACAGTTATGGGAATAACGGGAGTGTAATTCTAAATCTCTTTCGATTAGGCTAGATTTTGTAAAAATATAATACGGAATTTCAAATTCTTGTAGAACCTCAACACATTTTCTAGTAAGAGAATATTTTATCTCTGCAGGCTGATAAGCATCAGTTGCAGAGGCTATCATTACAGGATTAATTATATTTCTCTTCCATGATTGTATTTGCTTAGATAGTAATTCTGTAGCATTGATTTTTGCGTATATATGGTCATAAAATTCATGTGACCATTCATATGTAGCATAACAATACCCGCACCTATGTTGACAACCATTGTATGGATTTATAGTTAGACCTTCTTTTCCATATACAAAAAATTCATGAAGAATTGATTTACTTTCTTTAGCCGTAAAAATAGGCGCAGATTTTTTATACCATGATGATAAATTCATAATAGAATTTTAAATTAGTTGATATCTAATTAATTATATAGTACGTTTAGGTGAGGGAGGGAGAGGTGTTGCCTCATACTTTAATTTGTAAAGAAAAATCGTGTGTTCCCGTCATTTTTCATTTATTATTAATTATCTTCAGATTCTTCACCTTCGCTCATTCTATTTTTTAGATTTCTTTTACGAATAGTAACTAATACTTTTTGACCTATAAATTCAGACATGTACTCTTGATTACTTTCTGGTACTGCTATGTATTGATTATTTTCTACTGTTGTTAGAAAATTTATTATGACTATTTCGTCACTCATTGGAATAATGAGATGAAAACCAAGTAATTATAGTTTAAAGATTCTAATTTTTCACAATGCCACTACAATCTAAGAATTATGAATTAAATCAAAAATTTAAAGTTCTAACTATAATAATTTGTCAAACTCATAATTGTTGACATACGAGTCTTCTAATAGAAATAGATCTTGATCCCACTAATTTCAATTAGCACTTATTATTTATAATAAAAGTGAGTCCATAATATGTTGTTTAACGTATTACTCTGCGTACTTGTCGTACTACTGATGATGATAATGAAGTTACAATTGCGTTTTGAAAATAGCATAAGTAACTTTATATCTTACCATACGACCGTACAAAGAAGGAAAAATGAAAAAAAATGTATTCTTAATTATATTAATTAGCCTTATTGTATTAAATTTAATCCTATCTTTGTATGTAATATCTCTAATGTTCAACTAATTTCAATAATCTCAATGATGATGCTCTTTTATTAATAACATCATGAGGAAAATAGTAGTACTAATTTTATTACTGATATTTTGAGTAGATTTTATTGTCTATATATTCCCCAGATACAATGCAATATGATTCAGCTCATGAGAATTGAGTAGTATTTTTTGTTAACAGGTCAGAGCAATTACAAATTAGTACAAAATGTTAGATTGACACCTACCATAATCTTAGACCGAAATGAGATAGAACCATTCGGATAGTTACTTTGATTCACAGAATTTTTATGTAAAAAATTGTATTAATATAACCATAATAAGTTGCTACAATATTACTGTAAATATTACTTTCATTATTTAAAAAAATATTATTTTTAGTTTATTGTATGATTAAAACTGGTATATTTATATTGCTTATTATTTTTCTAGCATCGCTGAATAATGATCTTATCCATGAATCAATATGAGATGATGTTAAAATCAATAAATCAAAGTTATTCTCTTTAATTTCTTTAACTATTTCATCGTCTGCTTTACCTGCTCTAAATTTATATGAAATTTTATTTTTAAATCCTGCTGCTTCACATTTCTTAATTTTTTCTTCCATGGCATCTATTACCTCCCCTTTTATATGCCTATGAAAGTTTTGATTATCCATTTTTGATGATTCATGTGAACCTTCTACAGTTACATCCTCAAATTTGTCAACATCTTCTAATATACGAAGAATGATCAATTCTGCACCTGTAGAATTGGATAAAGATACTGCATATGTAAGTGCACGAGCCGATTCATCTTTACCATCATCAGCAACTAATATTTTTTTAAAAGAGGGAATATTATCTTTAGATATAGAATAATTCGGAGATTTTTCAGATATATTTTCTGATTCATTTTCTATTTCTGGAGTTACACTTCCATCAGGACTTATAATTTCATTTCCATCAGAATTTAAATTATCATCATCAGTGCTCATAGAAAATAAAATTATGGAATGTAATTTATAATTTTGTAATATGAAAGATGAAAACAAACTATTTTATTTTATGCAAATATCTTTGATGAATACTTAATTCTTTATATTAATAAAAGTCATTGTACTAATAGTAATAAGACATTCTAATAAAATATATTGTAATAATAACAATGTAAAATATTCGTGGATGTCTTATTAAAATCTATATTAAAACGAATAACTCCATTAGTTATTGGTGGTACTATTACAGGCATAATTTTAGTTTATTTCTTAGGACTTTTCGTCTCTATTGTATTGAATAATATTATATGGTTAATTATTTCGACTTTACTTTACAAATATCATTGGAAAATGAATGGTTTAGAAGATATC
>Ga0075429_100005646_pt1 | contig 10786 bp, 9 predicted proteins | sample RhiMetdeltSRZDD3_FD_75295 | JGI IMG/M metagenome (GOLD analysis project Ga0075429, IMG submission 75295) | Populus rhizosphere microbial communities from Tennessee, USA - Rhizosphere MetaG P. deltoides SRZDD3 | ecosystem: Host-associated > Plants > Roots > Rhizosphere > Soil | place: USA...
GGATGCCGTCCCCGGGCGACGGGCGCCCCACGACCTGCGTCATGACTCCGCCAACGCGCGCTTGAGACCGGCGATCGCCTCGATCGGGGACGGGTCCTCGCCGCGGGCGATGCCGAGGTACGTCGCGACGAGGTCGCCCTGGAGCGTGAGCGTCAGCAGCCGCGCGAGCGCGGACCGGCCGCGAGCGCGGACCTCGTGCACGGCCGCGCCCGAGGCGCGGACGATCTCGATCGAGAGCGGGAACCGCGCGGCGACGTCCGCCGGCTCGCCCTCGTGCCGGAGCGCGATCAGCGCGAACCCCTCGCCCCGTCCGGGCGACCACCCCACGACCTCGTTGTGGTCGAGCTCCGGGATCTCGGACGCGAATGCGGGGACCTTCGCGTTCTCGTTGAACTGCGTCTTCCACCGTGTGGCAGCGACGGCGCCGATCCCCTCCGCCCCCCAGACCACCGGGACCCGGTCGCCGATCGACCGCGCGAGCTCCTTGGCCGGGTTCCGCCCGCTCGGGGCGTCGGGGCCGTTCTCCTCGAGGACCTCGCGCATCAGCCCCTCGGCCTCGTCGAGGTCCTCGGGGACGGCGGGGACCACCCCCATGACCTCGAGCGCCCCGAGGACGCCGAGCGTGAGGAAGCCGAAGGCGGCGCGAGGCATGAAGCCCGCCGGGACCGCGACCCGGCCGGCCCGGAGCTCCTCGGCCCGCCGGGCGAGCTCGCCGCCGGACGCGACCGCGACCAGCCGGCTTCCCCGACGGACCGCCTCCTCGAACGCGGCGAGCGTCTCGGCCGTGCCGCCCGAGTACGACGACGCGATCACGAGCGTGTGGATCCCGCAGTGCTCCGGGAGATCGCCGCCACGGACGACCTGCACGGGGATCCCGAGCCTCGGCGACGCGAGCGCCCCGAGCACGTCGCCGGCGACCGCCGACCCGCCCATCCCCACGACGACGATCGACGTGACGCCGTCCGCGTCGGGGAGGTCGTGGGCCTCGCGTCCCGCCCGGTACCCCTCGCGGCAATGGTCCGGGAGCGCGGTCACCGCGTCGAGCATCCCCCCGGGGTCGGCGCGGGACAGCGCGCCTCGGTCGTCGAGATCGATCACCGCTTCTTCTTGCTCGCCCTGCCCGCCGGGGGCTTCTCGGCCTCGTCGATGAGCATCACCGGGATGTCGTCGCGAACGGGATAGCGGTACCCGCAGCTCTTGCACACGAGCGAATCGGGCTCCTGCACGTAGTCGAGCTCGCCGCGGTCGTTCGGGCACACCAGGATCTCGAGCAGCTCGGGATCGAGCGTCACGTTCCCCCTCCTTCGTTGCGGATAAGACCCAGGACCTCGGCGGTCTTCTCCTTCAGGAGCTCCTCGCCCCGAGCCTCCACGTTCAGCCGCAGGAGCGGCTCGGTGTTGCTCGGCCGCAGGTTGAACCACCAGTCGTCGAACTCTACCGTCAGCCCGTCGGTGCGGTCCTCGCGGCCGTTCCCGTACGCCGTCGCCACCTCCTCGATCTTCCCCACCTGGTCCTCCACCCTCGAGTTGATCTCCCCCGAGGCCGCGTACCGGCGGAAGGGCGCGAGGACCTCGGAGAGCGGGGCGTCGGCCAGCGACAGCTGCTCGAGCACCACCACGGCCGCGATCAGGCCGGAGTCGGCGCGGTAGTTCTCGCGGAAGTAGTAGTGGCCGGAGTGTTCACCGCCGAAGATCGCTCCCGTCTCGGCCATCACCCGCTTGATGAACGAGTGGCCCACGCGCGTTCGGACGGGGACGCCCCCGTGCTCTCGGATCACTTCCGGCACGGTCCACGAGCAGATCAGGTTGTAGACGATCGTGGCGCCGGGCTCGCGTTCGAGCATCGCGCTCGCGACGAGCGCCGTCACCTCCGAACCCGTCACGCCCTCGGCACGCTCGTCCACGAGGAACACGCGGTCCGCGTCGCCGTCGAACGCGAGGCCGACGTCCGCGCGGCGCGCGAGCACCTCGCGCTTGACGTCGCGTTGGTTCTCGGGGTCGATCGGGTCGGCCGGATGGTTCGGGAACGTACCGTCGAGTTCCGGGAACAGGTGGACGAGCGTCACCGGCAGGCGTTCGAACACGACCGGCAGGACCAGGCCGCCCATGCCGTTCGCGGTGTCGGCGACGACCGTGAGCGGACGCATCGAGCCGGCGTCGACGAACGAGAGCACGTGGTCCGCGTAGGCGTCGAGGAGCCGCTCCTCGCGGATGCGGCCGGGAGCGGCCCCGGTCGTCACCTCGGTGCGCTCGGCGAGCGCGCGGATCTCGAGGAGTCCCGTGTCCTCGCCGACTGGACGGGCTCCCGGCAGGCAGAACTTCATCCCGTTGTACTCCGGCGGGTTGTGGCTCGCGGTGAGCATGACCCCCGCGACGTCGAGCGAGCCCGCCGCGAAGTACAGCAGGTCGGTCGACGCGAGGCCGAGGTCGACGACGTCGGTCCCCCGCGACGCGATGCCCTCGCGGATCGCGGCCGCGAGCGACGGCGACGACAGACGACAATCGTGTCCCACGGCTACGGTCGGGACGCCGCTCCAGTCGGCGAAGGCCGCGCCGATCGCGCTCGCAGACCCCTCGTCGAGCTCGTCGGGGACCACGCCGCGGACGTCGTAGGCCTTGAAGATGCGGTCGAGGTTTCGCGGCGTCGACACGGCCACCGCATCGTAACGAACGGGTGCTGCCTCAGGTGCGCTGCTGCAGGACGTTCCCGATGATCGAGCGCAGCGGGACGCTCTCACCGTCGCGGTACCACCACTTCGCCTCGCAGAGGTGGCACGTGGTGAACGCGAGGTCGTTGCCGCTGACGTTCATCGCGATCGTGATCAGGTCGCCCCGATGGCAGGCGGGGCAGGTGCCTTCGAGCTTGCCCTCCATACGGGAATCCTCGGCTTCAACCCGGTCTCGAGCCCATAGCCCGTCGCGCTCAGATCTCGGGGTCCCGCCGGGCGGTCCGGTCCGTCGGTCGACCGTCGGACGACGCGCGCCGGCCGGGGGATGCGCGGCGGCGATGGGCGGCGCGGACGTCCGAGTCGGAGGTTACGGCTTGACGATGACCCGGGTCCCCACGTCCACGAGCGGGTAGAGCTCCTCGGAGTCCTCGAGGAACATCCGTACGCAGCCGTGCGAGGCGTAGGTCCCGATCGAATCCGTGCTGTACGTGCCGTGGATCCTGATACCGGGGGCGTTCAGGTACAGCGCCCGCGTGCCGAGCGGGTTCCCCGGGCCAGGTGGGATCACGGCGGGAAGGTCCGCGCCCCACGTGTCGAGCGCCGGGTTGTACCAGGTGGGGTTCTCGCGCTTGTCGACGATCTCCCACGTGCCGACCGGGGTGACGTACCCGTCGGCCGCGGTCGCGACGGGGTACGACCTCACGACCTTGAGCGCGTCGTACAGGTAGAGCCGGTTCTCGGACAGGTCCACCACGAGCGACTGCCCGAGCGACGCCGTGGAGCGGGTCGGCGCGACCGTTCGGACGGGGACCTCGATGTTGTTGGCCCTGCGGTCGAGCGCCCGCAGGATCTTCTTCGCGGCCGGTCCCACCGCGAGCTCGCGCCCCTCGCTCGAACGGCGCAGGAGGAGCTCGTCGTCGACGAGGGCGAACTGCGCGTTCACGGCGGGCAGCGCGACCTCGTCGAGCGCCTGCTGCACGAACCGTTCGACGCCGGCGGGGTCGGATTCGAACGACAGGTCCACCGAGCGCTCGACGGGGACGTTGCGCAGTCGGTGATAGAGGCGGGAGAAGAACGGCAGCTCGTCCGCGGTCGCGAACGCGCGATCGACCGCGCCCTGGACGTCGGCGTTCATCCCGAGCGACGCGGGCGTCACGGTCCAGCTGCTGCCGGCCGCTCGAACGGTGAGCTCGTCGTACAGGGTCTCCTCGGCGAGCTCACTGATCGTGCGGATCGCCTCGCCGCGACGCATGCCGCTCACGTCGACGCCGGCGATGCTCACCCCGGGGAGGATCCGGTCGGACGCGGCGGCGTCGTAGCGGTACGCCGCGACGGCGCTCCCGGCCGAAACGACCGCGAGGGACGCCACGACGACGCCCGCAACCACCCAGATCCCGCGGCCCTTCCGGTGCTTGGCTCGTGCCACCCTCATGCTCCGTTCGTTGCCCCAAGGCGCATCATACGGGTCAAGACGTTCTCGTCCAGCCCCGGTTCCGTCCGGCGGTCATCTCGAGGCGCCGAGCCCCGAGTCGGCGTCGCAGCGTGGCTAGGCGGCCCCGTGGGGGACCGGGATCCCGAGCGCGACCGCGTACGTCGCCTGGCCTTCGGCTCCGAGCGAGTAGGACACCGAGGCTACGACGAATGTTCCCGTTCCGGACTGCGCCCACACCCCGGCCTCGGGGGCGAGGAACAGGAACGCCGCCGGGACCTGCACCGTCGCTTCGGGCGGAACCGAGACCGTGAGCTCCTCCTGCGGGCCCGGCTCCAGGTAGCGCAGCGTGACCTCGACCGGTTCCGGCCCCGGGTTGGCGAGCACCATACCGGGGTTGGCGGGTGCGCCCGCGACGGCCGGCATGACGAGCCAGGAGTCGGCGGGCCTCGCGCCCGTCACCGCCCCCTGGTCCGAGGCCGTGCCGAACGTCCGGCGCACCGTGGCCACCGGTCCGCCATCCGCCTCGAGCCGGAGTGACGACGGCCCGGAGGTGGTCGCCGGGAACGTCCGCGCGGACCCGTCGGGGATGCTCGCGTCGGCGAGGCCGGGCACCTCCTGCGGCGGGGCCTCGTCGGTCAGCAGGAGGTCGCCGGTGAGCGTCACCCGGCTCCCGCCCCCGCTGGGCGCGCTCATCACCGGGAGCTCGGTCCGACCCGAGTCCGCGCCGCCGGGGAAGACCAGATCAGCGTCCGGCGTTCCCAGGTACCCGAGCGCGGACCGGATCCCGCCGGTCCCCGAGACCCCGAGCGTCGCCGCCGCGACCCGACCGACCGACACCTCGACCAAGGTGGCCACGGTTCGCTCGCCCAGCACGACCTCGTTGAGCTCGAACGCCACGCTCCGGAACGGACGCAGGATCACGTCGGTGAGGTCGCCCTGCAGGACCGGCTCCCGGCGCTCGGAGAGCAGCGAGAGCGAGAGCACGGCCTCGCGGGCGAAGGGGTTCATGACGACGACGTAGTCGTGATCGCCCTCGGTCTCGGTCGTGCCGTCGGGAAGGAGCCAGCGTGCGCCCGCGGTCGGCGCGCACGGCTCCGCCGCGACGCCCCCCTCGCCCCCGCCCGCGTGCGCGAGCCACCCCACGCCGACCCACTGCCCGAACCACTCGACCACGTGCGAGCGGCCGCGGCCGCGGCCCTCGACCGGGATCTGGAGGAACGCGCCCGGGTCGACCTCGAACGTCTCGGCCGGCTGCGGCCGGCCGCTGCCCAGCGTGCGGACGTGGAGCGTCGCCGGCCGGTCGCCCGGGTTGGCGACCTGCAGGAAGACCTCCCACCCCTCGGGTCCCCCGCCGGTCGGGCAGAACCATGCGCCCGACCTCGCGGGTCCGTCCGTCCCGGGACCGGGCTCCGGTGCGAACTCGCGGTCCGCGTACGCCGCGCCCCCCACCAGGAGCACGAGCACGACGAGCGCCGCCACCGGCTGCAGCCGCCTCATGCCGACCCCGGCTTCCTCGTGATCCAGAGGGCGGCGAGCCACAGCACCGCCAGCACCACGAGCTCGGCGGTGCGGACCCACTGGTTCGTGTACTCGACCACGACCTCGCCCGCGTCCACCGCTCCCGCGATCGCCCACCCGAACCCGCGGAACGGCGCGAGGCGCTCGCCCCCGCTCTCGATGCGCCACCCGCCGTCGAACTGCTGGGTCACGACGACGTGACCGGCCTCCGGCGCGGTGCCGCTCCAGCGTTCGCCGCCGCCCTCCAGCGGCGTCACGTCGGCCGGGGGCGACTCCTCGAGGAGGGCGGGATCGGAGACGTCCGGGATCGGCGCGTCCGTGGACACGAAGGCCGTCGGGAGCTCGGCCGAGTTCCGGAAGATCGTGAGCCCGCCGGCGGGCATGCGGTTGAGGTCGAGCTGCTCGCGGAGCCGGGAGAGCGTGGCCGCGGGCAGGTCACCCTCCGCGGCCACGACGAACCGGATCCCGAACGGCCCGAGGAGCGCGCCCGCGTGCTGCGTGTCCCCGGCCAGCAGTTCGGACAGCGTGGCCCGGAGCTCACGGTACCCGGGCCCCGCCCGCGCGCGCCCCTCGTCGAGCGCGGTCACGCCGTCTCGATCCGTCAGCGCGAACCGGACGGTCGCCGGCCCCGCGTCGACGACGCCGATCGGATCGCCGCCCGGGGCGGGCATGCGGTCGCCGTTCGGCGCGCCGAGCCACAGGAGTCGGAACTCCCCGGGCGACGACGAGACGACCGGCCACGCGGGGGGGAGGCCGTCGGGCCGCACGGCCCACTCGGCGAGGGTCACCTGGATCGCCTGCGCCCCGATGCCCACGGCCAGCGTGACGGCGAGCGCGGCCACGCCGATCTGGCGAGCGCCGAACGACTGGCGGTCCAGGTCGGTCGCGAACGTCGCCAGGCCAAACGCGACAAGGGCGCCCTCGGCCACCGCGGCCGCCCCGAGCCAGGCGGGCGCGTTGGTCAGCGCCTCGGGCAACGTGCCGGCGACCGAGCCCCAGGCGAGGACCGTGCCCGCGACGGCGACGAGCAGGGCGGGCCACGCGTCGCGACGCCGATCGCCGCGGACGCCCGCGAAGCAGATGAGCGCGGCGAGCGGCAGGAACGCCGCGATCGCCCACGTCCCGGGACCGCCTCCAGGCGCGAGCCGGAGCAGCGACCATGGATCCTGGATCCCGATCGCCGACGACAGCGTCTCCGACGGCCCGCTCGAGGCGGCGAGCACGACCGGGAACGCGAGCAACGCGGCGGCGAGCGCGGCGAGCGCTGCGAGCGACAGGCCCCGGCCCCGCGTGCGACCCACGAGCAGCCACGCGGCGACGAACAGCCCGAGCGGCAGGACGACCGAGGGCGCGAACGCGGCGGCGAGCGCGAGGGCGACGCCGAATCCGACGCCGAACCGGACGGGCCGTTCCGGTCGCGCCCGCCCGAACGCCACCGCGACGCGATCCCACAGGAACGGAAGCACGGCCAGCGCCACGAGCAGCGCAAGCCTGCCTTCGGAGAACGCCCACAGGACGAGCGCGGACAGGACGTAGGCCGCCGCCGCGATCACCGAGGCGCCCGGTGCGGACGTCTCGCGTTGCATCGCGCGGTACATCGTGATCCCGGCGACGAGGGGCATCGCGCCGAGCACCACCTTCTGGAACAGCGCGGTGCTCCCGAACGCGACCCACGACCCGGCGCCGAGTCCTGCGAGCGCGGGGCTACCCGGCTGGGTCCCTCCAAGCACGGTCGTCCGGACGGCCGAGGCGAGCTCGGAGAAGAACCGACCGGCCTCGGCGGGGAACGCCGCGAGGGCTCCCCCGCTCAGGACCTCCGGCCCCAAGAAGTGTCGGACGGCGAGTGCCAGGAGCGTGACCGCGAGCACCGAACCGAGCAACACCGGATGTCCCGCCGCGACGGAGACCGCGCGCCGCGGCAGGGGGCGGCCGAGCTCCTCATCCTCGAGCTCCTCCAGCCCCTCGTCGAGGAACGCCTCGGCGCGCTCGAACCAACGCGGCAGCCGGAAGGTCGAGGCCATGAAGCGACGGACATGGCGGTCGCGAACGGACCGAACGGACTGCGCGCGGACCCGGCGGCGCAGCGTGCCGGGGAGATGCGCGAGGTTCCATCCCCACGCCGCGAGCAGGTCGTACGCGTCCTCGAACCGGCGCGAGACGGTCAGGTAGATCGTGCGCGCGAGCCCGAGCAGCGCGTACACGGGCATGACCCACAGGAGCGTCAGGACGCCGTAGTCCTTCAGCATCGAGGCGAGCGCGGCGCGTTCGGCGTAGTACCGCGTGCTCCGGTGGCGCTCATCGGCGCGTTCGCCGCGGGCGCCGGCGTCGCGATGACGCGCCGTGGCGAGCGGCGTCATCAGCACGCGGAAACCGGCGACGCGCGCACGCCAGCAGAAGTCGAGGTCGTCGTGGTGCCCGGCGAAGCGCTCGTCGAACGGCCCCGTCCGCTGCCACGTCTCCCGGGAGATCATCATCACGGCGGACGAGACGAACAGGACCTCGAGGACCCGGTCGTATTGCCCCTGGTCGCGTTCCCCCTCCTGCAGCGGCGTGAACGGATGCCCGAACCGGTCCGTCGAGCGCCCGACCTCGCGCAGGACCCGGGGCTCGTCCCAGTCGACGATCTTCGGGCCGACGACCCCGACGCGTTCGACCCCCTCGATGCCCTCGGCGGCCTCGAGCATGTGGGCGACGGCGTCGGGCGCGAGCGCGGCGTCGTCGTGGACCAGTAACAGGTAGTCGGCCGCCTGCGCGGCCGAGAGCTGGGTCGCGGCGGCGACGGCGCCGGCGATCCCCCGGTTCTCGCCGAGCTCGATCACCCGCCCCTCGCCAAGGGCATGCCGCAACAGGTCGAGGGTGCCGTCGGTCGACCCGTTGTCCACCGCCACCACGCCGAGCCGCGGATAGGTCTGGGCGCCGAGCGACCGCAGGCATCCGCGGAGCCAGCCGACAGCGTCCCGCGTGATGAGGACCCCCAACACGCTGGGTTCGCGGACGTGGTCGGAGGCGGGCGAAGGATCGACGGTAGGGATGGCCATCAGGAAGCGCCCGGAGGCGGCGCGCAGCCTAGCACGACGCCGGTTCCACGAGATACGGGAGGGGGGCTCACGCCCCCCTCCCGCGTCGCTGCTTCGACTGGTTGCTTACCGCCTCTTCGCGGTCCGCCTCTTCGGTCTACGCGCCGCGGTCTTCTTGGCTGACGTCTTCCTGCGCGTGGTCTTCCGCTTGCGCGTCGCGGCTGCCTTCTTCGCCGCCGTCTTACGGGCGGCGGTCTTCCGCTTGCGCGTCGCGGCTGCCTTCTTGGCAGCGGTCGATCTCTTCCTCGCTGGGGACATGGGTCACCCCCTTTCGGTGTTCAGGACGCCATGCGCTTCAGGCGTCGCCGTTCCCGTTCGCTCATCCCTCCCCACACGCCGTACCGCTCATCGCGGCGCAGCGCGTAGTTCAGGCACTCGATGCGAACCGGGCAGTCCGCACAGATCCGCTTCGCCTCCCTCGATGAACCTCCCTTCTCGGGGAAGAACACCTCCGGATCGTGTTCCCGGCATCGCGCTCGTTCTTGCCACGGGATGTAGTGATGCACCTCGTCTCCTCCGAATCACACGCGTGTGATTCTGAGCCCTCCGTCCCCTCTTGACAAGAGGGAAACTTCGAGATCTGGAGCACCTCCACATGCGTCCCCGGACAATCGAATACGCACGCACTCCAGGGTGCAAGGGGTTCTGATGAGAAATCTGAATGTCTATCTGATTGACGACTCTCGTCTACCAGGTTGACCGAAACGCGCGATCGACGGTCCTTCACGCGCCGGCGGGCGTTACGACACGCGGAACATCACGTTCCTGCAACGTCCCGTTCTCCTTGCGCTGCAACGGTTCGTACGTGGTCGTGCGTTCGACCGGTGAGCGACCGATCGCGACGATCGCGTCGCGCAGCTCCGACGGTTCCTTGCGGATCCCCCACTCCGCCCCCGCCATGCGGCTGATCGTTTCTTCCATCAACGTGCCGCCGAAATCGTTCGCGCCGCCGTTCAGGATCACCTGACACGCCTCGACACCCATCTTCACCCATGAGACCTGAACGTTGTGGATAACTTCGTGCAGGAGGATCCTCGCGACGGCGTGCATGCGGCGGTTGTCGTCGAACGAGGGGCCCGGTCTCGCCTTCCCTGCCAGGTAGATCGGGGCGTTCTGGTGCACGAACGACAGCGGGACGAACTCGGTGAATCCGCCCGTGTCGTGCTGGATGCGCGCGAGCCGGCGGATGTGGAAAACCCAGTGCGGGGGCGCGTCGACGTGCCCGTACATGATCGTCGACGAGCTACGGATCCCCAGGTCGTGCGCGGTGCGGACGATCTCCTCCCACGTGTCGGCGGGAAGCTTCCCCTTCGTGAGCACCCACCGCACGTCGTCGTCGAGGATCTCGGCCGCGGTGCCGGGGATCGTGCCGAGCCCGTGCGACCGGCACTCCTTCAGGAACTCCCGATAGGAGATGCCGAGCTTGGACGCCCCACTCATCACCTCCATCGGGCTGAACGCGTGGATGTGGATATCCGGCGCCGCGGCCTTCACGGCGTCGAGCAGGTCGAAGTAGAAGGTCGCAGGCAGATCGGGGTGGATGCCGCCCTGCATGCACACCTCGGTGCAACCCCACGTCGCCGCCTCGCGCGCGCGTTCGGCCACCTCGGCGAGGGTGAGGGTGTACGACTCGGGATCCATCTCCCGCTGCGCGAACGCGCAGAAGCGGCACCCCACGTAGCACACGTTGGTGAAGTTGATGTTGCGGTTCACCACGTAGGTGACATCGTCGCCCACGTCCCGGCGCCGGAGGTCGTCGGCCACGCGGCAGAGCGCCTCGAGCGCATCCCCCTCGGCGCGGAAGAGCGCGAGCGCGTCGTCGTCGGTCACGGGCTCACCGCGTTCGGCCCGGCGGAGCGCCGAGCGGATGTCCGCGTCCAGCCGCTCGGGGGCGACGCGCGCGGCCTCGGCGGTCCAAGCCCGGGTGCGCTCGGGCAGGTCCGTCTCGCCGTAGACGAGCTCGGCATCGGCCCGCAGGCCCGCGCCCGGACCCTTCGAGAAGGAGAGCTCCGTGCCCCGCGGCTTCCACGCCACGTCCGGGTCCTGCCAGGCGACCGGCTCGGGCACCCGCCCCGCCACCGCGAGCCCGTC
>Ga0075429_100005647_pt1 | contig 10786 bp, 11 predicted proteins | sample RhiMetdeltSRZDD3_FD_75295 | JGI IMG/M metagenome (GOLD analysis project Ga0075429, IMG submission 75295) | Populus rhizosphere microbial communities from Tennessee, USA - Rhizosphere MetaG P. deltoides SRZDD3 | ecosystem: Host-associated > Plants > Roots > Rhizosphere > Soil | place: USA...
AGGACGCCGGCGATGGCAGCGGGAGCGGTGTGTCGTCGAGGAGCTGGCCGGTCGCTCTGTAGTGACTTCGTTGCAACGTCACTTCGTCGATCAGGTACACGCCGCCGTCCAGACCGATGCGCATGAAGCCGTCGGTCTCGGGGACCGACCATTGCTCGACGCCGTTCGCATCGAGGTACACGAGCGCATGCGCCGAAGGGGTGGTCTTGAAATACGCGACCTCCCCGCTTGGCCCCGCGTCGACGCCGAACAGATCCTGCACGTCGTGCGACCACGTCGTCTGTAGATCCGCGCCGAAGTGGACGATGTGCGACATCACGTCGAGCACGCGCAGGACGCCTCCGCCCAGACCATCGGCGTACACGCTCAGCACGCGGCCTGGGACCACCACGGTCGTCATCGCGAGGATCTCGCCGGTCGCGCTGCGGATCCGCGCGAGGCTGTGCGCCGGCAACGAGACGCTACCTGCAACGACCGCTTCGTCGATGTAGAAGAGCAACGTCCCGTCGGTGCTCTGAGCAATCAGGCTGCCGTACGCGCCGGGCAACGTCCAGACCGCGGGCGGTGCGGTGCACTCACCGCTCTCGATCTCGCACGCGGCGAGCAGCGGTAGCACGCACAGCGCTCGCACTAGGTGCCCTCCTTCGCGAGCGCGCGAGCGAGCACGTAACCGAGCACGGCGAGGCCACTTCCGACGAGACCCGCGCGACCGGTGAGCCCGAAGCCGGCCATCACGCCGCTCGTGCTCGCGGAGCATGGATGAACTTGCTCGTCCGCGCATGCGGGCTCCCACGACGAACGCGTCGTGTGGAACGCGTCGATGCCGACCCACGCGGGCTCCGGGAATCGCGCGCGCACGCCGATGGTGAGCATCAGCGAGCCGGTCGCTGCCGTCTCGACGCCGATGCGGCCCCCGAGGCGAAGCCACTCGATCGGCGCGGTGACTTCCAGCTCGGCGCCGAAGCCATCGTCGGCGTGACCGTATCCATCGTCGCCGGTGCCCAGACGGCGCATCGCGGAGACATACGTGCTGACGCCGACGCGCACCTCGAGGTCCGCCGGCGCGCACCCCAACGGAATGCGCACGCCCGCCGCGAGGCGGATCACCGGCTTTCCGGCGAGCGGCGGATGATCGATGAAATACGGTACGCGGCTCTTCGTCAGCACCGTCGAGAACAACGAGGGCTCGAGGTACGGCGCCACCGAGCACTCGGATTCTTCCGCCGGTGCGGGCTGTGCGAACGATGGTGCGACCGACGCCGTGACGATTGCGAGCGCGAACCGCCGCCGCATGCTGACAAGCGTCGCACGCTGTCTGGGTGCGTGCCAGTACTCCCCTGGGTACTAGCGGATCGCTTGCCACGATGGCGACGCGCTCGAGAAACTGTGCCGCTGCGACGTGGGGGCCACATCGCGGTACAGCCATTGCAGCAGTGCCTGTTTCTCGCGACACCGATAAGATCGAGCGTGGGGTTCAGAAGCCGGCGTAGTGACATCTCGTCTGACAGAAGTACAAGCCCGGATCGGTGATCGATGCAGCTGCATTGATCGCATTGCAGCAATCGATACGTTGCTGATCACCGTGGCCACGCCTTCGGCCCCGGTCGCGCCGACGAGTGCTTTGACCCAGGTCTGGAAGTACGTCGCGTTCGATACCCATTCGGGCATCCACTGCCACTGCCACTGCCGCTGCCGCTGCCGCTGCCACCACCGCTGCCGCTGCCGCTGCCGACGCCGCTCGGAAGCGGCGTTCACATGCCCTCGATGCACTGCCGGGGCTCGCACACGATAGCGTGATCTCGAGCTGCCGAGGAATGGCCGCGAGAAATCGCGACCATGTCAAAGACAGGCCAGAATCCCGCTATTCGTCATGCGTTGACACCCACGACGCAGACATGCGGTAGGGCGTGGCGAGCACAGCTGACAGGCGCGCCGTTCTCCGCCGCTTCTACCCCGCTCGCCGGTCAGGGCATCATCCTCGCGAGCATCCTCGGCGTCACCGGCATTCCCCCGACGGAGAAGCAGGCGATTCGATCGAAGGGCGACGCGTATCGCGCGTACCAGAAGCGCGTGTCGAGGTTCGTTCCGTGGCCCCCGAAGTCGCGCGGCAGCGACGCGTGACCGATCTCCGAAATCGCCGTTCTACGGCCACAAGGTTTCGGCAAGTACGCGACCTCTGGCGAGCGGATCGTGTGCTCGGTCTGCGCGTCGATGCTCCGAACATGGCGGCGCTGCGCTACGGCGCCCTCCTGCCTTCGCTGCCACCGGACGGGCCTCCCGTCGCGTTCTACACGCGCAACCGCCTCGGCGGACCCGCTCGCGTCGACCACATGAAGCCCGGCACGTACACCGTCTGCGCGGTTTCGCCGCCGATGAAGTGCACGCCGGTGGCCATCGGCGGTGGCGAGAAGAAGCTAACCATCATGGTCCCGGCGTAACCGCGGCTCAGATGCTCCACAGCGTCTCGTAGTTGATGATCGGCCGTTCGAATTGCACGCCGAGCGCGAGGAACTCCTTCGCGAGCGCCTGCATCTCGGCGAGGCCGTCCATCTGCCTGGCCGCGTCGAGATCGCGCCACGTGCTGACGTTGACCATCGTCCCGGCGGCGCTGTCGATGCCGGCGTGATAGGCGAGCAGGCCGTCGAGGCGGCGCACCGCGGGGATCAGCGTGTCGGCCGAGCGCCGCAAGCGCTCGGCGATCACCTGCGCACTGCTCGGCTCGAAGGAGCCGCGTGAGATGCGTACGATCATGGGACTGACCTTTCCTGACGGTCGTCGGGACGTGCAAGCAGCTGCAACCGGTAGCCACGCAATCACCTGCAACACGTCTCGGCGGCCTGGCATGGCGCGAGTATGGCCGAGGGCAACGGGCGATGGCGTGCCAATCAGAGATTCTCTTTGGACGTCCATCTCGCATCACCGTCGATAGGAGATCTGAACATGTCCGACGACAAGCCGTCTGCGAAGGTCGACGGCACCAAGGTCGCCGGCCGGGGCTCCAAGGCGAACTACATCGACCTCGCGACGAACGAGACCTACTGGATCTCCGGCCCACGGAAGGACGGCCAGGACACGTTGTATCCAGGGCTTGTCGAGATCGATGACGACGTGAAGAGTACTGGCGCGATGTACGCGGCGAGCCAAAGCGCCGCGACAGCGGCTTTCGCCGCTCCACTTCTAACCTTAAGAGATCTCTATCTCATCGTCGGTCGTCTCTCTTTCGGTTCGATATCTCTCTTCGGCCGCTCGATCGTCGGACGCGACATCGGGCTGACGGCTGACATCGTCGGTGTCCGAGGTTCGGACGCGAGTAAGCCGGGCATGGTCTTCCTCGCTGGCGAGCAGAGTCGCCGGCGTCCGACCTTTGGCCACGAGGTTTCGCAGGTGCGCGGCAAGTACGCGGCCTCTGGCGAGCGGATCGTGGCGCGAAATTTTCACAACGTGCGCGGATGCTCGCGGGCGGATTCTACGAGCGAACGTCCGGCGCGGCAGGACATGCGCTGGGACACAGCTGCCAGCGACGCGCACCGGAGCACACCGTGCTGCACCAGCTGGTTCTCACGCCACGCACAGACCCTGATCGCCGAGCTCCGCGATGCCGACGGATGCGGCCTGCCACGCTGCGTCGATCGCGAGCTCGTCGGCTCGCCCACGGCTTCGCGCGCGTGCGTTGCCAGGCGTGCAACAACGAGATCCTCGTCGCGTTCTCGTGCAAGCAGCGCGGCATCTGCCCGTCGTGCACCGCGCGACGCATGGCCGACACCGCGGCTCACCTCGTCGATCGCGTGCTGCCGCAGGCACCGTATCGGCAATGGGTGCTGTCCGTACCCAAGCCGCTGCGCTTGCGGCTCGCACGCGATCCGGCGTGGACGAGTTGGGTGGGCGGTCTCGTCGTGCGCGCGATCGCCGCGTGACAGCGCCGCACCGCCCGCGCGCGGGGCGTCCCCACACCGCTGACCGGCGCGAACACGTTCGTGCAGAGGTTCGGCGGCCTGTCAACTTGAACGTCCACTTCCACCTCGTTGTACCCGACGGCGTGTTCGTGGAGGATGGCGACAGTCTGACGTTCGTGATGCTCCCCGTGCCGAGTAACGCCGACGTGCTCAGGATCCTCGATCGGATCATGCGTCGGGTCGTGCGTCGGCATGGGGCGCTTCCACTCGACCTGCCGGTCGTCGTCGCGGCGGAGCTCGAAATCTCGTGACGCGGCAGCTCGCCCGGCCGACGACGGTTGATTGGATCTCTGGCTGACGACGTAGCCGGCGTCCGAGCATCGGACACGGTGCATGACAACATCGCGAAGGGTCGTGCGGCGAATCCGGCGCGGAGCTCTCAGAGCGCCGTGACCATCACGCGCCAGTAGCGACAACAACGTCGCCACCCGGTGTCGCGGAGCGGGCGGTCACGGCAACTTGCCGACGGCCTTCTTCGCGATCTCGGTCGCTGCCGCGCGCTCGGCGCCGGCGTCGCGCTTGAGCGACTTGTCGGCGAGGTTGACGCTGACCTCGAGCGTGTACGCGCCCTTGAGCACCGACAGGTGCGACGCGTACTCGTCGTTCTTGAGGCTCGCCGCCTCGCCGACGCCCGCAACCGCCTCGCGCTTGTCCTTCGGATCGTTCGCGACCAAGTCGTGAATGCTCTTGGCCGCGCCGGCGCTGCCGGCATTGAGCGCGATCAGCTTGACGCGGCCGAGCGGCGCGTTTCCGTCGGGGTCCCCGAACAGGCACGTCGCCATGTTCCCCGCCACGTCGGCCTTGGGGTCGGAGACCTTGCCCTTGCTCGCCGCCTCGACATCGGCCTTGGAGACCAGCGTGCAGGCGTCGATCGCCGGCGCTGTGACCGCTCCGGGCGGCACGGCGGGCTCGGCGGCCGGCGCTGGCTTCTCTTGTGCGGGCGCAGCCGGATCCGGCTTGCGCTCGCCCTCCTTCTTGCTGCAGCCCACCGCGACGGCCGCGAGGATGGCCACGAACCCGATCGCCTGTGCATGTCGCATGGGTCGATCTTAGTGCGGCTTGCTGCTCGGCGCGCGGGAAACGGCGCGCCGCCGCAGGGCACGCGTTCGGGTCGGCCAGCACGGTCTGTGCCTCGGGACCTCGCCAGCTCTAGCTATAGATCGCGAACGGCACGGTTGTCGTTGCTGCGAGCGACGCTACCGTCCCGCGCATGCGCCGCGCAGCACGTTGAACGCGCTGCGATAGATCGGCGGCCGCCGGGTGTCGTCGCACAGTGCGGTAAATGGCGGCGTCACGATGGAGCGCGCGCAGGTTGCGCAGCAGCGCGGCGCGCGCGTCGAGTCACTGAGTGGTGCGCGCGGCGTCGGTGCTATGTTGTCGACCCGCCGTGTCACCACTGGGAATCATCGTCGTGGGTATGTTCGTGCTGGGCGCGGCCCTGGGAGTCATCGGTGTCGTCGTGTCGTGGCCGGTCGTGCGCGATCGGACGCACCGCAAGCGGATCCTGGCGTTGTACGGGCTCGTGATCGCGGGCGCGATTGCCGTCGTGGTCGGGCAGAAGCTCCTCGACGACCTCGTCTGCCACGCGCGCATCCACGACGTGCAGCGCTGAGCCGACCGCCGAAACCGGAGCCCACCGGCCGCGCGCCATGCTGCCTCGCGCAGCGTTAGCCCGCCGCCACTACTCTGGAATCGCGTCCCGGTCGACGATGCGAGCGCGAAACGCGCTCCGCTTGCCAGCACGGTCGCGGTACGCGAGCTCGCCGCAGACGACGCGCGCGTCGACGTGCGTGAGCACGAGCTCGTTGGCGTCAGTCAGGGCACGCACGACCTTGCCGTCGTCGCGCTCGCCCGTGAAGTACGCACCCTTCGGCCCCTCGTCGCCTCCGTCATCGTCGCCGTGCCACGTGGCCAACTCGCGATACGTCTTGCCTCTCGCGACGGCACCCTCGTAATCCGTGATCGCGAGCTTCACGACGACGCTGCCTGGCCGTGCGTTCAGCCGGACGGCCGGCTCGGCCTCCCAGCTCGCGAGCCAGATCGTCATCCGCGCGCTGCCGTCCGTGTAAGCGAAGGCGGTACGGACCGCGAGCTCGGCCGGCGCCGCGTGCGAGGAGATCATCACCGCGAGCCGCGGATCTTGGGGGCACGCAGGTGCTACCGAGCTCACCGCCGCGGGCGCGACCGCAGCACGTGGCGCCGGCGACACGGGGCGCGTCTCCGCAGCCGGCGTCCGCGTGCAGCCCGCAACGGACGCGAGCATCAGCGCCAGAACGTTTGCGAGACGTGGGCTCCGCACGTCGAGCGTTGAAGCACGTGTTCCCGCCGGCGCGCAACGGGATGTTGTTACCTCGCGGTGTCGCGCTACGTCGGCGGCATCGTGTACGTCGCCGATCTCGACGCCGGTGCGGAGGTGCGGACGGCGGCACGGCCAACTTCCTCCTCGCGATCGACGCGCAGACCGCCGAGCTATCGATCCCGAACGACCTCGGCACCGGCACGAGCTTCGACGCCTCCCCTGATGTGGGGCTGCAGGCTGTTGTCGTTTCTGCGGGCGACCCTATCGTCGCGCGCATGCGCCGCGCAGCACGATGAACGCGCTGCGATAGATCGGCGGCCGCCGGGTGTCGTCGCACAGTGCGGTGATGGCGGCGTCACGATGGAGCGCGCGCAGGTTGCGCAGCAGCGCGGCGCGTTCCGGGTAGTCCCAGGTCGCGGTCGGGTCGGCGACGAGCTCGCCGAGGATGGCGGCCGCCGTCGCGCGATCGCCGGCGAGCTCGGCCGTGGTGGCCGCGGCGAGGCGGCGCTCGCGAAAGCTCGATGGCGGCGGCAGGGGGTGATGATCATCGTGGAGGGCGGCAGTGAGGTAGGCGAGCCGGTGGTAGCCGCGAGCCGGGCGGGTCTGCGACGCCCCGGCGAGCAAGGCGACGAGCTGGCTCGCCTCGTCGGCGAGCCCGCCCGCGACGAGCACCTCGCCGAGCGCCTCGGCAGCGTAGAAGCTCCACGATGGCAGCTGGCGCCCGCCGAGCCGGCTGCGCCAGAGCTCGGCGAATGCTTGCTGAGCGCGCGGGCGATCACCCGCCACGAGCGCGCGCGCGATGCGGACGGCGGCGAGGTCGACGTCGCTGCCGAACGACGCGGCGATCTGCGCGTCGGGCACGTCGCGACCGAGCACGAGCTGCGCCTGGATAGCGATGCCCGGCAAATCGGAGGCAACGAGGCTGTCGTAGTGGCCGGCCGCGAACTCGATCTGCGCGAGGGCGTCGCGGCCCCCGGTGATGCCGACGATGAACCGCGCGCTGGCGACGTCGCGGCGCGCGAGCGCGTATTGCGACATGTGGATGGTCGCCGGACCGAACTCGCGGTCGAGCTGCAGGACCTGCTCGAAGCGGTGATAGCCGTCGGTGTGGTGGCCGTCGTGCCACTCGACCTCGCCGCGGTAGTAGAGGACGGCGCGGCGAATCACGGGATCGTCGCCGGCGACGCGCTCCGCGGCTTCGAGCGCCACGCGCGCATCGTCGAAGCGCGCATCGCAATACAGCGCGACGCCATCCATGAGCTGGCGCTGGCTCGGCGGGGCGAGGCTCCGAGCCTGGCGCGCGGTCTCGCGGATCGTGGCCGGCGACGCCTCGAGCCAGCTGCGCACGAACACGAGGTCGCGCCACGACGCGAAGTCCTCGGGATCGGCGGTGACGGCCTGCTCGAGCACGATCTGCGCCGGGTTGAACTTGCTGTCGCGCAGCAGCTGCATCGCCGTCTGGTGGAGTTGCTTGGCGAGCACCGGGTCGCGGGTGGCGGGAAGCGTCGAGCCCGGCGCGATCGCGGCGCCGACCCGTTTCGCGATCTCGATGATGAGTGCCGCGAGCGTGGGTGCCGGCGCGGCGACCTCGAGTTGCGTGCGCTCGCCGGTGGCGATGCGCGTCAGCTCGATGTGGGCCACGAGCGTCCCGTCGCGCTCGTCGACGCGGCCGCCGAGCACGAAGTCCGACGAGCGGACGATCGGATCGCCCGGGTTCGCCGTGACGCCGGAGAGCTGCGCACCCTGGACCCGCGCGAGCGTCTGGGCGAGCGTCGCGGCGACCGAGCTCGCATCCGGCATGCTGGCGCCGGTGACGTGCGCAGCGACGGGAAGCGGCGTGATCGCGATCGTCGCAGCGACCTGGTGTGAGTGTTCCGATCCACGCATCGCGAGCGCGGCGAGCGCCGTGGCGGCGAGCGCGATGCCACCGGCCGCGACGGCAAGCACGAGCACGCGGCGGCGCCTGCGCGGGACGGGCACGCTGCGTGCGCGCGCATCCTCGAGCGCGGCGACGAGCTCGGTCATCGACGCGAAGCGCTCGGTCGGATCGGAGGCGCGCCCGCGCGCCAGCACGGGCTCGAAGGCCGCGGGGCGAGCGGCAGCGAGCGCCTCCTCGAGCGCGACGCAGAACGAGAACTGGTCGCTGCGCGCGTCGACACCGCCGGTGCGCTGCTCGGGGGCCATGTAGCGCGGCGTCCCCAGTACGGCGCCCGCCTGGGTGATCGCGGCGTCGAGCGGACTGTCGGATCCCCGTGCGTCGTCGTCGATCGCCGGCGCACCGACCAGCCGGGCGAGGCCGAAGTCGCCGACCTGGACGCGGCCGTCGTCGCGCACGAACACGTTCGAGGGCTTGAAATCGCGGTGGACGAGGCCGGCGGCGTGGGCGGCGGCGAGGCCTCGCCCGGCCTGCAGGAACACGTCGACGATATCCAGCCAGCTGCGCCCGCGGCCGAGCCAGTCGGAGAGCGTGCCGCCTTCGACCAGCTCCATCGCGATCACGATCTCGGCCTCGTTTGCGATCACGTCGTGGACGGTGACGACGTTGGGATGACTGAGGCGCGCCATCGCCTGTGCCTCGCGTGACATCCGCGCGTGCGCCGGCTTGCCAGCGCCGCGCATCACCTTCAGCGCCACCTGCCGGCCGAGGCTGGGGTCTCGCGCGCCGTAGACGACGCCCATCCCACCGGCGCCGATGCATTCGCCGACCTCGTAGCGGCCGACCTGTGCGCCGGGTGCCAGCCAGCGCGTGTCGTCGCCGGCGGTGGGGGTCGTCGTCATCGTCCGGCCTTGCACGAGGACGGCGAGCGCGCGCCGGCAGCTCGCGCACGCGGCGAGGTGTGCCTCGATGCCCTCGGCGCGCTCGGGCGGGATCCCGCCGACGAGCTGCACCAGGGTCAGATCATCGAAGCACTCCACTTCGCCCATCTTAGCTCGCTACAATCGGCAGATGATGGGACGCGAGGCCGGGGTGGCGCGGCTGCTCGCCGACGCGAGCTCCGAGGCGCGCGCCAAGCTCGAACGCGATCCCGCACTCGCGAGCTCGTTCGTCGCGCTGCTCGAGGCCGGCCGCACGCGCTATCCCGACGTTCCGAGCGATGACGTGACGTTCGCCGCGCTGCTCGCCGCGAAGCTGCCAGCCGGTGGCTGGACCACGCTGCGCGAGGTTGCGGTCGATGCCGCCGAGCTCTACCTGGCGTGCGGCTGCGAGGCCGGCGATGCGCGAGCGCTCGCGCACTTCGAGCGCACGTACTTCCCCGTGGTTGCAGCCGCGCTCGCACCGATGAAGCTGCCGGCCGGCTCGGTCGACGAGGTCCGCCAGATCGTCCGCACCAAGCTGCTGGTCGCCGAGGACGGGGCGCCGCCGAAGCTGCGCCAGTACGCCGGCCTCGGCAGCCTCGAGGGCCTGGTGCGCGTGGTCGCGGTGCGCATCGCGCTCAACCTCGTGCGCCAGAGCAAGAAGGACATCCCGATCGACACGAACGTCGCCGACGAGATCCTCGCGATCGGCGTCAGCCCCGAGCTCCAGCTCGTCAAGCAGCGCTATCGCGACCATTTCAAGCACGCCTTCGCGACCGCGATCGAGGAGCTCTCGGCGCGCGAGCGCACCGTGCTCAAGCTCCACCTCGTCGACCGGCTGTCGATCGACGACATCGGCGCGCTCTACAAGGTCCATCGCGCCACGGCCGCGCGCTGGCTCGAGGCGATCCGCGACAAGCTCGGCGAGCGCACGAAAGCGCTGCTCGGCGCGCAGCTCGCCCTCGACACGACCGAGCTCGATAGCGTCGTCCGCGCGGTCCATAGCCAGATCACGTTCTCGCTCGCGCCGCTGCTCGACAAGCGGTAGCCGCTAGTCGCAGCCGCCGTGGAACACCATGACCTGCAACGGCTTGGCGCCGGCGCCGTCCTGCACGAGGGCGACGCTGCCGAGGCCGGTCTTCTTGAAGTCGGCGATCGCGAGCTCGCCGCTCATCGCGTTGGGGCTGCCCTGCCAGCCCGCGGCGACCGCCATCGGCTTGCGCAGCTTGCCGCGGCCGTCGTTCATGAACACGAGCAGCGTCTTGCGATTCGACACCACCAGGTCCGGCTTGCCATCGCCGTTGAGATCGCCGCCCGCGAGCGCGCGCGCTTCGCCCTGACTGTCGACCTTGTACCGCGTCGCGGTGAACGCACCGTTGCCGTTGTTGTGCAGCACGTTGATCGCAGAGTCGTAGCCGGTCTCGCCAAGCGCGGCGATATCGAGCCTGCCGTCGCCGTCGAGGTCGGCCGCAACCAACCCGTGCCGCATCGCCTCCTCGCCGCGGATCGGGATCGACTGAGGCGCGGCAAACGTGCCGCCGGCGCGCCCGGCGTAGAGATAGACGTTGTCCTTGTCGAACGTCGCGAGATCGAGCTTGCCGTCGCCCGTGAAGTCGCCTGTCACGAGCCCGACACCTTTGCCCTCGAGCGACACGCTCCCGCGCAGCTTCCCGTTGCCGGGGTTCAAGAAGATCTTGATGCCGGGGTACGACGTCGTCGCGATGTCGATCGCGCCGTC
>Ga0075429_100005648_pt1 | contig 10785 bp, 11 predicted proteins | sample RhiMetdeltSRZDD3_FD_75295 | JGI IMG/M metagenome (GOLD analysis project Ga0075429, IMG submission 75295) | Populus rhizosphere microbial communities from Tennessee, USA - Rhizosphere MetaG P. deltoides SRZDD3 | ecosystem: Host-associated > Plants > Roots > Rhizosphere > Soil | place: USA...
TTAATGATCGATTTAAGCATTAATGTAGTGGCGTCTTACACAGATGATATCCTGATATGATATTGCAGGTGGCGAATATGATTTGTTGTGCGCAAGCTGAAAAAAAAAGGCAGATCGAATAACAATTAGCATTTGCAGACTTCCGTCCGCCCGGCGCCTTGCCCGGGAGTTTTTACATCTCTAAGAAATATTGAAGGCAGCCGCCGTGATACGAAGCAATAACAATCTTTCATACGCCGGGGTGTCGTAGCAACTCTCTTATTTATCCAAGTCTTTTCTTGCGAAGACCCCGTCGGGGCTTAACTGAACTTATATTAACTTCGATTGTGGGTACGCCACACACAACTTATCCTACGTACCAACAATACCATACACTTAATCATCATCACATGAACTACACAAGAACTGAATTTTTAAAACTTACAGGACTTAGTGCAGCCGGTGTTATAACCGTTACGTCTGGCAGCAGTTTTGCAAAAAATACTGTAGCCAGTGATTTTAAATTTACTTTAGGTTTGGCTTCTTATACTACACGCAATTTTAGCCTGGATGATACTATTAAATGGATGCTGCGTCTTGGCCTTACCAGTGTTTCTTTAAAAGACAAGCATATGCCATTAGATGCATCTGTCGAGGACATAAAAAAAACGGCAGACAAAGTAAGAAGCGCCGGTTTGAACTTATACGGCGCCGGTGTAATCTATATGAAGACTGCAAAGGAAGTGGAAAATACTTTTGCTTATGCAACCAGTGCCGGGCTGGAAATGATTATTGGTGTACCCAATCATGAGTTATTGCCGTTGGTGAATGAAAAAGTTATCAGCACGAATATAAAGCTGGCTATTCACAATCATGGCCCGGGTGATAAATTGTATGCAAGCCCGGATGACGTACATGAAAAAATAAAAAGCCTGGATAAAAGAATAGGATTTTGTATTGATATCGGGCATGTGCAGCGCCTGCATCAAAACCCGGCAGCTATGCTGGAAAAATATAAGGACCGCCTCTTTGATATCCATATGAAAGACGTGGCAGGAGAAACCGAAGAAAATTCTCCTGTAGAAAATGGCCGGGGCATCATTGATATTCCAAAAGTTTTGAAGACACTGAAAAAAATAAAATACAAGGGCAATCTTGCTTTTGAATATGAGAAAGACGGCAATGATCCTTTACCGGGTCTGGCCGAGTCAGTGGGTTATGTCCGTGGTGTGATCAAAATGATTTGAAAAAATAATTTTTCATTCGGCATGAGCGCAGCCTTTCATCGAAGAAAATTTTTGACCTCCGTGATGGGTATACCAGCAGCGGGTATGCTAACCAGTGCGAATGCAAAAGATGAGTATAAAAAAAAGCGCAAAGCAAACGGATTAAAAACAAGTCTTAATGCTTATTCATTTAACAAGTCGCTTACCGATGGCAGCATGTCTATTGCTGAACTGATTGAGTTTTGTTCAGCTACAGGGTTTGATGGTGTTGACATCACTGCTTATTATTTTAAGGGATACCCAAAAATTCCACCAGACGATTATTTATTTGAGATAAAAAGAAAAGCATTTAAAGCCGGGCTGGAGATAACCGGCACGGGTGTAAGAAATGATTTTACTATTGCTGATAATGCGAAACGTGAAGGGGAAGTACAACTGGTAAAAAACTGGATCGAGGCTGCATCAAAACTTGGTGCCCCTGTATTAAGAATTTTTGCAGGCACACAAAAAAATGAAGGCATACCAAGAGAGCAGGTAACAGAATGGATGCTGAGGGATATTCAAACCTGCGTGGATTATGGCAAACAGCATGGCGTTATTATTGGCATGCAAAATCATAATGACTTTATTCAAACGGCTGATCAGATTATCAGCCTAGTTGAAACAATTAACTCTCCTTGGTTTGGAATCATTTTGGATATCGGTAGCTACCGGATCAATGAGCCATTTGCAGAAATTGAAAAATCAATCAGGCATGCAGTTAACTGGCAGGTAAAAGAAAAAATGTTTATCAATGGCAACGAGGCAGATACCGATTTGAACAAACTTATAAAGATGATTAAAGCTTCAGGCTACCGGGGCTATTTACCCATAGAAACTTTGGGTGAAGGCGATCCGAAAATAAAAGTAAAAGCATTGTTTGAAAAAATTCAAATAGCATTGGCATAAAAGCTAAACCGACACGATGAAACAAACAGTACTTCTACTTTATTCATTATTCTTAATCAGTTGTAATCAGATCGAAAAAACGGAGAACAGAGATCACTATGCGGCAGATCTTCTAAGCAATGATTTTTTAAAATTTGCCGACAGTTCAAGACTTGATAGCTTAAAAATTCAACTTAAGAACTCATTTGACATTTATAATGAAGAAAATTTCAGGATAGCTGATATCGACGCTGAGGAACTTTCAGAATTCAACTTTGACTTTTTTCTTACGCGTTTAAATAAAATTTTAGCTAAAAGAGAACTTAAATTATCTGCTCAAAAACTGAACGACAAAGAAAACTCTTACGAAGCCTTAATTAATGGCGACACAATAGAACTACACACCGAAGAAGAATTAGATAAGAAAACCTTTTGGGATGCTGCATCCAGAAATTTCTTTCGAAAACTTAACGAAATAATGAAGGCAAAAAATAGCAACGAGAAATTTTACTTATTATACGGAGGTAACGATCTACATGCAATACTCCTGACTGAAAAACAACATTCGATCATCGCAGAATATTACAAGAACGAACCAAAAGAAATTCCCTATAAACCATGATAGTACTGCCTGCAACATGAAAGTATCCGCAGACAAAATTGTAGAAACATTGAGACTAGCAGCGGTTTTTGCGTCGTGGGCTTGAATTAAAGAAGTAGAGACAAGGCATGCCTTGTCTCTAACCATGCTAATTCAAACAGTAATAAACTCCATCGTCCGGGCTACTCTTTCAGGTTCGCAAAGACCATCCACCCATATTTTATTATGAGCTTTTACCAGGTATTTTTTTTCATACGCCTTGTTGATCGCTTTCGTAATGGCTTTGATGTCTGCAGGTTTCAAGCCTTTAACCGGTAAAATTTCATTACCACATTTAATATCGCCATTGTCACCATTTAATAAAGCAGTGTACCAGCTTCTATCTGCGCCATAGTAAGACCGCCCAAAGATGCGGTCTTTGACAACCACCATCCATATGCCGGTGAATTTTTCCCGGCCTTTACCTACCCGCACACTGGTGATCTGTGTTTCGTTTATGCATTTCAAAAATGCTTTTGAGAATTTTTTCATACCATTCAAATATTCCTAAACTTATATAAAAGAACCCGACCAATAATATTTCATCAACAAGTTTTAAAGCAATTTTTACAATCTTCAGCTGAGTTTCAGTATGAAAATAACTTATATCGAATTGACCTCGGAGCCATTTCGAAACATTTTTGTTGACTGTACGGAACGTTGCGGCGACGCGGAGTTGCACCAGGAACTTCCTTTGTGAATCTTTGTGTCTTTGTGGTTTAATAAATTCAAACTGGTACACAGCCCAATTTTTCGGACACCTTCCTATTCTATCTCTGGCATTGAAAATCAAGCCTTAAATTGCTTAATCAGGGCATGAAAGACGAACGGATTGCGAATCTTCCACTGGAAGATTCGAAGGCAACCAAGGTCAAATCGGAGCGATGCGGTTGGTATCATAAAAATCTCTCGCCCCTCCCTCCTTCTTCTGCACTCATTCCCTTACCTTTGCGACCCCAAATCTGTTATCGTCAGATTCTTTCTCTTGCCTTTGGCAAGAGGATGTCCAATGGGTAAACCGATTTTTAAACTTAAAACAAAAGGGTAAATGAACAACTACGAATTGATGGTGATTTTTACCCCGGTATTGAGCGATGAAGAATTTAAAGCCGCTCAGAAAAAGTATGCTTCACTCGTTAAGTCTGTAAAAGGTGAAGTGGTACATGAAAATGCCTGGGGCTTGAAATCACTGGCGTATCCGATCCAGAAAAAGACAACTGGTCTTTACTGGGTAATGGAATTTACTGCGCCATCCGACTTCAATGAGAAGATGAAAATTCAGCTTCTCCGTGACGAATCAGTACTTCGTCACCTTGTAACAAGACTCGATAAATACGCCGTCGAGTACAATGCAAAAAAGAGAAGTGGCGTAGCAACAGGAACTGAAAAGACACCTAAAACAGTGGAGGCTTAAACTATGGCAAAAGCAAATGAAATAAAATATTTGACAGCCATTAAAAGCGACAAGCAAGTAAAAAAGTTTTGCCGCTTTAAGAAATATGGCATCCGCTACATCGATTATAAAGATGTAGAGTTCCTGAAAAAGTTTTTGAATGAACAAGGTAAACTTCTTCCACGCCGCTTATCCGGTAACTCCTTAAAGTACCAGCGTAAAGTAAGTGATGCTGTGAAGAAAGCCCGTCAAATGGCTTTGTTACCTTATGTAACTGATCTTTTAAAGTAGCTATTGGCTATAAGCTATTAGCTAAAAGCTAAACAATCATGGAAGTAATATTAATTCAAGATGTAGATAATTTAGGAGGAGCCAATGAACTTGTAAAAGTTAGAAATGGCTATGCCCGTAATTTTCTTATTCCCCGCAAGCTGGCTGTTGAGGCAAGCCCCAGCAATATGAAGCAAATGGAAGAAAGAATGAAGCAGGCAAAAAAGAAAGAAGATAAGATGCTTGCTGAGGTCAACAGTGTAATTGCTAAACTGAGCGAGGCTCCTTTGAAAGTTGGTGCGAAGACCGGAACCAGCGGAAAGATCTTTGGAAGTGTAACATCGCTGCAGCTAAGCCGTGCAATTCGTGAGCAAAAGGGGTATGAGATCGATCGCAAAAAGATCAGCATAACCGATGAAGTAAAAGAACTGGGTACTTATAAAGCTCATATTGATTTCGGTAATGGCAAATTCGCTGACATCGATTTTGAAGTAGTGGGTGAATAAGATATAAAACGAACTATTATTAGTAATCCCGCACGTGCGGGATTTTTTATTTAGCCTAACTGATTGGGGCTTACCCAGATTAAAGTTCAAAGGTTTGAGAGGGAAAAATTTACAATATTATCAATGAAAAACCGTTATTTTGTATTGTATTCGGTGCTCTTTACAGTTTCTCAAGTTCATGAACGTTTCGATTTTCGGTAAATGTTCATTGGTTACTGGTACTGTTGATCACTTATTTGTATTAAAAAATTTCTCAAAAAAATGAACATTTACGCAGGAAATCTCAGCTGGAACCTGAAAGATCAGGATCTGCAAAATCTTTTCGCCACACATGGTGAAGTTAGCTCAGCTAAAATTGTTACCGACAAATTTACTGGCCGCAGCAAAGGGTTTGGCTTTGTAGAAATGCCAAATGATGACCAGGCAAATGCAGCTATTACTGCATTGAATGGTACTGAAGTTGATGGCCGCAACATCGTTGTAAACGAAAGCCGTCCTAAACAGGAAGGTGGTAGTGGCGGCGGTGGTGGATTTAAAAAACGCAGCTTCGGTGGAGGCGGCGGCGGTGGCGGTTTTAAAAAAGGCGGCTATAACAAAGGCGGCGGTGGCGGTGGCTATCGTGACCGTGGTGGCTACAACAGCGATTATTAATCACTAACAATATTCACTGTATTTTTAAGTCTGATCATTGCGATCAGACTTTTTTATTTTCTGCTAACACTTCATTGCTTATGAAAAGAATTCTTTTTTTAGTTACTGTTGTTTGCTTTTTATTTTCCTGTAATGAAAAGCAAAACGATACTGCCGATAAGATTTATTTCAATGGAAAGATCTGGACCGGCGATACTGCAAATGCATGGGCTGATGCGATTGCAATAAAAGCAAATGAGATCATTTATGTTGGTAAAGATCATCAAGCATTCAAAGGAAGCAATACAGAAATGATAGATCTAGGTGGCAAATTAATGTTACCGGGCTTTATTGATAATCACACTCATTTTTTATCAGGTGGATATACACTTTCAGGAGTTAATCTGCAAAAAGCGAAAACACCAAAAGAATTTATTTCGATACTAAAAGAATTTTGTCAAAAATATGATGATGATCGATGGATACTCGGCGGCAACTGGGATCATGAAGCCTGGGGCGGCGAACTTCCTTCGCGCAGTTGGATCGATTCTGTAACTGGCAATCATCCTTTATTTGTTAACCGCACAGATGGCCATATGGCATTGGCAAATTCGCTTGCAATGAAAAATGCAGGAGTAACTAAAGAAACAAAAGTTCCTGCCGGTGGCGAAATGCCAAAGAATGCAAAGGGTGAATATACGGGTGTATTCAAAGACGAAGCAATGAATTTGATGTATAAAGTAATTCGGGATCCGACAGAAAAAGAATTGGACGAGTATTTAAATTCAGCTATGCAACATGCATTTGAAAACGGCGTGACACAAGTGCATGATATGGGCAGTTATGCTGGTTGGCTTGATCTTGCAACCTATCGAAGAAATTATGCAAACAAAAAACTGGATCTCCGCATTTATTCATTTGTTCCTTTACCTACATGGGCAAAACTGGATTCATTTTGTAAAAAAAATGGAAAGGGTGATGACCTACTTCGCTGGGGTGGATTAAAAGGATTTATGGATGGATCGTTAGGTTCAACTACTGCATGGTTTTATAATCCCTACCTGGATGAACCGACAAAAACGGGTTTATACGTTACGGATACAAATAATATCAGGCAATGGGTTTTAGCTGCTGATTCTTCGGGATTGCATGTTGCAGTTCATGCCATTGGTGACCGGGCAAATGATTTTATTTTAAATGTTTTTGAAGAAGCAGAAAGAAAAAATTCAAAAGATCATCGTTTCAGAGTTGAGCATGCACAACATTTATCGCAACATGCGATTCCGCGTTTTGCGCAATTAAATATTATCCCTTCGATGCAGCCATATCATGCTATTGATGATGGCCGCTGGGCGCATAAAAGATTAGAGGATGCAAGATTGAAAGGAACGTATGCTTTTAAAAGTTTATTGGATACAAAGGCAAGATTGACCTTTGGTTCAGATTGGTATGTCGCACCTCTGAAACCGATTGAAGGGATCTATGCTGCAGTTACAAGAAGAACATTGGACGATAAAAATCAAAATGGATGGTATCCTGAACAAAGAATTTCTGTTGAACAGGCGGTGAAATGTTATACGGTTAATAATGCCTATGCAGGTTTCCAGGAAAATAAATTAGGTGTTTTGAAAAAAGGAATGCTTGCTGACCTGGTAGTACTTGCTGAAAATATATTTGAAATTGCTCCCGAAAAGATCAAAGATGTAAGAGTCATCAGAACAATTGTAAATGGAAAACAGGTATATGAAATGAAAAACTGATTAAGATTCGCCAGTACACAAACTTTTATTTTAACTTTCTTACAGCTTACGAAGTCCCTGTAATGACAATGAATAAACAATGATAGGTCTCCAGTAAGTAGAAAATTATCCACGATTTTACATTCTATTTCATATTATTTAAGCGGGCAATTTAACACGAGTATGACAATAACCATAATTGTATGTGCCAACATGTTTCTTTGGCTTGCATTTTGAGTTCGTGATAAAAGTTCAAAAGCAAGCGCAACTGCATTCCAAACCCATCTAAGAAAGTTTTCAACGATTTTATTGCTGGCATGATTTATTCTAGGATTAAAAATAAAATTTAAAATCAAGATCTATGTCGAATAAACTTTATAACATACTCGTACCCGTTGATTTTACCCCTAAAAATAAATGGGCTATTGCAAAAGGAATGGAAATGGCAAATCAAATGAACTGCAATCTTCATTTGGTAAACATTATTCCGTCTCCACTATTCAGTTCATTTAGTCCTTATGAATCTCATGTTGACAGATTGAATAGTTATGACCGTCTTAAAGACCTGTCGGTATCCTATTCAAGCCAACTTTGTGGTCATGGTAAAATTGAGATCAGTGTGCTTGAAGGCGACGCAACAAATAAATTAGTCGACTACGTTAGGGAATTTGAAATGGATATGGTGGTCATGGGTCTGTCGAAATTTAATTTCTTAGAACGCTGGATCACTTCTGTATCTATAAATAAACTGGCAAGAGAAACCAATGTGCCAGTCCTTGCTGTGGGTTCAAGAGGGCTTGTTCACCATTTCAAAAAAATTATTTTGCCGCTGTACGACGAATTATCTCTTGACCGGATCAGGTTCGCAACTACACTTGCACGCAGTTTCAGATCTACTATCTACATGGTTACATTGCGTAATGGAAATAATACACCGGAAAAAATTATAAATGAAGGTCTGGATATAGTTCATAGTGCATCAAAGACCAGACCCCGGGTAAAGGGAATCATACTTGAAGGCGACAACCTGGCAAAAACCACGATAGATTTTGCAAAACGTATCAATGGAGATCTTATCATGATCAATCCTGCTGAAGAAATTAGGTTACCCGGTTGGTGGAACAGATTCACGACCAAATTACTTTCTTATGGCTCTGGGATACCCGTGATGACAATGAGCAAACAGTGATAGCGTCATAAGAGAAGCGTCCCGACAACATCGGGACGCTTCAATTTTTTAATACCTGAATAAATATTTTGCCGGCAACAATTCAATTTCTATCCTTTTAGCGGAATAATATTCCCCATCAAGATGTGTATCCATGGGCACTTCGCTTGTTACAACTAATTTCTTTGTCCGAAAATGTTTGATAAAAGGCAGGTCAAGATGTTTTCCTTTTTCAATAACGGGCAGCCAGCGCAAACGAAGAAATGGATGGAGCTTATCCACCATTACAACATCAAGAAAGCCGTCATTAATAGCCGATGAAGGCGCAATATGAAAGCCTCCTCCTGCCCGATGGCCATTCATTACACTTATCAGCAGTTTCTGATCTTCTATTGTAAATTCATTTGAAGCGGCTTTATATCTTTTTGAACTATAAAAAAATACTTTGCGTAATATCGTTCCCATAAAAGCAGCTTTGCCTGCTCTTTTCTTTTTCTTACCCGTTAAACTTTTTGCTACAGCTCCTTCAAAGCCAATCCCAACACCATTGATAAAATATTTTTCATTGCATTTGCCGGCGTCAATAGCCTTTGGAGTTCCTGTTAACGCTATTTGCAATTGCTCATCGAAGCTTTGATCCTTATAAAGTATGGAATGAACATCATTCCCTGTGCCTCCGTTAAAAATAACAAGCGGTAATCTTATCCCCGGATATTTGTTAAAAAAATAATTGAGTGTCCCATCACCGCCAACTATCCAAACATCAGTGAAACGAATAAAATCAGGTGGCCAGTTTTCTAAATACAACGTGTTGCGAATATTCCTGCTTTGAAGTTCTGTGGCAATCCTTCTGCTCAATGCAATTGCTCTGCCGCCACCAGCAAGGCCGTTGCAGACAATTGAAATATTTCTTTCTTCTGCCATTTGGTTCGTTATTAAAGATGCATTTAATAAAGGAAATCTGCAAAAATGTATTTCTGTGTTAGTGTGTCAGTTTGGAATAAAAATGAACCCTGCCTACCGGCAGGCAGGCACGGAGACACAAAGGCACAAAGTCGCACTAAGGTTTTCTCTGTGAATCACTGTGAACACTGTGCCTCCGTGGTTTAAAAAATCAAACTGAGACACTACCTTTCTGTGAGATATATTTAACTTTAACCAAACAACGCTTTATATGAAACGCAGAGATTTTATAAAGAATACTTCTTTTGCTGCAGCGGGGATAACGTTTTTAGACTTCCCGGTATTCGGAAAGAATGCACCGAGTAATAAGGTAGTGCTGGCAGTAATGGGTGTGAACAGCCGTGGTGCTTATCTCGCAGAAAATTTTGCAGGTCTTACTAATGTAGAGATCGCCTATCTCTGTGATGTGGAGGAAAAAGCGATCGCAAATGGTTTAAAGCCTTTTGCGACGGCACCGAAAAAACCAACCGTGGTACAAGATATTCGTGAACTTGTAAAGAAAAAAGATTTTGATGGATTGTTGATCGCTGCTCCTGATCATTGGCATGCACCGGCTGCAATACTCGGTATAACACATGGCAAGCATGTATATGTTGAGAAACCCTGCAGTCATAATCCGTATGAAGGAGAATTATTAATCCAGGCGATGAAAAAGTTCCCGAAGCAACTGATACAAATGGGTAACCAGCGTCGTTCAATGCCCAACCTCATCAATGCAGCAAAAGAAATAAAAGAAGGAATAATTGGCAATGCCTATTTTGGAAAATCATGGTATGCAAATAATAGAAAAACGATCGGTATAGGTAAAAAAGTTCCTGTTCCTTCCACTCTTGATTTTAATTTATGGCAAGGCCCTGCTCCAAGAAAAGATTACCAGGATAATCTTGTTCATTATAACTGGCATTGGTTCTGGCATTGGGGTACTGCGGAAACCTGTAATAACGGTACACATGAAATAGATATGTGTCGTTGGTTGCTTAATGTTAACTATCCCACAAAAGTTACATCTGCCGGCGGACGTTATGCATTTAAAGATGATTGGCAAACTCCGGACACACAGGTCGCCACATTTGAATTTGGAAATAATACATCAATAACCTGGGAAGGAAGAAGCTGTAATAATATGAGAGTGGAAGGCGCAGGTAGAGGATTTATTATTTATGGTGATAAAGGAACTTTGGTGAATTATGGCAATGATGATTACAAAATTTTTGATGCGGATAATAAATTGGCCAAGGAAGTGAAGTCTGCTACAAAAAATGAGGCTACCAATACAGTCAGCGCAACAGGTAATCTTGATCTTTTCCATTTCAATAATTTTGTTGATGCTATTCGTGGAGAAAC
>Ga0075429_100005650_pt1 | contig 10784 bp, 19 predicted proteins | sample RhiMetdeltSRZDD3_FD_75295 | JGI IMG/M metagenome (GOLD analysis project Ga0075429, IMG submission 75295) | Populus rhizosphere microbial communities from Tennessee, USA - Rhizosphere MetaG P. deltoides SRZDD3 | ecosystem: Host-associated > Plants > Roots > Rhizosphere > Soil | place: USA...
CACCCACGACGACCACAGCGTGGCGTTGCCGTCGCGCAGCCCGCGACCCGAGTAGTGCCTGACCGGCGTGCCGGTGATCGTCACGCCGCCCGTCTCGGCCGACTGCCACCAGTCCAGCTCGGTGAATTGCGCGCTCGGTACCTGCCACCTCTCCAGATGCGCGCCGATCCCGAGGGGAACGAAGAAATGCGTCCCGGCGGACGCCAGATGCTTGATCGTGCGCACGTCGAGATGGTCGTAGTGATCGTGAGAGATGACCACGGCATCGATCTTCGGCAGCGCCTCGAGCGCCAGGGGCGGGGGATGGAACCGCTTCGGACCGATGCCGGCGAAGGGCGAGGCGTACTCGGACAGGATCGGATCGGCCATCAGGCGCAGGCCGTCGAGCTCCAGATAGACGCTGGCATGGCCGAACCAGATGGCCCGCAGACCAGGCGGGGCACGTCCCGCGCGGTTCTCCAGCACCGGCTGCACGACGGGGATGGGTGTGGGCGGCGTGCGTACTTCACTGCCAAGCACCTGCCGTTGCAAGTAGTCCCACAGCTGCGCGTAGCCGCGAGGCGTCTGCGGAATGGTGTTCTCGAACCGACCGCTGCGGAACTGCGCAGAGGCGCGTACCCGAGCCGACCTCTCCCCCTCGACGCTGCCACCGAAGGAGGGCCAGAAGCTCAACAACGCTGCACCTGTCGCGACCGCAGCGGCCGCGAGCACGACAGTGGCGGCGGCGAGTTTGCCCAATCGGCTCATCGGCTGGCTCCAAATTCACATCGGATGCGCTAGGCCCGGTTCCTTTCGGCCGGCCACTATTGGGGGGTGCTTCGCCGAACACAAGCCTCCAGCTGCCGCGTCTTGACTGCGAGGCCGAACGGCTGCGAGTTGCGCGTGACGCGCAAGAGCAGAACACAGCTCGCTCGCGCGAGGTGGGCAGTGAGTCGCTGGCGACCTATTTGGTGCGCTCACCTCTAGAGGGCAATTATCGTGTTGTTGCCCGGCGCCGACGGTTGGCTGGACATCGACAGTGCCGACCCCGCCAATGCCGTGCCACGCCGCCTCCAGGGCATTTTTTTTGGTGCGCGCGAGGGTTTGTCGGGACAAGCGTTCTTGACAGTGCTGGTGGATGCGCCTTCGGACCGGCAGAATGCTACTGGCATGAGCGGTGGGTTCCGCACTAGCGATGACCATGCAAGGGACCTCACCGCAATCATTAGCTATTTCAGGCCCAAGCTCGTTGGCGGTAGCGTCGTAGTTGGAGGCGTAAGCTATGGAGCAGACGCAATAAACAGCCCGGTCGTCGTAGTCGGCTCAAGTGCGGGGACAACCTCCGCCGTTCTTGCTGCCATAAGACCGCTGCCTCCACCATTTCCTCCGATATTTCCCTTAGGCAATCCAGACGTGGGTGGCGTCGTTCTCACCTCTTCAGTCACAACCGGACCAACTAGCATCGGGAGCTTGCCGTTCACTGAGATCAATCGGCCAGTGCTGTTCGTCCACCATGTCAACGATGGCTGCATCTACTCGAGTATAGGAACGTCACACAAGCCGCTTACAGTATGATGACGGCATCGGTAAGAGTGAGCTTCACAGAGATTACAGGCACACCAGTCGGCCCCGTAGACCCCGCTGATCCAGACCCATCACCTAATCCTGATCCATGTGGAGCGCCCGGCACGATGGGCTATCGGCTTCATGGGTTCAATGGAGCAGGGACTGCCGCCCTCGACGCCATCCAAAGATGGATCAGCGTTACCTTAAAGCGCTGAGGATGGCCATGCGCCGACACTGATGACACGTGGTAGCATGAAGGCGAAGGGTGGCCGTGCACGAAAGGTGTAGGAACCGCCGCGTTCGCGAGATCTCTGCGGCAGCCATCGGTTGGTAACGTAAGGCGAGCCTCGCGCGAGGAGGCAAGTCGGCGACCACATCTCGAACTCAACGGGACCACAGCCCATCCCGGTGGCGCGCCGTGACCACCGAAATGTAAATGATCGAAACTTCTCAAATTGGCACTCTTCGACCGTCGCAGGCTCGGCTTCCGGCAGAAGTAGTCCGAAAGCCGACAATCTTCCCAAGCCATGGGTTGCACAGACTCGCGTTTGCGCGCCACGGGAGTCTCTACAACGAGAGCTGATGATCAGACACCTGTTGACTAAAACAAAAGGCGATTATTGTATCCCACAATATTGTTTATGAGACGCAATCAATCATAGGGTGCAGAAACGTGGGCCGCACGCACAAGATGCGCCGAGCCAAGATCGCCTCACCTGCGCTCGCTCTGTTCGAGCCCGCGGCGCTCGTTGAGCGTGCGCCTGAGCGCCCGTTGCCGGCTCACTTGCTCCAAGGCGTGGCCGAGTACGTGGCCGCCGCACACGCCGACAACACCAAGCGCGCTTACACCCAGGCGTGGCAGCGCTTCCTGGCCTGGTGCGAGGATCATGGTCGCACGGCTCTGCCGGCTGGGCCTGAAACCGTCGCAGTGTGGATCGTGGCGCTTGCCACAGGTGCCGGTGGACGCAAGCCGCTCGCTCGAGCGACGATCAACCTCTACCTCTCCGCGATCGCGGAGGCGCATCGCACCGCTCGCCATCCCTTCGATCGGGGAGCACCCGGCGATCGCCGGGAGCTGGCAGGGGATGAGCAAGACCAAGGCCAGGCAAGGTGCGCGGCGCAAGGCTGCCCCATTGATGGGCGAGCAGCTCCGCAAGCTGGTGACAGGCCTGGACCCGGCTCGCACCATCGATGCACGCGACGCGGCATTGTTGACGCTGGGCTGGTCTGCCGCGCTTCGCCGCTCGGAGCTCGTCGGGCTCGACTGGCGGAAGCAGGGCGACGGCCGCGGCTTCGTTGAGATCGTGGACAAGGGCATTCGGGTTGTGCTCGCAACGTCCAGGGCTCGCAGGACGGCGCGGTTGAGATCGCCGTGCCCTGCGATCAGATGCGCACCGCTTGTGACGCCCTCGAGCGCTGGGCGGCCGTGGGCAATCTCCAGCTGGGCCAACCCGTGTTCCGGTAAGTCGACAAGGGCGGCGCGATTGCCGCGGAGCGCCTCGCCGAGCGCAGCGTCTCTCGCATCGTCAAGGTCCGCGTGCGACCTTTGGTGATCGCCGGCGGAAAGTCCCAAGCTGAGGCTGACGAGATCGTGGCCCGGTTCTCAGGGCATTCGATGCGCGCCGGCTACGCGACCACGGCGGGAGCAAACGACGTGCCCGGCTATCGCATCCAACAACGGATGCGCCACAAGAGTATGGATACCACTGGCGGTTACATTCGTGCTGGCCGGCAGTGGGGGAAGGACTCAGGGCTCGACGGGTTCGGCTTCTGAGCACGAAAGACGCGACCATGAAAACTATATGCACCGGATTACTTCGTTGGCTCGGCCGCGGCGTCGTTGGCGCTCGCGCCCGCATCGATCTGTGGGAGCCGGACTACGCGGCCGCCGGCTGCCCGGCTGCTCGAGGCCTGGACCTCTAGCGGCGACCGATCGCAGAGAGCGGTGCGACGTGAGTTGGAGCCGTGCTCCCGTCATGCGCTGCCCGTTTGTGGGGGCAGGTGCCGCCATTTCGAGCGCGACCGCAATTGCAGTTGTAGCAGAGAATTCGGATATCCTCAGGGAAGCCGCTCTTGATGATCCAGCGGTAGATGCGTGCAGCCACGAATTGCTGTCGTCGGTGAACAGCGCCGTCGTTGTTGACATGATCTATCGTCAAGAATTGGCGCTCCATCTCGCCGCAGCACGCACATGCAGCGCCCTAGTGATCGAGGACCTCGCGGAACCATTCGGCTCTGTGACGCTTGGCAGCTAGGTTTGCGCGCGCTCTGCGTTCCGGGGTCCATTTTCTTCGCAGGGTTCGCCCTGTACCGCTCTCGCGCACTCTGCAGGCGATGCGCCTTGTTCTTGAGGTAGTGCCCGTTCATCCGGGAGTTGTGACACACGTGGCATTCGTGCCGGCGTAGGCCCGCGGCGCGGTTGAAGTACGGGAACTCGAGCAGGGGCTTTTCGCGATGGCATTTCTTGCAGAACCGGAAGCCGGGCCGGGCGACGGAGCAGGGAGCTCATTAGCATTTGAGCCGGCTCTATCGTTAAAGGGGATTGTGATGACGTTCTTGTACCTATTGGCAACAGTCATTTCGTTGCTTGCCGCTTCGCAAGATGCGTCGGCTCAAAGCGAATGGGTAGCCAAGCAAGGGGAAATCATCCCGATACCGGAAGACGCGAAAGCTTGAAACGCGAAACCTAGGATGAGGATCGAGGAGCCCCAGATCGCGTCAACCTTTTGAGCGCACTGCGATCGCAGCAGCTCAGGATCGGCATCCCAAGTCGTCACGGCTTGACGGAACAGCTCCGGCGACCGCGCCCAGATCAGCGCACGAATTAGAACGACCGCACCGACAATGTCGTACACGCTGCCGATAACAGCGAGCCACGAAACATTGCCGTCGAAAGTGATCATTGTTGTCCGCGCCCAATTTTGCTCACCAAGACCATGCGAAAGCGGCCCCTGTGTGACGCGAGGCCGCCCTGGCAGCAGGCCCACCTGGCGATGCGGGTCAGGCGCGGCAAGCGCGCTTGGCTGCACTGTGATGACTGCCGACACAGCGTCATGATCGAGCCGCACGAACTCGCCCGGCAGCACCAGCTCGACATGCTGACGCCGCTGCTCACGATCTCAAAGGCGATGCGGTGCACGCGGTGCGGAGCGCGTAAGGAGTGCTGCTGGCCGGAGCCGCACAACACGCGGGGCACCAAGTAAGAAAGCGCCCGCCTTGGTACGCACACGCTGGGGCGCTTTCGCCCTAAGCTTCCGGGTATGGAAGCAACAGGACACGGCAGCCTTGCACGCGCGGACCTCATGGTCAATCAATGCTGCGTTGCACGGCAAGGCGCGATCGAGTTGGCATGCTCAAGCTGATCGGAGTAAAGGTGGAGGAGGAGCACAATCCGCGCAACAAGGTAGCGCGAGGGAAATTCACAGCGGCGTTCTTCCTGCAATGTCTGTCAGCAATTGGCGCAAAGGAAATTCGCCTCGACTAGGGGGCCAACTTGCTACGCAGTTCTACGAGAGTGCGCTCTGCGTTACTCCGCCATCTCGCGAGATCATCTAATTGCCGATCGGAGCGCGAGCCGCTTTGGTCCAATAAGGTTTTCAAACGCGTCACCCGGTGCGTCTTCTTTTGGGTACACCGACAGATACTGATTGGTGACGAGGAAATTGCCCATAGCGGAATCTAGAATAGCGATGTCGGTGGGCTGCAAGGCGGCGGCTATGTCCCCGTACTCAGGGGTTCCCCGCCTCAACTCAGCCATGGCGCCCGTGCAGGACGCCAGACTGTCTCGGCATTCCTTTAAGTCATCCACACAAGCTGATTGGTTGCGGTACGCGAAGGCGTTCCAGCCCTGCGATTCCAATGACCGCGCCCTATTTATGGCGGGTGGGAAGTCGCTTCGAAGAATGTGGAGCGCCCTGTCAATCAAGCGCGCCTTCTGCTCAGCCTCATAGGGGGACAGCTGCCGCGGGGCCGGCTTGCGCGGCAAGTCTGGCTGTCGTTTGCGGCACGGCATTGGCATCCAGCACCTGCTGGAGATGAGAAAACCTCCACACGGCCAGAAGAACAGCTCCGAAGGCCGCCATCCAAATAATCCACAAGGCGCTGGACGCTAGCGTGCTCACGACCGGCCCAAGTGTTTGATCCAGCCAGTGATTAATGCCGCTGTAAAAGCGGTCCTTGAGCAGCTCGCGTAGGAACATCCCCAAGAACGGGCCCAACAATGCCCACACGACCAAGAGCCAGGGCGGCACCCGCGACAACAATCATGTGATGCGATCAAACATGCAAAGACGCTCCCGGAATCAGAGCCGGGGGCATACATATCACGCAACCGGCCGATGCCCCCCAGCTTGGTGCTTTTGCACCCTAGAGCCGCTATCGTCTCAGGCGCGATAGTCGGGGGAAGCCAATCGCGACAGTGCTTGGGTCTGGGGGTGGGTGGTTGCCGGTGTGCTCGGTGCGCTGTTGTTCAGCACCGTAGTGGCAATGGGGCCAGCGCCAGGCAGCATCAAGCGCAGCGGCGAAGCACAGCAGGGCCAGCACCAAAAAGGCGGCCCCCAAGGCGGGGCCGCCAAAGACGCCCACAAGCCACACGCCGCCGAACACGAAGCATACTGTCAAGAAGCTAGGGAGGGTAAGGAACGCAAAGATTGCATCATGGCCCTGCGCTCCGCAGAGGCGACGGAAAGACAAGCCATCCTTTCTCTCATCGGCTTGGCCTTGGTGCTCGTAACGATTGTCCTGACTGCTCTCGGGTTGCTTCTCGTGAAGGGCACCCTGGAAGCCACGCGAGACGCTCTGGCCGAGGCGAAGACAAGCTCCGGTGCCGCCGCGCCATGCGGGCGCTCGTTACCTCGCGGCGTTATGTGCGCTGTGTGTAGGCGGGTGGCGTTTGGCGCCGTAATACCGCAAGGCTGCAATTAGAAGCGGCCCCGGTGATGCCGAGGCCACCCCGATACGCGATAGGGTTGGAAGTCAGCTTACGCGCGGCAACCTCATGCGCCCGCGCTTCACTAGCGGCGCGCCTGCAGCCGCCAAGATGGCACATGACAGGCCGTGATCGGCCGGGCCGTTTGCGTCAGCGCGTGCCAGCGAAAGGACGGCCAGCGTCGGCAAATCACATGATGCGACATCTCGATTGTAGCGGCGGCCGACGATGCGTTCCGCAACCTCACGGGCCCGCTTGTGAAACGAGGCTTTGCTATCCTCGTACTGTGCCCACAGCTCCTTGGCGGCCCGTTCGGCCGCTTGGCCCTTGGCGCTGCTCAGCTGAAACCATTTCTCATGCATGAGCATCAGACGGGTGTGCTCGCTCAGCAGCTCGCGGGCTTCATCTGTCATGGACAGCGCGAGCTTGCGAGTCATGCGTGCGCGCGGTAGTCGCTTTCTAGCCTTGGCCATGGGTCTTCTCCTCTTCATGGCTGGGGTCAGGCCGTAGCGCGGGTGTTGAGCCGCCCGCGCGAGGCCGCTGGACGCACGTCACGCAACCAGCTGGACATCGACGCAATAGACCTTGCTGCCGTCGCGACGCGTGCGAATGCCGTGACGCTCGCAACGCGCGGCAAAATGTTGCGCGAATGATCTTGGATCGAGGGTGGGCAGTGGCGGCTCTTGCTCGCTGCACCACCGTTGATGGCGCGCATAGATCGCGCCGCCGACAACTTCCTCGCCGAATGCCTTGCGTAGGCAAGCCAGCATGAACCGCCCGACTGTATCAACCTCAGGCAAGGCCACGGCGGCCGCCGGTAGCTCGATCTCGATCCGCTCAGCACTCGCAGCGCACGGCACCGTCACTTCGCCGGTGGGCTCCTCGCGGATGCGCGATTTTCCCTCGATCAGCTTCTCGCCGGCGGCGAGCAGGAAGGCGATCGCCAGCTCGACAAAGCCGACCAGAGCGACTTGTTGTGCCGTTGCGGCGGTATCGGCATCCGCCGGCCCGAGCGCACGAGCCAGCGCGTCGCCGTGCGGGTATGTGGTCGTCACCGGCGGCGCCGCCTTGAGCCGCGATCCCATGCATGAGCAGGCCCCCTCAGATTGGCGAGGAAAACGGTGAGCGCTTCCTCGCACATGTCGACGATGGATTTGCCCGTTGCGCGGCTCGCCTGAACAATCTGCCGGTGCAGCTCGGGCCGCATCTTGCAATTGAACTGCTTGGTTCGCCCGGTGTTGCGCTTGCGCCGGCCGTCATCCGGCGACAGCTTCATTCGCTTCTCTCGGGCCCGGCGCTTACGCGGGTCGGCGAACGCGGCGACCTCCGGCGTGCCGAAAGCTTCGGCCAGCGCGGCGGTGATCGAGCTCTTCCCACTGCCGCCCTTTGTAGACGCAACCGCTATCGTTCCCGGTGTCTGTTTCGTGGTCGTCTGCGCCTTTCAGCTATCTGCGAGAAAGTTGCTTTCTCGATCTGCGTTCGGGACTTTCTGCTTTCTTGGAGAAAGCGACTTTCTTTCTCCGGTTGCGGATTGAAATTGCTCGGACTTCTGCGCTGCGCGGGTGCGCGCAGTTGAGGCGTAGGCCGCAGTTCAGTGAGCGCAGGAACAGTACCGTGGCTCAGGGTGGAGCGAGGATTGCTAGTCGCGCGGTCGCCGGCGAGTTGTTGGTCTAACGGGTGAGCCGAGCCGCCGGCGCGGGGTCGTCGGATGGCAAGGGCGCCAACTTGGGCACCCTTTGGCCGTGGCGTCCTTGGCGGTGTTGGCGGTCTTCGAAGCCGAGATCGTCTTGTGGGTTGATCTGTAGGTCCGCATTCGAACTTTGAAGAAAAATCAACAAAACCCACATGTTATGTATACTCTTGGAGGAGGGAGTGAGATTCGAACCCACGATACGGTTGCCCGTATACACGCTTTCCAAGCGTGCGCCTTCAGCCACTCGGCCATCCCTCCGCAGGGCAGGGGCCGGGCGAACTGACGAAGGCGTATGCGAGTTCCATGGCGGCGATCGCAGTGAATCGTATCCCGCGGCCTGTGTTGGCTCGGTTGTGGCCCGTCTGGTTGGCGCTGTTGCAAGGACTGCGTCTCGGTTACGGCGGCGACGACATTGGGTGGAGCCGTCTGGCGCTCACGTTCCGCCTGGTCCGCGCGCCGGTGCTGGCGTTCGGCCTCTTCCCGCACGCGTGCGAGTTCTCGCTCGCGATCGCGTTCGGCTTGCAGCTCCTGTTCGCGCTGCCGTCGCCGCTCTAGCTGTTGGGCCTCAATGCGATCTCGGCGGGCTCGCGTGGCGGCGGCTTCATGGGTGGCGATGATGCGAGCGCGCTTGGTGATGAGGCGTTGCCGGTCGTTGAAGTTGAGGTGGGGATAGGCGAGCGCCTGCTCGCAGGCACCCAGATCTTCCTGGAAACACGCGTGCCACTGCGAGAGGAAGAATTGTTGCTGACGACTGAGTTCCTGTCGGCGCTGGCGCTCGTGCTCGAGCTGCTGTTGGCGATACAGTTCCTGCTGAGCGCCCTGTAGGAACAGGTCGAAAGTGTGGTGTCCTCTCTGCGCCACGGCGGCACCGGGCGAGGCTGTGATTGCAGCTGCAATGACAGATCGAAACAGGATCGTGCGCATACGTTCCTCCGTCCAATGAGGAGCGTGCGATTTGGGCACTCCGTCAAGAGCAGGGGAGCAAAATGGAACACTGCGTGTGGCTGAGGGGACTCAGGAGCAGCCGTATGGCCGGGCGGGTGCTGGTGGTACAATGACCAGCATGTCGAACCTGCTAGGCGCATTCTGCACAAAGGCTCGCGCGTTTTCAATCTGTGGATGTTAGCGGCCGCGTCAGATCTCAACCGATAGGCCCGCCGTTACGATTCGCCGGGGTCGTGCGGCAAATTTTTCAAGCTTCTCGAGAGTTGCAATCATTGGATTGCCGATGACATTCTTTATTCGACCAGGCGGTTGAAATTCGCCACCGCAACCGCATTCGTGGACTCGATGCGGAGTGTAGGCGAGGGAGCCGACGTCAAAGTGCGGCTCCTCACGGCGGGGACACACCCGTGCCGCCACCCGAGATGAAAGGTGCGGCAGCGCAAGCTGCGCCATCAGCACCCGCAACTGATGGCTGTCAATTCGTATGCCGTCGATGATGAGCGGATGATAGGTTTCATCCAAGGATGGCATGTAGACGAACCAAGGCCGCGAGCGATGGACGCTAGGCGGTCGTTTGCGCAAGCGCGGCGAGCCGGTCGGCCAGCCGATTCAGTTCCCAGTCTCGCGCGAGGGCCGAGGCCTTGTCCCATGTGGGGGTCTGGTTTTTCAGGGAAGGGAGAGGCGCCGATCTGTCCATCGTCGCGATCGATCGATAGAGGCGCAATTCATCGGCCTGCGCCGCATAGCGGCCCTCGGCAAGCAGCCTGTCGAGCGATCCGTACTTGCGGATGAGCGCCGCCGCGGTCTTTGGACCCACGCCTTTCGCTCCGGGGATCCTGTCCGACGGGTCGCCCCTGAGCGCGATGAAGTCAGGGACTTGCGCCGGTTCGACACCGTACCGGTCGAGCACCTCCGCCGGCCCGATCCTCGCCATCTCGCCCGCCTTGACCGGGTGAAGAATGGTCGTCCTGGCTGAAGCCAGCTGAAAGGCATCGCGATCGCCCGTTGCCACGAGGGCGGATCCCCGGCGCTCCTCCTTTGTTGCCGCTGCCGCCAGGAAGTCGTCCGCCTCGTAGCCGGGAGCCTTGGCATTGGCGAAGCCGCATGCGGCGACGAAGTCGGGCAGGATGTCGAGCTGGTCGACCAGTTCCGTGTCGAATTCGCGTCCACCCTGGTAGTCGGCGAGGGCGCGGTGCCGATAGGTCGGCTCGTCCAGCGTATCCCAGGCCACCAGCACAGCTCTCGGGTTCTCGGCCTCATAGAGGCGCAACAGGAAATTGGCGAAGCCGACGATCGCGCCGCCGCCCCGATTTCCCTTGCGCCGGATGGTCTTCGGCAGCGCATGATAGGAGCGATGCGCGAAGGAATCGCCGTCAATGATGAGAAGGGGTTTGGTCATGCCCACATCGTATCGGCGCTCTCAGCAGAGCCAAGGGATTCCGGCAGGTTTCAGGCCAGGTTGCTTCGTTCGATGGAGGGATCAGGCCGGATCGAGCGCGCTGATGGTGACATAATATCCGTCAGGATCTCGGAGCGAGAACTCCATCGTTCCAGTGGTGAACCTATGCATCGCGCTCATCGTTCCCCTTCAAAGCTGAACGGTCGCAAGCGAACGTGGCCCATTGGCGACGGGCCGCCAACCATGACCATACGTGCAGGAGGTCCCGATGAAGC
>Ga0075429_100005651_pt1 | contig 10784 bp, 9 predicted proteins | sample RhiMetdeltSRZDD3_FD_75295 | JGI IMG/M metagenome (GOLD analysis project Ga0075429, IMG submission 75295) | Populus rhizosphere microbial communities from Tennessee, USA - Rhizosphere MetaG P. deltoides SRZDD3 | ecosystem: Host-associated > Plants > Roots > Rhizosphere > Soil | place: USA...
CGTGCCTGGATCGCCGGGGGCAGCGTGGGGGAGGCGCTCTGCACCACCAGCCGCGCCGGGGTCCCGGAATCGACTTCGGCCCGCATCTTGAGGAACTTGCGCAACTGGCTCTCCAGCAGGCCAAGGATCATGAAGCCGCTCTGCCCCGCGTCGTGCAAGTCCCGCAGGATGCCGACCGAGCGCGCCGATTCGCCGCTCAGCACCGCGTCGGCGAGGTGGAAGACGTTGGTGTCGCGCCCTTCGGCGGCTGACTGCTCGATCACCTGGCGCGTGATGCGCTTGCCGCCGCAGTTGATCGCTGCCTTCTGCAGCTCGGACATGGCGCCGACATAGTCCTCACCCACGAGATCGGCGAGGGCGCGCGCGGCGTCCGGGTCCAGCTGGAGCTTCAGCCTTCGCGCCTGCGCCTCCAGCCAGCGCGCCAGCTGGTAGTCACGCGGTGCGGGAAACTCGAGCACGGGCGCGACCTTCTTGAGGGCCGTCAGCGCCGCGCCCTTGGCCTCGTAGAACACCAACGCCACGCAGGAGCCGCCGAGCGACATTCCGGCCAGACGGGTCAGTGGCTCCAGCTCCCTCTCGCGAATCTTTTCCGCGCGGCGCACCAGGATGAAGCGGCTCCCGCCCGCCATGCCTCCCATCGGCATCATCTCGGCCTGGTTGACCAGATCCTCGCCGGAAACCTCCTCCCCGCCGAACGACGTGCCGTCGAACCCCTCGAACCCTTCCGCCAGCAACGCGCGGCCCAGCTCCTGCAGCACGGCGTCGCGCGAGAAACCGTCCTGTCCAGTCACGAGCACCATCGGAGGCGCCTTACGGTCGCCCGCGGCGGCGAGCAGCTCCACGGGGTCGAGCGACGCGGGTCTCCGGGGTTTCTTCGCCGAGGCCATCAGAAGCCCTCCAGGATCGAGGTCACGACGGCCTCGGCGAAATCCTTGGCGATCTCGTCGATGGCGGTGATCTCCTGATCGAAGAAGGTGAGCCCTTCGCCGGTCACGTCGTACTGCTTCTTGAACACGAAGTGGCTGCTGCGGAACAGCACCTGGCCTTCCGGGATCTTGGTCAGCTCGACGCTCGCGGTGATGACCACCTCGTACCGCGTGGCCCGGCCGGTGCTGCCCACGCTCACCGGCGAAATGTCGTACCCGGTCACCTCACCTTTCAGCCGCGCGTCGCCGCCGGTTTCCGACGCCGTGGTCCTGTAGCCACCGCGCTGGATGAACGTCTCGGTGATGTGCTCCGTGATGCGCTGCTCGATTTCGGGCCGGCGCGTCTGGTTCTCGAACGGCGGGACCGCGATGGTTTTCACGGTGTCGGGCAGGAGCTGATTGTGCCCCGCCAGCCGATACCCGCAGCCCGAGAGCGTCGCGAGCAGGAACAAGGCGGGCCAGACCGGCCCCCTCACTTCGCGACCACGATATTGAGGAGCTTGTCGGGCACGAAAATGGTCCTGACCCCCGTATGAGAACCCTGTGGAATCACCGCCTGGGCCAGGCGCCCATCCGCCCGGACCGCCGCCAGCACCTGGTCCTCGGCGGAACCCTGCGGCACCTCGACGCGCCCGCGCAACTTCCCGTTCACCTGCACGACGACCGTGACCACGTCGTGGGAGAGCAGCGCCGGATCCGGCTCCGGCCACTTGTGCGTCGCCAAAAGGTCCCGATGTCCGAGCATCTTCCACGCCTCTTCGGCCATGTGGGGCGCGAACGGGTCGAGGCAGATGGACAGGATCTCCAGCGCTTCCTTGACCGCCGCGCGATCCGCCTCCGACCGGGCTTCGACGGGCTCCTCGGGAGGGGCGGCGAGGTAGAGCGCGTTGACCAGCTCCATGATGGCCGAAATCGCCGTGTTGAGATGGAGCCTGCGTTCGATGTCGTCGGTGACGCGCGCCAGCGTCTGGTGCGCCTTGCGACGGATCTCGTGCGAGGGAGAGCCCGGCCCCGCCACCGACCCTGCTGCGCGCGTCGTCGCGAGAGCCCCCGTGTGCGCGTCGATGAGACGCCACACGCGCCGGGCGAACCGGTGAAGTCCGTCGATGCCTGCCTCGCTCCACTCCAGGTCCTTTTCCGGCGGCGCCGCGAACAGCACGAACAGTCGCGTCACATCGGCGCCGTACTTTTCGATCATCTCATCGGGCGCCACGACGTTCCCCTTCGACTTGGACATGGCCGAGCCGCCCTTCAGCACCATGCCCTGGGTGAGAAGATTCGTCACAGGCTCGCCCGGCACGCCGAGGCCCAGATCCCGCATCACCATGCTGAAGAACCGCGCGTACATGAGGTGAAGGATGGCGTGGGTGATGCCGCCGATGTAGCGGTCGACGGGAAACCAGGCCGCGGCCACCGCCGGCCGGAAGGGCGCCCTGTCGTTGCGCGGGTCGAGGTAGCGATAGAAGTACCAGGACGAGTCGACGAAGGTGTCCATCGTGTCGGTGTCGCGGCGCGCCCCTGCCCCGCACTTCGGGCAGGACACGTCGACGAACGAGGCGCTGCTCTCCAGCGGGCTGCCGCCCGTGCCGGTCAGCTTCACGTCGTCGGGCAACACCACCGGAAGATCCTCGAGCGCGACCGGAACGATTCCGCACGAACGGCAATGCACCATCGGGATCGGAGTCCCCCAGTAACGCTGCCGCGATATCCCCCAGTCCTTGAGCCGGTACTGTGTGGAGCCTTCGCCGAATCGGCCCTCGGCGGCGAACCGAGTCATGACCTTTCTGGCCTCGGCACAGGGCAGCCCGGAGAAACGGCCCGAATCCACGGTGCGTCCATCGTCCGTGGTGAACGGCAACGCGGGCGCGTCTCCCCCCTCGGGCGCGATCACCGGCACGATGGGAAGCCTGTAGCGCGTCGCGAATTCGAAATCCCGCTCGTCGTGTGCTGGCACCGCCATGATGGCGCCCGTGCCGTATTCCATCAGGACGAAGTTGGCCACCCAGATCGGGATCTCTTTTCCCGTGAATGGATTGATCGCGTGGCGGCCGGTGAAGACGCCGGCCTTCTCCCGCTCGGTGGTGAGCCTTTCGGACCTCGGCCCCGGGAGCGTCTGCTTCTCCACTTCGAGGAAGCTCTCGACTTCCTTTCTCGCGGGTGAGGTCGACAGCAGCTCGGGCAGGGACGGGTGCCCGGGGGCCAGCGCGATAAACGTCGCGCCGAAGATCGTGTCGATGCGCGTGGTGAAGACCCGGATCGGAGACGTCCCGCCCGCGGGGACGATGGGGAAATCCACGAACGCCCCTTCGCTGCGCCCGATCCAGTTGCGCTGCATCGTGAGGACCTTCTCGGGCCAGCCGGGCATCCTGTCGAGGTCCGCCAGCAGCTCGTCCGCGTAGCTGCTGATCCTGAAGAACCACTGGTCCAGGTCCTTCTGCACCACGATCGTGCCGCACCGCCAGCAGGCGCCGGCCTCGACCTGCTCGTTGGCCAGCACCGTGGCGCATTTAGGGCACCAGTTCACGCGGCGCAGACTGCGGTAGGCCAGCCCACGCTCGAACATCCTGATGAAGAACCACTGGTTCCAACGGTAGTAGTCGGGCCGATGGCTGGCGATTTCGCGCGACCAGGCATAGGCGAAACCCATCTTGCGGAGCTGTGAACGCATGTCGGCGATGTTCGACTCGGTCCAGACCCTGGGGTGCATCCCGCGCTCGATGGCGGCGTTTTCGGCGGGTAGGCCGAACGAATCCCATCCCATCGGGTGCATGACCTGGAACCCGCGCATGGTCTTGAAGCGGGCCACGACGTCGCCAATCGAGTAGTTGCGCACGTGCCCCATGTGGATGCGGCCCGACGGGTACGGCAGCATCTCGAGGCAGTAGAATGCCGGGCCCGTGGGCAGGTCCGGCGGCTCGAAGCAGCCAGCCTCGTCCCAGATCTTCTGCCATTTCGGCTCGAGGGACGCTGGGTTGTAGTCGGCCACGTGGACGGTTTCCTGCGATTGATGGTGGGAGGCGGCGTCGGCGCACGCTCGCGGTGCGCGCGGGGATGCTATCACACCGTTTTTTGCCGGGGCAACCGGGTCAATTCCGTTCGGGCGGGCTCAAGCGATGGTGCGTTGCTCACGTGCCGCGGATTCGAGCTCGGCGGGCAGCTCGAGGTCGCCGTTCTCGAGCTTCATCCGGATCGAGTCGAGGATGCCGTTGATGAACGGGCCCGACTCCTCGTTGCCGAACTTCTTGGCGATCTCGATGGCTTCGTCGATCACCACGACCCTGGGCGTCTCCGGGTGGAAGAGGAACTCGAAGATGGCCATGCGAAGGATATTGCGATCCACCACCGGCATGCGGCTGACCCGCCAGTTGATGGCGCTGGAGGTCAGGACCGCGTCGAACGAGGCGAGCCGGCCCATGGTGCCAAGAACGATTTGCTCCGCGAACGCGCGCACCGGACCGACCACCTTCTTGCCCGACCAGAACTCCTCCACCGCCGCCTCGGTCGCGTTGGGGCTTCCCTCGGGCGAGAGATCGAGCTGGAACAGGAGCTGGAGCGCGTACTCGCGGGCCCTGCGGCGCTCCCCGACGCTCCGGCTCACAACGCACCCAGCTGCTTGATGGCGTTCGCCGTCTCGATGGCGGCCATCGCGGCGTCCCAGCCCCGGTTGCCGTGCTTGCCGCCTGCCCGGTCGAGCGCCTGCGCGGGGTCCTCGGCCGTCAGGACCCCGAAGATCACGGGGATACCGCTCTCCGTGGCGGCCGAGGCCAGGCCGCGCGCCACCTGCGACGCGATCAGGTCGAAATGGGCCGTCTCTCCCCGTATCAGCACGCCGAGCGCGATGACGGCGTCGTATCCGCGGGAGACCGCCAACCTGCGCGCCACCACGGGGATTTCCCACGATCCGGGGACACGGACCACGGTGATGTCGGCATCGCCGGCGCCGTGCCGGGCGAGACAATCGAGCGATGCCGCCAGCAGTTTCTCGCTGACGAACTCGTTGAAGCGGCTCGACACGATGGCGAAACGCAAACCCTTGGCCTGAAGGCCGCCTTCCATCATCTTTGGCATCTTGATTTCAATGTTACGGGCCGTTCCGGGGCAAGTCAACCAAGGCAGGCGCCCAGCAGGCCCGGCCATCGCGGGGCCAGCAGCGATTTGAGCACGATGTCGACCAGCAGTCCGGCCGCTCCGGCAACCAGCCAGGCGCGGCGCCCGCGCCGGTCTGGCCCACGGCCTGCCGCCCGCGACAGCAGCGGCTCTGCCAGGACCACGCCCAGGACGATGAACGAGACAACCCGCACCATCGACCAGGGGTTCCAGGCCAGCGCGATCGCCAGGGCGTGCGACGGCGAGCCCGCGCACCGCGCGATGAGCTCGCCCACGTAGAAGCTCATGTAGTTCATCAGCACCGCGCCCATCAGGATGGATGCGCATCCACCGGTCGCGAGCGACAGCACGCAAAAGACGGCCGCGTGCGCCAGGTGCTGAGGCACGAAGATGGACGGCGTCGACTCGCGCCCCATGCCGGTGGAGAGCCAGGCGAACATCTCGTCGCGGTAGGAGGCACCGTTCAGGATGACCTCAGAGGCGCGCTCTGGCCAGGTCATCGTGAGCGCCACCGAGCTGAGTCCGAGCACGAGAGCCCACCACACCATCAGCCCGATCGCCTCGGCCCTCTTCCGCCGCGCGACCGAGACGATCATGAGGAGGCAGGCTGGCAACGCGTTGAGCAGCGGCAGGAGCCACCGGCTGTTCACCGCGAAGCCGACCAACGAGGAGGCGATGGTGGCCAGGGCGATCAACCCCAGTCTGGCGGGCAGGCTCACACTAAGCTTCGTGGAAGTGGGAGAGCCGGCGGAACTCTTCGTAGCGTTGATCGATCCGCTCGCGCGTGAGATCCAGGAGCCCTTCCACGCCGAATGACTGGACCGTGAAGGACGCCATGACGCTGCCCATGGCGATGGCACGCCGCAGGGCGCTCTCGCCTATCGATCCTTCGCCGGCGTGCGCCGCGAGGTAACCCATCATTCCGCCCGCGAACGAGTCGCCGGCTCCGGTCGGATCGTTCACCGTGTCGAGAAGCAGCGCGGGCACCGCGAACGGCGCACCGCTTCCAAACGCGGCGGCGCCGAATTCGCCGCGTTTCACGATCAATATCTTCGGGCCCATCGCCCGGATCAGCGCGGCGGCCTTCACCAGGTTGGCCTCGCCCGCCAGCTCGCGCGCTTCGCTGTCGTTGATCACCAGCGTGTCGACACCCGAGAGCGTGCGCTTGAGCGACGCCAGCTTACCCTCGATCCAGAAATTCATCGTGTCGCATCCCACCAGGCGCGGGCGCTTGACCTGCTGCAGCACGCTCCATTGCAGATCTGGGTCGATGTTGCCCAGGAAGAGCAGGTCGGGGGCGAGGCACGACTCGGGAATGCGCGGGTTGAACTTTTCGAAGACGCCCAGCTGCGTGTCGAGCGTCTCGCGGGAATTGAGATCGTAGGAGTAGCGCCCGGCCCACCGGAAGGTCTTTCCCTTCACCCGCTCCAATCCGCTCAAGTCGATGCCGCGGCGCTGCAACACCTGCATGTGAGCTGGGCCGAAGTCCTCGCCTACAGCCCCGACCACGTGCACTTTCGTGAAGCAGGAAGCCGCCAGGGCGAAATATGTCGCCGCGCCCCCCACGACATCCTGGCGCGACCCGAACGGTGTTTCGATGCTGTCGAACGCGACCGAGCCGACGACCAGGACCGACATGCGCTCCCTCAGGAAAGATACTTGCCCACGAGAAGGTCCAGCTTCGACCGCGTGGAGGCGGGAATGGCGCGAGGGTCGGTGAGGATGGCGCCAGCCAGCGCGCTGCCGCACGAGCAGCTCCGCGTCCGCGGCAGCGCGGCGACGGTGCCCAGGATGACGCGCCGCGCGGTCTCGGAGTTCTGCTTCAGGTAGCCGATGACCATCTCGGTCGTCACCGGCTCTTCCGCGACGTGCCAGCAATCGTAGTCGGTGACCAGCGCCATGGTGGCGTAGCAGATCTCCGCCTCGCGCGACAGCTTCGCCTCCTGCAGATTCGTCATGCCGATGACCGAGACACCCCAGGTGCGGTAGACGGCAGACTCCGCCCGCGTGGAGAACTGCGGGCCTTCCATGCACAGGTAGGTCCCGCCGTCGTGCACGCGCGCTCCCTCCGCGCGGGCCGCCGACGACAGGTGCCCGCGCAGGTCCGCGCAGATGGGATCGGCCATCGAGACGTGCGCCACGAGGCCTTCGCCGAAGAACGTCGAGACGCGATGGCGCGTCCTGTCGAAGAACTGGTCCGGCAGCGCGATGTCCATCGGCCGGATCTCTTCCTTCATGCTCCCCACGGCGCCAGCCGCGACGATCCGCTCGACGCCGAGCATCTTCATCCCGTAGATGTTCGCGCGAAAATTGATTTCCGTCGGGCTGATCCGGTGGCCGCGGCCATGCCGCGCGAGGAACGCCACACGACGGCCCGCCATCGTGCCGACCATATAGGCGTCCGACGGAGCGCCGAACGGCGTCTGCAGCACGCGTTCTTCCAGCCCCTCGATGGAGTCGACGGCGTAGAGTCCCGATCCGCCGATGATGCCGATCTCCACGGTCGCGGTCATCGGTTGGCCCCCTTGCCGCCATCCGCCGGCGGCGGCACAGGGGGTCGCCGCGCCCCCGCGAACTCGTCGAGCTTGACGCGCGGTTTGTCGTCCTTGGTGTAGGGGCCAGCGCACCGCGATGTCTGGCAGAAGAAGATCGCCGCGTGAGCCGGCGGGGTGATCTGCCTGGCGCTCAATTCGGCGGCTCCCGACGGCGTATTGAATCGCCGCAGGATTCTCCAGGGGTGATAGAGCGAACGGGCCAGCGAGACGACGGCCGGGTCGTCGGCGCCCGCCACGATGACCTCCACGGGCGGGTTCAGGACATGGTCGACCGCCAGGCCAAACGGCGCCGAGACCTCCTTGTACTTGGCGAACTCATCGGCCCAAGATTCGAGCCCCTTGCGCGCCGCCTTGAGAAGCCCCTCGTCCTCCGGGCGCCCCCGGAGATAGCGCAGTCTCGCCAGCGACTCGGCGAACAACGAATTATCGCGAATCGATCGGGTGGGCCAGGAAAGGAACCCGGGCGCGTCGGGCGAGAACACACGATCCATCCACCCGCCGTTGAGCGCGTCGGCGAACATCTTGTCGGCGGCGGTGGCGACTTGGGCGGCCCTTTCGAGATGCCGGCCTTCCCCGGTCGATTCGTAGGCAGCCACCAGGGCCCTGACCATTTGCGTCTGATCGGCGAAGAACTCGGCCGGCCCCGAACGGCCGGAACCCTCGAGCCAGGCATGGCTCATCAGACCGCTGTCGGGATCGCGAACCTTGTCCCACAGGAAGTCGACCGCCTTGACGCCCGCGTCGGTCAGGTCCTGGCGTCTGAGCAGGTCGCCCGATTCGATGAGCGCCGCTGCAGCCTCGGCATCAGCTTCGGCGATCAGGATTTTTCCGACCGGGGGGGCCGTTCTCGCCTTGCGCGCCTGGAGCAGCTTGTCGCGGCCGCTCTCGAACAGCGCGGTCACGCGGGCGAGATCCAGACCCATGTTCTGGGCGAGCATCGGTGGGCCCTGCTGAAGAAAAAGAACGTTGCGGCGCGGCGCGCTGTTCACCAGCTCGCCCCATTCCCCGATGTCGTAAGCCGGCAGGAGTATCTTTCTTTCCTCCTCCGAAAGCGCCGAGGTGGCCTCCTCGAGTGTCCATGTGTAGTAGTCCCCGTCCTCACCCAGCCTCGATTCGGCGGCCTGGTAGGCATAGAACCATCCCGCCGGGTCGTGCAGCGTCCCAAGAATGTAGCCTGCGGTGTCCTCGGCGACTTCCCGGTACCGTGACGCGCCGGTGAGCATGTAGACCTCGGCATAGGCCTGCAGCATTTCGGCGTTGACGGTCAGGAGCTTCTCGAAGGCCGGCACCCGCCACGCCGCGTCGGAGGCGAGCCGGTGGAATCCGCCGCCGAGCTGATCGTGAATGCCGCCCCTTGCCATGTCGGCCATGCGGTGGAGCGCGGTGTCGAGGACGCTCCTGTCCCCCTTCTTCATGAAATAGGCGCAGGCCAGCCTGGCGGAGTCGACATCCGGCACGCGGTAGGTCTTCATGTTCGGATCCGGGTTCCACTCTCCCTGCGACTCGAGAAGCTTCGTGACGGCGATCTCCATCACGTCGGATGTCAGCGGCGCGCTGCCGACTTCCTTGCGTGTCAGGACGCCCTCGGCGACCTCGTTGGCCGTCTTGTCGGCCGCATCCCTGTTCTGCGTGTAATACTTTTGCAGGTCCTCGAGGTAGCTGCGCAGAGGTTCTGCCGCGTAGAAGGTGCCACCGGCCTTGATCAGCTTGCGGGCTGCGTCGGGAAAGTAGAGCGGCTGGCCGCTGGGAAGCAGGAAGGCTGTGGTCGGCCAGCCCCCCATGCCGTAGCGCGCGAAGATATCGGGCCGCAGCAACGGGTCAACCTTGATCGGGATGAATCTCTCGCTCACCAGCGCCGCCACCGCCGGATCGGCGAACGTGATCTCCGACATGATCCGTTCCCAGTGCCCCCATGGCGCCTGGATCGAGAGCAGGACCAGCTGCCCCTTCTGTTTCGCCTCGTCGAAGGCCTTCTTGTCGAAAGCCCGCCATGCGATGCCGGGTGCGGCGGCGTGAACGGAAGCCTGCAACGTGGCGCCGGCCAGGACGATCAGAACACAGAGGATGGCGCGGATTCTTGCGGCGAGAGCTTCCAAGACCGTTGGCCTCGAAACGGTGAAAGTTTAGATTCCACAATCAGATAGGTCGCGGATTCTAGTTCACGCCCCACCCTTCGTCAAGCCCCCCTTTTCAGCCCGAAGCTCTATGATGGCCAGGTTCCCGGCCCGCAGCCGGACGTTTTTGTGAAACGAACAGGCCCTCCGGGTTGTTCTTCGAGACAGCACCACGGTGCCGGAGGCCGGGATCATCGGTCGGGACCATCAGTTAAGGACGCCCGTTGACGGACCGGACCCCGCACGACCTGATGCTGATGTTCCAGCAAGGCGACGAAGAGGCCTTCAGGGAGTTGGTGCGCCGGTTCAGGGACCCCATCACCGCGTTCGTGATGCGGATGCTCAACGACCATGAGAAAGCCGGCGATGTCGCCCAGGAGACGTTCATCAATGTATTCACCCACGCCGAGGCCTACAGGCCGGTGGCGAGCTTTTCGAGCTGGCTCTATCGGATCGCCTACAACCTCACGATCAACGAGATCCGGCGCCAGCGACGCCAGCCGTCGATTTCCCTGGACGCGGGCGGCGCCGACGATGGCGACGGGTCGCCCAGGTTCGAGGCGCGCGAGGAACGGCCATCGGCCGAGCAGGAGATGCTCGACCGTGAGCGACGCGCGGCGGTGCGCCGGTGCGTGGCCTCGTTGCCGTCCAAGTACCGTGGCGCCATCGTCATGAAGGACATGGAAGGCTTGACCTTCGACGAGATCGCGAACATCCTCGACTGTCCCGAATCGACCGTGAAGTCACGCGTCATGAGGGGACGGCGCATGTTGCAGAAGAGACTCGAGCCGTACCTGGGCATGGCAAAAGAAAGGTTCTGAGGATGTATTGCTGGCAGGCCCGCGCGCAGTTCGCAGACCGCATCGACAGGCCCGCCTTGTCTTCGGCCGCCCAGTCCAGGCTGGATCGGCACCTTGCCGCGTGCGGCTCCTGCCGCGCCGAGGTCGAGGCGTTGCGCGGAGTTCGCTCGCTGCTCGCCGACGCTGCCTCGGCGGAGATCGCAGCCCTTTCCCGCTCGAGGCCCGCCAGGCTGGACGACGCCCTGTTCGAGCAGATGATCCTGAGGAAGGCGCGCGCGCGGC
>Ga0075429_100005653_pt1 | contig 10783 bp, 11 predicted proteins | sample RhiMetdeltSRZDD3_FD_75295 | JGI IMG/M metagenome (GOLD analysis project Ga0075429, IMG submission 75295) | Populus rhizosphere microbial communities from Tennessee, USA - Rhizosphere MetaG P. deltoides SRZDD3 | ecosystem: Host-associated > Plants > Roots > Rhizosphere > Soil | place: USA...
AATTGGGCTGACTTCCGGTCGCGCTGGCTGATACGCCGCGCGTACCACGGGTTCCAAGTACGATTGCCGGCGCGGCCCCGCGGCGCGCCGCCGGCCACCGAACAGGCAATCCAGCTGGACGCAAACGGCCGCGGAGGCACAGCAGCTCGTCCGCGCGCGGGTGCAGCCCGCTCATTCCTTCTTGATGCGAGGCGGATGCATCCGGCCCGACATCGGCCAAGGATCCATGTTCACGCCGGATGCGGAGATCCGCGCGATCGTCTCCACTCCGCCAGCCGCCTCGAGACGGCCCTCATCGGCGCGGACCATGTAGGCCAAGGCAACGACATTTTGCCTGCTACCTGCCGAACGCGGCGCCAGGAGCTCCCCCACACGAAGGCCGGTACGCAGCGCCACGAGGAACATGGTCCGCCACTCGCCGTCGCCGGCCGCCAGCAGGCGGTCGGCTTCGGCGAAGGTCAGGAAGTCAAACTCGGCCGGCGGCACGCGAAGCCAGTCCACGTCGGGGACGGCGGCGATCAAGCCCCGCTTCCGGGCGATCGACAGCATCCGCCGCAGCACGGTCAAGCAGTTGTTGATCGTCTTCGGGGTCAGCGTCCTCGTCGCCGGCGTCGCCGCGGGCGGCCTCGGCGGCCGGGCGGCCCGCGGCAAAGGCGTCTTGGACAGCGCGATCGTGAAGTCCTCGATCGTGCCGTAGGTGACCTGGTCGAGGCGGAGGTGGCCGAGCCGCGCGAGGATGTGCGTCCGTAGGAGCTGCTCCTTGGCACGCACCGTGGACGGCTTGTTGCGCAGCGCCGACGAGGTCAGAAACACCGGCGCGAACTCCTTCACGGTGGGGACTCTCGGGGGGTCGGCGCGTTCCGCGGGAGGGAGGACCGCCACGATCCGCGCGACCGCGCGTCGCTCGGCCTCTTCGGCTCACGCCCTCGTGTCAGGGAGACCGCGAAGGCGCGCCACGCCGAAGAGGCGCCGGGCGGCGCCCCCGTCCACGCGCACGGATGTGCGAAAGAACCAGTGACCGTTTCGCGAATCCTGCCGCACCGGCATAGGCCCTCCGGACGAGGTTCCCGCTACCGTGGGCGACGGCGGCCACGTCCGCACGAACGCGCTCCCGGCCCCCTGTGCCCGGCGCGGGGCCGGTGCGGCGTCCGGCTGGGGCAACCGCTTGCGGCCGTGGCCCGGTTGACGTAACTGCCAACCCGCGACGCGACCGCCCCCGCCAAGCGCCGGGCCCCCGGCGCTCACGGCGGGCAGCCGGCCCGCGTCGGCAGCCCGTCGGGATAACGCGCGGCCAGGTGCAGGTTGGCCGCGCTCAGCGCGGCGTCGAAGCGCCCGAACAGCCGCCGCGACCAGGTCGCCAGCGGCGCCTGCCCTCGCCGGGTCAGCGTGGCGGCGTCGAGGCCGGACTCCTGCAGCAGCCACGTCGCGAGCTCGGTGATGACCCGGTCCCGCGTCCAGGCGCGCCCGGAGGGCGGAGCGGTGCCGGTCGGGGCCGGCGGCGGCGGTTGGTCCGGTGCCTCCGCGGCACCGCCGGCGGGCTGGGGTTCGCCGGGTGCGTCGGCATCCCGGGCCAGCGGCGGTGGCGCGACCGGCGCATGGAAGCGCAGGGGCAGCTGGCGTTCGGCCGTCCGGGCCGTTCGAGGACGGCCCGGCGGCCGCCGCGGCGTCGAACGACCGCGGGCGGCGCGGGCCAGCTCCCGGGCGAGGATGTCGTTCGCGAGCTGCCAGGCCAGATCACGAAGGCGGTCGTCGAACGCGGCGACGCAGTCGAACAGTGAGGCGTGAGCGGACCGGGTCGGCACGGCCGGCATGATCGATCGGAGCTATGACCACCACCAGCGGACGCCGGCGCGTCCTCGACATGCTTCGCGCCGCAGCGCATCCGCTGACGTTTGACCGCCGCCGACGAGCCTGTGCTTGCGTTCCAGAAGGTTGCACCTTGAACTTGCCGTGTTCTACCGCGATCCGACGGGAGATCATCAGCGTACTCTGCCTTCGATGCGCGGTGTAAAATGGGCAGTTGCTGTAGTCGGGGTGCTCGCCGTAGCCGTGGCGATGCTTGTCCAGTTCGGCTACGACCGAACTGCCGAAGCGCAAGTCCAGTGTTCGTTGATCCCTGACGGCGTCGATTGCAAGTTGTGGCGGATATCCGGGTCCGCGGACGCGAGTCCGTGCTGGAACGTCGAAATCACGTGCGCCGCTGACATCCGAGCCGAGGCTCGAGCCTGCGGCTACCTTCCCGAGCACACCGGGAATTGGGTCATCATTGAGCCTGCCATGATTAGGCGCTGGAGCGAATGCAAAGAGCCGCGTGCACTGCGAGTTTACGGCCTGGACGTCTTCCCTGAGTAAGGCCGTTGCATGCCCATATACTAGCCAGCGCGATATTGAAGCGGCAGGGGTGACTTCGGTCGTGTGTAGCCGGCCGAATCACCGCCCCATCCGCTTCTTGAGCTCGGCCAGCTCATCCTCGACCTGAACCTCGCGCCGGCGCTGTTCCTCGTCCCGCCGGCGCTGCTCGGCCGCCAGCTCCTCGACGCGTTCCCACCGTGCTTTCGTCGGCGCGGCCGCCGCGGCTGCGATCCCTGTGTCCTTCAGGTCGAACAGCTCGCCGCAGGCGCCGCACGCGAACGCACGCTCGCGATCCTTGACCACGTCCACGAAGAAGACGCCGTAGCTCTCGGCGACCTCGACGTCGTGGAAGGTCGCGAGCTCGCCGCACTCGGGCCAGCGGTCCGCATCGTCTGGCCGCCGGTGACTCGGCGCGTCTTCGCCTTGCGATGGAACAGAAACCACATGGGCGAATGTTATACGGCGCCCCCGGTGGCGGCCTCCCCCGCTGCCCGTGTCATCGCGTGTCACATCGACCTCCGCCCTAGCCCGCGGCCGGCGCGCAACGAGACGCGCGAAACCGGCGGCCGGGACGGCCGACTCGAGGCGTGGTGCCCGATGTGCTGCGGCAAGGAGATCTCCATCTCGGGGTGGCAGGATACCGACTGGGCTGAGGGGCCAATGCCGCCGGAGCCCATGAGCTCGCCCATTCCGGACTTCGTCAACTAGTTGCAGCAGACGCGTCGCTCGCCATACGCTCGAGCCTCACACTTGAAGCAAGGCACGATCACGGGCGTGGTGAAGGGCTCTGCGGGGGGCGCCGGTGGTCCGGACGGATGGAATCTAGTGATCTTCCTCCAGCCCTGGCGCCGCGATGACGACGTGGAGTTCGAGCGCGTATCCGCGCGCGTGCTGGTGCCGACGAGCGAAGCGGCGCTGGGTCGTCAGATGGGCCGGCTGGATGCAGGTATGGTCGTGAAGTTCGCGACCAACCGGATCGACGCGCCCACGAAGGACCACCCGTGGTGGTTGGTGCACGGCGTCGCGCCGGTCCGCACCGTTCGCGGTAATGCCGCTATGCGGGAAGCCCGCGCGCAGCTCGACGCGCCGGTGGTGATCCGCGATCCGCTGCTTGGCCGCATGACGCTCAAGCGTGACCTCGACTGGTTCATCGGCACCCGACGCCTCAACGGTCGCCGCTACGAGCTCTCGGTGTCGCAATCCGGGAAGGATGACGATCGCGCCCGGGATCGTAGTGACCTCACCCGTGCCGGTGTCGTAGTCCAACGTTTCGAGGGCGCGATGATGGAGATCCGTCGCGCGATCGCACGCCGGATGCTCTCCCTCTACAACGACAACTGGCGTGAAGAAGGACCGGCGCTCACGGCCGAGCGCTTTCTCCGGATGGTGAAGCTCTCGTCCGCCGTCGTGAACGGCGACGGGAGCGCCAGCCTGTACTTCTCGAGCGGCGACCTGTTCAGTGATCACGGGATCGAGGTGCGGATCGCGCGCAGCGGCCGGGTAACAGATGTCGGCCTCGCGTAGCCATTGTCTTCGCCGGTGTTTTCACCCCCTCGGCAGGTACCGACGCTGATCATCGACGCCAAACCTCGCCGCGCATGCGTAGGATCTGCCGCGCGGTCAGATCGGCACCCACGGTTCGACCTCGAACACGCCATATCCGTCCACAGGCTCGCGCCCACGGAGCCAGGGCTTCGGCTCGGTCCCCGCGCCCCCTGGTCAGCACCCGCTGCAGGCGTGGCATCGCGCGCATCTCGTGCGGCAGCGACACGCTGGGGCACTCCACGAAGATCGCTGAGAGGACGCTACATTCACATCCATAAAGTTCTAGTCAAAGCTAGAATGCTCGATGAAGCTCGCTCTCTTGAGAAGAGTCATCCAATACGGGAACTTGAGGCCATACCAGAAATTCGCGAAGCCCCGGGCCTCGAGGCCGATCGCCCAACGGAGTGGATGGTGGATTCGACTGAGCACGCATTGCTGCGTCGCAGCGTGGACCTGGACCAAATCAAGGTGGTTGCCGTGTCACACCCCTTGTGCCATTTCTCCAGTGCTGCTATGCACGATATCCATGCCGATCCTCTCTTGATGCAGCTTTTCAAGAGGCATGCAAAATGGCTGGCTCCACAAGATGGGCGATTCGACCTCGGAGTTATTGAGCGTTCGAATCAACAGTATCCAGACCAACAGACCACTCTGACTTTTCGGCGAGAAGAGTGGCCCATGATCGATACATGGGCGACTCCAACCTTCTACCTTCTTGAGAACGGTGTAGTGAAGGCGAAGGTAGGAGGGTGGCCAAGAGAAGGACGTCGCCACGAGTTGCTCAATGGCTTCCGACAAGTAGGCGTTCTGCGGTGACGGACGCAGGCTTTGCCATCGTCGACCCTTGCTTCTAACCTGCGGGCCCGTCTGTCACCGCGATCGCGGATCCACTGCGCGTCAACGCCGGCGTCGGCTGAACCATTCGCGCGAGGCTCGGTTCCCACGGCAGCAGCCTGGCGGGGTAGGCCGCCGAAATGCTAAGGATTGTAGCTGTCGGACCAGGCCGCGTCGTTCCGAACTCTGAGACCGGAGACCTCTGGCCACCATCGTCGTGATGTGGCCGCCGACAACGACTGTTGGGAGTATGCGGCCGGACCGATGTCGTCGGTGGCAGGTCAGTCTACATCGGAGGACCATAGCGTGGTATGCGTTGTGACGTGGTTGCATTGGAATCTCAGACAAAGCAATTCACCATGGGTCGAAGTAGATATCTGTGGTTGTTGGCCGTCATTGCGTGCGCGGGGTCGCCCGCCGGCGGGCGACCCGTTCCACGCGAAGCCCTCGCCGTGGTCGCGCAGACCGGGCCCGCAGAACTCGTGGCCGGTCCAGGCCAGCCTTTGCCCGCGTACACAGCAGAAGAGTATGCGGCCGCTGCCGAGATGCATCGCGGCGCCTTTGTACAGTTGCACGCCATACCTCCGGGATTGTCAGCAGCGGTGCGCTTTGGTTTCAACGTCGTCATCGCAGGCAAGAACGTCTCTTGGCTCCTGGATGGGGACCCAGCGCGCGGTTTCTCGCTCATTATCGATCGCGACGCTGATGGAGATGCTACGGATGAGATACCGGTGGCACTCGTGGCGTCGAAGCACGGCCATCGGGCGGTAGTGGAGCTTCGCCCGGGAAATTTCGTTCGCCTGTCTCTTGTAGCCAACGGACGCCTGTTTATGCAGGAGGAGACCATTCGGCGCGGTGCCCTACGCTTGAGTGGACGCGATGTAATGTTCGCCGTCCGTGGCAGTGATGGCGTATACAATTGGGCGTACCACAAAGTATGGTTCGATCTCGACGGCGATGGATCGGTCGCGACAAGCACCACGGCTTCACCAGAGATCTTCCAGGTACGCGAGAAGTACGTGAGCCTGCTGGGCTCGACGTGGGAATTCCGGGTCGCCAAGAACGGAAGTACGATGACGCTCGTTCCGGCCGCGCCACGACCACCGCGACCGAGCTTGTCTCCTGGTGCCCACGCACCTGATTTTTCCTTCTCTGATCCGCCCGGCACGAAACGACTGTCCGATCTGCGCGGCAAGGTCGTCCTTATCGACTTCTGGACGCAGTATTGCGGTCCTTGCGTTGAAGCTGCGCCCCGTCTCGCTGGCGCCTATGCAAGGTTCCATGAACGCGGATTCGAGATCATTGGAGTGACGGCGGATCACCCGCAAGCGGCTCGGTCGTTCATCGCAGCGCACGGCCACGTTTGGTCGCAGGTCTTTGAGAACGAGGACGGACCGGTCGGTACGCTTTACCGTGTCAATTCGTACCCGTCGTATTTTCTTCTTGATCGCGAGGGCATTATTCGCTGCTCAGGTGTCGACTGTCTGGACGAACAGGTAATTGCCCGACTTCTGAGTGCACAGTGACGCGAGCGCGTGGTCGCCGTAGATTTCTTTCGGAGACGGTTGCCAGCCTGCCAGACACTCAGCGTGGTTCGGGCGGATCCGGACCCTACAGCCGCCCTACCCACTGTTGATGACGGCTGCCCCGGCCACCACGGTCCGGTGATCTCGCCAACCGCGATGCTCGAGCGGCCGCGCCGCGGCGCTACGGTGGCGATCACACCGCGCTCCGTCGAGCCGAAACTCCCGAGACCGTCTGCGTTCTCCTCAACGCCGGCGGTGACCCTAACGCCAAACCAAGTACGACCGAGCGCCGCTGCGCGCCGCTCTCCACGGTGATGCGATCAAGCATGTGGTGCCGTTTTGCGGCAGCTCGTGGGCGGCGTCCAGGATCCCGTTCCGCACCCCGCCCGCGACCTCCGCGACCGGAGACCTCTTCCAGCCAGCGCGGGTCACACGCTGAGAGTCGTTGCTGGGCCGGGCCCGGATCCACGCGCGCCACCCCCCCCAGTGTGGGCACACCCGAGCTGCGGAGTCTCGCACTCCATGGCAGGTTCGACATGCGCAGTCTGCGATCCATAGGTATCATGACGTTCAATCACGCCGGAACGCTGCAATGTCGATCTGAAGCTGCCGCTCGACCTGGCCGGCGAGATGCCGGTTCCGAACTCACGCGTCATCGACCCGCTCGAGGAAGCGGTCGCGGCAAGCGGCGTGGGTCCGTGGACCGGCGCCAGCTGATCCAGTTCCAATCCGCTCAGCGAGATCAGCCGCGCAGCGGATCGCCGTAGAGCGCGGCTACGGAAAGGGCGAGCGCAAGCGCGTCAACCGAGCACAGGACGAACACGTCGTCCGGCTTGATCACGACCATCGCTTCGTCGGCACCATGCGCTCGCCGACGCGTCAATCCTCGGGCTCGGGGGTCTCGAACACGTACTGGCCAGTGCCGAGCTGGAGCAATCCGCTGGCGGTGTCACCGACGCCGACTCCGGCGAGCAGGGCGCCGCACGTGCCGAGAAACACCATGCCGGCAAGGTCATTCCCGGTTTCCCGGCCTTGCGACCACGAGCCCGGGGGATCGTCCGACGGGTCCGGCGTCACCTGCGACGAGGCGTAGAGGAGGGTCGCCCCGAGCGCGAGCTCGGCCGCTGCGATCGCGAGGACCAGCGCCGCCTCCCGCCGCGGCGTCGAACCGTCGCCTCGCCTCATGGCGAGCTCACGTGAGGCCACCGAGAAGGCGCAGCCCGGGCACAAGGAGATCGACAGGAGTAGCGCCAGCCATCGCCGCATGCGGGCCGCCGCTGCAAGACGCTCGCCGCCGCCCAACGATGGTGCGAACCATGCGATCCGGTCGAGAATCGGCGCTCTGTCGGTGCGATGCGACCAGGGTTCGTCAGTCGAGGCTTGTCATTTGACACGCCCGCGGTCGCCCCTGCTCGAGGTCCGCGGCAGCAACACCAACCGCCGGGGCTGATGATCGGACGGGCGGGCGTCGACCGGCGGCCCATGGCCGTGGGTGAACCCGCCACGATCGGGACCCGCACCTCGATCTGGTAGATGCGGATGTCGTCGAGGCTGCCGAAGCGAAGGTGGGCGGCGATTGTGAGCGTTACTTGCACAACTCAAGGTCAACTGACGATGAGATCCGCCCAGCCGTAGAGCCCTGGCGCTCGGGCTCAAGGCACGCGTTGGTGCCGGCGCGCCCGCCGCTGCAATCACCGCGAGATCGGTTTCCACCCGGGCGGCTCCTCGCTGCCGGCGCCATCACTGCGATCGCCGCGATCTGGTCGCCCCGCAGGGAGCCGTGGTGAGCGCCGATCATGTCGCGCGAGCGACCTGGCGTAGCAGCCGCCGGGTGACGAGCCGGTGGCCTCCGCTCCCGATAACCGCGGCGCGGTAGAGCCGGCCGAGGACGCCCGGGAATGCCGCGTGCGTCTGCGCGCGCAGGCGGTCGCCGTCGAGGACGAACGTCAGCATATAGTTGGAGAAGCGGTGGCGCCCGCGCAGGGAGAGCCGTCGCCCGGGCTCGGCCTCGACCACGCGGAAGCCCGGCACCGCGTCCCCGGGCCGGCCGGCGAACTCGGCCGTGCGCTGCGCGGGGTCGCAACCCATGATCCGCGCGATCAGCGCACTGCCGCCGATGTCGCGGCACAGGACCTTCAACAGCGCCGACCAGACCACTTCGGCGGGCGCGTCGACGCGCTCACTATGCTCGTCGATGTAAGGCAGCTGCTCCATGGAGGAATCACACCACAGTCTGTCGTCCGCCGGGCACCCGCCGAATCCGCGAGCGCGCTTGCCTGTCGATCGGGTGGCTGGAGGCGCTCGTGTGGACGAAGGGCTCTCCAGCGCGGCGCTGGAAGGACCCTTGGCGATCGCTGCAGCCGATCCGCTACCTGTCCTCGGACGTCGACATCACGATCTCCTCGCTTCCCGATGGTGTGAGCGCGACGTCCGCTCGCGTCGGCCGCAACTCGCCGCCTATCCGACGGCATTGGACGGTGGCGCGCTCCTGGGCTGGCGCGTGATGACGCCGGCGCGTCGAGCTTGCACCATCCGATGGACGCCGGCGCCATCGCGCTCCTTGTGGCTGCCGACCTCGATGTGAACGGGATCGGCGCCATGGGGCGAACGCCCTTGATGATCCAGCGCCATCGCGGCCCCATTGAAGCCCTTCGAGCGCGGCGCCAGGATCGATGCCGTCGAGCAAGAGGGGCGCAGCGCGCTCCACCATCACGAGGCGAATGCGTCGAGCTACTCCTGCGGCATGGCCCGATCCGACCACCCGCGATCGCCGGGCCGAAACCCGCTAGACCTTTCGAGAGCGCCGAAGCAGCATCCGCGTGACCAAGGGCACCCGTCGTCAACGCCGAACGCGCACGATTCCACCCGAGTTCAGCCGGTTGGCGGCCGCCGTAGCTCGAATGGTCGCGAGTAGCTCACGTGAGCGTTGTCTCCATAGGGAAGGACCGCACAGCCGTGTTAGCTTCCGACGGTCGGCTGTGCTGCTTCGTGCGCGACACCGAGACCGACGACGTGCCGAGGCTCGCGTCCTCGCGCGAGGGAGCTAAGCTGACCGCAGGGTGTCGACGCGGGGCGACGAGGACACGCTGACGGCGGACGCCGCGCGAAACGGCGGGATCGCGAAGCCCGAGATCTCGATCCACCTTGAGACCCGCTACGAGAGCCTGGCCTTGCTCGGCCAGGGCGGGATGGGCGCGGTCTACCTCGCCCGCGATCGCGCGCTCGCCGGCAAGGAGGTGGCGCTCAAGCTGGTGCCCACCGTGCTGGCCGGCAAGGCCGGGCTGGAGACCCTGCGGCGCGAGGTCCTGCTGGCCCAGCAGGTGACCCACCGCAATGTCTGCCGCATCTACGATCTCGAGGAGGTCGAGGGGCAGTGGATGATCAAGATGGAGTACATCGCCGGCGAGACGCTGGCCGAGCGCGTCGCCCACGGCCGCCTGTCGATCGCCGAGAGCCTGGCGATCGGCCGCCAGATCGCCGACGGACTGGGCGCCGCGCACCAGCAGGGCCTCGTGCATCGCGATCTCAAGCCGAGCAACGTGATGATCGAGCGGACCACCGGGCGCGTCGTGCTCATGGACTTCGGGCTGGCGCGACCGAGCGCTACCACCGGCGAGACCGCACCCGAGATCGTCGGCACCCCGGCCTACATGGCGCCCGAGCAGGTGCTGGCCCAGCACGTCGATGCGCGCACCGACATCTACGCGCTCGGCTGCGTGCTCTACCATCTGGTGGTCGGCGAGGTGGTGTTCCCGGCCACCACCCCGATGGCCGCCGGGGTGCGCCACGTTCGCGACGCGCCGCCCGACCCGCACACCCGGCGGCCCGAGGTGCCGCACTGGCTGGCTGCGGCGATCCTGGCCATGCTCGCCAAGGATCCGGATCAGAGGCCGCCCGACATCGCCGCCGTGCACCGCCTGCTCGCGCCGGCGCGCCGGGGCCGTCGCCGGTTGGCGATCACCGCGGCGACCGTGGCGGTCGCCGGCATCGCCGCGGTCGCGGCCGCGATGGCGTTCGGTGCGCACGAGGCACCGGCGCGCCGCGAATGGACGCCGAAGCTCGCGCTCCTACCGGTCTACGACGAGAACTCGGCGGGGCCGGTGTACTCCCCCGACGGGACCCGGATCGCCTACGAGTCCGATCGCGAGCGCACTGGCTGGTACCGGATCTACGTGGCGCGAGCCGACGGCAGCGACGATCACGCGATCACGCCGCCCTCGCTGCAAGCGCTCGCGGTGAGCTGGAGCCACGACGGCAAGGCCGTGGTCTTCACCGACCTCGCAGGCCGCAACCTGTATCGGATGCCGGTGGCCGGCGGGCCACCCGAGTTGCTCGCGGCCGACGCGACCGGGATCGCGTGCGGCGCGTCGATCATGTTGAAATACCGGAACAGCGCCCCGGCGTGCCCGGTGTGTCAGCGCCTGGTGCTGCGCACCCCGGATGGCAAGGAGCGCGAGGTCGCGCGGTTCGAGCCCCAGCAGAGGGTGGTCGTGATGCGCTGCGATCGCCGCGGCGATTGGCTGGCC
>Ga0075429_100005658_pt1 | contig 10780 bp, 9 predicted proteins | sample RhiMetdeltSRZDD3_FD_75295 | JGI IMG/M metagenome (GOLD analysis project Ga0075429, IMG submission 75295) | Populus rhizosphere microbial communities from Tennessee, USA - Rhizosphere MetaG P. deltoides SRZDD3 | ecosystem: Host-associated > Plants > Roots > Rhizosphere > Soil | place: USA...
GCGCTGATCTGGCTCCCTCGCCGCTCCCGACGCCAATTCAGCGCCGGTCCCGACGGGCTCCGCTACCTCACCGTCCACCAACGCCGCCAAGCACTCGTCCTGAACACCAGCCGACCGCCCGCCGACCGATGAACGCCATCGTGTCAGGAAGTTGTCCCTATCCCAGTCGCGACCACGACACCGTCCAGGCCAGGGGACTGGTCGCGCGTCCCAGGCAGGCGGTCCTATCCGAACGTCGCGGCCCGACATCAGCGGGCCTGACTCTTGCCGACACCGTCGCCGCACGACGGCAAGCTTCACGCTTGTGTTGTGGGACCATATGGCCGATGAAGGCTCTAGAACTCACGGAGGTTGCTGACAGTCCGGGTCTCTGATCCTAGGGAGACCTGGTGACTGAGTGAGAACTCGAGCGGCACGCCAAGCACAAACTGGCGGTGCGGAGCTCAAACACGTCGGGTCAGTGACGGCTTCGCGCTCGCCGCCTTCCGGTCGGCCCGAGCAGTGGATGACACCGACCCGACGTGGCGCAGCCGAGAAGCACGGAGGAGTTACGCCGTCTTCCAAACAGTCGCCACTAGGCTGGCGAGCCGATCGTTAGCAGTCTTAGCGGATTCGTGTGGAGCATCATCTCGAGTTGCATGCTGGTGACCCCGTGCCGTCGAAGCAACGCGGCGAATGGCGCGCCGAGATAGCTGTATCCCCATTGACCGTGGGTAGTCGGGTTGAGGTAGACCTCCGAGCCGGTGAGGTCCTGGGACAGCAGGATCTGGTCCTCGTAGCCTTCCGCGACCAGTTCGGCAGCCCGCCGCGCGCGGGTGTGATCGGCACGGTGGTATGCCTGTTTGCTGAACTCGCCTTCAGGCGGATGGTTGGGCATCGGCGTGATGCGGAAGTCCCAGAATTGTTTGCCGACCGTGTCGAAGGCGATGTTCACGCCGGTCTGGAGAACCTCACGGACGTAGCCGGTGTCCGGGTGGGTGTCCAAATGACCGATAACGATCCTGTTGAGATCCGCGGCCTCCTCACGCAGGATGGCGACCTGCTCGTGGGCCATGGTCCCGTGCGTTGTGTGGGTGACGAGCGACAGCCCGGTGGCTCGGTGGGCACGGGCGGCGGCCCGCAGGCACTTCTCCTCGTGTGCCGTGATGACGTCGAGGCCGGTTGCCTGTTCACCGAGGACGCCGGCCCGGACAGACGTACTGCCGATTCCGGTCGTCGCATCAGCGATGAAGCGCTCGGTGATCTCGTCGAGTGAGGCGGTGAGAGTCCATTCCGGGCTGAATGGCTCGAGATAGACCGCTGTGCCAGACACCACGTGCACACCGCTGCGCCGCGAGATCTCCTGTAGCAGAGTGACGTTCGCGCCGTCGTCGTGCCGGCCGACGACGCCGTACGGGCTGAGGTCGACGACCGTGTCGATGCCGAGCGACGCCAGCCCGCTCAAAGCTTCGACGGCTCGTTGGACTTGATCCTTGGCGTTCTCCTTGTCGGACAAGTCGCCACATGAGCGCGAGCTGTGGTGCCAGGCGCGTCCACCGGCCAACCAAGGACCCGGCGTGAGCGACAGCAGATGCTCATGGTGAAGCACTCGGCCGATCTCGCCCGGCTGGACCGGTCCAAGAACGGTCTGAACGTGAGCCACGGAGGTCACCTCGATGTTGTCGGTAATCACTGTGTAGCGGCACCGTGCGGCGAAGACGATCAGCCTTCGCGCGATCGGCCATCGAGTCCGGTGATCATCGCGACAATGTGGTCGCCGTCGGTCTCGGCGATGCGCCGTTCACCGACGAGGCGGCCACGCCTCAGCACATACACGCGGTCGGCAAGGCGGAACACCTGATCGAGGTTGTGCGACACGAGCAGCACCGACAACCCGCGCTCGCGCAGGCGCGTGATCGTCCGCTCGACCTTGTCGGTCTCCTGGACACCCAGAGCAGCGGTCGGCTCATCCATCAGCACCAGTTGCCGTGCCCAGTGCGTCGCCCGGCCTATCGCGATCCCCTGCCGCTGGCCACCAGACAGGTTGCGCACGGTCATCGAAGGAGACTGGATGTGGATCTCCAGCTCGGCGAGGATCTGCTGCGTTTCGGCCTTCATTCGCCGCTTGTCGAGCAGGCCGATGCGAGTGCGCAGCTCGCGACCCAGGAACATGTTCATGAAGATCTCCTGGCTCTCGACCAGTGCGAGATCCTGGTAGACGACCTCCACGCCATGCGCGCGTGATCCGCGTGGGTCGGAGAATGTCACAGGCTCGCCGCCCAACCAGATCCGACCTTCGTCCGGCTGGTGGACGCCCGCGATGATCTTCATCAGGGTCGACTTGCCGGCGCCGTTGTCGCCGACGATGGCCGTGACCTCGGCCGTTCGCAGCTCGAGCGAGACGTCATCGAGCGCGACGAGGCCACCGAAGTGCTTGTGAATGCCGTCGAGACGCAGGACGGGGGCGGTCGTCGTGCCGTCTACGGCGGTTGTCCTCAACTCGTCCATGTCAGTCACGCTGCTCTCGAAGGCCGATGACGACGGCGGCGAGGATGATCAGTCCGAGCGCGACCGTCTGTTCCGCGACGCTCAACCCGAACAGGATGAGGCCATTGTTGAGCATCGCCAGCAACAGCGCGCCCATCACCGCGCCCGGCACCGAGCCCCGGCCGCCGAAAAGGCTGGTGCCACCGATGATGACCGCGGCGATGACAGTGAACAGGTCGTTCGCGCCCAGCGTGTACTGCGCCGCCTGCAGGCGGCCGGCGTAGAGGACACCAGCCAGCGCCGCGGTTGCGCCGCTGATCATGAACACGGCGATGCGCACCCGGGTGACGTTGATGCCCCCGCTCGCGGCCGCACGCCGGCTGTCACCGACCGCACGGACGTGCGCGCCGAAGCGCGTATGGCCGTAGACCACCAGCCCGACAAGCGCAACGGCGCCGGCCCACACGACAACGCCCGAGACACCACCGATCTCGCCTGAGCCGAACCAGCGCAGGTAGGCAACGTTGGTGACCGAGATCGACTGGAGATCGCGGATCATCCGCGACAAGCCGATCGCGATCTCCATCATCGCCAACGTGACCAGGAACGACGGGACCCGTAGCCGCGTCACCAGCGCGCCGTTGAGAAAACCGACACCGAGCCCGACGCCCAGTCCCGCGGCGAGACCGAGAACGAGGCCATAGTCCTGCAGCACAGACGCGGTCGCGAGTGCGGCGACCGCGACGATCGCCCCGATCGACAGGTCGATCTCTCCCGCCGACAGGACGAACACGGCGCCAACCGCCATGATCGCGATCGGTGCTGCCTGCGTAGCGATGTTCAACAGATTGACTGAGGTCAGGAACCCGCGGTCGGCCAGCGTCAGTGCGAAGACGCCGAAGATCACCACTACGCTCGGGTAGACCGCCAGCTTCGAGACCGCCGCCCGGTTGGCAGCCGCCTTGCGCCACAGCTCGAGCGGCAGCGGACTCGCGTGGTCCGCTCCCTTCATCTGTTCCAGCTTCGTCGACATATCACTCACCGAGCTCCTCACGCAACGATTCCGGGGCCTGGACTCCGTAGACGCTCGGCCAGCGCTCGATGGCGTCTTCCTTGGTCAGCACAGAAGAGCCGGTGACCAGGAAGGCGGGAGCCTGCTTGCCTAGCGCGGCGTACCCGACCTCGTTCGCGAGCGCTTGCCCCATCGCCACCGGGCCGTCGACGCCGGCGCCGATGAAGTTGCCGTCCCTCGCCATGTCGAGCGCCGTTGTCTCGTTCATGCCGACGTCCGTCACCGCTATGTTCTTCCGCCCTGCGGCGCGAAGCGCAGTCAGCACGCCGACCGCCGGGTCCTGCCAGCTGACGTAGATGCCATCGAGATCCGGATAGCGGGTAATCATCGCCGAAGCCGGCTCGTTCGCCTTTGCCGGATCGACGAATCCCGCTCGGGCGACGATCTCGATGTCCGGGAATTTCGTCTTGATGGTCTCCTCGAACGCCGCGTCCCATTGGTTGACGATGAAGAACTCGGCGTCGTAGTACAACACCCCGATCTTGCCCTTCCCGCTGAGCTTGGTCCCCAGCAGCATCGCGGACTTCTGCGCTGCGTCGACGACGTTCGTCGTCACGACGCCCACGTAGTCGGTGTTGTGCACGAAGCCTGCCGGGATGTTCGAGATGAAGACGAGCTTCGACCCGGCCCGCGTCGCTTGCCGGAACATCGATGCCGAGCTCGACGCGTCGACGGGCAGCGTCACGATCACGTCCGGTTTGAGCGCCTGGACGGTCTGCAGATCGTTGCGCTGCTTCGCCGGGTCGAAGTCGGCGACGGTGTCGGCGACCACTCTGACGCCGAGTTCGGCCAGCCGCGCACGAGCCGCGATCTCAACCGCTTTGGTGAAGGTGTCCGTGGTGTGCCAGACGAAGGCGACGGTGTGGTCGCCGGCCTTGAGCTTGGCGACGTCGCTCGCGCTCAGCTCGACCGCGTCTGCTCCAACCGCCGGCTCCCCGTTCGGGCCTTTCATCACTGGCCTCATCGGCGACGCCTGTGCCTCAGGCGCCTCAGTCGCCTTTGTCACCACGGTCGCCTGCGTCGCCGGGCTCGTCGACGAATCGCCTGAGCTCCCGCAACTCGCGCCCAGCAGGGCGATCAGGCACATGACGGGGACTAGTCCGGTCCATCTGCGCATGCTGCCACTCCTTCTACCTCGATGCGGGCACCGGCGAATGACGGCACGCCCTGTCGTACGCCGGATCCCGACTCGCTGTCCTTGCCGGACGACGTCATGTCGTCGGCCACACCTTCTGCAGACCAGCGCTGCGAACCTGCCGGAGTGCATCCGGGCGCGCCGCTGGCTTCGTGCACCTGAGCTCGGCTGCGGCCTCATCGAGCCGCATCTCCGCTTGCCTGTCCGTGTGGCGTCCAGACCCCTTCCACCCGCGGCTCGTCGTCGGCGATTCCGCTGACTGGCACGATCGCCGCGCGGGTCACGAACGCCTGCGCACGGAAGCCGAAGATCACCGTGTCTGCGGGGCGTGCGACGACGTCCAGCTGGCCGTAGTAGTCGATCGCATCCGCGGGCGGCAGGAAGGCGTCGACCTGTCTGCCCAGCACCTCGTCTGCGTCGCGGCCCACCAGCGCGCGGACCTGGTAGGGCGGGAATACCGGATCGACGTAGAGGCCGCCGCCGAAGCAGTACGACCGGCCGGCGTGCGTATGGGAGACCTCGGTGAGGTAGAGCATCGCGGGCAGCTCGGGCAGATCGGCGACCGCGTGCCAGGGTGTCGTTCCGGTCAGGGCATGGCCTGGCTCCACCTGCGTGGCGCCAGCGTCGGCGAGCAGCTGCAGCGTCTGCGCGGACGTGGTGCCGGGAGCGTTGACCTCAACGCCGGACCGGCCGGCGTCGCGCAGTCGCTCGGCGACGCGCTCGAGCGTCGTCAGGTTGGGCGTTGCACGGACACGACCGACGTCGCTATCGAACAGCAACGCCGGAAACGTTGTGACGCCGGCGAAGTGCGCTCCTGCCAGCTCGTCGAATGCCGCCGCGTCGCGCAGGATGTCTGCGGCCGCAAACCCGCCCTCGTGGCCCGGGTAGAACCGATCGCCCGTGGCATGGACGCGGGCGAGCAACGGCTGCGACCGGCCCAGCACGGCGGCGGCAGCGCTCGCCTCGGCGGCCTTTTCCATGCTGAAGACGGTCCAGTGTTCGGGCTGCATAGCAGCGGCCTCGGCTGCTTCGTGGAACGGAACCTGGACGAGGTGCCCGAGGTGACCGAGGACGGCGCCGGCGCGGACGAGTGCACGCGCGCACGCCAGGTCGACCGCCACGCCGGCACCGATGCCGTTCTGGGCTAGCGTCCGGATCGCCACCGGGTTGCGGCCGAGCTGCTTTGTCATCGCGTAGACCCGCAGGCCGAGCCGCTTGGCCTCGACAGCGATCAGGCGCGCATTCGCGCCGATTGCGTCGAGGTCGAGAACGTAGGCGTTGGCGGGGATCTCGCCGCGCCGATGCAGATCGACAGCGGCGCGGAGCAGCGCGGGGTTGCGTCGTCGCAAGACGTCAAGGAACACGTTCACTTACCTCCGCGTGAGGATGACTGCAGGGGCTTGCCGGTCGGCACTACGACAGCGCGAGCAGCCTCAAGCCCCATGGCGAGCGCGCCGACGAGCCCCGCCCGCGACCCCAGCGCGCTCTGCTCGATGCGGAGCGGTTGCACGATCAGGTCGCGGCTGTAGTGGCGGATCGGCTCGATCAGAAGCTCGTTGATACCGATACCGCCGCCGAGGACCACCAGCTCGGGTGCGATGACCGAGACCAGCACGGCGATCGTCATGGCGACGAGACGCGCCTCACGGTCGACACTCTCGCGCGCAAGGCCGTCGCCACGGGCGGCCGCGGCAAACACGTCGGCGGCCGTGCAGCCCGCGCCCAGCTCGCTGACGACGCCGGCGGCGAGCCGCCGTTTAACGTCCGCGACGATCCCGCGTCCGGCCACGGCCTCCTCGAGCGCCCCGTAGCGACGAACCCTCGGGTCGAACGGGTCCGCGCCGAACGGGAGGAAGCCGATCTCGCCGGCAGCGCCCAGTGCACCGCGACGGAGCTCACCGTCCACCACCACACCGGCGCCGATGCCGGTGCCGATCGCGACGAAGGCGAAATGATCCGCGTCCTTGGCCGATCCCTGCCAGCGCTCGCCGATTGCCGCGGCGTTGACGTCGTTCTCGACGACGACCCTCAGGTCGTCGCCGAGTGAGGCCAGCTCGCCGGCCAGCGAGATCTCGCCCAGGTCCGGAATGTTGTGGGCGCCCCTGATCTGGCCTGTGACGGGGTCGACCGTCCCGGGCACGCCGACGGCCAGCGCGCGCACGCCCGGCCACTCGATGCCCGCGTCCCGCGCCAGGCCATGCGCCAGGTTCCCGAGCTGGCCGATCAATGCGCCGGGGCCCTCGGTTGTGGTCGGCTCGGTCCGCTCGACGAGGACCGTCCCGTCCGGCTCTGCGATCGCGCCGAGCGCCTTGGTGCCGCCGAGGTCGATGGCGATCACGTGAGATGCGGGCTCGGTCATGTCACGCCCCGGGGGCAAGCGCCGCCCCGAGCGTCTCGCCGGCCTCACGCAGCGCGTCCCACGCCGCCTCGACAACGGCGCCGCAGACGAGAAAGCCGTGCAGCATGCCCGCGTAGCTGCGCAGTTCCACCGGGACGCCCGCCTGTTCCAGGCGCAGCGCGTAGCGCTCGGCCTCGTCGTACAGCACATCGCACTCGCCGAGCATGATCAGCGCTGGCGGCAGCCCGGCCAGCGAGGTTGCCAGCAGCGGCGACGCGTACGGGTTGGACGCGTCGGCGGGATCGGCGAGGTAGTGGTCCCAGAACCACTCCACCGCCGCCCAGGTCGTCCAGTAGCCTTCGGCATAGCGGGAGCGAGAGGGCGCGTCCAGGTCACGACACAGGGCCGGGTAGAACATCAGCTGGAAGTCGAGCTGCGGACCGCCGCGGTCTCGCGCCAACAGCGTCAGCGCCGCCGCCAGGTTGCCGCCGGCGCTGCCCCCGCCAACCGCGAGGCGGCCGGGAAACGCGCCGAGCTGCCCGGCGTGCTCGGCCGCCCACGCGAGGGCGGCGTACCCGTCCTCGAGCCCGCTCGGGAAGCGGTGCTCGGGCGCGAGCCGATAGTCGACCGATAGCACGACGCAGCCCGACGCCTTGGCGAGGGCGCGCACCTCGTCGTCGGAGCTCGCAGGCGAGCCGACGACCCAGCCGCCGCCGTGCAGCCACACGAGCACGCCGCGCGCGACCTCGCACGTTGGTCGGTATACGACTGCGGCAATCGCGCCGGCCGGGCCGGGTAGCGTCAGGTCCCGTACCTCGAAGAGGTCGGGCCCGGCGCCCGCGAGATCGCGCTGACGCAGCCCCTCGAGCGCCCGCGCGTCCGCAACGGTGGGCGCTTTCGGCGCGTCCCAGCGCTCGACGCGCCGGAGCACCTCCAGGCTGTGGGCGTGCAGTTGGGGCGTGCCGTTCTGGTGGAGCTGCGGCGCGCCGGTCACGACCCAGCCCCCGCGTCGACGACGGCCTTGGGCGGTTCGCGGTGCAGCGAGGTCCGATAGCCGTCGGCCAGGTTGTCCCTGGTGACCGTTGCCGCGGGGGCAACCAGGAACGGTGGCACGGGCTTGGCCAGCAGGCCGTACGCGGCGGCTCTGGCCATCGCCTGGCCGAGCCCGTAGGCCTCGTCCGTCACGAGCGCCGCCACGTGGCCGCCCTTCGCCATGTCGAGCGCGAGTGGCTCACTGAGGTCGAGGCTGACCAGCTTGGCTTTGCTGCCGCCGGCGCTGCGCAACGCACTGAGGACCTTCTCTCCGGGCGGCGTGGACCACGTCACGTAGACGCCGTCGAGGCCAGGGTTTCTGAGGATGACAGCGTTGGCCTGCTCCTCGGCCTTGTTTGGATCGGCGATGCCCTCCTCGGCGACGATCTCGATGTCGGGGTAGTTCGCCTCGATCGTCTTCTTGAACGCCTGGTCGCGCTGGTTCGTCACGTAGTAGGCAGCGTCGTGGTACAGGTAGGCGATCTTGCCTCTGCCGCCGATCGCGGCGGCAAGCGCGTCCGCAGCCCGCTGACCCATCTGGAAGAGGTCGTCGGTGACCACGGTCACGTAGTCCTTGCCCTGTACGAAGCCGGGTGGAAGGTTCGACAGTAGGACGAGCTTGGTCCCCGACTGGCTGACCTTGCGGTACGTCGAGGCACTCGAGACCGGGTCAGCGGGCAGGCTCAGCATCACGCTCGGCTTCTTGGCCATCACGGTCTCGATGTCATTCTTCTGCTTGGCCGGGTCGAAGCCCGCATCGGTCGTGGCGACCACCCGGATGCCGAGGCGCTTGAACTCGTCGGTAGCGCCGTTCGTTACCGCCGTCGTGAACTCCGCGGTCTGGTGCCAGGTGAGCGCGGCCGTGTAGTCGCCCGCCTTGACCGTCGCGACATCCTCAGCGCTGAGCGTCAGCGCGCTGGTCGGCGTGGCCTTCTCGCCATTGGGACCGGTGGTCTCCCCGACCGTCCTGGACGAAGTGATCGGCGCGCCACCAGCCGAGCGGCCGCTCGACTGGCTCGACGAGGGTTCGCCACAGGCGGCTGACCCGGTCATAACGGCCCCCACCGCGAGTGCGGCGAACAAACGATTCGCCCTCATAAGCCTCTCCTCACCCTCTCGTCCTCGAATGGGACCCATGGACCATGCCGAGCTCCGGCCAACGAACGGATCGGGCAGCCTGGTCTCAATAGAAAAATACCTTTTCTAATTTTGGCAATTTAGCCTTGGGCGCGGAAGGATGTCAAGAGAGAAGTTTGGAGATCTGTGCGACTGGAATATGGCAAAGATCTTGCCTAATATGCGTCTCATGCCTGAGCCAACGTCACCGAGCGCCAGCACGGGTGTGCGCGAGCGGAACACGCACGCGGTGCTCGAAGCACTCCGCGAACATCGGCCGGCTGCGCGAGCGGATCTCGCGCCGCGGACCGGTCTCTCGAAGCCGACGGTCGGCAGCGCTCTGCGCGACCTCGAGTCGGCCGGGCTGGTGCGTCAGTACGGACGGACCACCGGACGGCGTGGCCCGAGCGCATCGCTGTACGACCTCGTCCCGGACGCCCTGCTCGTGCTGGGCATCGACATCGGCGCCCACTACGTGCGCGCCGTCCTGGCCGACATGGACGGCCAGCCGGTGCGGGAGACGACCGAGCAGCTGGCACGACCGCACGCCGACGACGTGCTCGACAGCGTGCGCGCGATCGGCCGGACCGTTGCGGCGCACATCGATCGGATCGAGCTGGCCGTCGTCGGCACGCCGGGCATCGTCGATCCAGCGACCGGCAGGATCGGCGCCGCGCCCAACATCGACGCCTGGGAGGGAATGCTGGCCGAGCGTGTCCTGAGCGACGCCCTGGGGGTGCCGGTCCGGGTCGACAACGACGTCAACCTCGCCGCCCTCGGGGAGCACATGGCGGGCGGGGGCCGGGACGCCGACAGTTTCGCGTACCTGAGCATCGGCTCCGGCCTCGGCGCCGGCATCGTCCTGCACGGCCAGCTGCACCGCGGCGCGCGTGGGGCGGCCGGCGAGATCGGCTTCCTGCCGGTCGGCGACGACCCGTTCGAGGCGAACCGCCGCAGTCATGGAGGCGCCATGGAGTCACAACTCTCGAGCCGCGGCCTGGTCGAGTTCGCCGAACAACTTGCGCCCACCACGACTAGTTCGCTGCACGCGCCGTACGACGTCGAATCGCTGTTCGAGGCCGCGCGCAGCGGAGATGCGCTCGGCCGCGCGGTCGTCGCCCACGCCGCCCGCGCAACCGCCGTCTGCATCGCCGGGCTCACGTCCGTCGCCGACCTCGAGCTCGTCCTGCTCGGTGGCGGCATCGGGATCAATGGCGGCGAACTCCTACTACCCGAGATTCGTGCCGCCATCGCCGAACTCGTGCCCGCTCCACCCGAGATCAGGTGCGCGGCGCTCAACGAGAGAGCCGTCGACGTTGGCGCCATCGGCGTCGCGCTCGACATCGCCCGCCAGACCGTAGTCCGGCGGCTGGTGCGCGGCGAGGCGACCTCGGCTCAACCCTGAGAGCAATTGCCGCCGAACCCCTTGCTCCGATCGCGGGCGACGGGCGCAGGCTGAGACCGGACAATGTCTGACTGCCGGACTACGGGCTCCATTCGCTGCTCTGCGGCTACTACGCCTACTGGAGCGGGCTACGGTGAGCTTCAGCTCAGCGGGCCGGTAGCGGCACCTCGTGGTCGTCCACCGGGTCGCTGCCGGGGACCGCACCGGGCGGCAGCG
>Ga0075429_100005662_pt1 | contig 10775 bp, 9 predicted proteins | sample RhiMetdeltSRZDD3_FD_75295 | JGI IMG/M metagenome (GOLD analysis project Ga0075429, IMG submission 75295) | Populus rhizosphere microbial communities from Tennessee, USA - Rhizosphere MetaG P. deltoides SRZDD3 | ecosystem: Host-associated > Plants > Roots > Rhizosphere > Soil | place: USA...
TCGCGTTGGTCCCGTTCCCCCAGGTGAGAATGGGATGGCGGAACCCGCCGGCACCGAGGTTCGTGGGATAGGTGAGCACGTAGGTGCCGGACGCGTCGGTGACGGTCCTGCTGCTCACAGCCCATGAGCCGGTGGCCCGGTAGGTGGTCTCGATGGTCGACGCCGCCATGCTCGGCGCGGCCTGTACCGCGACGAACAACGACAGCGTGGCGATCGCGACCGCCCCCAACCCCAGAACGCGGCGAAGAACGCCGGAGCCCAGCCTTGCCCGCATTGACATCCCCTTCGACGTCGTGGAGCGCGCCTGTCCAGGGGTCGATGCGACCCGGGAACCGTTGCGCTCCGTCTCTCACGCAACGGTGAACCCCGTTGCCCCAACGGGGCGGCACCTTACAGCGTCAGCCTTAGACTCCGCGGGGCGTGACGACCCCTCTCCCCACCGCCGACGACGTCGATCTCACCCGCCCCGGCGCGCCGGAGGCGCGGGCCACCGCTCGGGCGGTCGCAGCGCTCGTCGCACCGAGCTCCGGCTTGACCGAGGTGCAGCGCGTGCTGCTCGAAGCGCTGTGGCCCGCCATGACCGAGCACCCGGTCGACCTCGACGACCTGGATCCGCCCTCGCCCGCCGAGCTGGGTCACATCCTGGCCCGCCGCAACCTCGCCTTCCGCACCCGCGGCGTCCAGATCATGCTGCTGGCCGCTCTGGTCCTCCGGCCGCTGCCGTCCGAGGTGGTCGACCGCATCGCCGAGACGGCCCGCGAGCTCGAGGTCGACGACGGGATGATCGAGGTCGCCCGCCAGTTCGCGGCGGGTGCCCTGGGCCTGGCCGCCGAGGACTTCCAGCGCAACGGCTACACGGCCGACTGGGCCCCCCAGGACACCCGGGAGCTGCACACCTCGGTCCAGCTCCACGAGGCCTGGGACGTGGCTGTCGCCGACCCGGCGCTGGCCGCCCGGTGGGCGGCCCTCGGCGATCTGCCGCCCGGCACCCTGGGCCGGCGGGTCTGGGAGATGTACCGGGCCCGGGGTTTCGAGTTCCCGGGGTCGGCCGGCTCGGCGCCGCCGCTGCTCGCGCAGCACGACTGGGTCCACGTGCTGGCCGACTACGGCACGACCGTGGAGTCCGAGCTCGAGGTCTTCGCCTTCATCGCCCGGGCCAACGACGACATGCGGGCCTTCTCGCTGCTGGCGATGGTGGTCTCGCTGTTCGAGACCGGCTACCTCAGCACTGGCGCCGGGCTGTTCGAGGCCGACCCGGGTCACCTGTCGGCCGGCGACTCGATGGCCATCCGCGTCGCGGACGCCCTGCGACGGGGCGCCTGGTGCCGCGACCGGGTCCGGGACAGCGACAGCATCGACTACCTACGGGTCGACTGGTTCGAGCTGGCGCCACTGCCCCTGGATGAGGTCCGGGACCGGTTCAGCGTGCGGCCCAAGACGGCCGAGGCCGTGGACGCGGGCAGCGTCGGACCGTGGGAGCCCGGCGGCATCAGCGAGTTCCAGACTCGCTCCGGCCGGGCCCTGGCCGAGCGGGAGGGTCGCCCCTACGACTCGTACGGCGCCTCGTCATCTGCCCCCGGCGAAACGGCTTCGCCGCCGCCCAACTAGCAGGGCTCGCCGATGGTGTACTGGGACGGCGGCGTGGTCGTGGTGGTCGTGGTCTGCGGCGGCGCGGTGGTCTCGGTGGTCTGACCGGTCGTCGAGCTCGACCCGCCAGCCCCGGCTCCCCCGGTGCTCGACGGCATCTGATCGACCGGCGTCGGTTGCATGTGGATGGTGGTGAGGTCCTGGCCGGTCACCACCGTGACGTGCCCCGAGGGGATCTCCGCCTGCTCCTGGAGCTGCGCGCCCCCGGTGATGTGGCGGGCCACCCGCAGGCCGATGATCTCCTCGCCCGGCCGGTGGAGGACCATGGTGTGCTCCACCGGCTGCTGGTCGTAGTCGGAGCGCTCACCGAGCCTGAACCCCACCGCCTGCAGCGCGGCAGCCACGTCGTTGGCCTGGTTGTCGACGCCGGTGCCGTTGAGCACGTCCACGGTGATGGTGCCGGCCGGGACGTCGTTGGGGTCCTCGCCCCGGAAGACGGCCAGCACCGACGGGGCGTTGACCGGGTCCATCTGCACCGAGACCTCGGGAACCAGGTCGATCACCGGCAACGAGTAGGTGGTGAGGTTGTTCAGGTCGAAGCCCGAGAACTGGTCGTACAGCTCGAAGGGATCGGTCTGGTCGTCGAGGCTCACGCTGTCGGTCCCGATGTCGACGAGATCGGCGAGCTGGGCGGGATTGAGATGGCGGACCTGCTCCAGGGTCCTGTCGAGCGCAGCCCGGATGAAGATCTGCTGGCGCTGGATGCGGCCCAGGTCGGCCATCGGGTCCTCACGGCTCCACCCGTCGTCGGTCATGTACTGGAGGTGCCGTGACCGCGCGTAGGCCAATGCCTGCTCGCCGGTGAGGGTGACGCATCCCAGCTCCTCGACGAACAGGCCCGAGTTGTCGTCCTTGACCGCCGTGTCGAAGCGGATCGACACGCCGCCGACCGCGTCCACCAGCCGTTGGAAGCCCACGAAGTCGACCACCAGGTAGTGGTTGATCTCGATGCCGAAGTTGAGGCGGATGGTGTCGATCAGCGCCTGGTTGCTCTCGGAGTAGGCGGAGTTGAGCTTCTCCAGCTCGCTCGAGTCGTGGCCGGCGATCGGCACCATCAGGTCCCGCGGCAGGGACAGCACGTAGGCCTTGTCGGTCTGGGGGTCCAGCCGCACGACCATGATGGTGTCGCTGCGCTGGCCGCCCACGTCACCGAACTCGCCCTCGCTCGTGGCCCGGGTGTCGCTGCCGACGACCAGGTAGTTGGTCGGCTCACCGGCTTCGGAGTGGTCGACGTCGACGTCGATCTGGTCGATGCTGCTGATCTTCCGCATGACCCACATCGCTCCGCCGGCGGCGGACAGGCAGGCCATGACCACCAGCACCCCCGTGACCAGGACGAGACGCTGCGCCCAGGACCGCTGGCGCTTCCGTCCGGCGGGGGCCATCCCGTGGCGGGGGCTGCCGTCAGGGCGGCGGGGCCCGCCTCGGCCGGGGCCGGTCTGACCGGCGCGCCCATCGCGGCCGGCGCGCGCATCGCGGCCGCCGCGGCCCGGTCCGCCGACCGAGCCCTCGCGGACGCTCGCGCGGCGGGTGCGCTCGGCCCAGACCGCGGTGCCCGAGCCGTCGCCGCTGCCATTGCCGTTGCCGTTGCGCCGGTGCCGCGGGGTGCGCTGGTCCCAATCGGTCCCATCGGAGCGGCTACGCTCGCGGCTCCGCATCCCGGGCGGAGTGCCGCTGGGGCCGGCACCGGGGCGCGCGCGGTAGGCGCGCGGCGGCGGACGATCCCAGTCGCGGGGCATGAGCCTCGGAGATTACCGCCGCCGCACCATGCAGATAGCGTCGGGTCATGGTTTCGACCGAGACGGCACCCGGGCCCGCGACCACCCGCTGGACCGCCCAGTGGAAGGAGCTGTACTCCGAGGTCGTCCAGAGCGGCCTGTGCACGGGCTGCGCGGGGTGCGTGATCGCCTGCCCCCATGACGTCATCGGGTACCTCCACGAGCCCGGCGCCTACAAGCCGTTCCATCTCGAGGACGAGCTGGGCCCCGAGGACTGCACCCACGGCGTCAAGGGCTGCACGAGCTGCACCCGGGCCTGCCCCCGGTTCCGCTCCTGGGAGACGCAGGCCGACGACCACCTCTTCGCGCGCACCCGCCAACCCGACGAGATCAGCGGGATCTACCAGGACATCCTGCTCACCCGGGCCAGCGACGACTGGGTGCACCGGGTGGGCCAGGACGGTGGCCTGGTCTCCGCGTTGCTCATCTGGGCCCGGGAGAACGACTACATCGACGGCGCGCTGGTGTCGTTCCTCGAGGGTGACGGTTCGACCTGGAGGGCCAAGCCGGGGGTGGCGGTCTCGAAGGAGGAGATCCTGGAGTCGGCCGGCAGCCGCTACACCTACTCGGCCAACACCCTGGCCATCGACGAGGCCCTCGACCGGGGGCTGTCGCGGCTGGCGCTGGTCGGCATGTCCTGCCAGTCGTCGGTGCCACCGATCATGTGGACCCGCAAGGTCGGCAAGATCGGCCGCCCGATCGTGTTCAACATCGGGCTCCTCTGCTCGAAGACGTTCGACGACTCGATCTTCGAGGAGCTGTTCTGGACCAAGTACGGCCTGGAGCTGTCCGACATCATCAAGATGAACATCAAGGGCGTGTTCCAGGTCTGGATGCGCGACGGCACGTACCACGAGATCCCCCTCAAGGAGTGCCACGCCTGGACCCGCGAGGGCTGCATCCACTGCCCGGACTTCGCGGCCGAGCACGCCGACATCTCCACCGGGGGGATCGGCAAGGACAACGACTGGACCCTCACGATCGTGCGCACCGAGCTGGGCCGGGAGATCATCAGCCGGATGATCGCCGACGGCACGATCATCGCCCGGCCGGGCGACGAGGACCCCGGCGCCATCGCCTTGCTGCACAAGCTGGCGGCCAAGAGCCGCGAGCGCTGGCCGGCCTTCGCCGTCGACGAGCCCCGCCTCCCCGCGAAGAACTAGCGGGCTTCGCCTCACCCTCGACTTTGAAGATCTTCGGCCCCCTAGGGGCCCTTCGTCTTCAAGGACGTCGGGGGCGGGGTCTCAGCGGAGGGCCCGGTTGAGGTTCCCGGAGCGCAGGCCCTCCAGGTCGAGGGTGACGTAGCGGTAGCCCGCGGCCTGGACGGCCGAGACCACCTCGTCGGCGCACGCCACCACGTCGGCCAGGCGGTCGGTCGGTACCTCGATGCGGGCCAGGTCGCCGTAGTGCCGCACCCGCAGCTCCCGGAACCCCAGCGCCTGCAGACCGGCTTCGGCCGCCTCGACGATCCGCAGCCGCTGCAACGTCACCGGGGTCCCGTAGGGCAGGCGGGAGGCGAGGCAGGCGGCCGCAGGCTTGTCCCAGGTGCGCAGGCCCAGCCGACGCGACCAGTCGCGCACGTCGGCCTTGGCGAACCCTGCTTCGACCAGCGGGAAGACCGCCCCCCGTTCGCGCGCGGCCCGCTGCCCGGGGCGGTGGTCGCCGAGGTCGTCGACGTTCACCCCCAGCACCACCGTCGCTCCCCCGGCCTCCGCGTCCGCCACCGGCCCCAGCGCGCGCAGCAGCGCGTCCTTGCACCAGTAGCAGCGGTCCCCGTCGTTGCGGGCGTAGGCGGGGTCGTCCAGCTCCTCGGTGACCACCGCCCGCCAGCGCAGCCCCCACTCGGCGGCCAGGTCGCCGCAATCGGCGTACTCCGCCGCGGGCAGCGAGGGCGACACCGCCGTCACGGCCAGGGCCCGCTCCGGCCCCAGGACGTCGTTGGCCACCCACGCCACCAGGCCAGAGTCGACCCCGCCCGAGAAGGCCACCACGACCCGGTCCAATCGCCGCACGCAGGCCCGCAGCTCCTCCATCGACGCCGGGGTCACGCGTCCTCCACGACGATCCGGACCCGTTTGTTGCCCTTGCCCTTGGACTCCGTCTTCACCACCCGCACCCGGCCGATCTCGCCGGTGCTGCGGACGTGGGTCCCGCCGTCGGCCTGCTTGTCGAGGCCGACGATGTCGACCACCCGGATCTCGGCCACCGATTCGGGGACCATGTTGACCTTGGTGCGGATCAACGCCTCGTCGAGGACCGCGTCGGCCCGGGGGATGAACGACACCTCGATGGGTCTATCGGCTCCGACCTCCGCCGCCACCAACTCCTCGACCCGGGGCCCGAATCCGTCGGGCGTCGGGTCGAGCTCGAAATCCATGCGCGCCGCCAGGGGCTCCATGTTGCCGCCGGTGACCGGCACCCCCCATTCGTTCCAGATCACGCCGCACATGACGTGGAGGGCGCTGTGGGTGCGCATCAGCTGGTGGCGTCGCGGCCAGTCGATCGCCACGGTGACGACGACGCCCGGCTTCAGCACCGCGGCGGTGTCACCCCCGTCCTCGCCGGTCGCCGAGACGGTGTGCCAGACCACCGGTCCCTCCTTGCGGACCTCGGTGACCGCCACCTGCCGACCGTCCCAGGCCAGCGTGCCGAGGTCGTGGGGCTGCCCACCCCCGGTCGCATAGAACACGGTCCGGTCGAGGGCCACCCGCAGCTCGTCGCCGGGGTCGACGTCGACCACGGTCGCCGGGGTCGCCTGCTGGTAGGCGTCCCGCAGGTACAGCAGCTCGGTGCTCTCGGTCATGCGGCTCCTCCGTCGTTTGTGCCATTGTCTCCGGTCTCACCGACGGATTCCCATCCGCGGGTCCACTCGCGAACGCCGCCGCCAATGCGGTCACTTTGCCGCGATTCTGTGGGCAGCCTGACGGGATTTCCTGCCCCGTCGTTAGCAAATCGCAACGCGCCCTCTCTACGGGCTGGTAGACCTGATCGACGGCGCCACCTATGCTCCCACCGTTCCAATCAGGGTCGAGAGACCCCATCCCACTTGGACAGGGGGAACAGCATGCGACAGCACCGCCGTTCGATACGGCTTCTCGCCCTCTTGGCCGGTCTATCGCTGTTCGCCGCAGCCTGCGGCGACGACGATGACACCACGGCCAACCAGGACGAGGAGCAGCAACCAGCGGAGGAGGAAGGTCCGGATCCGGTAGCAGCACTTCACGAGGTCGGCGATGCCGATCCGTCCTGCACCGGTGACGAGGACGGCACCCTGACCCTCGGCGAACTGCTCCCGCAGACCGGCGACCTCGCGTTCCTCGGCCCACCGATGGAGGCTGGCGCGGCCGTGGCCGTCGCCGACGTCAACGCGGCCGGCGGGGTCAATGGCCAGCCGCTGGCCTGGCTGCCTGGCGACTCCGGCGACGAGGAGCCGGCCATCGCCGCCACCACCGTCGACGGCCACCTCGCGAACAATGCCGATGTCATCGTCGGCGCCGCGGCGTCCGGCATCTCGCTGAGCGTCATCGACAGCCTCATCGAGGCCTGCAAGGTGGAGTTCTCACCGGCCAACACCTCGCCGGCATTCACCACCTACGAGGACGACGGTCTCTACTTCCGCACCGCTCCGGCCGACATCCTGCAGGGGCAGGTCCTGGCCGAGCTGGCACTGGAGGACGGGGTCGGCACCGCGGCGATCCTCAACCGGCAGGACTCCTACGGTGAGGGCCTCACCCGTTACATCACCGAGCCCTTCGAGGCCGGCGGCGGTGAGGTCACCGTGTCCCGCGCCTACGACCCCGAGGCCTCCGAGTTCTCGGCCGAGATCCAGGAAGTGGTCGACGACGACCCTGACGCGCTGTTCATGGTCGGGTTCGCCGAGTCCAGCCAGATCCTGCAGGGCCTGTTCGAGGAGGGCTTCACCCCCGCCGACAAGAAGATCTACCTGGTCGACGGAAACGTCGGGAACGCGCTGGGCGAGAACTTCACCGAGCCGGGTGCGCTCGTGGGTGTCCGTGGCACCGTCCCGGCCGCCGAGCAGGCCGAGGAGTTCCGGGCCCGCCTGCTCGAGAACGACCCCGCGCTGGTCGATTACAGCTACGGTCCCGAGACCTATGACGCCGTGGTCATCATCGCCCTCGCGGCGAGCCAGGCCGGTACCGACCGACCGGACGAGATCGCCCGGAACATCAACGCGGTCACCCGGGACGGCACGGCGTGCACCAGCTACCAGGAGTGCGTCGACCTGATCGGTCAGGGCGAGGACATCGACTACAACGGTCAGTCAGGACCGCTCGACTTCGCTCTGCCGGGCGAGCCGACGGCCGCCAGCATCCAGGTCCAGTCCTACGGCGAGGACAACCAGATCGACGCCTCGCTGACCGAGTACCGCGACGTCGAACTGCCGGAGTGATGCCACTTCGTTAGCAACGACCACGTCGAGAGACATAGCGAAGGGCCGGTCCCCAGGGGCCGGCCCTTCCGCGTGCTTGTGACTCGATCCGCCTCCACGTAACCTACAACCAAATAGTTGTACGAGGAGTCGAGAGCGCCATGGAAGCGAAGAACCTGGCCGACATCTACGACCTGCCGTTGCTGGACTGGGCCACGATCGAGGCCCGACTCGAGCAGGGGTTGACCCAGGCGCCGGACACGGGCGGCCCCAACCGCCACACCGCCTGGCTGGCCACCATCAACCCCGACGGCAGCCCGCACGTCACCGGCATCGGGGCCGGATGGGTCGACGGGACGTTCTGGTTCGTGACCGGCGAGGGCACCCGCAAGGGCCGGAACCTGGCGCGGGACCCCCGCTGCACCGTGAGCCTCGCCAGCCGGGAGTTCGACCTGGTCGTCGAGGGCGAGGCCCACAAGGTCACCGACCCTGCGACGGTGGCCGACATCGCCCAGCGGGCCGCCGCCGACGGCTGGCCGGCCCAGGTGGACGACACCGGCGAGGCGATCACCGCCGAGTTCAGCGCCCCCTCAGCCGGCCGCCCACCCTGGCACGTGTACCGCCTCGTACCGCGCACGGCAACCGCTCTCGGCATCGTCGAGCCGGGCGGTGCCACCCGCTGGCAGTTCGCCGAGGACTGACGCTACGGCGTCAGACACAACCCGGACTGACGCTTCGGCCTCAGTCCACTCGCGCGAGGCTGCCGAGGTAGAGCTCGATGACCTTGGGATCGTGGAGCAGGGTGTCGCCGGTGTTGGTGTAGGCGTTGCGCCCCTGGTCGAGGACGTAGCCCCGATGGCAGATCTGCAGGCACCGGTGCGCGTTCTGCTCGACCATCACTATCGAGACGCCGATGTCGTTGATGCGCCGGCAGTTGATGAACACCTCGTCCTGGTAGGCGGGCGACAGACCCGCGGACGGCTCGTCGAGCAGCAGGACCTGCGGATCGAGCATGAGGGCCCGGCCCATCGACAGCATCTGCCGCTCGCCGCCCGACAGCGACCCGGCCCGCTGCTTCATGCGGTCCTGCAGCCGGGGGAACATCGTGCAGACGGCGTCCAGGCGGTCGGTGTACGTCCGCCGCCGCTGGTAGGCGCCCATCTGCAGGTTCTCCTCGACCGTGAGCCGGGGGAACACGTTGTTGTTCTGGGGGACGTAGGCCACGCCCCGCGACACGAGGTCGTGGGCCTTCATCCCGGTGATGTCGTCGCCCTGGTAGGTCACGGTGCCGGTGCGGATGGGGAGCAGCCCGAACAACGCCTTGACCAGCGTCGACTTGCCCGCTCCGTTGGGCCCGATCACGGCCACCAGCTCGCCGTCGAACAGCTCGAGGTTGGTCCCGTCGAGGATGTTCACGCCGGGGACGTACCCCGCGACCACCTCGTGGGCGGCGAGGATCGGCTGCTGATCCTGCTGATCCTGCCGGTCAGCCGGAGCGGGCGGGGCGTCACTCGGACTCATCCGCGGCCTCCTCGGACTCGATGGCGGCCTCGGCTTCGGCCAGCTGGCGCTCCTGCTCCTTCCGGTCCAGGGGAGTGACGTGGTGGGCACCGAGGTAGGCGTCGATCACGAGCGGGTTGGCCACGATCGAGGCGTGCCGACCCTCGGCGATGATCTGGCCCTCGCTCATCACCACCACCCAGTCGCTGATGGTGCGGACCACGTCCATGTCGTGCTCGACGAACAGCACGGTCAGCCCCTCGTCGCGCAACTCCGCGACGTGGCCGATGATGGTCTCGGCCAGCGCGGGGTTCACGCCCGCCATCGGCTCGTCGAGCATGATCAGCTTGGGTTGCACCATCAGCGCCCGCGCCATCTCCAGCAGCTTGCGCTGCCCGCCCGAGAGCTCGCCGGCGAAGGTGTCACGCATCCGAGCGAGGTTGAACCGCTCGAGCAGCTCGTCGGCCCGGGTCTCGATCTGGCGCTCCTGGTCCCGCCAGACGGGCCGCATGAAGCTGCGGAAGAAGTTCTCGCCCACCTGCTTGGTGGCGCCGAGCTTCATGTTGTCGATCACCGTCATGCGCGCCAGCGCCTTGGTGAGCTGGAAGGTACGGACCACACCGCGGCGGGCAACGGCGTGGCTCACCTCGCCGTTCAGGTACTGGTCCTCGAAGGTCCAGGTCCCGCTGTTGGCCTGGTCGAAACCGGTGAGCACGTTGAACAACGTGGTCTTGCCGGCGCCGTTCGGCCCGATCAGCGCGGTGATGACACCCCGCTGGACCTCCAGGTGGTCGACGTTGACCGCGAGGAGGCCGCCGAACCGCCGGGTCACGACGTCGATGGTCATGATCGGGTCGCTCTTGGCGGCGCCGGGCTCCTCGGGGATCGACTCGAAGGGGTCGAAGGCGATCTTGGTGAAGGTGCCGGGCGTCATCTCGGCTCCAGTGCGATCTCACGCGGGTCGCCGAAGATCCCCTGGGGGCGGAAGATCACCAGCAGCGCCAGGATCACGCCCATCAGGACGAACCGGACCGAGCCCACCTGGGCCGTGGTCATCACCGAGTCCGACACGTAGCCCGCGTCGATGGCCTGCCGCAGGGCGACGTCGGCGAACCTGAGGAGACCCCAGAGGATCGCCGAGCCGATCACCGGCCCCCATATCCGGGCGGCTCCCCCGAGGATCAGCGCGGTGTAAGCCAGGAAGGTCGCACCCGGCGCGTACGCACCAGGGTTGAGGGCGCTCTGCCACAGCGCGAACATCATCCCGCCCAGAGCCCCGATCAGGCCCCCGACCAGCAGGCTCTGCATCTTGTAGCCGAAGGCGTTCTTGCCCAGCGACCGGGCGGCGTCCTCGTCCTCGCGTATGGCACGCACCACACGACCCCACGGGCTGCGCATCAGCAGGTAGGTCACCAGCACCGCGAGCAGAACCACGCCCCACCCCACCAGGAGCTGCCACG
>Ga0075429_100005664_pt1 | contig 10774 bp, 10 predicted proteins | sample RhiMetdeltSRZDD3_FD_75295 | JGI IMG/M metagenome (GOLD analysis project Ga0075429, IMG submission 75295) | Populus rhizosphere microbial communities from Tennessee, USA - Rhizosphere MetaG P. deltoides SRZDD3 | ecosystem: Host-associated > Plants > Roots > Rhizosphere > Soil | place: USA...
CTGTCGGAAGTGACGGCTCACAAGGACGGCATTTCCACTGAGCAGGCGCTGGCGCGCTATGCCGCGGCGGTGCCGATGGGCCGGATGGGCGAGCCGCGGGAGTTCGCGGCACTCGCCGCATTCCTCGCCTCGGAACGAGCAGGCTACATCACAGGGCAGTCGATGGCCGTCGATGGCGGGTGGATTCGGAGCCTGCTATGAAAACGGTCAGCGGTCAACGGTCAACGGTCAACGGGACCTGCCTTGCGGCAACCCTCATCGTCCTCGCGGCGCCCACGAGCGGTCAGGCCCAGACTCCTGCCGGCTTCAGCGCCGCCTGGAGGGGTGTCGCTGAGTTCTTTCACAGCGGGCTCCAGACCGAAGGCATCGTGGGAGGAAGCCTCTGGTTTCTCCGCGGCGACTCGGTGCTGGCCCGCGAGTATCATGGCGCCGCCGACGCCGCGACCGGCCGGAAGGTGGACGCCAACACCATCTTCCACTGGGCCTCGATCACCAAGACTTTCACCGGCATTGCGATCATGCAGCTTCGCGACCGCGGAAAGCTCAGCCTCGACGACCCGATCGTGAATTACGTCCCCGAGCTGATGGCGGTCAACAACCCGTATGGCCCGATGCAGGCGATCACCATCCGGCACCTGATGAGCCATTCGGCCGGCTTCCGGAATCCGACCTGGCCGTGGGGCGGCAGCCAGCCCTGGCACCCCTACGAGCCTACCGAATGGTCACAGCTGGTGGCGATGCTGCCCTACACCCAGATCCTTTTTCCTCCCGGCTCGAAGTACAGCTACAGCAATCCGGGAATCATCTTTCTGGGCCGGGTCATCGAGAAGCTCTCCGGGGATGATTTCGAGGTCTACATCGACAAGAACATCTTCACGCCCCTCGGCATGTCGCGCAGCTATTTCGATCTCACACCGTATCACCTGCTCGGCGACCGGTCCAACAACTACGAGGTCAAAGCAGGCCGTCCGGAGGCGAATGGACTCGACTTCGATACCGGTATCACCACCTCCAATGGCGGTCTCAACGCTCCGCTGACCGACATGGCGAAATACTTCGCCTTTCTTCTCGGCAGTGGTCCCGGGGCCACCGGTCCGGTGCCGGTGCTTAAACGGTCGTCCCTCACGGAAATGTGGCGCCCGATCCTCCCGGCGAGCGACGCCGAGGCGATGGGCGACTCGGTCGCCCTGTCGTTCTTCGTCAAGCACACGGCGGGAAAGACGCTGATCGGCCACACCGGCAGTCAGCGCGGCTTCCGCGCGTTCTTCTACCTCCATCCGGAGACCGGCACTGCGGTCGTCGCGGCGTTCAATACCGCGGCAGCGGATGAACGGCCCGGCAATCATCCCGACATCGCGGCGATTCGAGAAGGGATCATCGACCGGCTCGCGAAAGGCGTCCTCCCCCTCTTCCGCTAGATTTCACGGGTGCGTCTCGACCCGGGTGATCGCCGCGATTTCTTCCGCCAGAGCTTCGGCCAGTGGGCCGAGCGTATGCTGGAGCGGACCGAAGAGCGGATCGTTCAGCAGAAGTATTTCCGGCCGCCGGGCGCGCTGCCGGAAATGGCATTCCTGGCGGCGTGCACCCGCTGTGGCGGCTGCGAAAGCGTCTGCCCTCCCCACGCCATTCTGCCGGTGCCGTCGAGCGGCGGTCTGGCCGCGGGAACCCCGTCGATCGATCCAAAGGTGCAGCCCTGCATCGCCTGCGCCGACATGCCCTGCGTCCACGCCTGTCCGACCGGCGCGCTCACCCTGCCGCTCAATGGGTGGGAAGGGTATCGTATGGGCGCGCTCGAGTTCCTGCCGGAGCGCTGCGTCACCTATCAGGGAACTGCCTGCCGGGTCTGCGCCGACGCCTGTCCCGTCGGCGACAAGGCCCTGGCAATCGACGACGCGGGGCATCCCGTGGTGCGCCACGAAGGGTGCGTCGGGTGCGGTGTGTGCATGCGGGAGTGCATCACCTCGCCGTCGTCGTTTCAACTCACGATGCCGGGGAAATGACGAAACCGGAGCTGCCGTATCGGGTGGATAAGCCCTGGGGCTACGAGCTCATCTGGGCGCGCACCGACCGTTACGTGGGGAAGATCCTCCATGTCGACGCCGGCCAGGCCCTGAGCTGCCAGTACCACACCATCAAGGATGAAACGCTCCATGTTCTTCGGGGCGAGATGATTCTCCGGCTGGGACGCGGCGAAGACACGGAAGAAATCCGGTTCCGTGCCGGGGACTCGATGCACATTCCCGCCGGCCTGGTGCATCAGATGGAGGCGGTGACCGACACCGACGTCCTGGAGGCATCGACGCCCGAGCTCGACGATCTGGTTCGGGTGTCCGACCGTTACGGAAGGAGCTGAGCGTGCAGGTCATCATTCCCCTTGCCGGCAAGGGCACCCGGCTTCGGCCCCACACCCATCTGGTGCCGAAGCCGATGCTGAAAGTCGCCGGACGACCGGTGATCGATTGGGTCATGGACCGGCTCGAGGGCCTCGATATCACCGAGCTGATTTTCATCACGGGGCATCTGCGGGAGCAGGTGGAAGCCTACTCGAGCAACCGCTACGGGATTCCCTGCCGGTACATCGAGCAGACGGTACAGGACGGCACCGCGGGAGCGGTGAACCTCGCCCGTCCGTACATCACCGGTCCGGTTCTCATCATCTTCGTCGACACCGTGTTCGAAGCGGATCTCGGCTTGATTAACCGGACCGATGCCGACGGGATCATCTGGGCCAAGGAGGTCGAGGATTACCAGCGGTTCGGTGTGGTGGTGACCGACGCCGGGGGCTTCATGACCCAGATCGTCGAGAAGCCGTCCGAACCGATCAGCAAGCTGGCCAACATCGGTCTCTATTACATCCGCGCCGTCGATGCGCTCTGGCAGGGCATCGACCACGTGCTGGGAAATCCCGCCAACAAGGGGGAGTACTACCTGACCGACGCCTTCCAGTGGATGATCGAACGGGGCCGCCGCATCCTGACGGCGGAAGTCGGGGGATGGTACGATTGCGGCAAGCTCGATACGCTGCTCGAGACCAATGAGATCCTGCTGCTGAAAGGCGCCGCGCGAGCCCCGGAGCTGCCCGGTGCCACGATCCGGCACCCGGTGCTCATCGAGGACGGGGTCACCATCGAGCGCTCCACCATCGGTCCCAATGTGACGGTCGAGAAGGGCACGACCATCCGGGATTCGGTCCTCGCCCACACCATCGTCGGAGAAGGGTGCGAGCTCTCCGGCGTCCATCTCTCGCAGAGCATGCTGGGCAACAAGGTCGTGCTGCGCGACTTTACCGGGACCGCAAGTCTCGCCGATCACAGCGAGCTGACCGGAACCGGCTAGTGGCCATCACCGACGAGCTGTGTCGCTCGTTCCTCGATCTCTGGTGGCACTTCGATCCCGCCGCGGCCACAGCCGCGGGGGCGCCGGGACAGGATGGCCGCCTGGGCACCTTCGATCCGGAGGCGATTCGGGGCCACGTTGCCGCGCTCCGATCGATCGCCGGCGCGGTGGAAGATCTCGAGATCGAAGAGGTCACCGACGAGATCGATCGCACGGCGTTGCTGGACCATATCCGGGTGCTGCTCTTTCGGCTCGAGAAGGAGCACCCCCACCGCACCAATCCCGTCTTCTGGATCGAGCACGCCTGCCGGGCCTTCGACGGTCTGCTCTCGCGCTCGGCCAGCGATCCTGCCGCGGCCACGGCGGCGCTCGACCGCCTCCGCGAGCTGCCGCGGTATCTCACCGACGCCCGGGACACTCTGCGTGATCCGCCGGCGCTGCTGGTGGACACCGCCCTCGCGATGCTGCCGGCGCTGTCGGTGCTGCTGGACGAGACCGCCACCCGATTTTCGCCTCTCTGGGTGGCGCTCGACGAGGAGGATTCGGCCTCCCTCGTGGCCGCTGCCGAGGCCGCGGTCGGCGGCGCCGGTCAGGCGCTGCGGTCCGAGATCGTCGCTGATGGCGAGCCGGGTGCCGAATCGATCGGCGAGGACGAGGTGGACCGCCGGCTCCATCACGAGCATGCCAGCGTGCACAACGGCGCCGAAGTGTGGCGCGCGGCAAACCGGCTCGCGGTCGAGACCGAAGCGGAAGTCACCGCGCTCGCGGCCGCGATCGATCCCGCTCGCGGGTGGCGCGAGCTGTATGAGGAGCATCGGGAGACCGGGGAGGCTGGAAGCGACGCTCTTGCCTGGCGTGATGCCCTGGCCGAGGCGTGGCGGGTGTCGGAAGCGGCAGGATTCGGCACCACGCCTCCGGATCCGCTCGAGGTTGTCGAGGCGCCAGGCTATGCCCAGGTGCTCGAGCCGCGGGTCGGGTATCGCGACGCGGGCGGTCGTATGCCTGCCGCGCTGCTGGTCGCCGGTGCGGAGCCGGCGGCGGTGCCCTGGCTGGCGGCGCGCTTCGGTCCTCCCGGTGTCCATCTTCACCGCTCCCGCGCCGCCTCGCTGCCGGGATTGGTGCGCAGGCACATTGCGGCATCCAGCACCGCGAGCGGTTGGGGCCTCTACGCCGTCGAGCTGGTGCGAGACCATGGGCTGAGTCCCGAACCGGCGTCGCGCCTGGCCGAGCGGGTGCACTTCCTCTTCGCCGCCCATCTGGCAGTCGCCGACCTCGGGGTGCACACCCGGCAGTTCACGTCGGCCGATGCCATCGGGTATCTGACCTCGCGGCTTCCGGCGGACCGGGCCATCGCGGAAGCCCTGGTCCGCGGCATTGCCTGCCGGCCGACCGCGGCGGCGGCTGGAATTCTCGGCAAGCGGGAGCTGGTTCGACTGCGAGATGATGTGCGCGACGTCCGAGGGTCGAGCTTCACGCTCGACGCATTCCATGATGAAGTACTGGCCTACGGCGGGATTCCGGTACCGCTGATCCGCTGGGGCATGGGCCTCGATGACTGAGTACCGCAGCGCGAGCGTTCCACGCGAGGTGAAGGGGCTGTCCGCGGTCTCGCTGTTCAACGACTTCTCCAGCGAAATGGTCTACCCGATTCTTCCCGCCTTCGTCACCACGACGCTGGGAGGGAGCGCGGTGTTGCTGGGAGCGCTCGACGGCGCCGCCGACCTCACCGCCGCCGTGGTCAAGTGGGGGAGCGGCCGGCTGGCCGACCGGCCCCGCTGGACCAAGCCGCTCATTCTGACCGGATATGGAGTCGCGGTGCTCATCCGGCCGCTGATCGCAATCGCCGGCGCGGCCTGGCAGGTGGTGGGCTTTCGGGTGCTCGATCGAGTGGGCAAGGGCCTCCGGTCACCGGCCCGTGATGCGCTGATCTCGTCTCTGACCCCGGCAGCGGCGAAGGGACGCGCCTTCGGATTCCACCGCGCCGCGGATCACCTCGGCGCAGTGCTCGGCTCGCTCGCTGCGTGGCTTTTCCTGCGACAGGACGTCGGCGTGCGCGAGGTCATCGGGTTCAGCGCGGTACCGGGGCTGGTCGCGGTGGTCGTGCTGATCGTGGTTCTCAAGAGCGTGAACGGTGAACGGTCAACGGTGAACCGGACAGACCTGCCTCGCTCAACGCTCACTCCTCACCGCTCACCCGTCACCGTCGACGCCGTCGGCAAGGAATTCTGGGGGCCCGTGCTCATCCTGGTTTTTCTCACCGCCGGCCGCCTGCCGGAGACGCTCCTGCTGCTCCGCCTGCAGGACCTCGGCGTTCCGGTGGCGACGATTCCGCTGATCTGGGCCGCGCTCCATGTGGTCCGGAGCAGCGCATCCTATCCCGGAGGATACCTGGTCGACCGGATGGGTCCGCGGGGCTCGGTGGCGATGGGGGCGTTGCTCTACGCCGGTGTCGCGGGCGCCCTCTCCGCCGCACTCGGCGTCGGCGCGGCGATCGCCGTGTTTCTCCTGTATGGGGCAGTCGCCGGTCTGCTGGAGCCGGCCGAGCGCGTGGCGATCACCCGTCTCGCTCCGGTCAGGACCGGCCGGGGCTTCGGGGATTATCAGGGTCTCGCCGGACTCGCCGCTCTGCCGGCCGGGCTCGCCTTCGGACTGGCGTACAAGAGTGCGGGGGGACCGGCCGCGTTGCTGGCTTCCGCTGCCTGCCTGGCCGTCGGGACGCTGTTATGGCTTGGTGTGGGAATGGGCACTAGGCAATAGGCACTGGGCACTAGGCAATGGGCACTAGGCACTGGGCACTAGGCACTGGGCACTAGGCACTAGGCACTAGGCAGCTCAACAGCAGCGTGAGGCACCGTTCCCATATCGCGCATTCACGTGCGCCTCGAAGAACTCCCGCTCGCTGAGGACGTCGGAGCCGGGATGCCGCTCCGCCATGTGCTGGAGATAGCCGGGATAGTCCGGCATCCCGCAGATTCGCTTCAGGTCGCTCAAGAAGTTCTCCAGCCGTCCAGCCGACCAGCCGTCCAGCCGCCCATTAGTTCGCATACGCCGACTCCACGAACGGCGTTTCCTTCACGACCGCGGGCTTCTTCCCCCGAATCACCGCCAGCCATTCCCGCACCGACGCAATCACCAGCGCCACCACGATGGTCATGAAAATGCCCGCCAGCGCCGCGTCCAGCCGGTCGTTCCAGATCAGCCGCGCCGCGATGGCCGGATCCATACTGCCCGCTGCCACCCGGTCCGCGATGCTCCGGGCATGGGACAGGAAGCCGAGCCGCGGGTCGGCCGCGAAGATCTTCTGCCACCCGGCCGTCAGCGTCACCACCAGCAGCCAGGCCAGGGGGAGCAGGGTCACCCAGGCGTAGCGTTTCTTGCCCGCCTTGATGATGAGCGTGGTGCCGACGCAGAGGGCCACCGCGGCCAGGAGCTGGTTGCTGATCCCGAACAGCGGCCAGAGCGAGTTGATCCCTCCCAGCGGATCCAGCACTCCCTGCACCAGGAAGTAGCCCCAGGCCGCGGTGATCAGCGCCGAGGCGAGCAGATTGCTCGGGTACCATGAGGTCCGGCCCAGCGGCTCCCAGATGTGACCGAGGAATTCCTGCAGCATGAAGCGCCCGACCCGGGTGCCGGCGTCGAGGGTGGTGAGGATGAACAGGGCCTCGAACATGATCGCGAAATGGTACCAGAGGCCCATCAGGTGACGGCCGAAGACTCCGCTGAAGATCGAGGCCATTCCGACGGCGAGCGAGGGTGCCCCCCCCACCCGCCCGAGCAGCGACGCTTCGCCCACCGAGGCCGAGAGCGCGGTGAGCTGCTCCGGCGTCACGGTGAAGCCCCACTGGCGGATCTGCGCCGCCGCCGACTCGACCGTCCCGCCCAGAGCCGCGAGGGGCGCGTTGATCGAGAAGTAGATCCCGGGATCCAGCGCCGCGGCGGCGCAGAGCGCCATGATGGCGACGAACGATTCGGTCAGCATCCCCCCGTAACCGATCAGCCGGGCGTCGCCCTCCCGGCGGATCATCTTGGGCGTGGTGCCGCTCGAGACCAGCGCGTGGAAGCCGCTGATCGCGCCGCAGGCGATGGTGATGAACGCGAAGGGGAAGAGCTTGCCGGCAAACACCGGTCCGGTGCCGTCGATGAACCGGGTCAGGGCCGGCATCCGCAGCGGCGGCATCACGATCAGAATCCCGATCGCGAGCAGCACGATGGTCCCGATCTTCATGAAGGTCGAGAGGTAGTCGCGGGGTGCCAGCAGGAGCCAGACCGGCAGCACGCTCGCGATGAACCCGTAGATCATGAGTCCCCAGGCGATGGTCAGCCCGCTGTGGGTGAACAGCGGCGCCAGCGTGGGCGAGAGCGCCACATACCGGCCGCCCACCAGGGCGGCGATGAGCAGCACGATCCCCGCCACGGTGGCCTCGATGGTCTTGCCGGGCCGGAGGAATCGCATCCAGACACCCATCATGAGCGCGATGGGAATGGTGCAGAGAATCGAGAAGATGCCCCAGGGGCTGTCCTTGAGGGCGTTGACGACGACCAGCGCCAGCACCGCGAGCAGGATCACCATGATCGCCAGGATCGCCACCATGGCGAACAGGCCGGTCACCGGGCCGATCTCGTCCCGGGCCATCTTGCCCAGGGACTTGCCGTCCCGCCGCATCGAGCCGAACAGGATCACGAAGTCCTGCACCGCGCCGCCCAGGACCACGCCGAACACGATCCAGAGTGTGCCGGGAAGCCAGCCAAATTGCATCGCGAGGACCGGACCGACCAGGGGGCCGGCACCGGCGATCGCGGCGAAGTGATGCCCGAACAGCACCCATTTGGTGGTGGGGCAGTAGTCCCTGCCGTTGGAGAGTCGCTCGGCCGGGGTGGCCCGCTGGTCGAGCTCAAAAACCCGCCTGGCGAGGAAGCGGCTGTAGAACCGATAGGCCACGAGGTAGGTGCCGACGGCGGCGAGGACCAGCCAGGCGGCGTTGATGGTCTCGCCCCGATTGAGGGCGATGACCCCCCATGCGCCAGCGCCGACCAGGCTCACGACAATCCAGAGGATGCGGTTCATGCGGTGAATGTACGGCGCGCTGTGGGGTTGCTCCAAGCCCCGGGGGCCCGTACCTTCGCCCACTCATGTCGTCCACCGGCTTCGATCCCCCCTCGTGGCAACGCGCCCCGCGTACCTCCGGTTCCGGTGCGGTGCTCGAACAGCCCGAGCCGAAGGCGCTGGTGCAGGAGGGATTCCGCGGAAAAGTCGCGATGGTGACGGGAGGAGCCACCGGACTCGGCCGCGCGGTGGCGCTGGAGTTCGGCAGGCTCGGCTGCAATGTGGCGTTCTGTTTCGTCGACCTGCCGGGCCGGGACGTGCGCGAGACCGCGCTGCTGACCGAGACCGCCATCTCGGCGATGGGCGTCGGGGTGCACGCCGACTGCTGCGACGTGCGGGACCGCGCCCAGGTGGAAAAATTCGTCGCCGCGGTGCACAAGAAATTCGAGACGATCCATTTCCTGGTGAACAACGCCGGTGTCGCCAATGACGGGGCGCTCTGGCGGCTCGAGCCGGCGGAGTGGGCCGAAGTCCTCGAAACCAACCTGACCGGCGCCTTCAACTGCATCAGCGCGGTGGCCCCCGGCTTCCGCAAGCAGCGCTACGGCAAGATCGTCAACGTGAGCTCGCACCTGGCCGGGCATCCGGGATTCGGCGTCGCCAGCTACGCCGCGAGCAAGGCGGGGCTCGAGGGGCTGACCCGGGCGGTCGCGGTCGAGCTGGGCCCGAGCAACGTGAACGCCAACGCGGTGGCGCCGGGGTTCATTCGAACCGAGCGGCTGTCGCTCCTGCCGCCCGAAGTCATCGACAAAGCGCGCAAGAGCTCGGTGCTGGGCCGGATTGCCGAGCCGGAAGACGTCGCCAGGGTCGTGTCCTTCCTCTGCTCGGAAGAGGCCCGCCACATCACCGGTCAAATCATCGTCGTCGACGGAGGATTGTCGCTGGAATAGTCGATTTCCCGCCCGCCCCGCCGTCCGGTTAAATTTCCCGCTATGAAAACCCGCTGCCGGCACGCGCTCCTCCTGGTCTTCCTGGTCCCGGGAATCCTTCCCGCCCAAAAGGCTCCATCGAAGCCGCAGAAACCTGCAGCAGCCGCCATCGGCCTCTCGACCAGCGGCCTCGCCGGACAGATGGTCACCGTCCTGCCGCTCACGATGGTGGTGAGCGATCCCCGGGTTCCAGGCACCGCAGGGCCCAAAGCCCGAGCCGGGATTCTCCACTGGGCCGATTCCCTCTTCAACGACGCCCTGATCGAGCGCGCGCCCGAGGTCGACTGGATTTTCCCGCCGGCGCTCCGCCGCTCCACCACCCGCGCCGGTGGACTGCTTCCCAGTCCCGACCGCATGGGGCAGGCGGTCATGCGGTCTTCCAACCTCCGGGAGACTCCCGATCCGCTCCGCGGGTATCTGCGACAGCTGGTGGCCCTGGCCGGCGGCGCCCGGTTCGCCCTGATTCCCGCCGCCATGTGGATCACGCCCACCCAGAGCGACACGCTCCTGGTGGAGCTCTCCGCGGTGCTCACCGATGCCCGGACCGGGAAGGTGATGTGGCGCACGCTCGCGGCAGGAAAGGGAGAGACGCTGGCCGATGCCTACCATGCCGCGCTCGCGACGATTCTGGCCACTGACGGAACCTCTCCCGCCCCATGACGTATGACGTGACCCTGATCCCGGGCGACGGGATCGGGCCGGAAATCACCGAGCAGACCGTTCGCGCCGTGGATGCCACCGGGGTTTCGATCTCCTGGGATACCCAGATCGCCGGGATGGCCGCCGTCACCGCGCACCAGGATCCCCTACCCGAGATCACCCTGGAGAGCATTCGGACACGCCGCGTCGCCCTCAAGGGGCCGCTCACCACGCCGGTGGGGGACGGATATCGCTCGGTCAACGTCGCGCTTCGGCAGGAATTCGAGCTCTACGCCAATGTTCGCCCCGCGGCGACGATCCTGCCGGGCCGGTACAACGACGTGGATATCGTGCTGGTCCGCGAAAACGTCGAAGGGCTCTATTCCGGGGTCGAGCACTTCATCAAGGTGGGGGACGATCACCGCGCGGTCGGGGTCTCGCAGGCGATCGTCACCCGGCTGGCCTGCGAGCGCATCGTCCGGTATGCCTTCGAATACGCGATCCGCTACGGCCGCAAGAAGGTCGCGATCGTCCACAAAGCCAATATCCTCAAGATGGCGAGCGGTCTCTTCCTGGAGGCGGGGCGGGCGGTCGCGAAGGAGTACGAGGGACGGGTCGCTTCGTATGATCTGATCGTCGACAACTGCGCCATGCAGCTGGTGCTCAAGCCGGAGCAGTTCGACGTGATCGTGACGACCAATCTTTTCGGGGACATTCTGAGCGACGAGATCTCCGGCCTGGTGGGAGGACTCGGCCTGACACCGGG
>Ga0075429_100005666_pt1 | contig 10773 bp, 10 predicted proteins | sample RhiMetdeltSRZDD3_FD_75295 | JGI IMG/M metagenome (GOLD analysis project Ga0075429, IMG submission 75295) | Populus rhizosphere microbial communities from Tennessee, USA - Rhizosphere MetaG P. deltoides SRZDD3 | ecosystem: Host-associated > Plants > Roots > Rhizosphere > Soil | place: USA...
AAGCAGACTTCCTGGCCGAGGCCGACAGCCAGACGATCGCGGTGTGGGGCATGGAAGCGCCGGAGCCGGCGGCGTGAGCGGCCGCGCCGAGCCGCTGCGGGCCGCGGTCATCGGGGTGGGGGCCCTGGGCCAGCACCACGCGCGCGTCTACCAGTCCCTGCCGGAGGCGCGGCTGGTCGGCGTGTACGACGTGGACCATGGCCGGGCCTCGGAAGTGGCCGCCCGGCATTCCTGCCGCGCGTTCGAGCACCTTCGGGACCTGCTGGCCGAGGCCGACGCGGTCTCGGTGGCGGTCCCCACCGTGGACCATCACCGCGTGGCGCGGGCCGTGCTCGAGGCGGGCAAGCACGCCCTGGTAGAGAAGCCGATCGCCTCCACCCTGGCCGAGGCGGACGACCTCATCGGGGCCGCCGCGGAGCGGGGTGTGGTCCTCCAGGTCGGCCACATCGAGCGCTTCAACCCGGCAGTGGACGTCTTGCGGGCCACCGTGCGGGAGCCCCGGTTCATCGAGGTCCATCGGCTGGGCGAGTTCTCCCCGCGCAGCCTGGACATCGACGTGGTCCTGGACCTCATGATCCACGACCTCGACATCCTGGCCAGCCTCGACGGGTCCGAGGCGGTCGGGGTGGACGCCGTAGGGGTCCCCGTCCTGACACACAAGGTCGACATCGCCAACGCGCGCATACGCTTCGCCTCCGGCCTCATCGCCAACCTCACGGCCAGCCGGGTGTCCGCGGAAAAGGTGCGTAAGTTCCGCGTCTTCTCGCCCCGGACGTACATCTCGGTCGATTTCACCGCCCGGGAGGCGCGGGTCTACCGGCTGCGGGAGTCCCCGGCGGGCCCGGAGATCGGCGTCGAGCGCACGGCCGCGCCGGACGAGGAGCCGCTCCGCCGCCAGCTGGCCGGGTTCCTCCGGGCGGCGCGGGACGGGACGCCCCCCACGGTGTCGGGGGCGGACGGCCGGCGCGCCCTCGCGCTGGCCCTGACGATCCTGGCTCGCATGTCTGACCAGAACTAGGGCATCGATGAGGTACCCGCTGACACCAACTACGTCACCTTGGGGCCTCGCCGGCCGCCTGTCCAAAATGTTGGGGGCCTGACCCGGTGCGGCGCTTCTTGCATGCTATACTCGCCGTTGTCAAACAAGAGGACGCTCAACCGTGGGTCGTCTGAACCAGAGGCAGGGCTTCCTCGTATCGGCGATCGTCCACCTCGCCATCCTCATGACGCTGGCCAGCCGCCCGCAGGGGGCCAGCCGGATCGAGCCTCCAGCCCCGGAGTCGCCGCCGCCGCCCCGAGCGACCCTCCTCATGCCGGATCGGGAATTGTTGCGGCAGTACCTGAAGCCGCAACCCGCTGTGCCGAGACCAGTTCCGGTGCCGACGCCTCCGCCTTCGCCCGAGCGGAAGGACCGGATGAGCATCGGCGCACCCTCGGACGTCCGGCAGAAGCAGCTCATCCTGCGCCGGGACGAGGACCTGGTGGCACCCAAGGGCAAGCCGGACGCGGCGCCGAGCGTGAAGCCGCCGGAGCCGCAGGTCCCGCCGAGCGCCAGCGAGGAAGGCACCCGGACGGCGCGATCCTCGGAGCCGGTGATCGGGGGCCAGGCCCCTCCGGTGGCGCCTGGTCGGGAAACGCCGTCCATCGCCGGTTCGCTGCGGAACCTGGAGCGTCAGATGCAGGCCTCGGGGCCCAGGGGATTGCCCACGGGCGCCGGCCAGCAGATGGGTCCGCTCTTCTTCGATCCGGAGGGGGCGGACTTCACGAACTGGCTGAACCACTTCAAGAACGAGGTCTACCGGAACTGGATCGTGCCCCAGCCGGCGCTCATGGGGTTCCGGGGACACGTGGACATCGAGTTCGTGGTGGAACGGGACGGGAGGATCAGCAGCCTGAGGATCCTGAAGTCCACGGGGACGCCCGCCCTCGACCGGGCCGCGCAGAACGCGCTCCTGGGCAGTCGCCTGCAGCCCCTGCCGGCCGACTACGGTCCGTCTCGCATCACGATGCAGGGCGGCTTCTACTACAACGAACGGGCGCAGGGCTCGTAAGGCGGCCCGGGCTGTCGCGGTTCCGGGCCGTGGCCGCGGCCCTGGCGGTGGCCACGGGCGTGGCCGCGAGCTGCCGCTCCATCCCTAGCCGCGGGCCCGCCGCGAAGGCGCCGCGCCCGGACGGGAACGCCGTCGTGCAGGCCGCGACCCTGGCTGCGGTGACCCCTCCGGTGATCCGTGTCGGGATCCTGATCGACGTGCCCCGTGCCTCGGTGGGCGCGGACTGGGGCGTCATCGTGAAGGGCGCGGCCCCCGACGGGTCCGCGGTCAACGTCACCGTCCAGAGGGCTACCTTCCTGCCTTCGACGCCGGGCACGGCCGGGCCGTTGCGCCTCGTGGAGACCGGACAGGAGATCGCCTCGGCCGGGCTGTTCCCGGCCAACGCCGACCAGGACCTCTCCGTGGACGGGGTGGCCTACCGCGGCCTGCTCGAGGTGCGGGCCACCGCCGCCGGCGCGCTCACCGTCATCAACGTGCTCAACCTCGAGGACTACCTGCGCGGGGTGGTGCCGAACGAGCTCTCGCCGGTGTCTTTCCCGCAGCTCGAGGCCCTGAAGGCCCAGGCGGTGGCCGCGCGCACCTACGCCCTGCGCAACCGCGGCCAGTTCGAGGCGCAGGGCTACGACATCTGCGCCACGCCGGCCTGCCAGGTGTACCGGGGCCGCGCGTCCGAGCACCCGCTCACCGACCAGGCGGTGCAGGAGACGCGCGGGGTCATCGCGTCGTACCGCGGCAACCTCATCAACGCCCTCTACACCTCGACCTGCGGCGGGCACACCGAGGACGCGGTGAACATCTTCGAGGGGGAGCACGAGGTCCCCTACCTGACCGGCGTGGCCTGCCTACCGGAGCGCTCGGCCTGGGACATCGTCCGCACCACCGCGTCGCCGCGGGGCTTCGGGGACGGTGACCGGGGGCTGAACCGGGACGCGGCCCTCCTGATCGCGCTGGGTGTCCTGGACCCGGGATCCTACTCAGCGTCGGCTCTCGAGGGGCCCGCCACCGACCAGGACATCCGCCACTGGGTGAAGGCCCTGGCCGCCTCCCTGCGCCGGGAAGGCTGCGAGGGCGCGGGTGACGGCCCCGTGACGCGCCGCGGGGCCTTCTTCCACCACCTCGTCACGGGCCTGTGCTGGGACAAGCGGCAGAAGCTCATGGGCCCGGAGGACACCACCTACCTCCTGCAGGTCGAGGACCGCGGCGAGCTGGCCGGAGAGGGCGAGACCCTGGCCACCGCGCTCCTCATGCAGGACGGGATCGTCACGCCGCACTCGGACAACACCCTGCGGCCGTCCGCGCCGGTCACGCGGGCGGAGGCCGTTTCCATGCTGGCCCGCGCGGCCCTGCGCGCCGGCCCGCCGGACCTGCTGGACGGCGAGTTCCGCTCCGCCTCCGCCGCCGGCCTGGCCGTCCAGCGCGGCGAGGAGCTGGAGACCCATCCGCTGGCGCCCGAGGTGCGCCTGTTCCGGTCTCTTGACGGCAGCGTCCAGGCGCCTTCGGAGCTGATCCTCGAGGTGGGGGAGAAGGTCCGCTTCGTCCTGCACGACGGCCGCGTGTCGTTCCTGGAGGTCCAGCAGAGCCTGATGGGAGCCTCCGCGGACCGCGACTCCCGCTATTACCGTTGGGAGGTCCGCATGACCCCCGGCGAGATCGCGGGCGCGGCGGCGCGGTACGGCACCGTGGGCGCGGTGCGCGACATCGTCCCCCTGCGGCTGGGCGTGTCCGGCCGCGTGGTCGAGATGGCGATCCGGGGCAGCGACGGCGAGATGGTCATCAAGGGCCTCAAAGTCCGCTGGGCCCTAGGCCTGCGCGAGAACCTCTTCGTGGTGGACCGCGAGATGGACGGCGCGGGCGGCGTGGGCCGCTTCATCTTCACGGGCAAGGGCTGGGGCCACGGCGTCGGCCTCTGCCAGGTCGGGGCCGCCGGGATGGCGCAGGCGGGCTCGCGCTTCGAGTCCATCCTCACCCATTACTACACGGGCGTCCGCCTCGGCCTCGCGCGCTGACCGCGCCCTCCTTTTGACAGGTTCGCGCGCGTTCCCTAGAATGCGGCGCGTTGTCCTGACATCAGAATGGCCACGGCGGTCACCAAGCGCATCGAGCCGTTCCTCGTGGCCGGTGGCCTCAAAGGCCAGGTCTCCGAGCTCCCCATCGCCGAAGTGCTGCAGCACCTGCGGCTCTCCCGGTCCACCGGCATCCTCTCGTTGATCTCGGGCGGAGCCCGCAAGGCCCTCTACGTCAAGGACGGGCGGGTGGTGTTCGCCTCCAGCAACCTGCCCAACGACCGCCTGGGCGAGATCCTGATCCGCGAGGGCAAGATCACGGTGGAGGAGTACGACACCTCCATCAAGGCCATCTCAAAGGGCAAGCGCCAGGGGAAGGTGCTGGTGGAGATGGGGGCGCTGCGGCCCAAGGATCTCTGGGAAGGGGTGCAGTTCCAGGTCAAGGAGATCGTGTACAGCGTCTTCCAGTGGGACGACGGCCAGTTCCACTTCGAGGAGTCGTCGCTCCCGGAGAAGGAGCAGATCACGGTGGACATCGACATCATGGACCTCGTGCTCGCCGGGATACGCCGCATCGACGCCAACGGCCGCGTCCAGGGCCGGTACCCGGAAGGCGACCTCCTGCTCGAGCGGATGGCCACGGACGCCAAGCCGTCGCTCGAGTCCTACGAGGACCACGTGCTGAAGCTCGTGGACGGCGAGCGGAGCGTGCTGGAGATCTGCGCCGAGAGCGAGATCGGCGACAACGAGACGCTCAAGGTGCTCTACGCCCTGCTCAGCACGGGACTGGTGAAAGCCAAGGGCAAGAAGGTCCGCGCGCTGGACCAGGACTTCGTGCCCGAGGACTCGCTGCACGCGGTCCTCAACTCCTTCAACCAGATGTACGGGTTCATCTTCCGCTACATGGTCCGGGAGGTGGGGCCGATCGCGGAGAACGTGCTGGAGAAGTACCTCGCCGGCCTGCGCGAGGGGCGCAAGGAGGTGCTGGCCGGCGTCAAGCTCCAGAAGGACGGCACGCTCGACGGCGCGCTCCTCGAGCGCAACCTGAACCGCGTGGCCGAGGAGCAGAAGCGGCCGCTGCTGGTCGACTCGCTCAACGAGCTGCTCTACGCGGAGCTTTTGGCCGTGAAGCGGACGCTGGGGGCCGATCACGAGGCCGCCATCATCCGCGCCTTCCGCGACCGGTAGCTCCATCACCGCCGGCGTGACCCGCCAGGAGATCCGCGGCGCGATCGTCCTCCTGGCCCTCGCCCTCATCTGGACGGTGTGGCGCCTGTGGCGGCTCCCGTAATCGCCGTCGTCGGGCCCACCGCCGCGGGGAAGAGCGCCCTGGCGCTGGCCCTGGCCGGGGAGCGCGGCGGCGAGATCGTCTGCTGCGACAGCCTCCAGGTCTACCGCGGACTCGACATCGGCAGCGCCAAGGCCACGCCGGAGGAGAGGGCGGCGGTGCCCCACCACATGCTGGACCTCGTGGAGCCCGATCAGACGTTTTCGGCGGCCGAGTACTCGAGACTGGCCAGGGCGGCCTTGGAAGACATCGTCGGGCGGGGCCGGTTGGCCGTCGTGGCGGGAGGGACGGGACTGTACTTGCGGGCATTGCTGCACGGTTTGTTCGAGGGACCGGCCCGAAACGATGAGCTGCGCGGCCGGCTGGAGCGGATCGCGGAGCGGCGCGGCGACGCGAGCCTGCACCGGATGCTCGCGGCCGTGGACCCGGAGGCCGCGGCCCGGATCGCTCCCCGCGACCGCCTGCGGGTCGTGCGCGCGCTCGAAGTCTTTCGCTCCACCCGCCGGCCGATCTCCGAGCACCATCGCGCGGGCGCGCTTCCGCTGCTCGGCCACGACGTCTTGGTGATCGGCCTCGACCCGCCGCGCGACGCGTTGCGCGAGGCGGTGGAGCGGAGGACGGCAGACATGATGGCCCGCGGCCTCGTGGACGAGGTGAAGCGCCTGCTCGAGCGCGGCTACCCGCCGGAGTCGCGTCCGCTGCGCGCCATCGGCTACCGGCAGGCGGTGGCCCTCGCGCGCGGCGAAATGGAGGCCGGCCCGGCACAGCGTGCTATCGTCGCGGAGACGATGCGCTACGCGAAGAGACAGATGACCTGGTTCCGCCATCAGACCCGAGCGACGTGGTTCCCAGCCCCCGAGCCCGCGCTCCTCGCGGCGCGCGCCTGGTTGGACGCGCGGGGATGAGCGGGCCGTTCCGCCGCGCGGTGGTCGTGGTCTGCGATGGCCTCGGTGTGGGCGAGGCCCCCGACGCCGCCGCCTTCGGGGATCTCGGTAGCGACACCCTCGGGCACGTCCTGGCCTCACGCGACGTGCGCATCCCGCACCTGCGGGCCCTAGGGCTGGGCAACCTGCCGCCGAGCTTCGACGGCGCGCGCAACCCCCGGCCCGACGGGGCGTGGGGCAAGATGGCCGAGAAGAGCGCGGGCAAGGACACCGCCACCGGCCACTGGGAGATGGCGGGCCTCGTGACCGAAAGGCCGTTCCGGACCTATCCCGAAGGGTTCCCCGCGGAGGCCGTGGCGGAGTTCGAGCGCCGCATCGGCCGCAAGGTCCTGGGCAACAAGGCGGCCTCCGGCACGGAGATCCTGAAGGAGCTGGGCGAGGAGCACCTGCGCACCGGGCGCCCCATCCTCTACACGTCGGGGGACAGCGTGTTCCAGGTGGCGGCGCACGAGGACCTGATCCCTCCGGAGGATCTCTACGCGATCTGCCGCGTGGGGTACGAGGTGGCCTGCCTGGGCTACGGCGTCTGCCGGGTCATCGCGCGCCCGTTCGTCGGCCGGACGAGCGCCGACTTCAAGCGCACGCCGAACCGTCGGGATTTCCCGGTCCCGCCCCACGGCGAGACGCTGCTCGACCGGATGGCGGCGCAGGGCCTGCCCGTCTTCGGCGTGGGGAAGATCGAGGACATCTTCACCGGGCGCGGGGTGTCGGAGGCAGTCCACACGCGGTCCGATGCGGACGGGGTGGACCAGACGCTGGCGGCCATGCGGAAGGTGGACCATGGCCTGGTCTTCACGAACCTGGTGGACTTCGACACGCTCTACGGCCATCGGAACGACGTGCCGGGCTTCGCGGCGAACCTGGAGGCCCTGGATGCGCGCATCCCCGAGATCCTGGGCGCCCTGCGGGAGGACGACGTCTTCATGCTCACGGCCGACCACGGGTGCGATCCCGCGGACACCTCGACCGACCACACCCGGGAGAACGTGCCCCTGCTCGTCCGGGGGCCCCGGGTGCGGCCGGGGCGGGACCTGGGCACCCGTTCCTCGTTCGCGGACCTGGGGGCCACCCTGGCGGAGAACTTCGGCGTGGGCCCGCTGGGCGCGGGGGCGTCCTTCCTCGGGCAGCTCTGAAGGCTCCAAGTCCTTGACAAATCAGGGAGAATTCGGGAAGATCACCTCTTTTGAGCACCACGCGCCATGCTCGTCATTGAGATCTCCAGCATCCCGGCCGAAGGCCTCGAGGTCCACGAGGACCTCAAGCCGGGCGAGGTCCATCTGGAGGGCGACGAGAGCTTTACCCTGTTGGAGGGGGGAAGGCTGGATTGCCGGCTGGACCGCGGGGACGATCAGAGCGTCCACGTCCGCGGCCGGCTGAAGGCGCGCCTGGAGCTCCAGTGCGGCCGCTGCCTGGAGCCCTTCGCCTTCTCGGTGGACCAGGACCTCGACCTTTTCTACCTGCCGCATCGGGCGGAAGATGAAGAGGAGGAGGAGGAGGACGAGGTCGAGCTGGCCGACCGTGACATGGTGGTCGCCTACTACCAGGGCGAGCGGCTGGACCTCGGTGAGATGATCCGCGAGCAGTTCTTCCTCGGCATCCCGATGAAGCGGCTCTGCCGTGAGGAGTGCGCGGGGATCTGCCCGACCTGTGGCGCCAACCGCAACTCGCGCCCCTGCCAGTGCCCTCCGCCGGAGGCGGGGACGCGGTTGGTGGACCTGGGAGTCTCGTTCGACCTGCCGCGGGGACGCAAGTCTTCGTCCTGACCCCGGCGCGCGCCGCCGGCCGCAGGACGCCAAGGAGCTTTTGAAACATGCCGAACCCGAAACGCCGTCACTCGAAGGCCCGCACCGCCATCCGCCGGGCCCACGACCATCTCAAGGCCCCGGGCCTCAGCCTGTGCCCGAACTGCCACGAGCCCAAGCTGCCGCACCGCGTGTGCCCGCACTGCGGGTTCTACAAGGGCAAGCAGGTGATCGCGGTCGAGGAGAGCTAGAGCCTCGACGCCGTGACCACCGCTCCCGCCGCTCGGGCCCCGCGCGTGGCCGTGGACGCGCTCGGCGGCGACCACGGCCCGCAGGTCGTGATCGCGGGCGCCCTGGCCGCGGTCCGCGAGCTGGGCTTGCGGGTGCGGCTGGTCGGTCCGCAGGCCGCGGTGTCCGAGGAGCTGCGGCGCGCGGGAGGCGCAGCCGGGGCCATCGACGTGGTGGACGCGCCCGACTCCGTCGGCATGGCGGAAGCCGTGACCCGGGCCACGCTCAAGAAGCGCTCGTCCATCCAGGTGGCGGTGGAGCTCGTCCGCGACGGGGAGGCCGACGCCTTCTTCTCGGCCGGGAACACCGCGGCGTGCTGGACCATCGCCAAGCTCACGCTGGGGACGCTCGAGGAGGTGGACCGGCCCGCGCTGGCCGCGGTCGTCCCCCATCCCACGGGGCGCACCGTGCTGCTCGACGTGGGGGCCAACGCCTCGTGCAAGGCGCGCCACCTCGAGGAGTTCGCGGTCATGGGCAAGGTCTACACCGCGAGCCTCTTCCATACCCCCGACCCGCGGGTGGGCCTGATGAGCATGGGCCACGAGCAGACCAAGGGGAACGAGCTGACGAAGGAGGTCCACGAGGTCCTGAAGGAGTCGGCCCTGAACTTCATCGGCAACGTGGAGGGGCACGACCTGTTCACCGGGCGCGTGGACGTCATCGTGATGGATGGCTTCACCGGCAACGTGGCCTTGAAGGCGAGCGAGACGCTGGCCGAGTCGCTCATGCACCTCATCCGCGAGGAGCTGGAGCGGACGCCCCTGCGCCGCCTCGGGGCCGCCCTCTCGCGCGGGGCCTTCCGCGCGATCAAGCGGCGCATCGATCCTTCCGAGTACGGCGGCGCCCCGCTGCTCGGCGTGAAAGGCTGCTGCGTCATCGGGCACGGCCGCTCCAACCCCACCGCCATCAAGCACGGCATCCGGACCGCGGCCGAGTTCTTCAGCAGCGGCGTGAACGCGAAGATCGAGGCGGAGCTGCGGGCGCTGGGGGCCCGCAAGGAAGCGGCCGCCCCGGCGGGCACGGCATGAGCGTCGCCTTCGTATTCCCCGGGCAGGGCTCGCAAAAGGTCGGCATGGGCCGCGCGCTCGCGGAGGCGTTCCCGGAGAGCCGTGAGGTGCTGGCCTGCGCGGACCAGGCACTCGGCTTCCCGCTCTCGCGGCTCTGCTTCGAGGGCCCCGAGAGCGACCTCCAGCTGACGGCGAACACCCAGCCGGCCATCCTCGCCGTGAGCGTGGCCGCGTTCCGCGCCCTGGCATCGCGGGGGATCCGACCGGACCGCGTGGCGGGCCACAGCCTGGGCGAGTACTCCGCGCTCGTGGCGGCGGGCGCCCTCGCCTTCGAGGACGCGGTGGTGGCGGTGCGCCGCCGCGGCGAGTACATGCAGGAGGCGGTGCCGGTGGGAGAGGGGGCCATGGCGGCCATCCTGGGCCTGGACCTCGAGGGCGTGCACGAGGCTTGTCGCCGCGCCGCGCAGGGCCGCGTTGTGTCCGCGGCCAACATCAACAGCCCGGGCCAGGTGGTGATCGCCGGCCACGCCGACGCCGTGGAACGGGCCATGGATGCCTGCGAGGAGGCCGGCGCCAAGCGGGCCATCCGCCTGCCCGTGTCCGCGCCCTTCCATTGCGCGCTGATGGCCCCCGCTCAGGAGCGCATGGCGGCCGACCTGGCGCGCATCCCGTTCCGCGACCCGGAGATTCCCCTCGTGAACAACGTGGACGCGCGGATGGTACGCACCGCGGCCGAGTGCCGCGAAGGCCTCGTCCGCCAGGTGTCGGCGCCCGTCCGCTGGCAGCAGTCCGTGGAGGGGATGGTGAAGGACGGCGTGACGACGTTCGTGGAGGTCGGCCCGGGCACGGTCCTCACCGGCCTCATCAAGAAGATCAGCAAGGGCACGCAGGTCCTGGCCGCCGAGGACCCGGCAAGCCTGGAGGGCGCGGTCCTCGCGCTGGCCGGCGTGAGCCGGACGGAGGCCTGATGGCGGGGGGCGCGCTCGAGGGCAAGGTGGCGCTGGTGACCGGCGCCTCCCGGGGCATCGGCCGTGCCATCGCCAGCCTGCTGGCCTCGCGCGGGGCCACGGTCTTCCTCGGAGCCCGCGACGCCGCGCGGCTGGCGGATGCGGTGGCGGAGATCGAGAAGGGCGGCGGCCGCGGCCGGGCGGTGGCCCTGGACGTGGCGGACAGGGGGTCGGTGGCCGCGGCCTTCGCGCGGGTCCTGGAGGAGGGCGGCCGCATCGACCACCTCGTCAACAACGCCGGGATCACGCGCGACGGCCTGCTGTTGCGCATGAAGGCGGAGGACTGGGACCAGGTCCTGGCCACCAACCTCACGGGCGTCTTCCACTGCACGCAGGTCGCGCTCCGGCCGATGCTCAAGCAGCGCAGCGGCCGCATCGTGAACGTGACGTCCGTGGTGGGCCTCACCGGGAACCCCGGCCAGGCCAACTACGCGGCGAGCAAG
>Ga0075429_100005667_pt1 | contig 10773 bp, 12 predicted proteins | sample RhiMetdeltSRZDD3_FD_75295 | JGI IMG/M metagenome (GOLD analysis project Ga0075429, IMG submission 75295) | Populus rhizosphere microbial communities from Tennessee, USA - Rhizosphere MetaG P. deltoides SRZDD3 | ecosystem: Host-associated > Plants > Roots > Rhizosphere > Soil | place: USA...
CGGCGCCTGGACATCGAGACCGGATGCATCACCGGGAGGTGCAACACAATGAGAACGCCGAGCTGGCTGGGCATCGTGTCACTGTTCATCGCCGTCTGGCTCATGGCGCTGCTGGCCTCCGGCTGGCCGGGCACGGTTGCCCACGCGACCGACGGTCAGCGGACACGGGATACGGGTCACACCGTCGCGTTGAGCCAGGACGACGACGACGACGACGACACGGACGACGACGACGACGACGACACGGACGACGACGAGGACGTGGACAACGACGACGAGGACGCGGACAACGACGAAGACGACGACGACGACAATGACAATGTCGACGACGTGACGGTGGTCCCGATCCCGGTCCCAGTGCCGGCATCGGCTCCGGCCGCGGCTCCGCCTCCGGCTGGACCGTCCGTCTCGCCGGTTGACGAGGTCTCACAGTGCCTGGCGAACGGCGGCATGCTCGTCTACCAGGGGCCGGACGCCGGTATCGCTGTGAAGTCGTTCCAGGACAACCTGAACGTCACGCTGACTCGCGTCAACCCGACGTCGCAGCCGGCGCCACCTGGGGCGCTCGTGGGTAACTACGTCTTTCGGCTGAGCGCCTCGCCGTGCGGCGGCGCGCCGTATTCAGTGCTCCCGCTCGAGGTCAATCTGGCCATCTCGTACAGCGATGCACTCGCCGCCGGGCGCGACGAATCGCGTTTCGCGCTGATGCGCTATGACGGGACCACCTGGACCGTCGCTCCGAAGCTGTACATGGACCCGGCCAGCAACCACGTGTCGGCGTCGGTGACCGGACTGGGAGTCTACGCGCTCGTACAGCAGTAGCCGCCTCCGGTCGGTGGCGGGGCCCGGAGATCGGGCCTCGCCGCCACCGGTCAGCACACGCTGTGGTGCGCGTCAGGGAGCGGCAAGCGGAGGTGTGGCATGGCGAAGAGCAGCGACTACGACGGCGAAGTCCAGATGTTCGTCCAACGGCCACGAGAGATCGACCTGGCGCATCTGCGCTTCCTCCGCTGGCTGGCCGTGCGCGGCTACCTGGAGCATGCGCCGGCCGGGCGATCGTACGGTGTCTACGCCCGGGACGCCACCGTGCTTGTCCAGACTGACCCGGTTCGGCGAGGCACGACGCCGGCGCACTCCGAGCGCTCCGAATAACGCCTGGCACCACTCCGGTAAGAGAGGGGCATCTGCAATGACGTCGCGACGCTTGAGGATCCTGACGTGCTCGGTATCGCTGGCCTTGCTGGTGCCGCTCACCGCCTGCGATTCCACCGCGATGATCCCACCGACGACCCCACAGGCGGCGCCCACGACGACCGCCTCGGCTGCCACGAGCTCTCAGATGGCCGGCCCGGACGTCGTCGGCGTCGCCGAAAAGGTGCGGCCGGCTACCGTGCTGGTGCAGAACCTCGCCATCGCGTCGCGCGATCCGTCACAGTCGATCGGGCCGGGGCTGGTCCCGCGCGGCGTCGGCACCGGTTTCATCTACGATCCGGCCGGGTTCATCGTCACCAACCATCACGTGGTCGAGGGGGCCCAACGGCTGCGCGTGGTGTTGCCCCCGCCGGACAACCGTCAGTTCGACGCACGGCTGCTTGGCAGTGACGCGCAGACGGACCTCGCGGTCATGCAGGTGCAGGGGGATGGGTTGCCTATCGTGCCGCTCGGAAGCTCCGATAGCCTGAAGGTTGGCGATTGGGTGGTGGCGATCGGGAACGCGCTCGGTCTGCCCGGCGGTCCCACCGTCACAGCCGGCGTCGTCAGTGCGCTCGGTCGCGAGGTCCAGGAGCCCCCGGGGCCGTCCGGTGCGCCAGGTCCGACGTTGTACAGCCTGATCCAGACGGACGCCGCCATCAACCCCGGCAACTCGGGCGGCCCGCTGGTGAACCTCAGGAGTGAGGTCGTCGGCGTCAACACGATCGGGGCCGCCGAGGCGAACACGATCGGCTTTGCGATCTCGATCGATTCCGCGAAGCCGATCATCGACCAGCTTCGGCAGAATGGCCGAGTCGCACGGGGCTACCTCGGGATCTCCGTGGTCAGCGTCAACGAGGCCCTCCGTGGCGCTCTCGGCCTGCAGCAGGCGACGGGCGTCGTGATCAGGGATGTCGCGCCCGGCGGTCCGGCCGCTGCGGCTGGCCTGCGCCCGGGCGACGTCATCATCCGCATCGGCGAGACGCCGGTCGAGGACCGGGCCGATCTGGAGTACGCCCTCTCGACCCAGTACAAGCCCGGCGAAACCGTCCCGGTGACCGTCGTTCGCGACGGGCGCGAGCAGACGGTCCAGGTCCGACTTGGAGACCGACCGACGGCACCACAGAGGTAGCGTGGCGAACGAGCGCTCGTGCCGCACCGGAGAACGCCGCGCCCAAGAAGCAACTCATCCTGGCGGGGCGGGCCCAGAGGAGCTCGAATGCTGGCGATGACGACGTCGCATCCGGCGGAGCTGCACGTGCCGCGGACAAAGCTGCATCGCCCACGGCGGCCGGCCGACCTGATCGACCGGCCGCACCTCGTGACGCGGCTCTCCCGAGCCGTCGCCATCAAGATGACCCTGCTGTGGGCCCCGGCCGGCTACGGCAAGAGCACGCTGCTCGCGATCTGGGCAGCAGCGGGCACCCACCAGACTGCCTGGCTGTCCCTGGATGAGCAGGACGACACCCTGCCCGCGTTCGTTCGAGTGCTGGTCGCGGCCATCCAGACCGTGCTTCCCGGCGTCGGGAAGGACACCCTCGCCCTCCTCAATCAGCCCGAGCCGCCCTCGCCGACACTGCTCGCGATCACCCTCACGGACGAGCTCAGCTCGCTGTCAGAACCGCTGGTCCTGATCCTTGACAACTACGATCAGATCCGCTCGCCGTTCGTGCACGAGCTGCTCTCCGACATCCTGCTACGCCTGCCGGAGCGGCCGCACGTCGTCGTCGCGTCTCGCGTGCTACCACCGCTGCCACTGCCGACGCTCCGGGCCGAAGCGCAGCTTGCCGAGATCGGGGTCGACGATCTCAGGTTCGGCCCGGACGAGGCGCGGACGTTCCTGGATCTCTCGCTCGACGAACACCTGCCGGAGCAGACTGTCACCTTCTTGTTGGAGCGCACAGAAGGCTGGCCGGTCGGACTGCGGCTGGCGGCGATTTTGCTCCGCGACCGGCCCGACCGCGATGCGGTCCTCGCCGCGCTCGCCACCGGCAGCCATGAGTACATCCGTGACTACCTGTTCGACGAGGCGCTGGCGGATCAGCCGACGGACGTGCGTCGCTTCTTGCTGGAAACCGCGGTCCTGGACCGCTTCTGTGCCGCGCTCTGCAGCGCCGTCGTCGGTGGCATCTCGACGAGCACGGCCGGCGAGATGTTGATCCGCCTCATGCGCGACGGCGCGATGCTGGTAGGGCTCGACGAGCACGGAGAGTGGTTTCGATTCCACCATCTCTTCGAGGAGCTGCTGCGCCGCCGCCTGCGTGAAGAGGTTGCCCCGGACGACGTCGCCGCGCTCCATCGGCGGGCTGCCGCGTGGCTGGCAGCCGACGGGTCGGTCATCGCCGCCGTGCGCCACTTGCTCGCGGCCGGCGATGACGACGCCGCTGCTCGCCTGGTGGAGTCCGATATCCACGTGGGCCTCAACCGCGAAGCCTGGACCCGAGTCGCCAGCGAGATTGACGGCCTCCCGCCCCATCTGACTGGCAGCCGACCGGCCCTCTTGCTGGCGCGCGCCTGGGTGCTGCACTTCCACGGACGTGTCCTGGCGATGGTGCCGCTCCTGGATCAAGTCGAGCTGGCCCTCGCTTCCCGATCGTCTGCAGATGACGCGGATCCCCGTCTCCGCGGCGAGCTGGACACCCTGTGGGGCGAGGTCTGGCTTCGTCGGGGGGACTTGCGAGCGGCGCTGGCCCACGCGCAGCGCGGAGGCGAACATCTCGCCGAGGAACAGTTGTACGCGCGCGGCCTGGCCGACGGACTGCTTGGCGTGGCGCTCCACCGGCGTGGCCACGGCAGGGATGCCCTCAACATGTATCGGGCTCGGGCTGACCGTGAGACCGGCTCGACGGCCGTTTACACGGCGCGCCTGCTGCTCATCATGGGCTACTGCTACCTCGCCGACGGCCGGCTCGATCTCCTCGAGAACCAGGCCTGGCGGATCCTGGCGCTCGCACGGGATCACCACCTCCCCGTGACCGCGACCTGGACCCACCACGTCCTGGGCCGCGTCCTCTATGAGTGGAACGACCTCGAGCGGGCGGCCGAACAGTTCAGCGCCGTCGTCGGGCGCCGAGACGAAGCCCACTTCGACGCGTACCGAGACAGCGTGTTCGGGTTGGCGCTGTGCTACCAGGCGATGGGCCAGCCTGGGCGAGCCCAGGACGAGGTGAAGCGGCTGCTGCGCATGATGCGCGAGGCCGGCCTCAGCCCGCAGCTTGGCGTCATCCGGTCCTTCGAGGCGAGATTGGCACTCCTGCGAGGAGATACCGAGACGTGGGGCCGTTGGCTGGACGCGAACCAGGAAACGCCTACGGCGGACGGTTCCGACTCGCTCACGGGACTCGAGTCTCCCGCCATCACGAAGGCCTGGGCGCTGATCGCCCTCGGCGATTCGGCGAGCCTGTCGGAGGCGAACGACGAGCTCGCGGTCCTGAAAGGCCGGTACGCCGCCGAGAACGACCGGTCACGACTCATCAGCGTCTTCGCGCTCCAGGCGCTCGCCTGCCACACCCGCGGGGATCACGCGAGCGGCCTGTCAATCCTGGAGCGGGCGCTGGCCAACGGACGGCGTGGCGGCTTCGTGCGCACCTTCGTCGACCTCGGCCCACCGATGGCTCGCATGATCTCGGCGCTCGTGGACCGAGGCCGCCCCTCCGGCTACCTCCGTCGCCTGCAAGCAGCCTTCGCGGCGAGCGACCAGCCCACTCCGCTTCGTGATCCAGCCGAGGCCCCCCAGGCCGAAGCGGTGATCGAGCCGCTGACCTGGCGCGAACAGGACGTGCTGAAGCAGCTCGGTCGTCGGCTCACGAACAAGGAGATCGCTTCGGCGCTCGACATCTCCCCGCTCACCGTGAAGAAGCACGCGGAGAGCATCTATCGCAAGCTGCATGTCAAAGGCCGACGCGAGGCGATCAGTCGCGCTCAGGCGTTGGGGCTTCTCTAGCGCATGTCGGATGGCACGTCGCTGGTAGTGCCAGGCAGTATCGTGGCCACGGCCGGGACCGCGATAGAGTGGGAACCACTCGTCGGCACGCGGTCCGTCGCCCGTGCCTTGCACAGACCATCAACTGGAGGTCGGGCATGGGCATCTTCACCACACCAATGGAAACGTTTCTCGCGTTCAGCCTCATGGTCCTGTACTTCACCTGCCTCGTCACGGTCTGTATGCTGACCTTCAAGAAGGGCCACACTCTGCTCGGCATCCTCGGCATCTTCCTCCCCCTCTTGTGGCTGATCGGCGCGTGCCTACCGGCGAAGGAAGGCTCACGAGCCTGGGTCGAAGAGGGGATGCGCCGACAGGCGTACGTCGAGGACCTCACCCGCTAGCCGGCACGGGATGGATGACGGTCGTGTTACCTCGATCTCAGCGGTGTCGCCTCGCCGCCCACGCCGCCGTGCTCGGACTGGTCATCGCCATCCTGAGCGCTGGATGCGGGCCGAGCCCCGTCTCGACGGTGGCTGAGAGGGTCCCACCGACCGGGGCGCCGATTGGGACGGTCGTGACGCCGGTCTCGGCGCTGCGGTCGGTCACTCCACTGCCGCCACCTACCGGTGTGGTCCTCGTGAGTATCAGCACGGTGACGCCGGGGACCGCCGAGCCCAGCGCGGCGGTCAGCGTGACGCCCTCGCCCGCTCAGGCGCCGGTGGCCCCCGCCGCCGTGGCCACGTCCGCACCATCTGTCGCGCAGCAGGCGCCACAGCAGATCGCCAGCGCCGGCCGCGTCACGAGCGTCCGGCTCTCCTCCACCGAGCCTGCGCAGTTGCCGTGTCCGGATCCTCGTGTCGTCGTCGGCGTCCCCCCGGTGCCCGCCTCGAGCGAGATGATGCTGAGCTGCCAGTCGCTCGACGCGAGTGAGGTTCCGCCGCCGGGCCCGATCGTCGGAGGCATGGTCTTTCGGCTGCTCACCGACCGCGCGTCGGAGGTGACGCTCCCCTCCGCCGGGACCCTTGGCATCGCGTACGGCGACGCCACGATCGAGAGCGGGCGCGAAGCCGACCTCGTGCTCGGCCACCTCGAGGGCACGACCTGGGTGCCAGTGCCAGGTCAGCAGGTCGATCAGCAGCTCGACTACGTGTCGGCGACGATCGTCGAGCTTGGAGCGTACGCCCTGTACCTCCGATGAGCCCAGACTAGCGACATACCGGTCGAAGGAGGCACGGGGCGTCGATCCGGCCCTGGTTCCGGGATCACAGGTCCCTGATCGTGTGCCGCCCGTAGTGGTGCATCTCCCGGGCGCCGTGTGCTGCCAGGACCGCCCGAGCGCGTTCGACGTCGTCGTGGCTCGGGGCGTGGACGACGATGATGTCGTGCTCCCGCTCCGCTTCCTCCACGTACGTCCTGGCCAGGATGGTCTCGTCGGTTGGCAGCAGGTGCGTGAGGCGCTGGACCATGCCTCGCTGCCCGACGGCAGAGCGCGCGGCCTGGGCAAACCAGGCCCCGTCCACCAGATCCACGTCGCCGTCCGACACCCCCGCGTCCTTGAGGGCCTGAACGGCACGCTCACCAGTGGCCCGGTTGTCGATCACCGCCACGATGTCGTCCATCGGGTAGAACCGATCGAGCATCGTCGGAGCTGCGTGCCAGGCTTGCGAGGGGTCCTCGTCGACTGGCCATCGGTGCTCGGCGTGTGAGTGCTCGGTCACGTCGTACCTCTCGGTGATTGGCTCGTGCCGATCGCAGCCTTCGGTAGCTACCACCGTCGTCACGGCCACCAGCGCGAAATCCCATCGCTGACGAGCGTAGGGCAGGCACCGCCAGCACGGAAGGCCGGCTGACACTACGGGGGGCGTGACACTACGCCGAAACTACGCCGAACTGGCACCCGCCGATCGAGCCATCCCTGCCCGATGATCGTCATGAGCCGGACCGCCGACGCATCCGCCCGGAGGGACAACGACCTGTCCGGTGAGACCGTATCAACGATCAGGTAGTGCGGACGCCCGCTATGCACGGGATATCGCCGTCATCTTTCTCGTCGCCTGTACCACGCCTTCAAGGACCGAGCCAATCAATGGATATGATCCGGACGTTACGCTGCCTGTTTGACCCACTGATCGAGCAGACGTCCCTGGTGCTTACCGACAGTCAACCACTCGACCGTCGGGCCGGCGGAAAGTACGGACTCCTCGAGTACCACGGGACCCTGGACAATGGTCGGCTCGTGCTCCTGGGCGTGTACCAGCTTGCGCCATGGCGGACAATCACCGCCGAAATGTGGGTCCCGGACGAGGTAAGGCGGATGCCCCCCCAGGCGAGCGTCGAATCGGTCGCGCTGCGTCGGTGGGTCTGGTCGTACGACCTTCTCACGGACGGTGACGTACTTGCGCGAACGATCGTCGCTGAAGTCGCGACCTGGCTCGGGCCATGCGGTCCAACCGAACCGGATCCCGAAGCGCCATCGGCTGCGAGCTGAGCCCTGCCTGGCCCGCGGCGAGAGCAGTAGCACCCCGCGGACGGTACCACCTGACATCCCGCCCGCTCGGCTCATGGACCGTACACTGGTCGAGGCCCTCGCGTGGACGCCCGGCCGACTGCGCAACGGTGGATAGCCCGGTCTGGCCGGCAGGGGAGGTGGGGATGGCCCATCTGATTGCGATGACGTTCGACGGCGAGACGGCGGCCGCCGACGCCCTCAGGTCGTTGCGTCAGCTTGAAAAGTCGGCTGACCTGGACCTCGAAGACACCGCGGTCCTCGTGAAGGACGGCAACGGCGAGATCAAATTCCAGAATGAGCTCTCCGGTGCGACGGAGAAGGGCCTCGTGGCCGGCGGGATGCTGGGAGCGGTCCTGGGCTTCGCCTTCCCGATCGCCGGCGTGCTGCTCGGGGCGGCCAGCGGGGCGCTCGTGGCTCGATTCCTCAAGACCGGGATCGACCCCGGGTTCGCGAAGGAAGTCGGGGCGGCGCTTAAGCCGGACGGGTCGGCACTCGTCTTGATCGTCCGCCAGGGGACACCCGAGTTGGTCTTGTCAGCGCTTCGCTCGCACCAGGGCGACGTCTACCAGACCACGCTCTCTCCCGAGCTCGAGCAGGAGCTTCGCAAGGCACTCCAGCACTGAGCGAGTCCTGCGCGGATCACCGTGATTCGATCGGTTCACCCTGGCCGGGCCGTGCGTGTGGCAGATGTTACTGCCGCCCTCATGTCAACTGGCATCCCGGCAAGAGAGGCCCATCCCCCAGACTTGTCTAGGTCAAGTAGAGAGAACCGGGAGTGAGCACGCGGTGGAGCCAATCACTCGCGAGAGCAACGGAACCGGATGCGCGAAGCAGGCCCAGGCGGAGCGCCGAGTCGGGCTGGCGGTGGACGCCCTCGACGGGAAGCGCGTCGACGGCGTCGATCACCGGGCGACGGAATCCTTCGAGGAGCTCGTTCGCGAGCATCGCACGCCGCTCTACAGCGCGGCCTTGCGCCTGACGGACGACTGGGCGGCGGCTGAGGACCTGGTCCAGGACACGCTCGAGCGAGCGTATCGAGCGTTTCATCGCTATCGCCCCGAGGGTAAGGCCCGCGCCTGGCTCGGCTGCATCATGCGAAACCTCTGGATCACCGAGTGTCGGCGCCAGCAGAGCGTGCATCGCACCGTTCCGCTGGATGGTGCCGAGGAGATGATGGTGTACGGCCGTGCTGCCGATACGTCCAGCGCATCAAGTGCCGAGGCAGTCGTCCTGGGGGAGCTGGGGGTCGCCTCGATCCTCAGCGCGATCGACGATCTGCCTCGTCATCATCGTCAGGTCGTGATCCTCGCGGGCCTGCGAGGCGTCTCGTATGGGACCGTCGCAGAGACACTCGTCGTTCCCGTCGGCACCGTCGCATCTCGTCTGTCTCGCGCACGACGACACCTGCTGGCGCGCCTGCAAGACCAGGATCGCGGCATCGGCGTTCTGGCCCACGCGAATTGACCCGACGTCACGTCGGCACCGAGTGTGAGCGCACGAGGGCGGCACTCCGACGGGCTCGCAGCACAACCAGCGTGAAGAACCCCAGCCCGGCTGCGCTTCTCCAACGGCCGCAGAAGGAGGTGGAGCGGGCCTATGACCTGCTTGATCGCACCGAAGCCGGCCGTACTGGCCAGGCCAGCGATCGCGGTGAGCATGGCCGGGTACGCGCCCACCGACACGGTCGACAGCACTTGCGCGCCAGCGGTCCACCGACCGATGCGAAAGCTCTCGATCACCGCCGTACGGACGCTGCCGACATCCGTGGTTGCGCATCGTCGGAGCTGCCGCGCTCCGAGCAGGAAACCGAGAACGGACGTCAAAGCGACGGTCCAGAGCGCGGCGTCGAGGGCGAGATCGCCACGCCACGCCATGACACTCAAAGAGATCGGCGTCAGGGCGTAGCACACACCGCTGTTCAGGAGTGCCGAGCGCATGTACGCTCGGGTGTACAACACCCGGCGGCAGAACTCCTGCGCCTGCCAGAACGCAGTAGTTAATGTGCGCAATAGGGGAGGTGGGCAGGCTGCCCCCTCCCCGACGGAGCGATCGGGGTCATGTGAGCGCTCCGAATCGATGGTCGAGTTGTCGGTTGACGAGGCCGGCGACGGCGCGGACGCGGGCGGCGTGGGCCTGACGATGCTGGCGGTCGAGTTGCGCGAGGGACTGGTAGCGACGTAGGCGGCCGATGGTATGCTCGACGCCGATCCGCGCGGCGGCGAAGGCCGTGTTGTAGACGACGTCCTCGGGCGGTCGCGGCTGCTCGCGTGGCTTGCGACGCGGCGTGAAGCCGAGGCCGTCGGGATGGAGCGGGGCCATCCCGACGTAGGCCAGGTCGCCGAGCACGCCGACGTCCGGGGCGACGCGGTCGAGCAGGCCGGAGGCTTTCAGCACCGTGAGGTCACTGGTCGGGCCGCAGACGCTGTCCGACACATCGACGACCTTGCCCGACCCGGCGTCGATCGCCACCTGGCTCTTCAGCGTGTGCTGCTTCTTCTTCCCGCTGTAGTGCCGGTCTGCCTCCTCCTGGTCACGCGGGCGCTGGACCCGCTGCTCGAAGGTGTCGACGATCACCGCCAGCTCCGGGATCGCCGCCAGCAGGTCCGGCAGCGCCCGCCGACTGCGCCGACCACGCTCGCCGTGGCCCGGCAGCCGCATCGTGTCCTGCCCGGCCTGCTCCAGGATCGGCAGCACCCGTGCGATCGTCCGCAGCACCGTCGGATGGCTGATCCCGAACAGGAACCCCAGCACCGGCGACGTCGGGTACACCCGCAGCCAGACCACCACCAGCAACAGTTGCTCGCGCAGCGACAACGCGAACGGATGCCCGCCACCCGCCGCGCGTCGCCGCTGCCGACCGCGCCGCCGATCTTGCTCCGCCGTCACCGCCGCCGCGATCGACGGCACGACGTCCTGCGCCAGGGCGTCGAACTCCGCGATCTGCAGCCCGGTCATCGCCCGAAACGCCGCCGGGACCGCGCGCAATCGTGCCTCGCTCAGGATCATCCGCCTACCCTCAACCGAGCCTGCTGACCCTGAGCGTACCTCAGGCGCTCATGTTATGTACATTAACTAGTACCTGTGCCGTCGAACGCTACGCTATCATGAAGTTTGATGGAAGGCGTCACTTCCCGTTGCTTGTGCTATG
>Ga0075429_100005668_pt1 | contig 10771 bp, 12 predicted proteins | sample RhiMetdeltSRZDD3_FD_75295 | JGI IMG/M metagenome (GOLD analysis project Ga0075429, IMG submission 75295) | Populus rhizosphere microbial communities from Tennessee, USA - Rhizosphere MetaG P. deltoides SRZDD3 | ecosystem: Host-associated > Plants > Roots > Rhizosphere > Soil | place: USA...
CCGCCGGGATCGGCGCCAGCATCTCGGCCAGATGATCTGGCACCGTCAGTGTCGCGTAGCCCAGCTCCTCGATCCGGCGCGCCTTGTCGCACCACTCGCGCGCTGATGCCGCGGTGCGGACGTTCACACCGAAGCTGAACGGCGTCGTCACGCCGTCACCGGCCGAAGAAGCCGCCCTCGGGGCGCGCGTGAGCGTGCCAGTGGTCGGGGATGTTGCGCATGTGGTCGTCGACCCAGTGGGCTCCGACATGCACGCGTGCAATGTCGCGGAGCCGCGCCAGCATGTGCTCGAGCGCGGGCACCGGCGGGGAGACGCCGTGCGAGCGCCAGACGACCATGGGTACCGCGCAGATGTCGCACTCGGCGATCCAGCACACGTCGTCCTCGTGGTACCAGGGCGTGATGCGCTCGGCGCGGCAGAGCATGCAGTCGCGGGCGGCGGTCACCCGCCGAGCCCGTACAGCTCCGCCACGTTGTCGTGCAGGACGCGCGCGCGATCGGCGGCGCTCAGATGCGCCGCGTGGGTGGCCAGCAGCGCCTGCGAGTTGGGCCACGTCGAGTCGCTGTGCGGGAAGTCGTTGGCCCACAGCAGGTGGCGGACGTTGCAGAGGTCGCTCACCTTGAAGGCGACCCAGTCGTCCTGGAACGTCGTGTACACGTGGTCGTGGAAGTACTCGCTCGGCTTGCGCGTCAGCGTACCGGAGGGCAGCCAGTAGCGGTGGCGGTCGTACGCGTGGTCCATGCGGTACATGAAGTGCGGAACCCAGCCCGCGTCGGCCTCGACACACACGAGCTTCAGCCGCGGGTGGCGCTCGAAGACGCCGCCGAAGATGAAGGTGCCGATGATGTCCTGGCAGCCGCGGATGATGGTCATGAAGGCGTTCAGGCGTGGTCCCCGCGTGCGCTTCTGGTCGCCGGCGCTGGTGAGGATGTGAAAGCTCAACGGCAGACCGAGGTCGGCGGCCGCCTCGTAGAACGGCGCGTACATCGGATCGTCGTAGTCGGCGACCGCCGGGTTGCCGGGCATCATCACGCCCCGCAGGCCGAGCGCCTTGATGCGCTCGAGATCGGCGATGCCATCGGCCACCGAGCGCATCGCCGTCTGCCCGATGCCGAGCAGCCGCTCGGGATGCGCCGCGCAATACTCGGCGATCCACAGGTTGTAGGCGTCGAAGCAGGCGTGCTTGAAGTCGAAGTCGGGGTGCGTGCAGAGGAGCATGCCCACCGTCGGATAGAGAATCTCGGCGCCCACGCCGTCGCGGTCCTGATCGGCGAGTCGCGCGTGGGGATCCCAGCCGCCGCGGTGCATGTCCTCGAAGCGCGCGTCGAACATCGCGAGCTCCTCGGCGCTCTTGCCGGCGGCGGCGATCAGGCCCATGGGCACCGGCTTGTCGAGGCCCTCGATCACGAACATGTCGCCGCGCCTGGGGTCGCGCACCATCCGCGGGGCGCGGTCCTTGAAACGTCCGTCGATCCGGTCGACATAGGTACCGGGCGGCTCGGTGACGTGCGAGTCGGCGGAGATCGGTTTCAGCGATGCGCTTGGCATGCAGAGCCTCCCGGGCTGCGGTACTCTACGCGACACTTGGCCGCGTGGTGATCCTAGCACCGAGGAGGCGCCGATGAGCACGCCCGCTGCCGTGTCCGTGGTGACCCCGTACCTGTGCATCCGCGACGCCGCCAAGGCCATCGACTTCTACGTCAGCGCCTTCGGCGCCCGCGAGACGTTCAAGCGCATCACCGACCCTACCGGACGCGTGGGCCACGCCGAGATCCAGATCGGCGCCACGACCATCATGCTGGCCGACGAGCATCCCGAGCACGGCTTCGTGAGCCCGCTCACGCTCAAGGGTGCGCACATGCAGCTCTTCGTCACCGTCGCCGACGCCGACGCGGCCGTTCGCCGTGCGGTGGCCGCCGGCGGGCGGCTCACGAAGCCCGTCCAGGACCAGTTCTACGGTCACCGCAACGGCGAGATCACGGACCCCTTCGGGTATCGCTGGACGCTGTCGCAAAAGACCGAGGACGTCCCCGACGACGAGCTGCAGCGCCGCGCCGCCGAGATCGGCCGCGCCGCACGCCCGGAGCGCGGCTAGTAGCGCACCGCGCGCACCGGGAGGCACAGACCGCAGCGGACCGCGCGGCGCGCGGCGTCGACGGTCGGATCTCCGCGATACAGCTCATAGCAGGCCACGCGCTTGCCGTACCGGAGGCCGGCCTCGTTCAATACCGATTGGCGATCGGCAGCTCTTCGGCGGGGAAGAGCGTGATGATCTGTGCCCCGGCCGGGGTGACGATCACTTCCTCCTCGATGCGGGCGGCGGAGACGCCGTCGGTGGCCGGACAGTAAGTCTCCACTGCGAACATCATCCCGGCCTGCAGCTCCATCGGATCGTCGAAGGAGTTCAGCCGGCTGATGATGGGGCGCTCGTGGAGACCGAGCCCGATGCCGTGGCAGAAGTTCAGCCCGAAGGCGGCCATCTCGCTCTCGAAGCCGATATCGCCCGCCTTCGGGAAGGCGCGCGCGATCTTGTCGGTCGTCACCCCCGGCTTGATCAGCGCAATGGCCTCGTCCATCCACTCGCGCGCCTTCTTGTAGGCGGCGAGCTGCGGGCGGGTGGCCTTGCCCACGCTGAACGTCCGGTAGTAGCAGGTGCGGTGGCCGACGAACGACATGATGATGTCGAAGAACGCCTGGTCGCCGGGACGGATGAGGCGGTCGGTGAAGTTGTGGGGATGCGGGCTGCAGCGCTCGCCGGAGATGGCGTTGATGGCCTCGACATTGTCGGCGCCCATCTGATAGAGCCGCTGGTTGGCGAGGGCGACGATCTCGTTCTCGCGGACACCGGGCTTCAGCGCCTCGAAGATATCCTGGTAGACGCCGTCGACCATGGCCGCCGCCATGTTGAGCAGCGTGAGCTCGTCCTGGCTCTTGAGCATCCGCGCTTCCAGCAGCACCTGCTGACCGTCGCGCACCTCGAGCCCGAGCTCCTGGAGAGCAAAGAGGAATGGCGGCTCGACGACGTCGATGCCGAGCGGCAGGTCGCCGACGCCCTCGGCCTTGAGGATGTCGCGGATCTCCTGCGCCGCCTTCTTGAACAGCCCCGCCTTCGGCGACACCGCGCCGCGCAGACCGACCAGTCCCGCCAGCGACTGCTTCGCCGGAATCCACGGCGCATACAGCTTGTGGTGCCGCGCGGCGGATCCGAAGTCCCACACCCACGGCTCGCCGTTGCCGGTCAGCAGGCACCAGCGCGTCAGCTTGTCGCGCGCCCACTCGCCGATCACGGTGCCGGAGAGATAGCGGATGTTGTACTGGTCGAAGACGAGGACGGCCCCGAGCCCCGAGCGCGCGAGCGCCTGGCGGGCCCGCGCGAGGCGATAGCCGTGCAGCCGCCGGAAGTCGACACGCTCCTCGAAGTCGACCTGCATGTGCCCGGGCGCTTGCAGCGGGCGATCCCAGCGGTGACGCGGATCGACGTCCTCGGCGCTCACCGGCCGCGGCGGCGGCTTTCGGGTCATGGCGTCAGGCGCCGGCTGCGGGCCGCGGCCAGATCCCGCTCGAGCTCCACCACCCGCTGCGCGAGCGCGTCGCGCTCGGCCATCACTGCCTGCAGCTGGCGCTCACGCTGGGCCTGCCGCGTGTCCAGATCGGCCTCCCGCGTGTAGACGTCCTTGAGCTCTCGCTCGAGGCCGACGATGCGCTGCTTGGCGGGCAGGTATCCGACGAAGAGCGTGTAGCCGAGGAGAGCGGCCAGGACAAGGCTCGCGATGACGAGCAGCCACGGTAACCGGCCTTTCGTAGCGTCCGCCACGACGTCGGGAATTCTAGCCAAGTTTGCTATGATTTGCTCGTGGAGCTTCAGCGCTTCTTCGATGGCGCGCTACGAGCAAGCTTCCGAGATCTGGCCCTCCACGACGAGGGAGTGGCCGCCTACCTGGCCGACCTGTTGACGCGCTTTGCTCGCACGGAGCAGCTCTTTCCACGCGGGATCACCGGACAGCGGCTCGAGTGCGTGGTGGACCTGCTGCTGGAGGCGCAGGCGCTCTGGCAGGATCCGTCGTTCGTGCCCGAGCGCGAGGTGACCGTCCGCCGCCACATCGGCGACTACACGCTGTTCATGCTCGGCGTGTTTCGCGAGCGGGTCGAGCAGCTGGCGTCGACCGGGTATTACGTCACGCAGGGGCAGCGCGCCTATCGGTACGTCTCCGAGCACGATCGCGCGAGCTCGCGCCCGGTGCGCGAGGCCGGCGGTCCGCTGTTCGGACGCCTCGCCGATCGCTTCGAGGGCTACGCACGCGCCCTGGACTACGCGCGGCGCGTCCACTTCCGCACCGCGCCCTCGCTGCCCTTCTTCGCATGACCGAGACGGCGGCCGCCTGCCGCGCCGCTCTCGAGGCGGCGCGCGCGGGCGCCCCGCTCACCACGGTCCTCGCCGTGCTGATCAGCGCCGCCGAGGACGTCGTTGACGCCGCCCTGCGCGACTTCGCGCAGGCGCACGGAGCGGCGGCGCTGCCGGTGATCACCGCCCTCGCCGAGGATCCCGCCGCGCGCGGGGTGCGACGGGCGGCGCGGCGAACGCTCTACCGCCTCGCCCAGAAGGGCGTCAGCCGCCCGCCGCGAGCGGCGACGCGGCCGGTCGTCGAGCGCCGTGCCGAGCGGCCGGCGCGCGCCTGGCTGTCCGGCATCGACGGTACCGGCTCCCGCGCGGCGTGGATCCTCTTCGACGGCGGCTTCGGCGGCACCGCCCTCTGCTCGCTGATCCTCAACGACACCGTGGGCGTCCTGGAAGTGGCCGGCGGTGAGATCACCAGGAAGCGGCTCGACACCGAGCTGGCCGCGCTCCGTGCCAACCAGAAGCTGCCGTGGATCGAGGTGCCGCCGCCACGCGCCGTCGCCGCCGTGCACGCGGCGCTGGCGCTGCATGCGAGCCTCGGCACGGCGCCGCCTCCGGCCTTCGCGCGCTGGCAGGCGGCCTTCGAGCACGCGCTCGCCGAGGCAGCCCCGGTGTCGCCGCCGCCGCCCGATCCCACGCTGCTCGAGCGGGTCGCCGAGCTGCTCGGCCTGCCCGAGCTCGCGTCGTGGTTCGTCGATCCGGAGTCGGTGCAGTCGGAGTCGCTCGAGCTCCTCCAGACGCGCGAGAGTCGTCTGGTGGTGTCCGATCAGATCAAGGCGGAGCGCGAGGCGGCCATCGTCGAGCGCATCGTCGAGCGCGAGTTCACGCCCGACGTGCGGTCGCGCTGGGCCCGGCGCCTCGACGAGATGGCGTTCGTGTTCGCGGTCACCGACCGTCCGGAGCCTGCCGCCATCGCCGCCGCCTCCGCGTCGGCCCTGCGGGACGCCGGCGTGGATGTGCGGCGACAGCCGTTCCCCGCGGCCCTGGTCCGCCGCGGGATCGAGCTCGCGGGCGAGGTCGCCGCCGGCCGGCTCAGCGCCGCCGACGTGAGCCGGCGCCCCTGATCACCGACGTGGCCGGCGTCCGCGTCGGCCACGCCGACGATCCGGTGGCGCTCACGGGCCTCACCGTCGTGCTGTGCGACCGGCCGGCGACGTGCGGCGTCGAGCTGCGTGGCGGCGCCAACGACGTTCTCGGCCTCGACTATCTCGATCCCGGCCACCTGGTGCCCACCGTCGACGGCGTCGTCCTCGGCGGCGGCAGCCGCTTCGGCGGCGAGGCGGTGTGGGGGGTGATGCGCTGGCTCGAGGAGCGAGGCATCGGCTTCACGGCCGGGCCCACCGTCGTGCCTCACGTTCCCGGCGCGTTCCTCTTCGACCTGAACGTCGGGAACGGCCGCGTCCGTCCCACCCGCGAGATGGGCTACGCTGCGGCCTCGGCCGCGACGGCGGGCCCGGTGAAGGAAGGCAGCGTCGGCGCCGGCATCGGCGCCACCGTGGGAAAGCTTCACGGCGTGGCCCGCGCCATGCGCGGTGGCCTCGGCACCGCGAGCGCCCGTGTCGACACCGCCGTGGTCGGCGCACTCGTGGCCGTGAACGCCGTCGGCGACGTCCGCGATCCTGCCACCGGCGCCCTCATCGCCGGCGCGCGCGACGCTCCCGACGGGCGACGGCTCGTCGACACCGCGCACGCGTTGCTCGCGGGACACGGCGCGCTCGGTCGGTTCGCGGCACCGCAGCACACCACGATCGGCGTCGTCGCCACCGACGCCCGCCTGACCAAAGCCGAATGCGCAAAGCTCGCCAGCCTCGCCATGACCGGGTTCGCGCACGCCCTGTCACCGCCGCACACCGCCTTCGACGGCGACACGGTGTTCGCGCTATCGCTCGGTGACACCTCCGCCGACGTGACGCGGCTCGGCCTCGCCGCCGCCAGAGTCGTCTCGGAAGCGATCAGCCGCGGCGTCCGCGCCGCGACATCGCTGCCGGGACTGCCGGCCGCCCGTGATCTGTAGGGGGGAAATCGTCGACCCGAACGATCTGGAGTCCGCGTCCGCGCCGGGGCGGGTGTCCCCCGGCGTGCCGCGGTACGTCCGGCGACCGGACGCGCCCGCCGAGCGCGTGTGATTCTACGAGACCGCCACCGGAAGCGAGAGGAGCGTGCGAAAGCGCGCACGGCGGCCGCGCACAGGCGAGCCCGCCGGGCGAAGCCCCGGAAAACGTCCAACGAGACGACCGATGGCAACCCGGCCCTCCATGCGCGCCAGCCACATGCCGGCGCAGGCGTGAATGCCGGTGATGAACGCGAGGTGACGGTTCGGCGTGCGCGCGAGGTCGACGCGGTCGGGGTCGGAAAACTGCGCGGGATCGCGGTTGGCGGCGCCGATGCAGAGCGTGATGAGCGTGTCGGCGGCCAGGGGCACGCCGGCGATCTCGGTCGACGCCGCCACGCGGCGGTTGCCCAGCTGATTGGGACTCTCGTAGCGGAGGAATTCATCGACGGCGGTGCCGATCAGCGCCGGCTCCGCGCGCAGCCGCGCCGCCGCCTCGGGATGCTCGAGAAGCGTCAGCGCGGCATTCGCGATGAGATTCGTCGTCGTCTCGTGGCCGGCGTTGAGCAGGAAAATGCACTGGTGCAGGAGCTCGACCTCGGTGAGCCGATCGCCGGTGTCCTCGGCCGCGATCAGCGCGCTGAGGATCTCGCCGGCGTCGGTGCTGGGCCGACGGCGACGCGCCGCGATCAGACGGCGGAGATAGTCCTTGAACTGCTCGACGGCGTCGTTCCCCGCCTTCAGCTGCGCGGCGGTCGGCGCCGGCTCGAGGGCGCCGAGGATCGCCAGCGACCAGCCGCGCAGCGGCCCGCGCTCGTCGGCGGGGATGCCGAGCATGTCGCCGATGAGCTGGACGGGCACGGCCGCCGCGAAATCGTCGACGACATCCATACCACCGCGCGTGGCGGCATCCGCGAGGAGCCCGTCGACCAGCCGCTCGATGCGCGGCTCCAGCGCCGCCAGCGCGCGCGGCGTGAAGGCGGGGGCGAAGAGACGACGGATGCGGGTGTGATCGGGCGGATCGCGGAAGACGACGCTCGTCGTGTGATGCTCGTAGAGCGGTGTGTCACCGAACTTCGGCGCGAACTCCAGGCGCTTGTCGGAGACGAATCGAGCATGATCCTGGTAGACGGCGACGACGTCGTCGTAGCGGGTGAGGAACACGGAGCCGTCGGGACAGTGATGGACGGGGTCCGTCCGCCGCAGCGCGTGGTAGGTCGGAAACGGATCGTCGTAGAAGGCGGCCGGCAGCGCGCGCAGATCGAAGGCGTCGACCACCTCGCGGTCGCGCGCCGCATCGACCGGCGGCGCCCCCAGCTCAGTCTCCGTCGGGTGGACGGAGCGTGTCGCGGGCGCCGGCGAGCCGCTCGGCGGTGCGGCGCACCTCGTCGAGCCGGTCGGTCCGCCACGTGAACCGCGGCTCCGTCGTGTAGCCGCTCCACGTGTCCATGTAATCGGCGCGACGCAGGCCGAGCGCCCAGGCCGACACGCGCGCCGGGTTGGCGAAGTCCGCCATCACCGCCACCTCGTTGTGAACCGTCGGATGGCGGCCGTCGAGGAACTTCTCGAGCGCGCGCGGCTTCGGACCGTGCGGAAGCCCGACGGGATGCAGCGACACCATGCCGGGCCCCACCACACCGCCGCCGCTGAAGAAGTCGCCGAAGTGGTAGCCCAGCGTCTCCAGGTAATCGAAGTTGCGATGGAAGAATGGCAGCCACATGGCTTCCTTCTCCACCGAGCGCACGGTGAACACGCAGAGATAGCAGCCCGGCAGCTTGAAGACGGTGTGGCCCGACGGCGGCACGTGCGAACGATCGGCCGTCAGCGGGCGCACGTCCTCGACGGCGAAGCGATACGGCAGATAATCGCCACGCCAGCCGACCACGTCGAACGGGTGCGTGGGATGGACGCGACGCGTGTACACCGCGCCGACCTTGGACACGATCTCGAAGCGCCCCGCCTCGTTCCGGGTGTCGAGCGACCGCGGATAGCGATAATCGCTCTCGCTGTGCGTGATGAACCGCCCGGTCGTCGGCGAGTCTGCCTTCTCCGGATCGCCCGCGAACGACTCGTACATCCAGTAATAGTGGCGGCCGGCGCCGAGCTCGAAGCGATGGGCGATCCCCTTCGGGATCACGAGGAAATCGCCCTTGCGGTACTCGAGCGGCCCGAACGTCGTCTCGAGCGTGCCACGGCCGGCGTGGATGAAGTACACGCACGTCGCCGAGTGGTGCTCGAAGAAGTAATCCATCGGCCCGGCCGGCGCGGTGACGTTCATGGCGGCCGTGTCGTTGGCGACGATCCGCGCCATCCCGCGGTAGACGTCCCGGGCCGGCTCCGCCGGCGCGGTGTCGAGGAGCAGGTGCGTGCCGCCGATGGGCTGCAGCGGCGATTCCCACGCGGGCGCGAAGGCCTCCACCACGCGCGTCTCACCGGGCAGCCAGTTGGTCGGCGGATAGAGATGGTACGTGTGGGTCACCTTGCCCGCAAAGCCGCCACGCCCGTGCTCCTGCTCGTAGACGTGCTGGAGGAGCGGCCCCGCGTGCGGCGCACGCGGCACGATGCCGATCTCGGGCAGGCCGCCGAAGTACTCGAACTTGTCCACGGGCACCTCCTGGCTGCTGCCGCCGATTGTACGCCGGGTTACGCTATCATTCAGGACATGCCCGGCAAGGTCATCCCGTTCCCCGTCCGGCCCGCGCCGGACCCGCGCGACGATCGCGCGCTGGTCGAGGTGCACCGGTGCGATCAGCGCGAGGCGCTGGTGGTCAAGGGGCTGTTCGAGAGCGAGGGCATCCCGGTGGTCGTGCGCTCTCGCATCGCGCACTCCGTCCACCCGTTCACCGTCGGCGCCCAGGGCGAGGTCACGCTGCTCGTCCCCCGCGCCGACGTCGACCGCAGTCGCCGGCTCCTGGCTGTTTGATCGAGTTGGGGGCCCCGACATGGCCCCCCATACCCCCCGACGTTCGAAGCGCCCCGGCAAAGCGGGGCCGCTTCTGTTTCAACGCGCCGCCGCCGCCACCACCGTTTCGAGCGAGCGGACGACCATGTCCAGCGCGGCGCCGTTCACGGTGGCCAGAGCGTCGCGCCGCGTGTGGTAGGTGTCGAACGGCACCGGCCGGCGCTGGACGGCGGAGATGGCGCTCTTCACCGGGCTCAGGACGAACTGCCGAAGTGCGTCCGCCTCGGCCGCCGGCACCACGCTGAGGCCGTAGGCAGGAACGCCCGCGTCGGCGAACGCGCGATGGTCGCTGCCGAACACGGGGATGCGCCCCACCACGTGATAGCTCTCGTCGGCGCGGCGGCCCAGCGACTCGAAGGCGCCGCGAACGGTGCGGAGGAACGGCGTCTCGGCGGTGGCGTCCCAGATCGCCGGCGTGTCACCGATGCCGCACAGCTCGAGACTCAGCACGCCGATGATGCCGGCCGGGGGCGTGGCGCGCACATAGGCGCGCGCACCGAGATAGCCGATCTCCTCGCACGCGGGAAACAGCAGGCGAACGCGCAGCCGCGACGGCGGTGAGGCGGCCAGCCGGTCGAGCAGCGTCAGCAAGATCGCGACGGAGGCGGCGTTGTCATTCGCGCCGGGGCTGGCCGGCACGGCATCGTGGTGCGCGATGAGGACGAGCGTGCGGTCGCCACTGCCGATGTCGACCACGAAGTTCTCGCCGCGCCCCTCGAAGGTCGAGAACGCGTGCCGCGTGAAGGGCACCCCGTGGTGCGTGAGATACCGGGCGACGGCGGCCTCGCGGGCCGCGTTGTCGCGCGACTCGAGGAGTCGCGTGAGAGCCAGCGGCGTGCGCGGACCGGCGAGCACCGCCTCCAGCGGAGCCGGCGTCAACGCCGGCGAGGGGCCGGCACGGCGCGTGAGGAGGCGGCTCATGGTCCGGTTGACGCGGCCGCGCACGAAGTACTTGAGGTCGCGCAGGCCCATCGGTCAGTCGACGCCGAACAGACGGCACGCGTTGGCGGTCGTGCGCGCGGCCAGGTCGTCCAGCGGCTCTCCGCGCAGCTCGGCCACCCGCGCCGCCGTGATGGTCAGGTACGCGGGCTCGTTGCGCTTGCCGCGGTAGCCCTGCGGCGGCAGAAACGGACAGTCCGTCTCGACGACGAGTCGATCGCCAGGGACGAAGCGCGCGACGTCCGGCAGGGCGCGCGCGTTCGGATAGGTCACGGGCCCGGCCAAAGAGATCAGCAGCCCCAGATCGAGGCAGCGCCGTGCGATCGCCACGTCACCCGAGAAGCAATGCATGATGCCGCCGACCTCGGCCACGCGCTCCTCGCCGAGCAGCGCCAGGATCTCCGCGTGCGCGTCACGACAGTG